>Ga0116187_1000245_pt1 | contig 67983 bp, 58 predicted proteins | sample AD_JPNNA6_MetaG_FD_89755 | JGI IMG/M metagenome (GOLD analysis project Ga0116187, IMG submission 89755) | Active sludge microbial communities of municipal wastewater-treating anaerobic digesters from Japan - AD_JPNNA6_MetaG | ecosystem: Engineered > Bioreactor > Anaerobic > Digestate | place... | reverse complement strand
TTGGAACAACCACAAAACCCCAAAACAAGCCCCACCAAACCCCAAAACCGTGTCATCACGGGCAAGCGCATGCTTGACCCGTGATCCAGTCTTTTAAAACAACCAGCCAGCTTGAAAACAACCGGCATCAATTCCTTGACAACCGCATAAATAATCCTGTATAATCCGCAATATCCTTCATAGCGCCCTCCTTTGCTGCTACAGCGTTTAGTGCCATCATCCTTAGGTCATCCTTATAAATTATAAGGTTGACCCCAGGAAGACCCACCCCGGAACCCGGGATGCAAATGAGACCCACCCCTCTATATATATAGGTGCTACGATCAGGCTGTGGAAAGGTGGAATGGTGAAAAAAGAGATCAAGTTGTAATAATGCAAGCGATATAGTATAAGGAGATTGACAATAATTCGCGGCTGTCCAAAGTGGATTTATCAAGAAAAGAGGAGTGGAAATGAGCGACCTGCGCGTGAATCTTTCCAATCTGAACGAGTATTTTAGCGAGCATTTTCCCGCGGAGACCGTAGCGGCGGCACAAACGGCATTTCTGAAAAAGCTTTCGGAGCTTACCCACCGGTACTACCGGGGCAAGATGCAAACCCTGCCCAAAGCGGGCATCTGGGGTTTCAACTGGTTCAATGTCTGGTACACACCCGGCGTTTCCGCTGTGTCCACAACCATCCGTGATAAGCAGGAAAGCTCTTGGGAACTGAGCAACCGCGGCAATCTGGTGGCGGTTGTAAGCGACAGCACACGGGTCCTGGGGGACGGCGATTGCGGGCCTTCCGGCGGTTTGGGCGTTATGGAAGGCAAAGCCATGCTGATGAAGTATCTGGGTGGCTTCGACGCCCTCGCCCTTTGCGTGAACAACCGGGATGGGGACGGCAAACCTGATCCCGCCAGGCTGATAGATTTTGTCAGGATGCTGGCTCCCAGCGTGGGCGCGGTGAATCTGGAAGACATCTCCCAGCCGAATTGCCACCGGGTGCTGGACGAACTGCGCGAAAGCTGCGGCATCCCTGTGTGGCACGATGATGCCCAGGGCACCGCCTGCGTCACTTTGGCGGGGCTGCTGAACGCGCTCGAGTTGGCTGGAAAGCAAATCGGGGAGATTCGCACGGTGCTTTTTGGCGCCGGAGCGTCCAATACCACGATCGCCAGCATCTTGCTGCAATCTGGGCTGGATCCCGCCAACCTGGTCATGTTCGATAGCAAGGGAGCGCTGCACGCCGGCAGGGAAGACCTGGCCGGCAATCCAGACAAATACAAGCAGTGGGCTCTGGCGCAGATCAGCAATCCCAAACGCCTGCGCGACATGGACGAGGCGATGGCAGGGGCAGACGTGCTCATCTCCCTTTCCACCCCCGGGCCGCATACCATAAAACCCCAGTGGATCAGCCGGATGGCGGAAAAAGCAATCGTCTTCACCTGCGCCAATCCGGTTCCTGAGATTTATCCGCATGCCGCCAAGGCAGCCGGAGCCTATATCGTGGCCACCGGACGGGGTGATTTTCCCAATCAGATCAACAACTCCTGCGGCTTTCCCGGCATCCTCAAAGGGGCGCTGATGGTGCGTGCCAGCAAGATCACAGACGGCATGGCCATTCGCGCCGCCCATTCTTTGGCGGAATACGCGCGGCGCAGGGGTATCGACACGGAAAACATCGTGCCCCGCATGGACGAGGCGGATGTCTTTGCCCATGAGGCTGCCGAGGTTGCAGATCAGGCCGTTGCCGAGGGCGTTGCCAGGCTGCCGCTGAGCAGGGATGAAGTTTTTGCCCGCGCCAAGGCGGATATCGACGCCACCCGCGCCCTTTGCCACAAGATGATGGACGATGGCAGCATCCCCGCCCCGCCCGCGGAACTGATCCAGCAGGCTCTGGATTTCGCCGCCGCGCAGGTCGGGAAGTAAAAAGGGATAGAACTATTGTCGAAGAGCAAGTGGCGCCTGGTTTTTAACCTGCTCAAGGTCTGCCTCACAGTCTTAATCTTGTGGGGGATTTTTGCCAGGATCGACCTCAAAGCCCTGTGGACGGGCATCGCGTCGCTGCCTGCGTGGCTCTTGCCAGCCCTGGTGGTGCTCAGTCTGATCCGGCACTTGGGGCAGTTCTCCAACTGGTGCTCTTCCCTGCAGATCAACCCCAAATATATTCCCGATCGCAAGGAGCAACTGGTTTCCTATCTGATCGGCCTGCCTCTGCGTTTCGCGGTTCCCGGGGGTTCTGCCAGCGCGGGCAAGGTCTTTTTTGTGAGCAACAGCAGCCGCTGGGCTTCCCTGTTTTCCTTCGCTATGGAGCGGGCTTTCCTCACCTGGAGCACGTGGAGCTATGCCTTTGCCGCCGCGCTTTTCTACTACCGGAACTTTCCTCTCTGGCTGCGCCTGGGGCTGCTGATCCTGACCCTCACCGCTCCACTTTGGGGTTACTGGCTGCTGGGGACGAGCGGTAAAACGCGCTGGCTCAAGCCCGGCTATGCCCGCTATGCGCTGCGTATTTCAGCCATCCAGACCGGCATCGCGGCGCTTTCCTATGTCCAGTACTGGCTGATCCTGAACCAGATACACCCGATCAGTTTTTGGGAAAGCACCCTGCGCATGTCTCTCACCCAGTTTTCAAACAGCATCCCCTTCACCGTAGGCGGCTTGGGACTGCGCGAGGGTTTTGCCATCCATTTCCTTGCCGGAGCGGGATATGATGCCAGCCAGGCGGTCACCGCCACCCTCACCCTGTTCGCCGTGCAAGACCTGCTCTTTGCCCTGCCGGGCTTGCTGCTCCTGATGTTTAACAAGAACCGGAGGAGTGATTACGCCCATGCCGGAAATTAAGATCATCGGAGCTGGCCTGGCCGGCAGTGAAGTAGCCCTCTGCCTGGCAGAGATGGGCATTTCCGTGAATCTCCTGGAGATGCGTCCGCTGCGCATGACGCCCGCCCACGGGACGGATCTGGCGGCGGAGTTGGTCTGCAGCAATTCGCTCAAGTCTGACCTGCTGGACACCGCTTCCGGGCTGCTCAAGGAGGAGTTGCGCCTGCTTGGTTCCCGGCTGCTGCCCATCGCGCAGAGCTGCGCCGTTCCCGCCGGGCACGCCCTGGCTGTGGATCGCCTCCTCTTTGCCCAAAAGGTGACCCAAATCCTGCAAAACCATCCCCGGATCAGGATAACAAGGCAGGAGGTGACCGAACTTCCCGCCGAATGCAGCATCCTCTGCGCCGGGCCTTTGGTCTCGGACAGCCTGGCCAGATCGCTTCAGGAGGTGGTGGGGGAGTCCCAGCTTAGCTTCTTCGACGCCATCGCCCCCATCGTGAGCGCGGAGAGCATCGATTCCGCCAAGGTTTACGCCAAAGACCGCTATGACAAAGGCGAGCCGGACTATCTGAACTGCGCCTTCACCCGCGAGGAATACTACCGCTTTGTCGATGCCCTGCTGGAAGGCGAACAGCATCAGGCGCGGGAGTTTGAAAACGAGTTCTTCCGCGAAGTTGATTTCAACTACTATGAGAACTGCACGCCGATCGAAGAGCTGGCCAGGCGCGGCAGGGAGACCCTGCGCCACGGCGTGATGCGCCCCATGGGACTGGAGCGCGACGGAGTGAAACCCTTCGCGGTATTGCAACTGAGGGCGGAAAACAAAGACCGCACGGCCTTCAACCTGGTGGGCTGCCAGACCATGCTGCGCTATCCCGAGCAGCAGAGGATTTTCCGCCTCATCCCCGGTCTGGAGCGGGCGGAGTTCCTGCGCTTTGGCTCCATCCACCGCAACAGCTATCTGAACGCGCCCCGGGTTCTGGCTCCCAATCTCACTTTGCGCAACGCGCGCCACATCTTTGTTGCCGGGCAACTGGCGGGGGTGGAAGGCTATGTGGAGTGCATGGGCATGGGGCTGCTGGTGGCGAAGATCCTGGGGGAAGGCATCGGGATGCTGCCGCCGCAGACCATACTGGGGCAGATTTGGCGCCGTCTGATCGACCCCGAGCAAAAGAACTTTCAACCCGTCAATGCCAATTTTGGCATCCTTCCCGCCCTGGATGACGATGTGCGGGACAAAAAGCTGAAAAAGCAGCTCTACTCAAAGCGCAGCCTGGAAGCGCTGAGAGGCTTTTTGGAAGAGAACGATGGTTAAAACCCGGTTCCGCCTGCCGCCCGCGGAAGCAAGGCCACAAACAGAACTGAATACCCACACTATGAGGACATTACATGCAATATGAAGATCAAGACTATCTGGTGGAAGAATACGATCTCGAGCCGGATTCCTGGGAAGAATTAGAACGGGAAGACAAGACCGCCTTTCTGGCCGCGATTGTCCGCCAGGACGAGACGGAGAAGGACAGCCAGGCCAGCCTGGATGAATTGGAAAGGCTTGCCAATACTGCCGGCATCGAGGTGCTGGGACGCTATACCCAGAAGCGCAACAACCCCGAGCGTGCCAGCTACTTCGGCAAAGGGTTTCTGGAGGAAATCAGCCACCGTATGCACCAGGCCCAGGCAGATTTGCTGATCGTGAACGAGGAACTCAACCCCATCCAGCAGCGCAACATCGAGCAAAACTTCAGCATCCGCGTGATCGACCGCACCGAGGTCATCCTTTCCATCTTCCACGACCATGCCCGCACCCGCGAAGCCAAGCTGCAGGTGAAACTCGCCGAATTGCAGTATCAACTGCCCCGCCTGCGCCGCCTCTGGGGACACTTCGACAAGGAGCGCGGCTCGGTGCGCTCCAGCGGAGGTTCCGCCACCCGGGGCATGGGCGAAAAACAGATTGAGATCGACAAACGCCTCATCCGAACCCAGATTCGCCGCATCAAGGAAGAGATTGCCGCCATTTCCCAGAACAAGGAAACCCAGCGCAAGCAGCGCGGCCGCACCAAAAAGATTTGCCTCGTGGGCTACACCAATGCCGGTAAATCGACCCTCTTCAACGCCCTCACGGAAGCGGATGTGCTGGTGGAGGACAAGCTCTTTGCAACCCTGGATTCCACCTCGCGCCAGCTCAAGCTCTCCACCTCCTTTCCCGTGGTGATTTCGGACACGGTCGGTTTCATCTCCAACCTGCCCCATCACCTGGTTGCCTCCTTCAGCGCCACCCTCATGGAAGTGCAGGACGCCGACCTGCTGCTGCATCTGGTGGACGTCTCCGATGAACGCTTTGAATACTACATCGGGCAGGTGAACCAGGTGCTCAAGGGACTGGGGGCGGACAAGATTCCACAGTTGCTGGTGCTGAACAAGACCGACTGCGTGGACAGCATCTTCCTAACCTTTGTCCGCAAACGCTTTCCCGAGGCGCTGCAGATTTGCGCCCTGAAAAAGGATCAGATTCCCGAGCTTCTGGAGCGCATCGAAAAGGAACTCTTCCACATTCAGGCGCTCAAGGTGCTGTTGCCTTACGACAGGGGCGGGCTGGTCTCGCTCTTGCACGACATCGCCGTGGTGCAGGCGGAGGAATACCGCGCCGATGGCATCTACATGGAAGTGCTGGTAAATCAGGAGGATATCTACCATATCCAAGAGTATTTATTGACATAAAAGCCAGTTATAATATCCTGCTTCCAAAACATTTATCATAAATCAAGGAGTAGCTATGTTCAAGCTCATCACCGCGGCGGAAGCCGCAGCCCTGATCAAGCCCCGCAACCGCGTGGCAATTGGCGGGTTTTTGGCTGTAGGAGCGCCCGAGAGCATCATTGACGCGATCGTGGCCGCCGGCATCAAAGACCTGCACATGATCGTGATCGCCTCCGACTGGGAAGACCGCGGCGTCGGCAAGCTGGTGGTCAACCACTGCGTCAGCAGCGCCCAGGTTTCCCACATGGGCACCAACAAGGAGATTCAAAACCAGATGAACTCCGGCGAGATGAAGATCGAGCTCGTACCCCAGGGCACCCTCATGGAAAGGGTGAGAGCCTTTGGCACAGGTTTGGGCGGAGTTCTGACCCCCACAGGCCTGGGCACCGTTGTGGCGGAAGGCAAGCAGATCATCAACGTGGATGGCAAAGACTACATTCTGGAACCCGCCATCCCCAGCGATTTTGCCCTCATCAAAGCCTGGAAGGCGGACAAAGACGGCAACCTCATCTATCGCAAAACCGCCCGTAACAGCAACCCCATCATGGCCATGGCTGGCAGGATCACCATCGCCGAGGTGGACGAGATTGTGGAAACCGGCGAAATTGACCCGGAGATGATCGTAACTCCCGGCGTCTTCGTCGATTATATCGTTGTCAAAAAGGAGGTTTGAGATGGCTTTGGATAAACGCGCACAGATCGGAGCCCGCATCGCGATGGAACTGAAGGACGGCGACTATGTGAACCTGGGCATCGGCCTTCCCACGGAAGCTGCCAACCACATCCCTGAAGGAGTGAGGGTGATCTTCCAGTCTGAAAACGGAGTTATGGGCGTGGGCCCGGCTCCGGAAGAGGGAACTGAAGACCAGGAAATGATCAATGCCGGCGGCGGTTTCATCACCACCCTGCCGGGTGCTTCGTTCTTCGATTCCGCCACCAGTTTCGGCATCATCCGCGGCGGACACATCGATGTCACCGTGCTAGGCGCGCTGCAAGTGGATCAGGAAGGCAACCTTGCCAACTGGATGATCCCCGGCAAGATGACCCCCGGCATGGGCGGAGCCATGGACCTCGTCACCGGCGCCAAAAAGGTGATCGTTGCCATGGAACACTGCGACAAGCGTGGCAACCCCAAGATACTCAAACAGTGCAACCTGCCCCTCACCGCCAAAGGCAAGGTGAGCCTCATCATCACCGAAATGGCCGTGCTTGAGGTCACCCCCAAAGGCTTGCTGCTCAAGGAAGTGACGGAAGGCTTCACGGTCGAGGATGTGGTTAAAGCCACCGAAGCTGAACTGATCATCCCGGAAGGGCTGGCTTAAACCCTGCCCCGCAATATGATAATGGCCGCGGAATTCATTTCGCGGCCTTTCTATTGATGCTTACACTGTTTAGTTTACGTTATTACAACTGGATATCTTTTTACCATTTCAACCTTCCTGTTTTATTACTTTAATCCGTAAATCAGTTAAATCCGTCAATCCGTATAAGATTTGCATGCCAGGCATCATACGGATGAAACGGATTATACGGATTAACGGATATATCGTTTTGCCCAGTTTTCTGTCTCATGGCTCAACGACACCTTTTCACCGTCCCACACTTCCACGGGCTTTACAAGGGAATGACAAGTTTCAATCTGCATAGATAGCTTGCTGAAAGCAGATTGGTGTGCCACATTCCGAAGCCAAAAGCCGGATTCCCCTCCTCTCTCCCATATCGCTATCATTTTGCCCCGCAAAGCATTAACCCATCATCCTTAGGTCATCCTTATAAATTATAAGGTTGACCCCAGGAAGACCCACCCCGGAGAGGGTGATGCAAATGAGGCCCACCTTCCCCCCCATATATATAGGTGCTACGACAGGTGGAAAGGTGGAAAGGTGAAATGAGGTGCCAGCCAGAGCCAGCCGGACGGCAAATATGTCTTGACAGCAAAGCATTTGTCCAAATATGAGTTACGCGTAAATATAAGGAATAATATGAAAATCTGCATCGTATCCAACAGCCACCACACCACGGATGTGCGCCTCTATTATAAAATGGGGCTAAGCCTGAAAAAGCTGGGCAAGGTGTATCTGATCTGCACAAGCGGGGTGCGCAATTCGACCATTAACCCATATCAGTTGGTGGTGGATACGGAATCCCAATGGAACGCCCTCCGGCTGCTTTACGAGGAGGCGAAGAAAATCAGGCCGGACATCGTGATCTGCGTGGAGCCGCTCACGGTGTTTGTGGGCATCGCGCTCAGGCGCAAGTTGGGCACCCGGGTGGTCTTTGACGTGCACGAGTTCTTTCCGGATGCCTTCGCGGAACGCTTTCACCCGCCTTTCAGTTGGCTGGCGAAGTATCTGTATCTGGGCCTTGAACGCTGGCTGCAAAGCCAGGTGGACGGCACCATCGGGGTCAACGATGAAATCCTCGATCAACTGGTTTCCCAGCGTGAGCGCGACCGCGCCGTCAACCTTCCCAACTATCCCGTGAAAAACGTCTGGGACTATGATTGCGAGATACCGCCGGAGATCAGCACCATCTGCGAGATGGATTTTGACCTGATCTACATCGGCGGGCTAACGGCAGACCGCGGCCTGTTCAAACTGCTCAAGAGCGTGAAGCTGCTCAAGCATAGCTTTCCCACGCTCAAGACGCTCATCGTGGGACGCTTCTTTTCCTCCTCGGTGGAAACGGAATTTAACGCCTGCATCAACCGGCACAACCTGAACGCGATCATCTATTACCAGCCCTGGATTCCGGCGGAGAAGATCGGGTTGCTGCTCAAGCGCAGCAAGGTGGGGCTCTGGCTCTTCAATCCGCGCAACAGGCGCCTGCGCAAAGCGGTGCCGCTCAAGGTGCTGGAATACTTTGCCGCCGGACTGCCCGTGGTCTCGGTCAACACGCCCCTGATGCGCGACCTGGTGGGGAAAAACCGCGCCGGAGCCTGCTGCGAATACCAGTCCGCCGCCATCGCCAAAGCGGTGGGCGGAATCCTGAGCCTGAGCGATGAGGATTACGGGCGGATGAGCCGGCGCGCCTCCGCTCTGATCGAAAACCAATACAACTGGGAGGCGGTCGAGCCACGCCTGCTTGGCCTGATCAAATCCCTTGCCAGCCGTTGATATGCGCCTGCTCTACATCAGCTATTTCTATCCCCCCCTTGGCGGCCCCGCCTCGCTGCGTAACGTCAAGACGGTCAAATACCTGGCGGAATCCGGCATCGCCTGCGATGTGATCACGGTGGGCGATCTGGAGTATCTCTACCGGGATGCTTCGCTGCTGGAGGAATGCAGGGCGGACAGGGTGATCCGCACCGCCTCGCTGGATCCCATGACGCTGCTGCGTAAAGCCGGGAAATCCAGGCAGGGGAAAGTCTCGCCGCTCTATCTGAACACCCCGGAAAAGCTGAAGCTTTGGGCGCGCAGGCTTTATCCCATCGACAACAAGATCGGCTGGCTACCCTTCCTGCTTGCCGCGGGAAGGAAAACGCTCAAAGAAAGGGATTACGACCTCATCTATATCTCGCTGGGGCCATTCTCCTCCGGGCTTGGAGCCTACTATCTTTCCCGGGGCAGCGGAGTCCCTTACGCGCTGGATTTGAGGGACTACTGGAACCTGCTCTCGGATTATGACCTGCAGGGCAGCAGGCTGAACAAGGCCTTTTCCCGCCACTGGGAGGCAAAACTCTACCGGCACGCCTCACTGCTGGTGACCGCCACGCGGGGCATCGGGGAAGACATCTGCGCCGCTTTCGGTGCGGACTTGGCAGACAAGACCTTCACCTGCTACAACGGCTGGGATGAAGAGGATTTCACCGGTCTGCCGCAGGTGGAAAAGGAGCCTGGCTTTGAACTTGCCTATTTTGGCGCCATCTACGCGCGGCGCAGCCTGAAACACTTCTACCGGGCGGTGAAACGCCTGCGGGAAGAGCGGCAACTCCCTCCCGGGACGCGCATCCGGCTCTATGGCAACTATTTCAGGGAAACCCTGGAGGAGATCGGGGCCAGCGGGATAGCTGACCTGGTCGGGATCGTTCCCCAAAAGGAACACCGGGATGCCCTGGCAGCCATGCTCAACGCGGATGTATTGCTGCTCAACCTCAACAGCAGCGGCCCGCGGGGGACGCTATCCTCCAAGATCTTCGAGTATCTGCGCTGCCAGAAGCCCATCCTGGCGATGGTGCCCGCCCACAACGAAGCGGCGGATTTGCTGCGGCATAACGGGCAGGATCATATCTGTGCCATGGAGTCCGCGGACAGCATCTATCACTGCCTGAAAAAGCTCCTGGGAAGTGAGTCCCGGGCTTACGGAATCCCGTGGGAACTGGAGCGCAGACAGCAGATAAGCAAGTTGGCAGCCCGTCTGAAAAGCATGCAGCCAGCACGCTGAAGCAAAGCCGCCTTCCCTGTCTGTAAATACTTAGGGCTTATCCCTCTCAGCCAAAAATCATGCCCACCACAGCCGCGCCGAGCATCAGGTGGATGGGATTGACCTTGAAGCGCCAATAGACGGCCAGGCTTGCCAGGAAGACCAGAACCGAAAAGAGGCCGTCAAACGAGCCTTTTCCGATCAGGATGACAGCCGCGCCGATCAGTCCCAGGGTTACCCAGCGCAGCTTTTGAAAGATATTCTTGAACCAGGGGAGCTTGCGCAGCTTCAGGTAGGTGAGGGTGATGACCAGCATCAGCAGCAGCGAGGGCAGGATCACTCCAAAGGTGCAAACAAGCGAACCCCAGATGCCCGCCTGCCGGTAGCCGATGAAGGTGGCGGCGTTGATCGCGATCGGGCCGGGGGTCATCTGCGAGATTGCCACAACATCCGTAAACTCCGACGCCGTGAGCCAGCCATGCCGGGTGACAACCTCCTGCTGGATCATCGCCAGGATGGCGTAACCTCCCCCAAAGCTAAACAGGCCTATCTTGAGAAAGGTGGCAAACATGGTCAGCATACTCATGACAGCCTCCCTTTCAACCACAGGCTTTGTCCCACGCAAAACACGATGGTGGCAAGGATCAGCCAGATGGGGCTTACCCCAAGCAGCCCCACCAAAACCATTGCCGCGAGGGGAACCCAGAAGTTGCCCAGGTTCAGTTTGGCGTTTTTGGCCATCTCGATCAGGGGCACGACAATCAGCGCCACCAGCGCGGGTTTTAGCCCGTGGAAAGCCTTGCTCACCAAAAGCAGATCGGCATAGCGGGTAAAGAGTTCCGCCACCAGGATGATGGTAATGATGGAGGGCAGCATGGTGCCCAGCAAGGCGACCAGCATGCCCCAGCCTTTGCGGATGTGCAGTCCCAGATAGATGCTTATATTGACGGCGATGGGGCCGGGGCAGGATTGCGCCGCCGCCAGCCCATCCAGAAAGTCATCCTCCGTGACCCAGTGGTGTTTGTCAACCACCTCCCGCTTGATTAGCGGGATCATCGCGTAGGCGCCTCCGATGGTGAATGCCCCGATCTTGAGAAAGGTGAAAAAGATGGACAGCAGGCTCTTACGCATGGTCAAAGTGCTCCCTTATCAGTCTCAGCAGTTCCGGCACCAGCTTGTCTTCCGGCACTTTGCTGACGATCTCGCCGCGGGCGAAGACAAGGCCCTCGCCATCCCCGCCAGCCAGGCCGAAATCAGCTTCCCGCGCCTCTCCGGGCCCATTGACCACGCAGCCCATGACGGCAACGGTGAGGGGACGGCCGGCAAACTCCGCCAGGGCGTTCTCCACCTCGTCCGCCAGGCGCATCAGGTTGATTCGGGTGCGTCCGCAGGTGGGGCAGGAGATGATGTTCAATCCCCGGCGCAGTCCCAGGTTTTGCAGGATGCGTCTGCCCACCAGCACTTCCTGCAGGGGATCGGCGGTGAGGGAAACCCTGATGGTGTCGCCGATGCCTTCGTTGAGCAGGATACCCAGCGCCATCGCGCTTTTGATGCTTCCCGCCAGCAGGGTGCCGGCCTCGGTGATGCCCAGGTGCAGGGGGTAGTCCACTTCCCGGCTCAGCGCCCGGTAGCTTTCGAGCATCAAAGGCAGTTGCGAGGCTTTCACGGAGATCTTGATGGCGGTGAAGTCCAGCTCCTCCAGGATGCGCACATGGCTGAGCGCCGCTTCCACCATCGCTCTGGCGCTCACGCCGTATTTGGCGACCAGTTCTTTGGGCAGGGAACCGCTGTTGACCCCGATGCGGATGGGAACCCCGCGTTCCGCCGCCAGGCGCACCACTTCCGCAACCTTTTCCCGCGAGCCGATATTGCCCGGGTTGATGCGCAGGCCGTCGATGCCCGCCTCCAGGGCGGCAAGGGCGAGTTTGTGGTCAAAATGGATATCCGCCACCAGGGGAACGGCGGCCATTCTCTTCAATGCCGGGATGGCGCTGGCATCCGCCTGGTTCATCACAGAGAAGCGGATGATCTCGCAGCTAGCCTTTTCCAACTGGGCGATTTGCCGCGCTGCCGCCTCCACATTCGCGGTGGGCACGCAGAGCATGCTTTGGATGGATATGGGGGCGTCTCCGCCGATGGCAAGCTTGCCCAGGCGGATCTGACGGGTGGGTCTTCTGATGATAGTGTTCATGGTGCAAAAGGGACGCCATTCCCAATTCTGTCAATCGATTTTGCCTCTCAAGAAAAAAAATACTTAATCCTTGACCAAAAAGAGAGGAGGATTTAGATGGCTTAACTGGTATATTATCCAGAGGCAGCCCTGGCTGTCCACTACAGCATTAAGGAGTATTCAATGCCACAGGTTTTAATCATCCTCATCAGCCTGCTGATGCTGGCCTCCCCGGCCTTCGCGGAAGACTGGATAACCATCTACAACGACAACCTTTCCCTGGTGCGCAGCAATTTTGAACTGGATCTCAAGCAGGGAAGGCAGGAGTATAACTACGACGACATCACCAGCCGCATTTCCTCCGAATCCGTGATCGTGAAATCGCTCAACGGCGGCGTGCAGGTGGCGGAACAAAACTACGAATACGACCTGGCGGGAAAACACCAGATCATTGCCAAATACATAGACCGCGAGGTGGAACTGCTCACCAAGGACGCCTCCCGCGTCCGCGGAACCCTCAAGTTTTACGACGGCAGCAGCTATGGCGTGCTGGAAAGCGGCAGCAGGAAACTGCTGGTGGTTTCCGACTCCGAGACCCAGATGATCCAACTGGCGGAGTTGCCCTCCAATTTCTACACCAAGCCCACCCTGCACTGGAGCCTGATCTCCGCCAAAAGCGGCAAACAGCCCATCCAGCTTTCCTACCTCACCGGCGGCCTGAGCTGGAACGTCACCTACAACAGCGTCTGGGATGAAAAGAAACTGGCGATGGATTCCTGGGTCACCATCCAAAACACCAGCGGCAGGGCGTTCAATGACGTCAACCTCAAGCTGATTGCGGGGGATGTGAACAAGGTGCGGGAAGAGTTTTCCGGCTATAACCGCAAATACGCCATGGAGATGGAGGCGGATTTAGCCGCCGCCGAAGCGCCCTCCTTCGAGGAAAAGGCGTTCCACGATTTCCACATGTACACCCTGGATCAGAAAGCCTCCTTTGCCAACAACCAGACCAAACAGTTGCAACTGTATCCCACCCTGAACGTAACTGCAAGCGGAGTATATGAATATCCCATCTTCGGCAACGCGGTTAAAAGCATGATCAAGTTCAAAAACACCGAAGCCAACGGCATCGGCAAACCCCTGCCCAAAGGCGTGATCAAGGTCTATAAACAGGATAGCGACGGCAACCTGGAATTCATAGGCGAAGACAGAATCTCCCACACCAGTAAGAATGAAGAGGTTTCCATCACCACCGGAACCGCCTTCGACCTGGTGGCTTCGACCATGGTGAAAGACCAGCGCCAGGTCAGCAAATTCGTGAGCGAGCGCAGCTTCCAGGTGACCCTGCGCAACAACTCCGACTCCGACAAACAGATCAACGTGATCCACCAAATGGGCGGCAACTCACGCATCACGGAAGTGAAGAATGGCCACAAATACAGCGTTGATACGAACAACAAAGCCACTTTTGAGCTGAATGTAAAAAAAGACCAGCAGCTCATCCTCACCTTCACGGAGCGAACCGAATATTAATTCATTCAAATAAAGGACTTAGCCATGCAGGATAAGATCATTTCCAACCTCCAGGGCATCCGCCGGCAAATGCTGAAGATACTGGGGGAGGTCTCCTCCCTCACCAACAGCCCCCTGGCGATTGAAGACGCCATCGATGACTACTGGCATCCCAAATGCGATGTGTTTCAGACAGATACGCAGTGGATAGTGCTGGTCGAGCTGGCCGGTGTCGAAAAGGACGAGATCATCATCTCCGTGACCCCGGAGTTCTTGCGCATCAGCGGTTTGCGCAATCTGCACGAAGACAATGCCCATGCCTTTTACCATAGCATGGAGATCGAAACCGGGCGTTTTGACCGGCGCATCTTTTTCCCGGATATCAGCCTCGACAAAGAGAACCCCAAGGTGCAGTATCACAATGGGATACTACGCATCTGCTTTTCCCTGTCGGCCACGGTGGAGAGGATAATCCCCATCCAGTGATCAGGTATAGTTGACCCGCTTTCCTGTTCCCGGCCTCCCAAGATTGCCTTCACGGGCGGAAGGCGGGTCTCTTTATCTGCTTGCCGGACTGCATGATAACTGATGGTAAAACCCGTATGGCGATTCCGGTTCTTTGAAACATGGCACTCATTTCCGTCCTCTGCTAATCCGTGGGTCAACCTGGGGTCAACCTTATAATTTATAAGGATGACCTAAGGATGAGCGCAACACCTTGGCAGGTAGGAAATTAGAGCCTTATGGGAGCCAGTTTGGAGTGGAAGCCGGCTTCTTAAATGATGGAATAATAAAAATAAATAGATAAAGGAATTGAACATGAAGATCCTCGTGGTAAACTGTGGCAGTTCGTCACTCAAGTACGAAATCTATGAGATGCCCTCCCAGCAAAGCCTGGGCAAGGGCCTGGTGGAGCGGATCGGCCTTCCCTCCGGCAATTTGACCCAGGAATATGGCTCCCGCGTGCTGCACCGGGAACAGGAGATACCCAACCACCGGGTGGCTTTCGAGATGATGATGGAAGCGATCCTGGACAAAGAACAGGGCATCCTGAAAAGCGTTTCCGAGATTGCCGGCGTGGGGCACAGGGTGGTGCACGGGGGAGAGCAGTATGCCTCTTCCGTGCTGATCGATGATCAGGTGATGCAGGCCATCGAGGCAAATTGCGAGCTTGCTCCCCTGCACAATCCAGCCAACCTCACCGGCATCCGGGAAAGCATGGCCGTCAGCGGCGATGTGCCTCAGGTGGCTGTGTTTGACACCGCCTTTCACCAGACCCTGCCGCCCAGTGCCTTTTTGTATGGCATACCATACGAAATGTATGGCAAATACCGTATCCGCCGCTACGGTTTTCACGGCACCAGCCACCGCTATGTGAGCAATGTGGCATTGCAGATGATGAAGCGCAGCGTTGAAAACACCAACATGATCACCTGCCATCTGGGCAATGGAGCCTCGATCACCGCCATCCAGCGGGGGCGTTCCATCGACACCTCAATGGGCTTCACACCCCTGGAGGGGCTGATGATGGGCACGCGCTGCGGGGATTTGGACCCCTCCATCATCTTCTACCTGTTGGAACGGGGATTTGACATTCATGAGCTGAACGTCATTCTGAACAAGAAAAGCGGGCTGCTGGGGCTTTCCGGCATTTCCAGCGACCTGCGTGACCTGGAAGCCTCGGCGGCGGAAGGCAATGAGCGCGCCATCATGGCTTTGGATACCTACGCTTACCGCATCCGCAGATACATCGGAGCCTATGTCGCCAATCTCATCAAGGTGGATTTCATCGTCTTTACCGGAGGCATCGGGCAGAACGGCGTGAAGATGCGCCACCGGATCTGCAACAGGCTGGAGAATCTGGGCATCCATATCGATCCCCAGAAAAACATTGACGTGGGCAGCAAAGCCGGCATCATCTCCCAGCCCTATTCACCCATAACGATCCTGGTGATTCCCACCAACGAGGAACTGCAAATCGCCATCGACGCTTATGACCTGATCAACAAATAGCCCCTCGAGGCGCTCCCGGACGCGTGAAAAGGCGTGAGGGGCGGCGCGGGGACGAAACAGCTTGACTAAATCCTGCTTTTGGCAGAAACTGTCTTGATGGGATACTTTTGTTATAATCCGAGGAATAAGCTGGAAGGAAATATGCGCCGATTGCTGATCTTGCTGTTGATGCTGAGTGCGGGCCTGTGTGCCCTGGGGGGAGAGGTGTTGTCTGTGACGGCTACCGATCTGAGGGAGAATAGCAGCCGGGTCAGCATCATGCTGTCCGAGTGTTCTTCCTATCGGGCGCAGCCTTTGCCGGGAGGCAAGGGAATCAGGATAGTATTGCCCGGAGTGACCGGGATGCGGGCGGAGCCCCGTTTTAGCGACAGCAGCCAGACCATCGAGAGCATCAAGGCATACAGCGATGGGGCAAGCGGCATCATCGAGGTCCGCACCAGGATGCAACTGCCCATATCCCACATGGTTACCGATAATTGCGAACAGATCATCCTGGCGGTCAATTATCCCCCGGGCGAGGACAGGCTGCTCAGCGACCCAAGCAAGGAACAGGTGAGGAAAGCACCGTCACGCAAGCGCAGGACGCCGTCCTTATCCAAAGCCACAAGCAAAAAGCCGGCGCCGGTGGACTCCCTGATTGCCGTGTTGGGCACGGATACCTTGTTCGCCACCTCCGAGCCGGAACCGGAGCCATTGCCCGCGGCGCGGCGGCGCGGCCCGTATTTCTACTATTTGCTTGGGCTTGCGGTATTCCTGCTCTTGGGGTTGGGGGTGGTTCTCTATTTTTCCCTCAGGCGCGGCAGCCACTCGTATATACCAGTTTATCAGGAACCAGTGCGAGAGGTGCGGGAAGAGATATCTCCCGCGCTGGCGCGCATCGTAGCCAGACTGCATGCCCAGGGCTGGACTGAGGCCGAGATCGCCCGCGAAACAAAGCTGGACGAGCAGACAGTTCGCCACACCCTGAAAGAGCGGCAAAGAAGTAATGATGGAGTGTAAATGCTTGATGAACCGGCCTGCCTGGCTTTTGGCGGTCGCGCTGCTGCTGATTTGGGTGGACTGCCCGGCGTTTCTGGATGAGGATTCCGCGTTTTACCCGCGGATCAGTAGTGGCTTGGAAACCAGTCTCTTGCAGGTCAACAGCGTGCAGGGCTGCAGCGAGCCTCTGCCAGCCCATCCGGGCCTCTGGCATCCCTTTTGCGCCTGGGACGACCTGAAGGACAGCGTATTGGAAGCGCTCAGCCCCGGCCAGCCGCGGCGAGCCTTGCTGCAATATGCCCATCGGGACAGGCAGGTGGATTTTTTGGGCGAACTGAACTTTGTGGCGGGCTATGAACAGCGCTACGACGACCCTGGCGCTTACGGCTTCCTCTACAAGGGAGTGGGTTTCAATTCCGCGCTCAACGACAGGTTCAGGCTGCGCGCCCTGTGGTGGAACGGCGCCTATCTGGGCGACAGGCAGGCAGCCGAGTCCTCTCCCCTGCTGGATGGCTTTTACTCCCGCCGGAAAGATGCTCTGCGCCTGGACAACCTCAACGCGGATATCAGCTATCGCAATTCCTGGTTCACCGCCGCCCTGGGAAGGGGCAAATTCCAGTTGGGAAGCTCGGTTTCGGGCTCTTTAGTCCTCTCAGACCGAGTCAATGACTATGGATACTTCCTGGCTGAGGGACGCGTGGGGGACTTTCAGCTCTCGTTCTTGCACGGCTCCCTCATAGCCGCACGGGAACTGGAGCAGGCACGCAGCGCGACTGACGTCATCCCGGACAAATATGTGGCGCTGCATCAGATTAGCTACAGCCCCTCGGAACGCCTGAAACTCTTTGGCGGAGAGACCATCATCTACGGAAACCGCGGCATCGACCTCAATTATCTGCTGCCGCACACCTTTTGGCGGGTCACCGAGCATAACCAGTGGGATCGGGACAATGTGCTGCTCTTTGCCGGACTTGACCTTCAGCCCACCCGGAACCTGAGCCTGTATCTGAACGGCGTCCTGGACGAACTGACCTACTCCAGGCTCTTTACCAGTTGGTGGGGAAACAAATATGCCCTGCAGACCGGCGCGGCTCTCGCCCTGCCATCTTTGTGCCTCTCCCGCCAGGCTCCGCCCCGTTGCCTGCTGGAATTCACCGCCGTCCGCCCCTGGACTTACACGCATTATTCAAACCAGACCATGTATTCCCATGACGGCATTGGACTTGGCTATGCCAAGGGTTCCAATCTGCTGGATCTCACCGCGGAGCTTGACCTTCCTCTGAGGGAATGGCTTACTTTCTGCGCGCAGTATTCCCATACCTGGCAGGGAAGCGAGGGCAACAGCTGGGCTTTGGATTATTCCGATTACTTTCAGGGATCCCAGTTGGTCGATGCCACATGCTCGTGGCTGGAAGGCGAACTGAGCCGGATCAGCAAGTTGCAGGGCAGCCTGAGATTTGACCTGCTGGCGCATCACAGCTTGCTGCTCGCTCACACCGCCCAGTTCGGAGCTTCTCCCCGCTATCAGTGGGTGGGAAGCTGGCAATTCAAATTTTAAGGAGGCTGACATGCCGATAGTTGACCGGCTCGAATACCCGAGAAAATACAAAATGAAGCAGACCATGCTCCTGCTGGCGATCCTGGCGGCGGGGCTGGGAATACTCATCAGCTCCTGGAGCAACAAGCAGCAGCTCAAAAAGATCGTCATCCACAGCTTCAAAGTTGAGGATTACGACCGGCAGTATATCCGGCTGGGCTACGACATCGAAAACAAGGGAAAAAAGTTTCAGAGCGTAAAGCTGCTGGCCAGGGTCTATGACAGCGAGGGCGGAGAAATTGCCAGCGCGCTGTTCCTGGCGGACATCCCGGCAAAATCGCGGGAGTATCAGACCAAGTATCTGGATGAGTTGAACAGGGCTATGGCGCCGGGAGAAAAGCCATACCGGGTGACCATGCAGATTCTGCAACGCAAGCTGTTCAGGCTCGAGTGACCCCGTCCACTTAATCCATTCAAGATATGCGCCTAAAAAACCTGAATCCTCTCGAGAGGCAGACCACATTATTGTTGCTGTTTGCCGCGCTGTTCAATGGGGTGGTGCAGAGCCTGAACCAGACCCAGGACATCATTGCCCGCAAAGCGCTGCACGCGGCCGACTGGCAGTTGATGCTGATGACCATGATCTGGCCGGTGGCCAACTTCTTTTCCGTCTGGTGGGGAAGCCTTTTCGAGCGCAGTTGCCACAAATCACGCTATTTCCTGATCACCGGGATAATCGGGCGCCTGACCCTGGTTTACGCGGTCTGGCTGACCACGATGAGCGAATACCTGGTACTGCTGGCCCTGCTCTTTGCATCCAACTCCCTGCTGGTGCCCGCCCAAAACAGCATCTATCAGCGCAACATCGATCCCCACAGGCGTGCCAGGATCTTTGGCATCACGCTCAGCCTGAGCATGCTGGTGTCGATACTGGTTACCTTCGCGGCGGGGCGCATGCTCGACATCCGCGAGCAGAGCTTCCGTTGGATTCTGGTGGCCACGGGCATCTGCGGCTTCATCAGTTCGGCGTTGCTTGCCAATGTGCGCATCCAGCACACCATCAGGGAAAAGATATGCGGGCAGGGTTCGTGGAAAGAGGCTTTGCTGGAACCCATCACCGGAGCTTTCAGGCTGTTGAAGGAGGACAAAGCCTTTGCCGCCTTCGAGCGCAGCTTTTCTTTGTATGGCATGGGCTTTATCATGATGCAGCCCATCATCCCCATCTATCTGGTGGATAAGCTGCAACTCAGCTATACCAACAATTTCCTGGCCAAAGGCATCCTTTCCCAGATGGGGCTGCTCTTGCTGGCTCCGATGTTGGGCAAATTGCACGACCGCACCCATCCCTTCCGCTTCATTGCGTTCTTTTTTGGCTTGCTGGTGGTCTTTCCCCTGCTCTTTGTGGTGTCGTCGCTTTGGCAGGGACAATCCCTGATGCCGGTTTTGCTGGTGTTTTTGGCATACCTGATCTTTGGGATAGCGATGGCTGGGGTGAACATCTCCTGGAGCATGGGCTCGATCTTCTTTGGCGGGGAGAGGGATGCCTCCATCTACCAGAGCCTGCATGTGACCCTGACCGGTGTGCGCGGTCTGATCGCCCCGGTTCTGGGCTACGCGATGCTCAAGATCTTCAGCATCACGGCAGTGTTCGTGGTGGCGGCGGGTTTCTTTTTGGTGGCCTCCCTGGTCAGTTACCGGGATTACCGCAAGGTGCGCAAGGAGCTGAGGACGGTTCCCGCGATTGGCAGAGATGAGGACAAGCTGGAGGCCTCGGCGTGAGCCTCTTTCGCCCCTGCCATTTTCAGTATTGCAGAGCCTCTCAAGCACTTATGTTAAGGCCAGAGGGATTTTTTGCTTGACACAAAACCTAAGCGCATAGTTTTGAGTTAGTTATTCAAAACACACTGAGTTTAAGCTATTCAGATGTATAAACACTAAGGAGAAAACATGACTAAAGCAGATCTGGTAAAAATCGTATCCGAAAATACCGGAATCATCCGCAAAGACGTTTCTGTTGTCGTGGACGCCCTGCTGCAATCCATCAAGGACAGCCTGGGCAGTGGTCATCACATTGAAATACGCGGCTTTGGCACCTTCAAGCTCAAAACCAGAAAACCGCGTGTGGGCCGTAACCCCAAGACCGACGAGAAAGTACCCGTTCCCGCCAGGACAGTTCCCACCTTTAAGTTTTCCCGCGAATTCAAGACTTCAGTGATGGATCTGAAGATCGAATCCTAAGGTCGGATTATTATGCCCTGCGGAAAAAAGAGAAAGAGACATAAAATCGCCACCCACAAGCGCAAAAAACGTCTGCGCAAGAATCGTCATAAAAAGAAATAAGTTCTGAAGCCGCCCCTCGGGGCGGTTTTTTGTGCCCGCGCCTGATTACGTCACGAAGCCATACTGCGCCGGACTGACGCGGATTCCTGCTATTTATATTGACAACGAAAGCCCCGCGTGAGCTGATGCAAGCATGGACATGAACAGCGAACGGGAAGACTACAGCCTGGAAATCAGGCAACTGCTCCGCGACGTCCTGCGGGCGGCGGTCGGGGGAGAATTCTCCGCCCACAGGGAGTTTCCCTGCCTGAATGTGAAGACGCAATATGGCGGATTCACCGGGGAAGGGGGACTGCCCCTCTATCCGGACGAACTGCCGGCTGTCTTTCTGCGCTGGGCTGGCCTGGAGGGCAATGTCCCATGGGCGCCGGAAGACTTTCTGGTGCTCGATCTGGAGACCACGGGGCTGGGGCGCGGCCAAACAATCGCCTTCCTGATTGGCCTGGGCTATTGGGAGCGGGGGAGATTTACAGTGGAGCAGATTTTCCTGCCGGAACCGGAGGCGGAAGCCAATTCTTTCGACCGCCTGATCGAGCTGCTGGAAAGCAGGTCGGTGTTCATCACCTTCAACGGCAAGACCTTCGACATCCCGGTGCTGGAATCGCGCATCCTCTACAACCATCTCTGGATCGACCTGCGTTCCACCGGGCATATCGACCTGCTGCACATCGCCCGCCGCCTGTGGAAAAAGAAAATCCCCTCCTGCGCCCTGGAGACTATCGAGTTTTACATCATGGACTACATCCGGGACAAGGAGCTGGACATCGAGGGCGGCATGATTCCCCAGACCTATTACCAATATCTGGTCAACGGCGACCCGGAGCCGCTGCGGCGCGTCTTTATCCACAACCAGTTCGACATCCTGCACACCGCTGCGCTTTTCGCCCTCATCTGCAACGGCACGGGCTATCCCCTGCCCCAGACCCTTGACCACAGGATCGACTATGTGGCCCTGGCGCGCCTCTATCAAAGCCAGGGCGAGCGGGAACGCGCCAAAGCCATCCTGGTTGACCTCGAATCCGCGGGTCTGATGAACCCGGAAATCGCATACGAACTGGGGATGATTTGCAAAAAAGAAGGAGAGCGCGAGGACGCGAACCACTATTTTGCCATCGCCGCGTCCCTGAACCACCCGGAGGGGACACTTGAGCACTGCATGGCGCTGGAGAAGGCGAAGGAGTTCGGCCAGGCCCTGTTCTTCAGCCAGAAATTGCTGGACTGGCACTTGAGCAGAGAGGTGGTGAAAGACAATAAAGTAAGGGATTTGGAGAAGCGGATTGCCCGCCTGCGGACAAAGCTGCTGAAGCGATAGGCCCTGCCTGCTAACCCTCATGTTTTTTGTTCCGTTTCTGATTCTTGAATGAATATTTTTTCGCTTTCGTATTCACAAGTGGCTCTTTTTCCGCATCACCGCATGAAGTCCATGAGAGCCCAGGCGTCTGGTGGTAATTTGCAGTCGGGAAAGGCTCTATGAACTCCATGCTGGCTGGTAGTTTGGAGTTCGAGCCGGCAATGCAGGTTGTATGGCTGTTGCCAATCCCAAAGCCGGCTCGGACTTCAAACATTTTTATTCCAGACTGGATCCCGGTTCAAGGGTTCACGCAGATTTACGCGGATAAAAGGCGCGGATTGCCGCGGGTTGGGCTGCCGAAGTCTGTTCGGCAGAGGCAACGGAGTTGCCTGTTTGGAAGAGACCTCCGGTCTCTGTGGCAAACGGACTTTGCCACCCCAAGGCACTGGATCCCGGCTCAAACCACCCCACCAAACCGCTACACGCTTTGGCGGGGACCCCGGCAGACCGTGATGACACACTTTTTTAGTCTGGGGTAGTATGTTTTTGGGCTGGGTGCTTGTTTCTAAAAGACTGGGTCACGGATCAAGCCACCCCACCAAACCGCTTCGCGCTTCGGCGGGGACCCCGGCAGGCCGTGATGACACAGTATATAGTCTACTGGGACTTGTTTCGGGGAAACCTTTCCACCTTCAAAAATCCTGCTAATCCTGTCGATCCTGTCATCCGCGTTCTATTTCGTTTTCACCATCACCACCCCACCACGACATTACGATACCACGAAGTCCTTTCAGGACGCTCCTTTCCACCTTTCCACCTATCATAGATCCTGTCATCCGTGTTCTATTTCCTTTCCACGGTCTTTTTCGTAGCACCTATATATTATGAGGGGGATGGGCCTCATTTGCATTTCCCTCTCCGGCGTGGGTCTTCCTTAGGTCAACCTTATAATTTATAAGGATGACCTAAGGATGATGGGCTAAGTTGTTGTGGACGCGAATGATGCCGCGTTGGCCTTGAGGAGGGGCGGTGGAAAGTAAAACCGGCTCGCGGAGTTGCCGCCACAAGCCGGTCAAGATGTTGGTGTATGAGTGTTTAGCTGTCTTTGCGCACCACCAGTTTGTTGCCGTCGATGTCCAGCACCACGACCTTGGCGCCGATGGTGATTTCGCCTTTATCTTCCGCGATTGCCACCCATTCCTCGCTGCCCACTTTCACCCTTCCCTTGCCATCGGCAGGGATTATTTCGGTGACCTGGGCTTCCTTTCCTTTGAGCGCGAAGACGTTTGTCTCCCCGCCCGTGTTGGCCAGGAATTTTTTGCCCAGCCGGCGGGTGAACAGGAAGGCGATAAAACTGAGGATGGCAAAGATGATGATCTGCAACGGGATGCTCGCTTCCACAAAAGGCAGCAGGCTCAGTAAACCGGTAAGGATCGCTCCGAAGCCCAGGGCGACGAAGAAAAAGGCTGGATCCAGAATCTCAATGATGATAAACAGGATTCCGATGATGATCCACACATGCCAGGGAAGGATACCGTACATGATCACTCCTTATCCGGTCATTTGCCGGATTCGTCTTCCTCGCGCGGGGTGGTTGGCTTGTCTTTGTAGATGCGTTTTACTTTGCGCTTACTGTTGCGGTAGCCATAGCGGGAAGAGTAGTAGCGATTGGCATAGTTGCCATAGTTTCCATATTGATAGCTGCCGCCAAAACTGGACATGTTGAACCCCTTGAAGCCCATCAGCGAAAGCAGGTACATGACCAGCTTGGTGCCATAGTAAGCCACGATTATCAGCACAAAGAACCAGACCAGGAAGAACACGAAGTTTTTGGCAAAATCCTTCACGGTGGACAGGCTGTTACCGCTGAAAGAGGTTTGCAGTTTCACATAGAGCAGGGTCTTGTCGCTGTTTTTCAGGAGGTCGATGGTGTTTTCGAGCTTGCGAATCTCGGCGATGCGGGTGTTTTTGTTATCCAAATCGCTGCCGTAGTAGGAACTTTCCTGTTCCAGGCGTGCCAGTTCTATCCTTTTGGAAGCAAGCACCTGTTCTTCCGTCGCCACCCGTTTGTTGATCAGGGTTGAATCCACCAATTCGCTCTGCTGGCCGATGGCGCCGATGAGCTGTAACTTTTGCAGTATCTCCGGGAATTTGTCCAGCTCCACTTGAAAGATGTACTTGCCATAATGCCCCAGACGGTCTTTGCGCAGTGGTTTGCCGATGCTGTAGGTGTTCACGATCGTGTTCATCTCATCGAGGGCTTTGCCGATATTGATGCTGTTGACGACGACCTCAGCCTTGTTGAGCGAGCCAGCATTCTGGAACTGTTTATTACTGTCCTTGTAGTCGAAACTGGGACCGGTATCCTTGCTTCTAAGTGACATTACACCCGCAGTAGCCAGGGCTAAAAAGATCACAAAGATCGCAACGCCTTGGATCCTGCTTTTCCTTGACTTTGCCATACTAACCTCGTGTATGATATTTATTTATAAGTTCTTCGGCATGCTTGCGGGAAATGTCGGAAACATCGCCGGAGAGCATTCTTGCCAGCTCGTCCAGCCTTTCCGGCCGCCGCAAAGCGGTCATCCGAATTACGCTCTTGGGTTTACCCGGCACCTTTTCGAGAGCGATATGCAGATGGGCAATCGCCGCGATCTGCGCCAGGTGGGTGATGCACAGTATCCGGTGGCGCTCCGCGAGGCTGTGAATGAACTCCGCCACACGCTCCGCGGTCTTGCCGCCGATCCCGGCATCTATCTCGTCCAAAATGATCAGCTTCTGTTCAATCTTGTCTGCCAAAACTTTTTTCAAAGCCAGCAAGATGCGGGATAACTCACCGCCGGAAGCCACATCTGACAAGGGTTTAAGATCGCTGCCGCGGTTCGCGCTAAAGAGAAAGCGACAGCTATCCTGACCCGTATCATTACATAAATCAAGATAATTCTGAAGTAACAAATCCGAATCAGATATTTTGTCAATGATAATCTCAAAACTTGCATCCGGTATGGATAAGAGGCGGATATTGCCGCGCAGTTCCAGACACAGCTTTTGGGCGGCTGTTTGCCTGCTTTGGCTCAGTTGCGCGCCCAGGCGGCGGAGTTGGTCATACTGGACGGCTAACTGCTTTTGCAGCTTTTGGATGCGCTCGCTGAGGTCGGCGAAGGAATCGATCTGCGCCTGGCGTTGGGAAAAGATTTCCAGCAGTGCATCGATGTCCTTTGCCTTGTGCTTGTAGAGCAGTTCGTTGATCTCGTTGAGCCGTGCCTGGATCTGTTCCAAACGGTCGGGGTCGCCGCTGGAGTTTTCGGCGATGGCGGCGAGGGTTGAAGCGCTGTCCGCGATAGCCTCGAGGGCTTCGCGCAGGTTTTGTTCCACCTCGGAAAGGCGGGGATCGAGTTCAGAAAAGCGTTCCAGGGAATTCACGGCCTGCCTTACGATCTGGTAAGCCCCGGTCTCCCTTTCATACAAATCGAAGGCGGAAACGGCGGCGAGTTCGCCGATCTCCCGCGCATGGCTGAGTTGGTCGAACTCCTGCTGTAAGAGGCGGTCTTCCCCCGTCTTGAGGGCGGCTTTTTCCAATTCCTCATACTGATATTGGTAAAGCTCGCGCAGTTGGCTGTTGCGATCTTCCTCTTCCTGCAGGCTGGCCAGGGATTTGAGGCCCTGTTTGAGCTGGCGGTAGAGGGTGGAAAAACTGCCGCGGAGGGCGTCATTCTGGGCATACATATCCAGCAGGCGCAGTTGGTAGGCTCCGGAGAGCAGCTTTTGCTGGTCGCGCTGGTGGTGAAAGTCGATGACCAGGGGTTTGAGCTCCCGCATCAGTGAGGCGGAGGCCTTGCGGCCGTTGATGAAGTAGCTGGACTTGCCCGCGACGCTGATCTCCCGCGCCAGGCAGAGTTCCTCCTCCGGGTCACGTTCCTGCTCGCGCAGCCAGTCCTGCAGCTCGCTGTTCGCCCCGGGGTCGAAACTGGCTTCCAGATAGATGGGTTGGCTGGGGTCATAAGCTTCCGGCGGGGAGGGCGTTTCGCCAAAGATGAGGGAAATCGAGCCGACCAGGATGGATTTTCCCGCCCCGGTTTCGCCGCTCAATACGGTCATTCCCGGGCCGAACTTCAGCCGTTGCTCCGGCACGAAGAGGTAGTTGCGGATGTAAATCTCGTTCAGCATCTATTTGCCCAGGTGCAGCTTCTTGCGCAGAATCTGGTAGAAAGTGCGGTTGGAAAGCTTGATGAAGGGAACTACCTGCCGGCTGGCTGTGATCAGCACTTCGTCGTTTTCCTGGATGCGGATGCAGTTCACGCCGTCCACCTGCAGCCAGGCGGGCTCGCCGAGGCCATAGACCTTCATCAGGATGCGGTCACGGGCAGGAAAGACCATCGGCCGGATGCTGAGCAGGTGAGGGTTGATGGGGCTGAGGATGATGGCCTGCATCTCGGGGGAAAGCAGGGGACCTCCCGCGGATAGCGAATAAGCCGTGGAGCCTGTGGGGGTGCTGGCAATCACGCCATCGCAGCGGGTGTCAAAGACAAAGCGCCCGCCGTTGAAGATGCGCACATGGATGAGGCGGGGCGTTTCCGCTTTGTAGATCACGGCATCGTTCAGGGCGAGGTTGTGGTAGATGATCTTTCCCTCCCGCTTCAAATGGCAACTGATGAGCATGCGGTTGAGCAGCTTGTATTTGCAGTTGAGCAGGTCGCGGATGGAGGCCTTGAGCTCGGTGAGGGTGGTCTCGGAAAGGAAGCCCAGATAGCCAAGATTGATACCCAGGATGGGGGCATTGGCCATCAGAGCCAGATTCTTGGCACGCAGGATGGTGCCATCCCCGCCAAAGACCAGCACGCAGTCGATCTGGGGCAAAGGCTTCCACTCCAGCGAGAACACGCGGATGAAGTCGGGCAGGATGTCCCGCTGTTCCTGCAATCCGTAAAAGATGATGTCATATTCTTCCGCCAGCTTTTCCAGCAGCGCAAAGATGCCGGGTTGGTCGGAAAAAGCGGGGTTGATATGGATGGCGAAGTGTTTCATTGTCAGAGTGAATCCATGATGCGCAGATACGATTCGTAGCGTTCAAGGGGGATGTTGCCGGCTTCCAGGGCATCCAGCACCGAGCAGTCCTCCTCGTGGCTGTGGGTGCAGTCGCGGAAGCGGCAGCGCTCAGCCAGTTTGGAAAAGCCGGGGAATATTTTGGGCAGCATGGGCTTCGCGTCGCTGTGCAGGTTGATTGTCTTGATGCCGGGGGTATCCAGGATGTGGCCCCCGAAGCTCCAGGGTATCAGTATCGACTGCGAGGTGGTGTGTTTCCCTTTTTCGTTGAAGTCGCTCACCTCGGCGGTGTCGAGGTCAAGCCCCGGTTCCAGCCAGTTGATGAGGGAGCTTTTGCCGGTTCCGGACTGCCCGGAGAATACGCTGTCCTTGTCTTTGAGGGCTTCCCTGAGCTCCGGCATGCCCTCGCCGCTGAGCACCGAGGTGCAAAACGTTTGATAACCGCAATCCCGGTAGTACGCAAGCAGTTCGTCCAGTTCGCTCCTGTCTTCGCAGAGGTCGATCTTGTTGATCACCACCACCGCGCCCAGGCCCTGCAGGTTTGCGATGCAGAGGTAGCGGTCGATCAGGCCCGGCTTGAGCATGGGCATGAGCCAGGAGGCGGTGACCACCACCTGGTCGATATTGGCAGCCAGGATTATCTCTTTCTGGAAACTGCCCTGGCCGTAGCGGGAGAAGGTATTTTTGCGGGGCAGGATGTTCTCTATCCGATAGTCCGGCGAGACCGATGTGTCCAGTTCCACCCTGTCTCCCACCGCGGAAAGGGTGCGGCTGGAATAGAGGAACTGCCTGAGCCTGCCGGATAGGGTGGCTGTATGGGTCTCGTTTCCCGCCTCCACGATGTAAAGGTAATTGCTCTTGATCTCCAGAATCCTGCCCGGAACCAGCTCGGCGTCCACCTTGAAGGAGTCATGCTGCTTCAGGGAGGTGCGGCGTGTCTTGAACTCCGTTCTCTCCCGCACATCATCCAGGACGTCAAGATCGGGCAGAGTGATGTTCCTCAGCCTCGTTTGTGATGCTGGCCGCTGCCGTCTCTTGTCCTTTTGTTTCATGGCTTTATTTGTAGAGGGGGGTCAGGATGTCGAACAGTTCCCCGTTTTCCTTCACCTTGTCTTCGTTGCCGAACACACAGTAGTGCTTTGCGGCGATGACATCATCCACCATGCCGGCATAGGAGCGGATGTCCTCCACCTGGGTGGAGAGCGCTTCGTCACGTATCTGCTGGCGGTCTTGCTGGGTGAAGCCGGTGAGATGGTCTGTATCGCTCTGGGAGCCGATTTCCTCCGGAGTAAGGGGATAATCGAGCGAGGAGATCACGCCGATGATGTATTTATCCAGTTCCCGCTTGCTGCAAGCGAAGTTCCTCAGATACTCCGGCACTCCGGCGTAAACGTCCAGGGTCTGCTTGAGGTTGGGGTCCATATAGGAAGCGAAGGACAGGTATCCGGTCATGCCAATACTTGACCAGGCGCCGTAAGCGCCGCCTTTTTCCCTGATCTCGCGGTGCAGGAACTCGTTGCTGAGGATGTTGTTCATCACCGCCATCTTGCCGGAATAGGAGTATCCCTTGCGGAAGAAATTGCCGCCCTGCACACAGAACTGGATTTGCACCGGCGCCAGGATGCCTTCCCGGATGTCTTGTTCCTGGAAGGGGATTTCGGCAGCTTCACAGGCTTGGGTGGAGAATGCTCCAGTGAGCGGGCTCAGGCAGGCGGAGGCGGACGCGATTTCCTCTTCCGAAGCGGTGAGGCTGAGCACGAGGTTCTGACGGTTGAAGTAGTTGCCCCTCACCCGTTCCAGGTTTTTCCGCACGCCGGGCAGATCGTTTTGCAACCTCTTTTCCAGGTCGCAGAGGAAATGGTAATAGGCCATGCCATTGGCCTGATCCTGAAAGCGGTGGAGTTGGCTGAAAGGCGCGAACATCCTGGTGATGGCCACGCTGACGCCGCCCCGGCCAAGCTGCATTTCCATCCTGGTCTTGAGTTCGCGGATCACCGAACAGAGCCGCTCGCCGTCCTCAAACACAGGCCGGCAGGCAAACTCGGCAGCCAGTTCAGCCAAAGTCTCAACCTTGCCTGCCACGGCTTTGCCGGAGATCACGAAACGGGTCAGAATCTCATCCGGATCCTGGTAATTGCTCAGAAAGCGCAGCGCGAGGTTGATCCCGCCGGTGTGGGTGTCGATCAGATTGGATAGTTCCGCGTAGCTGTAGCCGGCGCTGTCCATTTTGCCAACCAGATAGGAATAGAGCGAGAGCCAGGAGAAGTCCTCTTCGGCAGCCTGGCGCAGGTCAATATATGCCTTCAGATACACGATGCCGTTGGTGTTCACGGGATGCCTGAGCAGGCAGTAATCTTCCTTCCGGTCAAGTTCCAGCGGATAGGAATCGGATTGGGGATTGATGTCTGCCAGATCGAGTTTGGGGATTCTGGCCAGGTCTTCGGCGCTCACCTCTTCCTGCTGCCAGGCGGCGAACTGCCGGTTAAACTCCACCAGGCCGGCGATCTCATCTTTGCTCATTTTCGCTTTGCGGGCTGCCAGTTTGTCGCGCAGTTCCTGCTCTTTCACTCCCAAAAGCCCGGGCACGGGCACAAAGGTTATCTGGCTGCTATGGTGGTTGTTGAGCAGGACGGTGTCGATCAGGTTCTCAAAATAGGGTTCCGTCAGCCCCTTGCGCAATTCTTTGAGCTGCGGTTCAAAGCCGAGGGCGTCGCAGGGGTCTCCGCCGTGTATCCACAGGGGCAGGGAAGTCAAAGTATAATACAGCCCCTTGGGGAGTCTCTGCATCTGCGCTTCCCGCAGGAAGAACTCCCTTCTGTTCAGCACTGCTTCGATCAGGCTCTTGTCGAAGCCTTCCCTGACGATGCGCTTCAGTTCGTCATTGACCAGCTTCACCAGCGCCTCGATGTTTTCCTTGCGCAACTGCTTAAAGATAAAGATCAGGGTCGGTTGCAGGATATCCACGCTGGGATAGCAGAAGGAGTCCGCCGCCAGGCCGGAAGCCATGATCTTTTGCTTGAGGGGGGAAGCGGGAGAGGTCATCAGCAGTTCCGCCAAAACGCTCAGGGCATCGGCCGTGTAAGGATCGGTGATCTGTCCGTAGCTATAGTTCAGGCTCAGGTGGTATTGGTCGGCGATATCCTTGTGTTCATCCGCCGGATACTCCTTTTCCAGCTTGATCTGGCTGGCAAAGGGCTTTTGCGGAGGCATTTCCGCCAGATCGGCGCTCCTTTCAAAATGCGACAGATAATCTTTGTCGATCAGTTCCAGCGTCGCGTCCAGATCCATGTCGCCATAGATGACGATTTTGGAGTTGGAGGGATGGTAATACTTTTTGTGGAAGGCGATGAACTTGTCGTAATCCAACTGGGGGATGGCACCCGGGTCTCCGCCGCTTTCAAAGCCGTAGGGGGTGTCCGGAAACTGCACCTGCTGGCAATGCCGGAAGATGATGGTGTCCACCGAAGAGAAAGCTCCCTTCATCTCGTTATAGACCACGCCTCTCACCTTCAGTTCGTCATCCGGGGAGTTCAGTTCATAGTGCCAGCCTTCCTGGTGCAGGATATTGGGCTGCTCGTAGATCTTGGGGAAGAGCACCGCGTCCAGGTAAACCCGGGTGAGGTTCAGGAAATCCTTGTCGTTGGTGCTGGCCACCGGATACATGGTCATGTCCGAGGCGGTCATGGCGTTGATGAAGGTGTGCATGGAGCCTTTGATCAGCTCCATGAAGGTGGACTTTCCCGGGAAGTTTTTGGAACCGTTGAGCACCGAGTGTTCCAGGATGTGCGGGCATCCGGTGTCGTCTTCGGGGATGGTCTTGAAAGCCATGCAAAACACTTTGTTGCTGTCGTCGCAGGCCAGATGCAGCAACTGCGCGCCGCTCTTTTCGTGTTCATAAACCGTGGCGACGGTCTTTATCTCTTTGATCTCCCGGCTGCTTTTCCGGATGAAGCCATGTGTTACGGCTTGCTTTGTCATTCTCTAAACTCCTGAACTATATTAAATTGTATTCTTTCAAAACGCCGCGCAGTATCTCGCGGTTGGCATCCTGCAGGGGGCACATCGGCAGACGGAACTCCAGTTCCAGCATACCCATCATGTGCAGGGCTTCCTTCACCGGGATGGGATTGGTCTCGATGAAGAGGTATTGGTTGATCTTGATCAGCTCCTGATGCTGTTTCAGGGCTTTGGCGTAGTCTCCCTGCAGGCAGGTCTGGATATGCTCGTGCATCAGGCGGGGCAGGATGTTCCCGGTCACGGAGATTGTGCCCTTGAAACCGCAGGCCATCAGGGGCATGTTTATCCCGTCCTCGCCACTCATGCACACAAAGCCTTCGGGGGCGTCACGCACGATCTCGGCTGCCTGGACTATCATGTTCGAGGCTTCCTTGATCGCCACGACCCTCTTGCAGGCCTTGGCAATGCGCACCGTCGTGGCGGCGGTCATGTTCACTCCCGCGCGTCCCAGGATGTTATACATGATTATCGGGATGTCGGTGCGGGATTCCACTTCGCGGAAAAATTCAAATATCCCCTGCTGGGTGGGCTTGATATAGTAGGGCACCAATATCAGGGCGTAATCCGCGCCCAGTTCCCTGGCGCTTTTGGTCATGGATATGGTGTGGGAGAGGTTGTTGGTGCCTGTTCCCACCACCACCGGCACCCGGTTGTTGATGCGCCGGATGGCAAAGCGCAGCAGCGCTTCCCGCTCGTCCGAAGCGATGGCGGCGCTTTCTCCCGTGGTTCCCAGCAGCACGATTCCATCCGTGCCGTTCTCGATCTGAAACTCGATCAGTTTTTCCAAGGCGGAATAATCTATCCCACCGTTCTTGAAAGGCGTAACCAAAGCCACATAAGAACCTTGCAGCATATCCTTGCTCCTTTGTTGCGGCGCTCCTCCGGATTTTTCCAGATGCCTCGCTCTGGAGGCAAGTCCGGGCTCACTGCCATTTTTCATATTTAAAACCATAATGTGGGGAATTGGCAAATTCGTCAACACAAATTGCTTCGCTGTTGCCCAAAAAAGCCATATTTTTCCCTGTTTCATTGTGTTAGCGCGTTGCTTCCCTCCCGGGGACTGAATCGGTATGATATCGCTATCATTCGAGGCATCAACACGTTAGCCAATCATCCTTAGGTCATCCTTATAAATTATAAGGAAGACCTAAGGAAGACACACGGAAAAGCATCCCCTGCAAATGGGGGCAAAGTCGGGGTTCAACCACGCCCCTCATACGCTCATCGCCTGCTGATCGCTGATTGAACGCCGGACAACCGCCGGGCTGTCTTTCGCCCGGGCATCAATGGGCTGACCCTGGGACATTAGGGTATGAGGGTGTTTCGAATTCACCCTTCCACATGCTTGTGTTTTACCGTCCCTGCCTCTTTTCTGTTGACAAGCATGGCGTGATGATTAAAATGTCCTATAGTAGCGCTGATGTATGCTGTACTGATGGTAAAAGCAGAAAATTCACAGTTCACAATAAGACTGAGAGGAAGCAAGGAAAAAACATGATTTGGTGTTTTGGTTAAGTCAAATGATTGTTATAAGAGCGAGAGATGATTGATATTGTAAACATACTTAAGTTCACTCATGAAAGTCTGGAGAATGAGCCGACGATCTTTGATTTAGATAGTCCGGAAACCAGGGACATCCAAATACACCCGGAAGGTTATCCCATAATCACCGACGAATTCTGGACATCAAAACAGAGGCAGGGGTCAAGCATACAGGAAATATCTTACCGGGCCTGTTTTAAACCTCAGTTACCCAATTACTTTATCAATCTGTTTACAGAACCCAATGACATCGTTTACGATCCCTTTAGTGGCAGAGGGACAACGGCAATTGAAGCCGCTTTGTGCAATAGAAATGTTATTGTCAACGATGTTAATCCTCTTAGCATCATTTTAACTATTCCCAGGATCAGAATACCCGTTTTGAAAGACATTGAGAAGCGTTTGGCCTCCATCCCTCTTTATAAGGACAGAAAGGCTGATATTGACTTATCGATGTTTTATCATGCCGACACAGAAAGTGAATTAGTATCGATAAGAGACTATCTGATCGAGCGGAAAGCCGGTTGTAAACAAGACCATATAGATGACTGGATTCGTATGGTGGCAACTAACAAACTGTCTGGCCATTCAAAACACTTTTTCTCCGGATATACTCTGCCGCCCAATCAGGCTTGCTCACAGCAAAAGCAAATTGAGCTTAATAAAAAGTATGGGCGGATTCCCACCTATAAAAACACCAAAGCCATCATCCTAAAGAAATCGCACGAGCTACAAATGGATATTACAGACGGTCTTAGGAAACGGATGTTTGATATTGGTGAAAGAGCCCTTTGCTTAAACAAAGACGCTTCGTCAACAAAGGAAATACCTGATTCCTGTGTGTCCCTGATTGTGACTTCCCCTCCTTTCCTGGATGTTATAGATTATGCAGGTGACAACTGGTTAAGGTGCTGGTTTAACGATATCGATATTGACAGCGTCCAGGAAAAGATTACCGTAACAAATAAGCTGGATAAGTGGGAACAGTTTATGAGATCGGTATTTAACGAGCTGTTCAGGGTAGTTAAACCCAAAGGATTCATAGCATTTGAAGTTGGTGAGGTTCGCAAAGGAAAAATAAGGCTGGAAGAGAGCATTGTTCCCATTGGTATTCAGGCAGGTTTTGAGGTGTTGGCGGTTATTATCAACAAGCAGCAGTTCACTAAAACATCCAATATTTGGGGCATATCGAACAATACCAAGGGGACTAATACCAACCGTATTGTAATGCTTAGGAAACCAGACTGATAGAATGCCAGAGGGAGAAAAACGATGGCCACTGATAAATACACAGAGAAGTTGGAAAAAGTAATAAAACAGATGTTGGAACCAATCAAGGGAATACCCTTCAACATAGTAATTGAGAGTATCTGCGGGCACAAAGTTCTGGAGTATGACGAAAACAACAATGGTCATAAAAGGCTGCTTAGCAAACTAATTAAAGTTGCAAAAAGAACATGCGCGGAAGTAAACAAAGTGGGGATTATACGCTCACGTCCGAATGAAGTTGGAAATGACATTGAAGAGTATGTTCTTGCATCACTGGCATTTTATAAAATCAGTGCACAAACACCGGACACAAACAGGAGTAGAAAAAAGCAGACCGGTTATCCAGATATAGAGATAATTATAAACAACAATCAGAAGCACTATATAGAATGTAAAACCTATAGCCAGAAGACTAAAGAGTCATCCATGAGAACATTCTACCTCTCTCCTTCAGAGGATTTCAAGGTCACTCATGATGCAATTCATTTTATCTTGGGATTCGAGGTCTATGTAGATTCGAGTATCGGTAATAATGTCTATAAAACAAAGAGTTGGAAAATCCTTGATGCTTATCAGTTGGAATGTGATGTAAAATACGAGTTTAATTCGGATAACAAAAGATTGTATCAACAAACCAGGGTTCTGGCTGAAGGCGGTGTTTGAGGGTTCTAGATGAGATAAGCAGTCGAGAAATCTCACTTGTTTCCCAGCAGTTCTAATGTAAGGGTGGAAGGTTGATCGGGGCGGATTTCGGGACTGGCGCGGTTTGTTTCGGATGCTCCTTTTCACCATTCCATCTTCCCACATACTTTCGTGTTATCGTCCCTGTCTCTTTTCTATTGACAATCATGGCGTGATGATTAAAGTGTCCTATAGTAGCGCTGATGATAGAAAAGGAGGATAAATGTCACTGCCAGCTCAATTGATAAACAGACCGATGAGCCTGTACAGGCCTTTGCGGTATGCTTTACTTCTGGGCGACGCCCGAGACAGGCTAAAAGAGCTCCCAAGCGATTCAATTGACTTGATAGTCACATCCCCTCCCTACAGCGACCAGCGCAAGAACACATACGGAGGCATCAGGGCAGAGAATTATGTATCCTGGTTTATGCCCATAGCAGACGAGTTGTTTAGGATCCTCAAGCCATCCGGTACTTTCATTTTGAACATCAAAGAGAAAGTGGTTAATGGGGAAAGAAGCACCTATGTGATCGAACTTATACTGGAGATGAGACGGAAAGGCTGGTTATGGACAGAAGAATTTATCTGGAATAAAAAGAACTGCTATCCTGGCAAATGGCCAAATCGCTTTCGGGACAGTTGGGAAAGACTTATCCAGTTTAATAAAACAAAGCGCTTTTATATGAATCAGGACGCCGTGAAGGTCCCAATCGGGGACTGGGCTAAAACCAGATTGAGGAATTTATCAGATACAGACAGAATAAGAGATAACGCCAAAAACAATAGCGGCTTTGGCAAAAACGTGTCAAACTGGATTGGGCGGGAAATGGTTTATCCCACCAATGTGTTAACCCTGGCAACCGAATGCTATAATAAAAACCATAGCGCCGCTTTCCCACAAGGTCTGCCAGAGTGGTTTATAAAACTCTTCACTAAAGAAAAGGACACAGTTCTGGACCCATTTGTCGGGTCGGGAACTACAATCTTTGCGGCAGAGAAGCTGGGGAGAAGTTGCATTGGCATAGATACTGTGGCGGAATATCTGGAGATGACAAAAGCAAAGCTTGAAGACTTGGGCTACATCTATCGGGAAGGAGACGATGTTTATGAATCGATTATCGATTATAGATATCGAGAAATACGTTGAGAACAACATACAGTCATTTCACACTAAAAGGCTTGAGGGATTGGAGATTGATGATATCAAGAAGCTGCTGAAAAGGAAAAATCCCTATTTGTTCAAAGTAAAAAACATAGACAACGCCAACGATGTAGTGAGGGGTATTCTTGACGCACACATCAGTTCGAGCGAAGAAACCAAGTTTGGCGATTGGTTGGAAGGACTGGCTATTTATATCTGTGGGAAAGTGTATGGCGGCCAAAAGTCTTCTTCGGAAGGCATCGATTTGGAGTTTAGCAAAGATGGCGTTCGATATCTGGTGAATATCAAGTCAGGGCCAAATTGGGCTAATTCGAGCCAAATCAATAAGATGGTGGAAAGTTTTAAAGCTGCTAAAAAAACGTTGAGCACATCGGGGGCAAAAGTTAATGTGGAGTTCATTAATGGCTGCTGTTACGGGAAGTCAGGCAACAGCTTATTGAAAGGCTACTACTATAAGTATTGCGGGCAGAAGTTTTGGGAGTTCATATCAGGCGACCGCGATCTATATACGAAGTTAATCGAGCCCCTTGGGAAAAAAGCCAAAGAACGAAATGAATAATTCATGGATAAATACAACGCGTTGCTAAACAAACTAACGCGCCAATTTATAAATGAATTCTGCGATGAACAGGGCAAAATCGACTGGAACAAGATCGTCAAATTGAACTCCGCCGATGATGCGGTATAACTTACAACAAGGACAGCGTGTAAAGCTAAAGCTCCCGACATTGCCGTAACCATCATCTGCTGAACAAGAACCAGTTTCACCATTCCACCTTTCCACGTCCTTTACATAAGATTGCCATTCTCAGAAGGCGAAGAATATCTTTGGGAAAACGAGTTGGTATCAGGCTTGTTTCCACATATTTATAAGGAAGTGATGAATAGTGGTTGCCAAATTGGAACATTAATTGTATGTTATAGATACAGCGATAATGCCAAGTGGATTTATTCTTGTTAATTTGAAGATAATAAATAAGATAGAGTAATTATTCGAGGACTTATGAAACTCATGATGAAACTTGCGTCCTGCCTGCTTCTGCTGTCCGCCGCGGCTCTGGTTGCCGCGCCGCTCAGCTTTACGCCGGTGAGGATTACCCAGCCAGATGGCAGCGGAGTTGACATCTTTGCCAGCGGAGATGAATTTCACAACTGGCTGCACGATTCCCAGAACTACACCATAGTGCAAAATGATGAGGGATGGTATGTCTATGCCCGCCAGGATGGCGAGGGCGTGGCTCCCACCGATTTGGCGGCAGGAAGCTCCTCACCCCTGCAAAGGGGCTTGGAGCCAGGCATCAACCTGAGCCAAAACCTGATCAGGCAAAAGTATGACCGCTACTCGAGCATGCGTGATTACGGCAACGCCAAATCGCCCCACACCGGCCAGTTCAACAATCTGGTGGTCTTTATCAAATTTGCCGATGATACGGAGTTTCCCTCTCCGCTCACCGTCTATGAGGAGATATTCAACAACCCCAGTGGCAACTCTATGAAGCGCTATTTCAATGAAGCTTCCTACAACCAGTTGAATGTGGATTCCTCCTTCTATCCCACTCCCGACGGAGACGTAATCGTAAGTTATACGGACATCAATGTGCGCAACTACTTCCGCCCTTACAGCGCGTCCAATCCCCAGGGCTACAGCGGAGACGGGCAGCGCACCGAGCGAGAGCATCAGTTGCTTTTGAGGGCGGTGAACGCGATCGCTCCGCAGGTTCCTGCCTCATTGGTGATCGATGGGGATAACGACGGTTATGTGGATAACACCTGCTTTATCATCAGGGGCGGCACGGATGGCTGGGCGGAACTGCTCTGGCCGCATCGCTGGGTGCTCTATACGGTGGACGCGATGATTCATGGCAAGCGGGTGTGGGACTTTAACTTCCAGATCGAGACCTCCACCCTTGGTTCCGGCGCGGGAGTGCTTTCGCATGAGATGTTCCACAGTCTGGGAGCCCCGGATTTGTATCGTTACAACGACAACACGATCGACCCCATCGGGGCTTGGGACCTCATGTGCTCCGACCAGAATCCTCCCCAGCACATGAGCGTCTGGATGAAATACCGCTACGGCCAGTGGCTGACCGAGGTTCCAGACATCACCCAGTCCGGCACCTACACCCTGTCGCCTGTGGCAAGTTCGGCCACCAACAACATTTACCGCGTGCCCTCCTGGCGCAACGGAGAATATTACCTGCTGGAATACCGCAAAGCCTCAGCCAACTATGACCACAACATCCCGGGTTATGGCCTGCTGGTCTATCGGCTGGATGTCAGCGAGAGCGGCAACGCCAGCGGCCCGCCCGATGAACTATACATCTATCGCCCCTTTGGCGTCAACACCACCACCAACGGCATGATCGGCCAGGCTGCTTTCTCGGCTCAGAGCGGCCGTATGGAACTGAGTGAAGCCACCTCTCCGAACGGCTTTATGAGCAATAACGCCCCCGGTGGGCTGAATCTGTATGACGTGGGCGAGGCGGGGGAAACCATCACCTTCAAGGTGAAGATATCCGATATCCAACTCACCCAACCCCACGGCGGCGAGATCTGGTTTTCCGGCTCGAACAAGACTATCACCTGGAAATCCAAGGCCACCTCGGGAACAGTGACGGTGGAGTACTCTCTGGATGGAGGCAATCAGTGGTTCACGCTCACCTCCACCGGCTCCCCCAACGGTACGCATATCTGGACCAATATTCCCATCCTCAACACCACCCAGGCGCACATCCGGGTGACCCTGAACTCCAACGGGCAAAGCGACAGCAACGTGTATCCCTTCACTATCCTCAGCGAGGTGGCAGTTCCCGAGGGAACCTGGCCTGAAAATGGCGCCACCAACGTCCCCACCAATCCTTTGCTGCAGTGGAGCAGCGTGCCGGGGGTAACGGGTTACCAGTTCCAGGTGTCTGACAATCAGGATTTCAGCAGCTATCTGGTCAACATCATGGACCATCCGGTGTCTTCATACCAATTGAGCGAGTTGCAGCCCTATCAAAGCTACTATTGGAGGGTGTGCAGCATGTCAGAACTGGGGATTGGCCCCTTCTGCCAGACCATGAGCTTCACGACTGGCAATATCACAGATTTGCCCGCCCCGCCGCAACTGGTCTATCCAAACGACCTGGCCACCGGTATGCCTCTGCAGATCACCTTTAGCTGGGAACCCCAGTCTCTGGCGTCCAGCTACGCCATCCAGGTGAGCAGCGACCCCTGGTTTGCCGCTGTGGATCACTACATCCAGAATATTGGCGGAACTTCCGTGACTGTGGGCAATCTGCATTATAACACCGGCTATTTCTGGAGGGTCAGCTCCTCCAATGTCGCCGGCAGCAGCTTGTTCTCACCCATCCGGCGCTTCACCACCATGTCCGGCACGGCTGTGGACGATCCGGGAGTTTTGCCTCTGCAAGACCGGCTGGAGCAAAACTATCCCAACCCCTTCAATCCCAGCACCACCATCACTTTCAGCCTCAAAGACCCCTCTGCCCCGGCGGAACTGCGGATCTTCAACCTGAAAGGCCAACTGGTGCGCACCCTCTACAGGGGAATCCCCGGCGGAAGGGAATTGAAGCTGGTCTGGGATGGCAAAGATGAGCAAGGCCGCGATGTGGCGAGCGGAATCTACCATTACAAGCTGAGCGGAGGCGGTTTCAGCAAGACGCGCAAGATGTTGCTTCTGAAGTAAATATCGCAATCGTAAAGACAGGATTTAAAGAAATTAGCAGTTCAGAGCCTGGACTGCTAATTTTCTGTTTGCCTTTTGCCCAATCCCGCTTATTATGTTGGTAGATACTTAATCTTTAGGAGGTTAAAATGAAGATCATACCTTATCGCAAAGTAAACGAACTGAGACCCATGGGAAACATGCTCAGCTTTTTCGACGACTTCTTCAACCGCGCTTTCGAAGAAGAGGGCGGAGATGACAGCTTCCGTTCCATGGCTATGGATATAGTTGAGCACGAGAAGGAGTACGAGATTCTGGCAAATCTGCCGGGATTCCGCAAGGACAACGTGAAGATTTCGGTGCACGACAACCAGCTCTTGCTGGAAGCCAAGTGCGAGGACAAAAAGGAAGAGCAGAAAGGAACAGTCTACCGTTGTGAGAGATACAGCGGCAGCTACCGCAGAAACCTGCTCCTGCCGGAAAACTCCGACCTGGCAAAGATTTCCGCCAAGATGGAGGACGGCGTGCTGCGTCTGGTCATTCCCAAGAAAGAGCCGAGCCCTCAGAAAGAAATCGTCATTGACTAATGACCGGATCAAGGTCAAAACCATCGGCGCGGGATTAACCTCCCGCGCCTTTCGTTTGCCTCTGTTCCTTGAACCCCGGTAGATTGCGTCACTTTCTGCTTGCCGTGCCCGTAAAATCTGATGGAAGGCGAGCTGACACTATTTCGCTTGTATTATTACAATTTACTCTCATTTTCAAAGACTGGATCACGGGTCAAGTCACCCCACCAAATCGCTACGCGCTTTGGCGGGGACCCCGACAGCCCGTGATGACACAGTTTTGGGGTCTGTCGTGGTCTGTTTTGGGGTTTTGTGGTTGTTCCAATACGGCGCTATGGCAAGTGCCGCTACAGTAGAGGCGGTCGCTGAACCGCCTTCAGGGAACCTTTCCACCTTTCCACCTTTCCACGACCTAATCGTAGCACCTATATATATGGGGGGGATTGCTATCATTTGCATCACCCTCCCAGACAGGGGTCTTCCTTGGGTCAACCTTATAATTTATAAGGATGACCTAAGGATGATTAGCTAATCTATTGATGGCTCGAATGATAGCGACATGGGAGACAGAAAAGTGTATCTTGGGATTTGCCCGTTCGTTTCTGTGCTGGCTGGTTGTTTCTAAAAGACTGGATCCCGGGTCAAGTCACCCCACCAAACCGCTACGCGCTTAGGCGGGAGCCCCGACAGCCCGGGATGACACAGTATATTGTCTGGTGGGGTTTATTTCGGGGTTGGCTGGTTGTTTCAAAAATACTGGATCCCGGGTCAAGTCACCCCACCAAACCGCTACGCGCTTAGGCGGGAGCCCCGACAGCCCGGGATGACACAGTAATGTAGTCTGGAGGGTAGTCTTTTTGGAGGTCGATTCGGATTTGTATCGGGGGAACCTTTCCACCATTTCACCTTTCCACCTTTCCACTTCAAAACACCCTTCCACAGGCCTTACAAGAGATTGTAAAATTACAAATTGCATACAATAACTTGATGAAAGCGAGTTGGCCTGATTTGCTTTTTGCTTGACGGAACTACCCCTCGCGGAAAACGTGCAAACACACAATAATCAGTATGTTGGAGGCTTGATGCTCAAGCTGGATATCGATCCCAAATTGAAAACCCGAGCCCGTACCGCGGCTGCCAGGATCGCCGGTTCCTTTGCCTGGCTGTTCGATGACTATTCATCGCTGGCGATCGAGCGCACTGTGCTGCGTTTGATGGGCATCGACGGAGCGCTGGAGGACGGCAAACCGCTCCCGAACGTGGTGGTTGACCACCTGCAGGCAAAGAACGCCCTGTTGCGCGGGGCAGCCATCCCGGTTGCCAACGCCATGCTGTCCCGTGGCTTGAACGCGCAGGAAGTGGCGGAAGCTGTGGGACGGGGGGAACTTGACCTGTCCGAACTGCCGGAGGCCCCGCCCGAGCAAGTGTACAAGGTGCTGGACAAGCTTTCCACCCAGATGCTCAGGCACATCCGCGGTCAGCGGGAAAAACGGGACAAACTCTTCGCCGAATATGGCCCCCGCCGTGTGCCCGCGATCTATGTGATCGTCGCCACCGGAAACATATACGAAGACGCGGTGCAGGCCAAAGCGGCCGCCACTGAGGGCGCGGACATCATCGCCGTGATCCGCTCCACCGCCCAATCCCTGCTGGATTATGTGCCCTATGGCGCCACCACGGTCGGTTTTGGTGGCACCTTCGCCACCCAGGAGAATTTCCGCATCATGCGCGCCGCTTTGGACGAAGTGTCGGAACAGCAGAAGCGCTATATCAGCCTCACCAATTACGCTTCCGGGCTCTGCATGCCGGAGATCGCGGCCATGGGCGCCATGGAACGGCTGGATCTGATGCTCAACGACGCCATGTATGGCATCCTCTTCCGCGACATCAATCCCAAGCGCACCTTGCTGGACCAGTATTTCAGCCGCATGGTCAACGCCTATGCCGGAATTGAGATCCAGACCGGGGAAGACAACTATCTCACCACCTCGGATGCCATCGAAAAAGCCTACACCGTGACCGCCTCCCAACTGCTGAACGAGCAATTCGCCCTGCTCAGCGGCGTCAAACCCGAAAAGATGGGCCTCGGACATGCCTACGAGATCGATCCGGAGCAGGAAAACAGCTTTTCCTACGAGCTGGCGCATGCCCTGCTGACCAAGGAGCTGTTCCCGGATTCGCCAGTTAAATATATGCCCCCCACCAAGTTTGCCAGCGGCAACATCTTCAAAACCCATCTGATGGACGCCATGTTCAACTTCGTCGGCCAGCTCACCCATCAGGGCGTGCAGCTTTTGGGCATGATGACGGAAGCCATCCATACCCCGCATCTGGCTGACCGCTCCCTCGCCATCGAAAACGCCCAGTATATCTTTAAGGCAGTGAAGGACTTGGGCGACAACCTGTCCCTGGCTCCCAACAGCTTTGTGAACCTGCGCGCCGGTGAGGTGCTGCGGGAAGCGGTTGAGTTTCTGGAAATGGTTGCCGGGGACGGCCTCTTCAAAGCCATGGAAAGGGGCGAATTTGCCGATATCAAGCGGCCGGAGAACGGCGGCAAAGGGTTGGAGGGTGTGTTCCGCAAGGACGCCCAATACTTTAATCCTTTCTTGGACAAGATGAAGCAGGAGTTGGGATTATGAGCAAAAACAACATTATCCGCCCCTACGGCGACACCTCCGGCGATGGCAAGATGCAGCTTTCCTTCAGCCTGCCGGTTCCCCCGGATGCCTTTGGCAAGGAAGCTGCCCGCCTGCTGCTCGAGCAGATCGGATTTGAGAGCGTCGAGATCACCTGCCTGCGCGACCTGCGCGAGGGATACACCCATTTCATCGCCTATGCCGTGACCTCCGCTTCCGTGGATACTTCCAAGATCAAGGTTAAAGTGGTGGAGACCCCGGTGATGGACATGGAAGCCACCGACGCCTACATCAGCGAACACATCGGGCGGAAGCTCACCGTGGTTGGCGCCTGCATCGAAAGCGACGCGCACACCGTGGGCATCGACGCCATCATGAACATGAAGGGCTACAACCACCGCTTCGGCCTGGAACGCTATCAGATGTTCAACGCCATCAACATGGGCGCGCAGGTGCCCTCGGAAGAACTGTTGGCAAGGGCGCGCAAAGAGAAGGCGGACGTGATCCTGGTTTCCCAGGTGGTCACCCAAAAGAACATCCACATCAAAAACCTCACCCGGCTGATCGAACTGGCGGAGGCAGAACGCCTGCGCGACAAGATGCTCTTCATCTGCGGAGGGCCGCGCATCTCCCATGAACTGGCCATCGAACTTGGCTACGACGCCGGTTTCGGAACAGGCAGCTACTCCACAGATGTAGCCTCCTTTATCGCCATCACCCTTGCTGCCAGGGCGGTCAAAGCTTGACCTTGCTGCTCACCATCCTCGCCTTTGGCGTGATGATTTTCGTGCATGAGCTGGGGCACTATATCGCGGCCCGGCTTTTCGGCGTGGATATCGAGAAGTTCTCCATCGGTTTTGGCAGGCCCATTCTCCAGTGGCAAAGCAAGGGCGTGCAATGGCGGCTGGGCTGGATACCTCTGGGTGGCTATCTGAAGCTGCGGGGCGAAAACCCTGACGAGCAGAAAGACGACCTTGCCGGTTCATTCCAGTCCAAACCCTGGTGGCAGAAGGCCTTGATCGGATTCAGCGGCCCCTTTGCCAACCTGCTTTTGGGAGTCCTGCTGTTTATCATCTCTTTCCTGCTGCCGCTTAAAATAAGCGACCAGCGTCCCGTGATCGCCCGCGTGGAAGGCTTTGCCGCCCGCTATTTCGCCGCCGGGGACAGCATCCAAAGCGTCAACGGGAAACAGGTCATGGGCTTTGGCGATTTTCTGGAGAATCTTTCGCTGGAAAGCGCTAACAAAATCACCGTGATCCGCGGCGGGCAAGCCGAGCAGCTTACGGTTTCCCCTTCGGAACTTGATTCCCTGCTGCATTCTGTCTATCCCGCGGTGCGGGCACGGGTGGGGGAGGTGATTCCCAAAACACCCGCCTATCACGCCCAGCTCAAGCCCGGGGACGAGATTCTGATGGTGGACGGCGTCGAGGTCACAGATTGGTATGCCATGCGAAACCTGGTGATCAGTTCCGGCGCGGACAGCGTGTCGCTCCTGATCAGACGCGGCGGCCAACTGTTGAGGAAGGACATCCGCCTCGAATCCAGCCTCAGCACCGGCTCCCAAAAGGCGATCGGCATCATGCAGGAGCAGCCCGTGACCTATGTTCGCCACTTCTCCCTGGGGGAAGCGCTGTCTCTCGGCTTGCGCAACAGCCTGAACTTTGTTTCCATGAACTACCAGATGCTCTACAAGCTGCTGCTCAATCCCTCCCAACTGAAGAAGAACGTGGGCGGGCCGGTCATGATCGTCTCGATTAGCCAGCAGGTGGGGAGCAAGGGCTTCAGCTATTCGCTGCTTTTCTTTGCCAGCATCAGCCTGATGCTGATGATCATGAACCTCTTGCCGATTCCCATCCTGGATGGCGGCCTCATCCTCTTCGCCTGTGTGGAAGGCCTCATCGGCAGGCCCATCCCGTCCAGAGTGCAGACTGCGCTGCAGTCCATCGGCTTCATGCTATTGATGTTGCTCATGGTTTTGGCGTTCTATTCGGATATTTCCAGCGAAGTTTTGCGCTATTTGAGTAAATAACGTGTTTCGTTTTACATTGGAAAAAACATCTTCCCGCGCCAGAGCCGGTATAATAGAGACAGACCACGGGCAGATTCTCACCCCCGTATTCATGCCGGTGGGCACTCTGGGCACGGTAAAGGCGATGAGCCCCCACGAGCTCAAGGAAAGCCACGCCCAGATCATACTGGGCAACACCTACCACCTCTATCTGCGTCCCGGGCACGAGCTTATCCGCTCCGCCGGGGGGCTGCACAAGTTCATCTCCTGGGACAGGCCGATGCTCACGGACAGCGGCGGATTCCAGGTCATGAGCCTTTCCGACCTGCGCAAGATCACCCGCGAAGGCGTGCAGTTCCAGTCCCATATCGACGGCAGCCGCCATTTCTTCACTCCGGAAAGCGTCATCGCCATTCAGGAAGCCCTGGGCGCGGACATCATCATGAGCTTTGACGAATGCCCGCCTTTTCCCGCCACCCGCGAGTATGTGGAAAAATCGCTCAAAACCACCCTCAAGTGGGCGGAGCGCGGCAAACTGGCCTTCACCAATTCCGCCCGCCAGGCCCTCTTTGGCATCGTGCAGGGGGGAGTCTATGAAGACCTGCGGGAGCGTTCCGCTCTTGAGCTGATGCAGATGGATTTTCCGGGCTATTCCATCGGCGGCCTCGCGGTGGGCGAACCCAAAGAGGATATGTTTCGCATCACCGCCTTCCTGAATGATATCCTGCCCAAGGACAAACCCCGCTACCTGATGGGAGTGGGAACCCCCAGCGACCTGCTCAACAACATCGCCAACGGGGTGGATATGTTCGACTGCGTGATGCCGACCCGCAACGCCCGCAAGGGTAGCATCTTCACCCGCAACGGAAAGATGATCATCAAGGCCGCCCGCTACAAGGACGATTTCAGCCCCATCGACCCCCTCTGTGGCTGCTACACCTGCCGCCATTTCTCCCGTGCCTACATCCGCCACCTCATCTCCATGAACGAAATCCTCGGCATGCGCCTGGCAACCATTCACAGCCTATATTTCTACCAGGAACTTATGCAAATGGCGCGCGATGCCATCCTGGACGGCCGTTACGACGATTTTCTGGCGGAAATGCTGCCTGTACTGGACAGGTTGATCTGACGACGATGTAATGGTCGTGGAAAGGTGTTTTTGAGGTGGAAAGGTGGAAAGGTGAAATGGTGGAAAGGTTCCCCCGATACAAGTCCCAATCGACCTACAAAAAGATTACCCTCCAGACTACATTACTGTGTCATCCCGGGCTGTCGGGGTCCCCGCCAAAGCGCGTAGCGGTTTGGTGGGGTGACTTGACCCGGGATCCAGTCTTTTAGAAACAATCAGCCAGCACAGAAACGAACGGGCAAATCCCAAGATATACTTTTCTGTCTCCTATGTTGCTATCATTCGCGCCATCAATAGATTAGCTAATCAACCTTAGGTCATCCTTATAAATTATAAGGTTGACCCCAGGAAGACCCAGGTTGGAGAGGGTGATGCAAATGAGAGCAATCCCCCCCATATATATAGGTGCTACGATCATGCCGCTGAAAGGTGGAAAGGTGTTTTTAAGGTGGAAAGGTGGAAAGGTGAAATGGTGGAAAGGTTCCCCCGAAACAAGTCCACCAGGCTATATACTGTATCATCACGGCCTGTCGGGGTCCCCGCCGAAGCGCGAAGCGGTTTGGTGGGGTGGCTTGAGCCGTGATCCAGTCTTTTGAAAACAGCCATCCAGCCCCGAAACATCCACCCAGCTATAAAGCCCCGGAAAACTTTTGCATGAGGGAACGCCCGATGTTTTTCAGCCCGCTCATCACGCCGCCGTAGCTGGGCATGATGTGCAGGTGGAAATGGAAAACGCTTTGTCCCGCGGAGGCGCCGCAATTCATGAGCAGATTGAATCCTTTGGGCTGATACTTGGCGGCCAGCAGTTCACGCACCTCCTGGGCAAGCTCGTGCAGGGATGAGGCTTCCTCCGGGGTGAGCGCGAAAAAATCCTCCGCGTGCCGCTTGGAAATGATCAGGCAGTGGCCCTGGCTGATTGGGTGGATATCCCAGATGGCGTAAAAATGCTGGTTTTCCCCGATGATCTTATCTTCAGGTATCTGGCAGAAAGGACAGTTCATTATATTAAGCTCCTGTTTAAATGGAAAATAAGTATATCGTGCATTGACATCATGCAAAAAGTGTGTTTGTTGTCAACGTTAAAAGTGGCATCAGAATCTGCTTGACAGGATGAAGCCAGTCATAGGAAAGTGTATATTGGGTGAGTAAGAGACAAGTGAGGTAAAAATGGACTATACCCGGATTCGCGCTGAGGCGCGCACGCTGCTCTCCGGCAAGTGGTGGATGCTGGTTTTGGTTTGGCTGCTTTTCTGGCTGCTCGATTCCTTGTCGGGCATAAACCTGATCATTGGCGGCCCCCTTTCCCTGGGGATCAGCGCGCTGTTTCTCAAAATCTACCGCGGGCAGGATTTCCAAGTGGAAGAGATGTTTTCTGGATTCAACGATTTTGCCCGTTCCCTGACCGCCTACCTGCTGATCATGCTCTATGTGCTGCTGTGGTCTTTGCTGCTGATCGTGCCCGGCATCATCGCGGCCATCAGCTATTCCATGACCTTTTTCATCCTGGCGGAAGATCCACATATCTCCGCCACCGAAGCCATGCGCCAGAGCAAGGAAATGATGCGGGGGCATAAAGCGGAATACTTCTGGCTGATGCTCTCTTTTGCCGGCTGGTTCATCCTGAGCTGCTTTACATTTGGGCTGGGATTCTTCTTTCTGTCCTCTTACACCACCATGGCTTCGGCAATCTTTTACCGCAGGCTGAAAGGAGACATCCCAACTGCCGCAGCTACATTATAGACAATAAATTCAACGCGCTTTTCCCATTGGGTAAACCCGAAAGGAGGGGCGTGCCATCCCGAGGAGGATGTATGCGTTTTCCCGATCTTGCCATGAACGCGGCTCAGAGCCTGGGTGCCGAATATGCCGACATCCGCGTTCAGAAAACCACCGACCAGGTGATCTTCCTGCGCAATCTGAGCCTGAAGAACACCAGCACCAATGTGCTTAACGGCTATGGCGTGAGGTTTTTCAAAGACGGAGCCTGGGGCTTTGCCCACTCCAATGTATTCACCGACGAGGCCGTGCTGGCTACAGTCAAACGGGCCGCGGAAATAGCCGCCCTTTCCGCATCTGTAAACAAAGCAAAAAAGCTTCGCCTGGCTCCCGAGCGTGGCTATATCGCCAAATATGAGACCCCCGTGCGCATCGATCCCCAGAGCGTGCCTCTGAAGGAAAAGATCGAGCTGATGCTGGAGGTCAACCGCACCATGCTCTCCTTTGATGGCATCCGCCAGGCGATGTTTTATCTGGTGATGCACAAGGATGAAAAGGTTTTTGCCTCCACCCTGGGCAGCCGGCTGGAACTCAACACCCAATGGATTACGCCCATGCTGACTGCCACGGCTGTTTGGGAAGGCGACAGCCAGAGCCGCAGCTTCAACGAGGGCGGAAAGGCCGTTGGCTGGGAATGGATACTGGAACTGAACCTGGTTGAAAAGGCCAAACAGATCGCCGAGGAAGCGCTGATCAAGGTCAAAGCCGACACCCTGGGGCCGGAAACCAGGCGCAGCCTGATCCTCGACCCCATCCACCTGGGACTGACCATGCACGAAAGCGTGGGGCACCCCACCGAGCTTGACCGCGTGTTGGGCTGGGAGGCGGACTATGCCGGCATCTCCTTCGCGACCCCGGAAAAGCTGAAAACCTACCAGTATGGCAGCGAGATTGTCAACTTCATGGGCGACAACACGCTGGAGCAGGGATTGGCGACCCTGGGCTTTGACGACGACGGAGTGCCCGGACAGAAATGGTATATCGTGAAGGACGGCATCCTCAACGAATACGGCAGCACCCGCGACACGGCGCTGGAGATTGGCCTGGAGGCCTCCCGCGGCTGCAACCGCGCCACCTACTACTATGACCAGCCCATCAACCGCATTCCCAACCTCTATCTGCTGCCCGGAAAGAAGGAACTCACCCCGGCGGAGCTGATCGCGGATACCGAGGACGGCGTCTATATCCAGGGGCAGGGCAGTTTCTCCATCGACCAGCACCGTTTGAACTTCCAGTTCGGCGGCGATTTCTTTTGGGAGATCAAAAACGGAAAGCTGTTCCGCCCGCTGAAAAAAGTTCTCTACAAATCCTGCAATCCGGAGTTCTGGAACAGTTGTGACGCGATCTGCGATGAACGCTGGTGGCGTCCCTTCGGCGTGATCAACTGCGGCAAAGGGCAGCCCTCGCAATCCGCCCGCATGACCCACGGCGCTGCGCCGGCAAGATTTCGCAATATCCGAGTGGGAGGTTCCCAATGAACAAGAATTTTGAGCTTATATCCGACTATATCAGGAAACACTGCCAGGCTGACGACTATGTGCTGAGAGTGAACAGTTCGGACAGCCATGAGACCCGTTTTGCCCAAAACAGGGTGACCCAGCATATCGCCGGAGCCAATCTGAGTGTTGATTTGACCGTTTCCTTCGGGGAGAAAAGCGGTTCCTGCTCCGTCAACCAGAACGATCCGGAAAGCCTGGATTACCTGATCAGGACGGCGGAAAACATGGCGAGGCTGAACCGCCCCGATCCTGAATTTATACCCAGCGTCGGCGCGCAGGAGCTGCCCCAAACCCAGAACATGGATGCCGCCACCCGCGACCTGGCACCCGCCAGGATGGTGGAGATCGTCCAGCAGGCCATCGACAAGGCCACCGCCTATGGCGCGAGCGTTTCGGGAATGACGGAAAAACACTACTTTGAAACGCTGTTAAACACCAAAAACGGCTTTGTGGGCACGGACTCCGCCACTGAATTCGGCCATTCCATGACCCTCAAGAAAGACAATGTGGAGACCAAGGTTTCGTATTCCGCCAAGGACATGCAGGGCTTTTCCCTGGAAGGCGAGTTCGCGCAGCTCGCGTCCCAGGCCGAGAGCCTCAAGACCATGAAGGACTTCGATCCCTGCCAGATTGCCGTGATCCTGCGTCCCAGCGCGTTGGAAGAGCTGCTCTGGTTCATGGGCTGGATGATGAACCGCCGCCAGAGCGATGAAGGCCTCACGCCTTTCAGCGGGCAGATCGGGCAGCCTTTCTTTGGCGGGAACTTTACTTTGAAGTCCACTTTGGCGAGGCCCGAGCTTTACGCGCCGGCTTTCGACCACGAGGGCGTCGCGTCCCGCGAACTGACCTGGGTGGAAAACGGCGTGTTGCAGAATATGCCCACCAACCGCTATTGGGCGAAACTCAAAGGCCTGGAACCGATGAGCGCCTACAACGTCTATATGCCCGGCGGCCACGCCAGCGAGGAAGAGATGATGCAGATGGTGCCCCGCGGGCTGATCATCAACCGCTTCTGGTATATCCGCACCGTTGACGCCAAAACCGGAGAACTGACCGGCATGACCCGCGACGGAGTGTTGTATTTCGAGGACGGCAAGATCCGCAACGCGGTAAACAATCTGAGGTTCAACGAGATACCCCACCTTGCCACGCGCCGCATCCTCGCCATGGGGGAATCCGGGCTGGCATCCCTGCATAGCTGCATGCCCACAACCCTCATCGATGGGTTCAATTTTGTGGATAAGACAAGTTTTTAAAAAATGATTTGACAAATTGTGGTGACTAATTAAATGGTTACCGCAAATATAGGGATCAAACATTCAGTGAGCCTATTCCTTTGTTTTTGGGAGTGCCTCCGCCCCGAATGCCAAAGTCCCAAACACAAAGGAGAAAGCCATGCCGGATAAGACATTGGTTTGCAAAGATTGCTCGAAAGAATTCGTGTTCACCGAAGGCGAACAGGAATTTTACCAGGAAAAGGGTTTGCAAAACGAGCCACAGCGCTGCCCTGAATGCCGCAAGGCCAAAAAGGCTGAGTACAACCGCAACAGATTCCAGCGCCGTTCCCAGTAAGAACGCAGTCTGAGCTGTTATTGCCGCCGTTTTTTTAACGGCGGCTTTTTATTTGCAGGATTAATACGTGGAAGGAAAATGCCAGTTCGCCCCCGTTTGACAGGGTGGGCTAAGTCTATATTTTCCGTAGGTCAACCTTATAATTTATAAGGATGACCTAAGGATGATGGCACAAAACGCTGTAGCAGCAAGGGACGGAGCTATGAAGGAATATGCAGAATATTGCCGTTGTATTTGGTGAATGTAATACTATATTGCTTGCGTTCTTTTTTTTGAAGGTGAAAAGGTGGAAAGGTGGAAAGGTGAAATGGTGAAAAGGTTCCCCAAAAACAAACCCTACCAGACTATATACCGCGTCATCACGGCCTGCGAGCCGTGATCCAGTCTTTTGGAAACGGCAACCCAACTCCGAAACAAACCACACCCGACTATATATCGCGTCATCACGGCCTGCGAGCCGTGATCCAGTCTTTTGGAAACGGCAACCCAACCCCGAAACAAACCACACCCGACTATATACCGCGTCATCACGGCCTGCGAGCCGTGATCCAGTCTTTTGGAAAAGGCAACCCAACCCCGAAACAAACAAGGAATGTTTGAAGTCCAAGCCGGCTTTGGGATTGGTGAAATCCATGCAAGCTATCTTGCCGGCTTGAACTCCAAACCCACACCAGCCCCGAAACAAAGACCTCCAGACTTAAAAAGTGTGTCATCCCAGCCTGCGAGCTGTATCCAGTACCCAGGGGTGGCAAAGTCCGTTTGCCACAGAGACCGGAGGTCTCTTCCAAACAGGCAACTCCGTTGCCTCTGCCAAACGGACTTCGGCAGCCCTCAAATTAACACGAATTATAATCCAGAATACAGGGACTGGCGTGATTGACCGGGAATCCGTTCTGCGGATGTGAGTGTTTTTCAACAGGTTTGCACGGGGCAGCTAAATTTAACTTTACAGGATTAGGCGGCTTGGATAGATGGTATTTGATCGTGTAGAACTATCAAGAAATGAATGTTTATGAGCGGAGCATGTGATCCTGAGCTTGAGCAATCAGGCTCTATTTACATGGCAGATATATAACTAGATACTTTAAAGACAGGTGACGCATGGAAAAACAATGGGTGCTGCCGGAACCTTTGACTCCGGAAGACAACCAGCAGGTGAAGAACCTCAAGAGTGAGCTGAAGTGTCCCAGGATTATAGCCGAGTTGCTGTATCGGCAAAACCTGAAAACAGTGGACCAGGTCAGGAGCTTTTTCCATCCTCAGTTGTCGCAGCAGCACGACCCATTTCTCTTCCCTGATATGGAAAAGGCCGTGCAACGGATACTGGCGGCCATCAGCGGAGGGGAAAAGATCACCATCTATGGCGATTATGACGTTGACGGCACCACAGCCACAACTTTGCTCTACCTGGGATTGAAGAGGGTTGGCGCGGACATCGACTTCTATATCCCGCACCGGATGATCGATGGTTACGGGCTCTCATTGAGCAGCCTGGACCAGATCAAAGCCAACGGAACCACCCTGATAATCAGCGTGGATTGCGGCGTGAACGCCCTGGAAGAGATCGAAGCCATCAACGCCATGGGCATGGAAATCGTTATCACAGACCACCACAATCCCAAGGAAGAACTGCCCAAAGCGGTTGCGATCATCAATCCCAAACTGCCGGGCAGCCCCTATCCTTTCCCTCATCTGGCAGGGGTCGGAGTCGCCTACAAGCTGTTGATGGCGGTGTATGAGCGCATGGGTATCACCAGCGCCGAAAACACCCTGAAATACATGGATCTGGTGGCGGTGGGGACAATCGCGGACATCGTGTCGCTCACCGATGAAAACAGAGTCTTTGCCTCCATCGGGCTGCAACACCTGATAGCAAAGAAAAACCTGGGCTTGAACGCCCTGATCTCGATATCCGGCATGGATCAAAAAACCCTGGATACCACGGACATCGTTTTTGGCATCGCGCCCCGGATCAACGCCGCGGGCAGAATGGGCTCGGCATCGGTGGCGGTGGACTTGCTGATCTCGCGGGACGAGGTGCAGAGCAATGAACTGGCAGAGATCATCGAAAGGCAAAACTCGCTGCGCCAGCAGGAAGACCAGAAGACCTTCCACGAGGCCTGCGACATTATAGAAAAGAAGTATAAAGACATCAATGCCGCGTCCTGCCTGGTGATCTCATCTGACGACTGGCATCCGGGCGTGATCGGGATCGTGGCTTCCAAGCTGGTGGAAAAATACTACCGCCCGGTGGTCATGATCTCTTTCAAAGAAGGTTTTGGCAGTGGTTCCGGACGCAGTGTGGAGGATTTTGACCTCTTCGCGGCGCTGAGGGCGTCGGGGGACAATCTGCACAGCTTCGGCGGGCACAAATACGCGGTCGGTTTCACCATCTATCAGGAATACATCGACCGCTTCGAGAACGAACTGACGCGCTATGTGTCCGAACACCTGCAACTGGAACAAATCCGCACTCCGCTGTTTGTGAACTTTGAACTGGAACTCTATAACATCAACGACAACCTGATGGAATGGATCGAGCGCTTCGCGCCGTTTGGCCCGGACAACAACCGCCCCGTGCTGCTGACCCGGGATGTAAGCGTGGCCAGCTATCCCTACAACGTGGGACGCAACCACCTCAAGCTGAAGGTGGTCAAGGACGGCATGGTGCTCGATTTGATCGGCTACAATATGGGTGACTATCTGCCACTGTTGAAGAAAAACACCCTCATCGATATTGCCTACACCCTGGAGTACAACCGTTTTGGCAGCAGATCCAGCATCCAGGGGAAGCTTAGGGACATTCACCTCAAAAGCTGAGCGGGGGATTTGTATGAGAGCTATGCCGCGTGTAACCTACTGCTTGGCCATCGTCGCCGCCCTGGGCCTGGGGGCTTGTTCCGGCAACAGATTCCGCGCCTACAAAAGGATCGGCGGATTCAGGAAGCTGGTGCCGATGACCCTGGAAGCCAACGCGGACAAGGCGGTGAGCTCGATGGGCGGCAGATTGGTTTACACCTTTGGCAAAACGAGCCAGGAAATATGCTTTTACCGGGATGGCAAGCGGGTGAACACTCTGGGCGGCCTGGGCTTTGACAGAACGAGCTTTCAGCGATTGAGCGATATCGGGGTGGATCAGGACGGGTCTCTATTGGCTTTGGATTCCGCCCTCAAGATCATGCGCAAGTTTACCCCGGAAGGCAGGCTGCTCAGTGAGTTGAAGCTTAACAGGCTTGTTCAGCCCGAGCTGTTTTGCGGCAACACGGAAGGGAATTTCTATGTCTATGACGCCGCCAGTTCCGAGATCGTGTGCCTTTCCCAGTTTGACATGACGGAGCAATACCGCTTTGGCCGCTTTGTGGTGGAACAACCTTCCAGCCTCGCCTGCAATCAGGAATACCTGTGGGTGTACAGCCAGCGCCTGGACCGCACCTACGTCTTCTATCTGCTGGGGCAGTATAAAGAAACGCTGGAAGGACAGGTGGCATTCGACTCTTTCAATAATCCGGTCAGGATCGCGGACATCGATCCCGGCTGGGCTGCCAAACCGTCGGCTTTGCTGCGGATTGACTCCTCCGTGGCCAGCCTGTCCGATGGAAAACTTTTGCAGCTGGTGGAGCTGCTGCATGTGGGAGGTGAGCTTGCGCCGTAACGATCTGTTGCTTACTTTTTTAAGCGCGCTGCTACTGGCGGTGTCGCGTCTGCCCCTGCATCTGGGATGGCTGGTGTTCATCGCCTGGATTCCATTGCTGCAGGTCTTTGAGCGAGGTGTCGAAAAAGCCCGCCAACTGCTGCTGATGGGCTTCATTATGTCCCTGGTGTATGTGCTGATAGTTTTTTATTGGTTCGCGCTCGTCACCCTGCCCGGCCTAATTGGCATGGTGCTGCTCTATACCCTGGTCTATTACCTGCTTTTCCTGGCCATCAACCGCATTTTCCGCTCTCTCCCCGGCTGGCGCTACGCGGGCTTCATCTCGCTGCTGCTCACCTTTGAATGGGTGCAAAACTTTGGCGAAACCCGCTTCCCCTGGTTTAACCTGGCTTATTCGCTCGCCGACTATAACATCCTGATCCAGATGGCAGACTTTGGCGGTGTGGTGGGCTTGTCCTTCCTCATCCTCGTGATCAACATACTCCTGAACAGCTTGCTGCCTTCCAGCCAAAGAAAAGCGCGGCGCGCGAATGAGGTGTCCAACCGTCGCCCCAGTGTGCTGCGTGGGGGACGAGGGGCGCTGGCCCTGATCCTGCTGATCATGGCGGCCTGGCTCGGTTATGGCGCGTACTGGCTCAAATACCGCCAACTTGAGGAGCACGACGCCCGTGTCCATGTGATCCAGCCCTCAATCGACCAGGATGTGAAGTGGGTTCCCGAGCAATACGGCAAGACCCTGCAAATCTTACAGGATTTGACCCTGAAAGCCGCTGCTGACTCTGCCCGCCTGGTGATCTATCCCGAGGGCGCCATCACCAACTACCTGATGCGGGTGCCACAGGTGCAACGCGATCTGCGGGCAATCCTGGATACCACCGGGGTGGATATCTTCACCGGTTTCCCGGACTTTGTTCCCGCTCCTCCGGAGCATGTGAACAACGAGCTTTCATATAACGCCGCGTCTCTTTTCAGGCAGGACAGATTCTTTAATACCCTGTATTACAAGAATATACTGGTTCCCATAGGCGAGCGGATGCTGTGGCTTGACCTTTTCCCCTTCATGTGGAAAGTGCAGTTTGGCCAGGCCAACTGGGAATTTGGCGAGAAACTGGCTTACTATGAGAGTGATGGCAGGCACTTTTCCCCCTCCATCTGCTATGAACTGGCTTTTCCGGAGATTTTCCACCGCATGGCGATCCCCGCCGCCAGCGATTCAGCCGACGTCACCAAATGTGATTACCTGGTCAACATCACCAACGACGCCTGGTTTGGCACATCCTACGGCCCCTGGCTGCATGCGGTCATGGCGCGCTTCCGGGCTGTGGAAAACAGAATCCAGATCTATCGCAGCGCCAACACCGGCATCTCGCTGATCGTGGATCCCAAGGGACGCTATCTGGCCAAAACGAAGCTCTTTGAAGTGACCGGCATCACCGCCCCGCTTTATACCTGCCAGGAAATCCCCCTCATCCGCAGAATCTACCGCTATCCTCTCTTTTTCGTCATTCTGGCCTTTATCCTGGTCGTCTTTGCACTTTTCAGAAAACCTGTGAGGCGCCTGTGAAAAAGCATTATTACACCATCGGCGAAGTAAGCAACATCCTGGGCGTAAAACCTTACGTAATCCGCTATTGGGAGAGTGAGTTCAGCTTTCTCAAGCCCCGCAAGCAGGAGGGGCGGATCCGCAAGTATTCGGAAGAGAACATCCTGCTGCTGAAAAAGATACAGGATATGTTGCACAACCAGCGTTTTACGATCGATGGAGCCCGCCAGAAACTGAAGGCGGAACGTGCAGCGGCCCGGCGCAGGGAAGCCTTGCCCCAGGCAACACAGCCTCAGGCTCAGGACGAAGCACAGTCAACTGAGTTGCAAGAGAATCTGCGGGAGCTGCGCGGCCAGCTGCTGGAGATGAGAACGCAGTGCCGCAAACTTCTGGGAAAGGAAAAATGAACTTTCAGGATATTATCCTCACTTTGCAGAACTATTGGGCAGCTCAGGGCTGCAATCTGATCCAGCCTTACGACGTTGAGATGGGTGCCGGAACCTTCCATCCGGTCACCTTTTTCGGCGCGCTCGGCCCCAAACCGGTATCCATTGCCTACCCGCAACCCTGCCGAAGGCCCAAGGACGGGCGTTATGGCGAAAACCCCAACCGCCTGCAGCACTACTACCAGTTTCAGGTATTGATCAAGCCAAGCCCGGAAAACATCCAGAACCTCTATCTGAAAAGCTTGCAAGCCATCGGAATAGAGATCGAAAAGCACGACATCCGTTTTGTGGAGGACGACTGGGAATCGCCCACGCTGGGAGCCTGGGGACTGGGCTGGGAGGTGTGGCTGGACGGCATGGAGATCAGCCAGTTCACATATTTCCAGCAGGTGGCGGGCATCGACACCTTTCCGGTGAGCGTGGAACTGACCTACGGGCTCGAACGCCTGGCCATGTATATCCAGGATATCGATGATTACCGCCAGTTGAAGTGGAACGACAGCACCCTCTATGAAGAGCTCTTTTTCGCCAAAGAGGTCGAGTATTCGGAATACAACTTCTCGGCGGCGGACACCGGCCTGCTCTTCAGCCTGTTCCAGAACTATGAAAAGGAGTGCCGCGAACTGCTCGCCAAGGCCCTTGTCTATCCGGCTTACGACAATCTGCTGCGCTGCTCCCACAACTTTAACCTGCTGGACGCCCGGGGCGTGATCAGTGTCACCGAAAGGGCTGCTTACATTGGCAGGATACGCAATCTTGCCCGCGAGACAGCCTCCGCCTATCTGGAAAAATATGCCTGACCGGGACCTGCTGATCTCGGTTTCTTCCTTTGGGGATGACTCCGTCCCGGTGCTGGCGACGGCCATTCACAACGGCCACTTCATGCCTGCCGGACTCCTGGCCAACTGCGGTGTCAGTGAAGCTGACCGGCTGCGGGAGGAAGACCCCCACACCGGCGAAATGGCCGCCCTGTTCCCCAATCACATCATCCTGAAAACCTCACGTTTCGCGATCGACCTCAACAGGCCTTTGGAAAAGGCGGTATATCTGGAACCCGCTGATTGCTGGGGTTTGCCCGTGCGCACCCGTCCCCTGGCGGACGATCTGCTGGCAAGCTTGAGGGAGGATTATGCCTCCTGGTACAAGCTGCTCCGCTATCACGTGGAAAGGCTGCTCGCGCGGCATCCCTTCCTGGTGGTGTTGGACTTGCACAGCTACAACCACCGGCGGGGTGGCCCCCTGGCGGAACCTGACCCCCAGGACGCCAACCCGGACATCATCATCGGACGCAGCAACCTGCGGCAACACCACTATCCTGCCGCGCAGGCACTGAGGGAGCTTTTGGATGGGCAAAGCTACCTGGGCAAGGCTTTGGACTGCCGCCTGGACGTCAAGTTTACCGGCGGGCATCTCTCACGTTGGCTGAATCTGAACTATCCGGACAGTCTCATCTGCCTGGCAGTCGAATTCAAAAAAACCTTTATGGACGAGTGGAGCGGCAGGGTTGACCAGGATGCCTTCGCCCAATTGAAGGGTATCTTTTGCGAGGCAACCAGAAATTGGTTGACAGAATTCTATAACATCATTATTTAGTCTAAAAGTTGCTCAGAGAGAGGCATAGACGGAACCTTGCGGCTGTGTCCTCCCTCGATTCATGAAAAAAAACTGCATTATTTTCAAGGTAACGCAGTATAAGATTATGAAGTGAATTTAGTAAAAAATGAGAGAAAGGAGATCCTAAATGGAACAACTCAAAAAGCACTTCGGTTTTACCGCCAGACTGCTTCTGGCGCTAACTGTCCTGTTGACAATGGCTCTTATGTTTGGCTGTGAGGACGATCCCACCGAACCCGGCGTGGTTGCCACACCAACCTTCACACCGGAACCCGGTATCTACGACACTCCTCAGACTGTGGCCATCAATTGCGCCACCAAAAACGCGAAAATCTATTATACCATCGACGGCACCGTGCCTGACACTACCTCCACCCTTTACACCACGCCGATTCGGGTGAACACCAACACCACCATCAAAGCCATCGGCTACTATTCCGACTACGCCCCCAGCGCTATCGCCACCGGGGAATACAGAATCCGCGTCAGCTTCACCGATGGGGATGACTATGTGGATTACATGGAATCCAGAGACTGGGGTATTCTGGTCAGCAAAGTATACAGCGACGGCACCACCCAGCACCTGGTCTTTGATTTTGAAGAATGGGGACCAAACGATGTCACCACCAGCGACACCTTCACCCTGACTGTTAATAACGTGTCTTATGGCCTGTCTGTGAACAATGGAGTGGTGGAGACAGATGTTGTTTCCATCCCGGTTCCTGCCAATGCCACAGAGATGACTGTTGTTTTCAAGCGTAACGGCGAAGTGAAATTCAACGGTACCGTGCCGATCACGGCCACCCCCGGCGATCTGGTTTCTCCGCAGAATCCCGATATCACCGCCCCGTTCGACATCTCCTGGACCATGCCCTACAATGCCAGCATGCAGATATGCGAACTGGAAGTATGGGGAGGTCAAGATGGATCGGTTTACGACATGTACGATAATGTTGTGCTCCCCACCGCCCGCTCCTACACCTTCCCGGCCAACGCTGTTACTTTGCCCACCGCTCCGGTTGATGGCACCATCTTGGTCTATGAAGCTATCGTGAGCGAGTTTGCCAACAGCGCCGTGGTTAGCATCTCCACCGCCATGCGCGACCTCTACGGCACCTCCAAGTTCCAGAAGGTTCGCAAACAGCACAATCCTTTCGGCAATCCGAACAAGTAAACGTTATATCAACTACTTGCATAAGGGCCTGGCTTTTTGCCAGGCCTTTTTTGCGGGAGCCTGCGAGTTTGGTTGCCGCGCTGGCTGCTTCTGATCTTGAATGTCCCGGCGATTTTTCATTGACAGAAATATCACATAAGAAAAAGTGGCTTTCATTATTGAGTTCCGGAATAGCTCAGCGGTAGAGCGGGTGGCTGTTAACCACTAGGTCGGGGGTTCGAATCCCTCTTCCGGAGCCATTTTTTTCGTCCTTGTTTTCGCCATTCCCCAAGCCCTGAAACAAACCAAACTAAACTTTATACAGCGTCATCACGGCCTGCGTGCCGTGATCCAGTCTTTTAGAATAATCATCCACAAATTACACAAATTAACACGAATTAAAGAAAGGCTATAAGGACGAGCGCCCAGCCAAAAGACAAAACATACAAGACCATATACTGTGTCATCCCGGGCAGCGACCCGTGATCCAGTCTTTTCAGGGTCGTTTGAAGTCCGAGCCGGCTTTGGAATTGGGGGAATCTATACAGCTTTCCTTGCCGGCTTGAACTCCAAACGACCAGTCAGCATGGAGTTCAAAGAGCCTTTCCAGAGAGCATAATTACCACCAACTTTCTGGGCTCTTCTGGACTTCATGCGGAGGAAAATGAACGGGCAAATTCCAGGATACACTTTTCTGTCTCCTATGTTGCTATCATTCGCACCATCAATAGAATAGCTAATCATCCTTAGGTCATCCTTATAAATTATAAGGTTGACCCCAGGAAGACCCACGCCGGAGAGGGGAATGCAAATGAGGTCCACCTCTCATATATATAGGTGCTATGACAGGTGGAAAGGTGTTTTGAGGTGGAAAGGTGGAAAGGTGGAAAGGTTCCCCCGAAACGAACACCAGTAGGCTAAAAAACCGTGTCATCACGGGCTGTCGGGGTCCTCGCCAAAGCGCGCAGCGGTTTGGTGGGGTGACTTGACCCGTGATCCAGTCTTTTGAGAGTATGAGCCTTGTTTATCTGGAAAACATGGTTTATTATTGATGCCAAAAAGCTTGCAAATAGCCCGCGTAGCCTGAATTCTCCAGACTCCGGAATGTCAGAAAAAGAGAAAATGATTGACAGAATCCGCGCGGTGTGTGTCGGTAGAAACATCCGCATGGCTTTCTGTGCCGCGGAAACCGATCCTGATTAAAGCTATTGGCGAGGTAAATCCATGAATGCAGTTGTGCAAGCTTATCTGAGTTGGGTCAAAGCCTATCCCATCCTATCCACAATGATTCAGTTCGCGATCCTGGGCACCCTGGGGGAGGTGGTCTCCAAGTGGGTGGTGCGCAAAAGTTTCCGCTATCCTTTCAGTTTTGGCCTGACCATCTGGAAAATGATTGTCTGGGCGACTCTTGGCGTGGCGATCAAATATGCTTTCAATGGTTTCACAGGTTATGTGGAGTATCTGGAAGCCCACAAGCTGCTGCCCGTTTTGAGCAAGCCTGGCAAGGCATTTGCCATCTCGGCGAGCATGAACCTCCAGTTTGGGGTGTTTTTGGTTCTGGTTCACAGGTTGCTGGATGGCCTGGGAGAGCGCAAACTCAACTGGTCTGGCCTGGACAAAAGCTTCTATGCCCTGCTGTGGTTCTGGATTCCCGCCCACACGCTAACTTTCATGCAGGCTGAGGATCTGCGCATTGGCCTGGCAGCCCTGTTGTCGGTGATGTTGGGCTTGATCCTGGGTATCTTCAACCGCCGCTAAAAAGCCCTAAGCAAGCCTTGGATTCGCAGCCCAAGCAACTTCCCGCGCCCCTTTTTTATCCGGTGCTCTGCTGGAGTGCCGGCATTGCCCTGGGAAAATGGCTGGACGTCCCCGGCTGGTGGGCTATGGGCGCATCCGCGGGTTTGATCGGGCTGGCCCTGGCCTTCCGGCAGATTCGCGTGGCCTGCATCCTGCTTATCTGCCTCTGCCTCGGCGCGGCACGCTTTGCGGTCTCACAGCGTCCCACCGTGCTGGATGCCGCCTTTGCCAGCCGGGACAGGATCGTGAACAAGGCCGAATTTACCGTCAAGCAGCAGCTATCCCGCTCCGGGGGAATCTTTGAAATCGAGCTCCGGCAAGTCCAGGGAATGAGGATCGATGAACCCCTGATGCTCTTTTCACAGACTGAACTCGTACCCGGACAGCGCTACTCCGCTTATCTGGAGATTCTGCCGGGGAAGCGGGATCCTGTCCTGGATACCTTTCGACCCCTGCACAGGGCATACATCCGCAAGAGCCTGAAGGAATTGCCTGGAGAAAGGCCGCTGCTGCCCATCGCGAGCTGGAGAGCCAGCCTGCTGCGCGTCCTGGATGAAAGGATGGGCCCGGACGCCGGCTTTGCCAAAGCGCTCACCCTGTCGGACACCGCGGGCAAAGGGCAATACCGGGACAGCCTGACCCGCAGCGGGATGATACATCTGATCGTGGTGAGCGGACTGCATATCTGGTTCATCTATTGGATCTGCATGATGCTGTTGAACGCCTTGTTTCCCCGTCCGCTCGCGGAGGCGGCGTTTATGCTGCTGATCGTCCTCTATGCCGCTTTGAATCATTGGTCTCCGCCGGTGCTAAGGTCGGTGCTGATGATCGGCCTGATGATCTTCGTGCGTTGGCGCAGCATCCCGCTTTCCGGCGCGCAGCTTCTGGCCCTCAGCCTGCTGATCATCACAGCCATCACACCCGCCCAGCTTTTTGATGTCGGTTTGCAGCTATCCTTCCTCTGCGTGGGCGTTATCATGCTGGGCCTGCCCCGCCGGGCCTGGATCAGGGAACGCGATCTGCCCTCGGATATCCTGCGGTCGAGGCTCAACCGGGGCATCGACTATCTGGTGATGAACACCGCCGTGGGGCTTGCCGTGATGCCCCTGACGCTGTATTATTTCGGCACCGCCTCGCTGAACGGGATCATCGGCAACATCCTTGGCGTGCCGCTTTCGGGAGTCCTGCTGGTGCTCTGCTTCATCGTGATGATCTTGCCCACAAACAATCTGCTGGGCGCGGCTTATCTGGCCAGCTACCGTTTGCTGCTCAGGCTTTTTGAAGGCTGGACAGACCTGGTGGGCAGCCTGCCTTTCTATCTTGACAACAGCAGGCTCACGGCGGTTCAAGTCCTGGGTTGTGGCTTGCTGCTTGTGTGCCTCTTGCGCATGCTGAGGCTGTGGGCGTTTTTGCCCCGGTTGCTGCCCGCTATCCTGTTGGCTTGCCTGCTGATAGCCTTGCCCGGTTTTCTGAATCAGACCGCCGCGGGAGTCTATCTCTTCAACGCCGGCACCGCCGACTGCATCCTGATCCGCCTGGAAGACGGCAGCAATCTGCTCGTTGATACCGGGCCAAAGCACCGCAGTTCCGAAAAGAGCTGGGCAGCCCGCAAACTCATCCCCTGGCTGGGCAGAAAGGGCGTCAACTCCCTGGACTGGCTGATCCTCACGCATCTGGACAGCGATCATTCCGGAGGATTTGCCGATCTCTGCTCCGCCCTGACAGTCAAAAACATCGCGATAACAGACGAAACCAGGGACGACCCCCTGTGGCAGGCCTGGCGGGATACCGGTCTGCTGGACGCTTCGGAACTGCGCTGCATCGAGGACACCGTGAGCGTGTGGGTTGGCGGCGCGCGGATCAAGTTCTTGCATCCCGACGCTTCCTATTGGTCGGAGGCGGACAACGACCTTTCCCTGGTCTTCCGCCTGGATTACAAAGGCAGGCGCTACCTCTTCACGGGGGACGCGCAAGTCTCGGCGGAACGGCACATGCTGGACGCGTATCCGGAAGAACTCAAAGCGGATTACCTGAAGGCAGGACATCACGGCAGCAGAAGTTCCAGCAGCGAGGAATTTGTGCGCGCGGTCAGCCCCCGCGAGGTATGGATCACGGCGGCGGAAGGCAACCGCTGGAACTTCCCCCATCCCGAACCCCTCCGGGTGTTCCAGTGCTATGCCAGCAGCATCCGCAGCACGGCCGGGGGAACGATTGTGGTTCCCTGGCAATAAAAAAGATTGACAGGCTGCTTATGGCAAAGCATCTATGCCTAAAGTCTTAATTCAGGAAGGAACAACATGCTCCAGCAGATGGCCCGAACCCTTGGCCTGAGGCAGATTCACGCGCTGATCGACGCCCCGGGCGAGTTTTTGGCGGAGGTTAAATCCCGCGAATTGAAGCGTTTTGACCGCAAAGCAAGCGAACTGCGGGAACACTATACCCAGGTGGGCAGGCTGCTGGATACCATGCGCGAAGAGGACTCCGCAAGAAGGCAACTGCGCGACCTCTTTGCCCACATCCCCCGACTGGCGCTTCCCTCAAAACGCGCCGAACTGCCCCTGGCCCTGCACGAACTCTTTCTGATCAAGGAATTCCTCTACCACTACCATAATTTGCGCGAATTCATCCGCGGGAAAGGCTGGATGGACCTGCTGATCCTGCCGGACACTTCAGAACTGTTTGCCATGCTTGATCCGGATGGCGGCGGCCAGCCCTCGTTTCGCATTTCGCCCGCCTATTCTGCCAAGCTGGGGGAGATCATCGCCGCCCGCCTGGAACTCGCCCACAAGCTGAAACACGCCCGCGGGCAACTTTTGGCTGAAGCGCGGAGGGAGCTTGAACTGCCCCAGCTCAAGGACGAATTTACCCTCTCCCGCGGCCAGGCGGAGCTTACAGAGCGCGTCCTGCGCTCGCCATACTTCATACTCAGTTCGGAAAGCATCGCCAATTACAGTTTCACCTTGGCGGATGACGAGCATTGCCTGGACCTCAAGAAACGGCTCAGCAGCCTGGAAGCCAGCCGGGAAAAGGAAGAGGAGCGCATCCTGAAAGACCTTTCCCGCCAGCTCATAGCTGCCCTGCCCCTGCTGCACGAAGCTCTGGAGCTTGCGGAGCAAGGCGGCTGGCGTTTCCTGCTGGCTTATTTTGCCCTGGCTTATGGCTGCTGTATTCCCACTCTGCACCGCAAAAGACAGATCAGGATAAAAGCTGCCGTGAACCTGCCCCTCAAGCTGCATCTGGAGGGACGGGGGAGGCGCTATCAGGCGCTTGATTATGACTTTGACCAGCCCGTTTCGCTGATCACCGGGCCCAATATGGGCGGCAAAACCACCATCCTCAAGACCCTGGGGCAGCTTTGCTGGCTCGCCCGCCAGGGAATACCCCTGCCCTGCGCCAGGGCGGAACTTCCCCTCTTCGACCACATCTGGTACAATCAGGACGAAAGCGGCAGCGAGGATTTAAGCAGCTTCGGGCGGGAAGTTGTTTCCTTTGTTGAGACTCTGGAGCTTGAAGGCAACACCCTATATCTGCTGGATGAATTTGCCAAGGGCACCAATCCTACGGAAGGCGAATTGCTGGCCTCGGCTGTGCTGCGCCATCTGGCAGCCACTGGCAAGTTTTGCGTGGCAGCCACCCACTTCACCGCTCCCGCCATGCTGGAAGGGCTGCCCCAATACAGCATCGCCGGACTGGACAAGCAGTCCCTGGCCTTGCAGAAAGGCCTCGGATTGAGCCCCGCTCAGCGCCTCAAATCCCTGAGCGAAGCGATGGACTACCGCCTCAGACGCCTGGAAAAGCACGAAGCGCCGCCCCTGAGCGCCATCCAGGTGGCACGCATCCTGGGCATGCCAGAGGCGATCCTCCGCTTGACCCGAAAGGACATCAAATGAACAAGATTGGCATCAAGGACACCACCGAGATAGCCCTGGAAATTGGGCGCATCCTCCTCCAGAGCGGCGCCACCGCCAACCGGGTGGAGCTAATGCTGCACAAGGTCTGCTTTGCCCTGGGCTATCAGCATTCCGATTCCTACGTGACCCCCACGGGGATTTTCCTCTCCGTCTCGGACAGCGCGGATAGCCTCACCACCAGCATCAAACGCATTGATAACCGCCGCACCGACCTGGGCAAGATCACCCGCCTCAGCCGTTTTGTGCACGAACTGGAAACCACCAAATGCAAAGGCGGAAGGTGTTCGCTGCAAGCGGCGGATATCCGCAAGGAACTTTTCTGGATCGACAACGAACGCACCTATCCCACCTGGCTGACGGTGCTCTGCGGAGGCATCACCAGCGGCTGTTTCTGCCTGCTTTTTGGAGGCAGTTGGGCGGAGTTTGGCGTGGCGTATCTGGTGGGCGTGCTGGTGAGCCTTACTCTGAATATTTTAAGCTTGATCAACATCAACAATTTCCTCCTTAATATCGCCGGCTCGGCGGCAGTGGTGCTCTTCGCCAAGCTGCTGGACCTGGTGGTGCCGGGCATCAAGCTGGACAACATCATCATCGGGGGCATCATGCTGCTGGTGCCGGGCCTTTCCTTTGTGAACGCCATCCGCGACAGCATGAGCGGAGACCTGGTCTCGGGCACGGCCCGGGCTGTGGAGGCCCTCTTCATCGCGGTGGCCATCGCCACAGGCAGCGGCGTGATGCTCAAGCTATGGGAACTGTGGGGGTTGTGAAATGAAGCCTTTTGACACCCTGACCCTGATGCAGTTCTGCTGGTCTTTCCTCTCCATCCTGGGTTTTTCCGTGCGCGTCAACCTCAAGGGCTGGAAGCTGCTCTTCCTCGCATTGGGGGGAGGGCTTAGCTGGGCATTTTACCTGATCATCCTCTTTTATAGCAATTCCTTGTTGTATTCCATCTTTGGCTCGACCATACTGGTATGTACCTACTCGGAAGTGGTGGCAAGGAAACTGAGGGTGCCGGTGTCGGTGTTCGTGACCTGCGTGATCATCCCCCTGGTGCCCGGCAGTTCGCTCTACTACGCGATGCAGGCCTACATCGCGGGAAACACCGCCGAAGCATCGGTGCAGATTTACAAAGCAATCCTGATCTCGGGCACCATCGCCATGGCCATCGCCGTAGTGAGCAGCGTCACCAACCTCGCCTGCCGGCTGATAAACAGATTTTAGGAGCAAAACAATGAATAAATCGGTTAAACAAATTAACCTGGAACGGCGCATCCTCAAACTGCTAAGCGGACTGCCCCTGCAAGCCGCGGAACAGCTCTTTGCCGATCCAAACCTGCAATCCATGCAGGAATATGCCAACAACGTCTCCATCAAACGCCTGGGTTTTAACGACCACGGCCCCGTGCATACCCGCAAAGCCGCCCTCAACGCCATTATGATGTTCAAGTTGCTCAAGGAAGCGGGCATCAAGCTCAGCCTGGAGACGGAGGGCGCCGGCACGGCGGAGGATTCCCTCACCGGAGTCGTCTTTGCCGCGCTGCTGCACGATCTGGGCATGTCCGTCACCCGCAGCGCCCACGAGATCATCTCCATCCAACTGGCGACCCCCTTCATCGACAGGATACTGGAATCCTGCCTGGGACGGGATGAGTATCTGCGCAAGACAGCCATCCGCTCCCTCGCCATCGAGGGCATCTTTGGCCACATGGCAACCCAGAAGATCCACTCCCTGGAGGCGGGGCTGGTGCTTTTGGGTGACGGTTCCGACATGGAAAAGGGCCGCGCCCGCATCCCCTCCATGCTCTCCAACGAGCCTAAGGTGGGCGACATCCACCGCACCTCCGCCAGCGCCATCCAAAAAGTCAAAATCCACAAAGGAAGCGAGAGGCCCATCGCCATCACGGTGGAGATGAGCGCATCGGTGGGGTTTTTCCAGATCGAGGAAGTCTTTTTTCCCAAGATCAACTACAGCCCCGTGAAGCCTTATATAGAACTTTACGCTGGAGTGATAGACCGCGAGTTGTTGCGCTATCTTTGACCTGGCAGCCTGAAAAGGGCTTGGAGCTATCCGTCGAAGGCGATCTTGCTTGACAGCGGAGCCAGCCGCCCAATCCTTGGCTGAAATTACAATAATGACATATAGATAGGAAGTTAAAAATGAAGAAACTGCTAATCATCGGCGCCGTCCTGCTGCTCTGCCTGGGCATGGCGGACGCCAAAACCAGAAACATGTATGGAGTGAAAGCCGGCGTAAATATCGCCAAATTGCAAATCGAGACAGACGGAAGCGTGGATACCTCCACCAGCCTGGGCGCAGTCGTGGGCGTGCTGATGCAAAGCCGCCCGTTGCGCAACCTGATCATCCAGCCCGAACTGCTTTACTCCCAAAAAGGCTCCGACATGCAGGATGTGGACAAGCTCACCATCAGCTACATCACGATGCCTGTGCTGCTCAAACCCGCGCTCATGGTGGACAGCCTGCGCATCCAGCCTCTGGTGGGGCCGGAGTTTGGCTATGCCCTCAGCGCGACATCCGCCAACGATGTGGATTACACCAACGATATTAGACGGTTCAACATCGGCATTAACTTTGGAGTGGAGTTAGTTTATTCCACCAACTACATGATGGGCGTGCGCTATTTTCACGGCCTCACCGAACTGGACAAAAGCGCCGCCAAACGCCCTGCCATTTCCAACAACTGCTGGTCTGTAACGGCGGGCTATCTGTTTTAATACCAATTTGCTTGTATAGTATGTGGAAAGGTGTTTTGAGGTGGAAAGGTGGAAAGGTGGAAAGGTTCCCCCGAAACGAACACCAGTAGGCTAAAAAACCGCGTCATCCCGGGCAGTCGGGGTCCTCGCCGGATCGGTAACGATCCGGTGGGGTGACTTGACCCGGGATCCAGTCTTTTGAGCTTCAAACGGCCATCCTGCCCCGAAACAACTACCCCCAAGCCATAAAACTGTGTCATCCCGGCCTGTCGGGGTCCTCGCCAAAGCGCGTAGCGGTTTGGTGGGGTGATTTGAGCCGGGATCCAGTCTTTTAAATGATCATCCACAAATTACGCAAATTAACACGAATTAAAAACGAATGGAAAGATGGAATCGTGAGCACTAAGCTCCAAAGCAAACCATTCCGAGCCATAAAGCTGCGTCATCCCGGCCTACCGGGGTCCCCGCCAAAGCGCGTAGCGGTTTGGTGGGGTGATTTGAGCCGGGACCCAGTCTTTTGAGCTTCAAACAACTACCCGACTCAGAAACAAAGCACACCAGACTATAAACCGCGTCATCACGGGCTTGACCCGTGATCCAGTCTTTTGGAAACATCCACCAAACCCCAAAACAAACCAGAACAGAGCAACAAGCGTGTCATCACGGCCTGCGAGCCATGATCCAGTGTCCAGGGGTGGCAAAGTCCGTTTGCAACAGAGACCGGAGGTCTCTTCCAAACAGGCAACTCCGTTGCCTCTGCCGAACAGACTTCGGCAGCCCTTAAATCACACAAATTCCACCTTTCCACCTCAAAAACACCT
>Ga0116187_1000233_pt1 | contig 69776 bp, 56 predicted proteins | sample AD_JPNNA6_MetaG_FD_89755 | JGI IMG/M metagenome (GOLD analysis project Ga0116187, IMG submission 89755) | Active sludge microbial communities of municipal wastewater-treating anaerobic digesters from Japan - AD_JPNNA6_MetaG | ecosystem: Engineered > Bioreactor > Anaerobic > Digestate | place... | reverse complement strand
TGTTGCCCTCACCCGGGGCGGTGTTTGGCGTGTTCCGGGAAAATCCTGCCCTGCTCTGGTCTCATATCCGGCCCACCCTCTTCGCCAGCGTCGCCGGCCTGCTTCTGGCCACCCTTCTGGGCGTGGTGACGGCGATGGCCATGCACAGTTCCAAACCGCTAAAACAGATTTTCTACCCCTATCTAGTTGTTTCCCAAACCGTGCCCGTGGTTGCCGTGGCGCCGCTGGTCGTGCTCTGGTTCGGTTACGGCATTTCGGCCAAAATCTTCGTGGTGGTGCTGATGTGCTTTTTCCCCGTGGCGCTGGGCCTCTTCGACGGACTCAGGCAGGTTTCCCAGGAACAGCTTCGCCTGCTGCGTTCGATGGGCGCGAGCCGTTGGCAAACCTATCGTTATCTGAAGATTCCGGCCTCGCTGCCGGCTTTTTTCACCGGGTTGAAGCTCGCCGCCACCTATAGCGTGATGGGGGCTGTGGTTGGAGAATGGCTTGGCGGTCAGGCCGGCCTGGGTATCTATCTAACCCGCAGCACCAAATCTTTCCGCACCGAGCAGGTCTTTGCCGCTATCCTCCTCATCATCCTGCTCAGCCTCGCCCTCTTCGGCCTCGTCTCCCTCCTCGACCGGCTTCTGCTGGGCTGGCACTATAAAAAACTCGACGAATACGAAGACACGAGCCTCTGAAGGGCCTTCCGCCGCCTCTTACTCATTTTCAACCCGGGTAACCTGGCGTACAGCTAACACAATGAGCATGGACGACAGGATTATCTGCTGCCTTCGATTCATATCCCTTGCCCGTCGCCAGCGTGTGCCTGGCAATGCCCTTTGGCCGTTAAGGCTCTTTACTGTGTCCAAGACACGCCTCACGTATAATGCCCGCATTTGATGCGAGGATCACGCGGGAGGCGGGGGAGAGGGATGGCCGCGGGCGCTAAGGGTGTGACTGGCAGGGCATCGCGGCGGGCAAAAAGTTATGGCTCTCTTTCGGCTGACTTTTCAAACAGCCTTTGCACCTTCTTCACAAGAAACCCCTGAAAAGAGGCTGAAAATCGCCAATATGGATGTTTGACATGAATACGCTGTCCCATTCAAGGGAAAGAATCCAAGCTTATGTATCTGGCTTTATAATTCGCCAGGCGGCCCAAAAAGGGGCTTTTCGGGAGGGATTTTCTCGCTCAGGAGGATGCGAAGCCCGGCAAGTCGGTTCCCCGGCTGGCGAACTCGGTTTGTAACATGCTGTAAACTAAGCAGATAAAAACCCCCAAAAAAGAAGGATTGTTCTTGACAAAAATGCCATATCTGATTTTATGGCAACCAAATATGGAAGCGCGTCCTAATCTGGCGCGCCAATTAACCCAAAAGAGAGTTTGAATACAGTGCTAAATATTAGGAGACAATAGATTATGCCTGAAAACAATTACACTGCAAGTAACATCAAGGTGATGAAAGGCCTGGAAGCCGTTCGCAAACGCCCCTCGATGTATATCGGCGGCACCAGCGAGCGCGGCCTTCACCATCTCGTCTATGAGGTTGTGGACAACGCCATAGACGAGGCCATGGCCGGTTACTGCGATTTGATCAAGGTGACCATCACCTCCCAGGGCGAGGTTGAGGTTGACGACAACGGCCGCGGAATCCCGGTGGACGAACACAAGGACGAGAAAATCTCCGCCCTGCAGGTGGTTATGACCGTCCTGCACGCCGGAGGCAAATTCGACAGCAATATTTACAAGGTTTCCGGCGGCCTCCACGGCGTGGGCGTTTCCGTGGTGGTGGCGCTTTCCGAATACCTCGAAGCGCGTGTCCACACAGGCGGAAAGCTCTATTTCCAGCGCTACGAGAGAGGCCAGGTCGTCACCGAAGTGAAGGTTCTGGGCGAAACGAACCGTACCGGGACCGTGATAAAATTCAAGCCTGACCCCACCATCTTTGAGACGGTGGAATTCAGCTTCGACTACCTCACCACCCGCCTGCGCGAGCTTTCCTACCTCAACCGCGGGGTGCGCATCATTTTGAAGGACGAGCGCAGCGACCGGATACACGACTTCCATTTCGAAGGCGGCATCGAGAGTTTCGTGGAGCACCTGAACAGGAACAAAAAGCCCCTCAGCAGCAAGCCTTTCTACATCAGCGCCGAGCGTAAGGGAATGGAACTGGAACTGGCGATGCAATACAACGAAGGCTACCAGGAAAACATCTTCAGCTACGCGAACAATATCAACACCACCGAGGGCGGAACGCACCTCAGCGGCTTCAAAAGCGGCCTCACCCGCGCCGTGAACACCTATATCAAGAACGCCGATCTGTTAAAAAACGAGAAGGTTACGCCCTCCGGAGAGGACATCCGAGAAGGCCTCACCACGGTGATCAGCGTGAAGCTGAGCAACCCCCAGTTCGAAGGCCAGACCAAGACCAAGCTGCAAAACTCCGAAGTGGACGGCTTCGTGAACTCTGTGGTCTATGAAAAGCTGATGACCTATTTCGAGGAACATCCCGCCGAGGCCAAAACCATCACCCTGAAAAGCATCCTCGCCGCCCGTTCCCGTGAAGCTGCCAGAAAAGCCAGGGAACTCACCCGGCGGAAATCCGTGCTGGAAAGCGGCTCGCTTCCCGGAAAACTAGCCGACTGCACCATCACCGACCCCGCCAAAACCGAGCTTTTCCTGGTGGAGGGAGACTCCGCGGGAGGCAGTGCCAAACAGGGCCGGGACCGCTCTTTCCAGGCCATCCTGCCGCTCTGGGGCAAGATGCTGAACACCGAAAAGGCACGAGTGGACAAGGTTTTGAACAACGACAAAATCCAGCCTATCATCCTGGCCATTGGCGCCGGGGTCGGCCAGGATTTTGACGTGAGTAAGATACGCTACGGCAGCGTCGTCATCATGGCAGACGCGGACGTGGACGGAGCCCACATCAGCACCCTTCTGCTCACCTTCTTCTACCGCTATATGAAGCCCCTCATCGAGCACGGTCACGTTTACATCGCGAAACCGCCTCTCTTCCTGGTGCGCAAGGGCAAGCAGAAGAAATACGTGTTTTCAGAGGAAGAGCGCGACGCCGCAATTGCGGAACTGGGCGAAAAAGGGGTGGTGGTCCAGCGCTACAAAGGCTTGGGTGAAATGAACCCGGACCAGCTTTGGGAAACCACCATGGACCCCGAAAACCGGATCATGATTTCGGTGAAGATGGACGACGCCATCGAAGCCGACAGGATGTTCACGGTCCTGATGGGCGACGAGGTCGAGCCCCGCCGCGAATTCATCCAGGCCAACGCCAAATACGTGCAGAACCTGGATATCTAAAAAAGCTGGAGTGAAGAATGGACGATAAAACAAAAATACTGAACGTACAGATTGAAGACCATCTGCGGCAGGCCTATCTGGATTATTCCATGAGTGTGATCGTGTCCCGTGCATTGCCTGACATCCGTGACGGACTCAAGCCTTCCCAGAGACGCATAATATACGCGATGAGCGAGCTGAACCTCTCGCCCGGCGGTCATTTCCGCAAATGCGCCAAAATAGCCGGCGATACCTCCGGAAACTACCATCCCCACGGCGAACAGGTGGTTTATCCCACCCTCGTGCGCCTCGCCCAACCTTGGAACATGCGCTATCCGCTCGTGGACGGGCAGGGAAACTTTGGCTCCATCGACGGCGATCCCCCCGCAGCCATGCGCTACACCGAGGCCCGGATGCAGAAAGTCACCATGGAGATGCTGGAAGAGCTGGACAAGGATACGGTGGATTTCAAGGGCAACTATGACGACACGCGCAAAGAGCCTGAAGTTTTCCCCTCCCGCATCCCCAACCTGCTGATAAACGGCTCCTCCGGAATCGCGGTGGGAATGGCCACGAACATGCCGCCCCACAATATCGCCGAGGTCTGCGACGCCGTGATCGCCCTCATCGACGACCCCGAAATGGAAATCCACGACTTGCGCAAATACGTCAAAGGCCCAGATTTTCCCACCGGGGGATTCATCCTGGGTTCAGACGGGATCAAGGATTATTTCGAAACCGGGCGTGGACGCATCCTCATCCGCGGCGAAGCCGAGATCGAGACCGCCAAGAACGAGCAGGAATCCATCATCATCCGCTCCATCCCTTACCAGGTAACGAAAACCGCCCTCATCGACAGGATCGTGCAACTGGTGAAGGACAAGCGCATTGACGGGATCAGCGATGTGCGCGACGAATCCGGACGCGACGGCATGAGGCTCGTCATCCAGGTGAAGAGGAACGCCGACGGCAACACGGTCCTCAACCACCTTTACAAATACACTCAACTGCAGTCAACCTTCGGCGTCATCAACCTCTGCCTCATAGACGGAGTGCCCCAGGTGGTGAACATGAAGGAAATGCTGAACAACTTCATCGAGTTCAGGCACGATGTGGTCCTCCGTCGCACGAAGTTCGAGCTGAATAACGCCGAGGACCGCCTCCACATCCTGGAAGGCTTCAAAATCGCCCTGGACAACCTCGACGAGGTGATTGCCACCATCCGCGCCTCCCAAACCCCTCCTGAGGCCAACGAGCAGTTGCAGGCGAAATTCGGCCTCTCCGAAATCCAGGCCAAGGCGATCCTGGAAATGCGTTTGCAGCGTCTCACCGGGCTAGAGCGGGAAAAGATCGAGGAAGAGTATCGTGAGCTGCTCAAAGTCATCGCCCGCCTGCGTGACCTCGTGGAAAACAAGAGCCTGCGCATGGAGCTCGTCAAACAGGAAACCCAGGAAATCCGCGACAAGTTTGGCGACGCCCGCCGTTCCATCATATTGGAAAACTATAGCGGCTTGCTCAATCCCGAGGACATGGTCGCCGACGAACTGGTGGTGGTGACCATCACCCACGACGGCTATGTGAAACGCCTGCCTGTGGATACCTATCGGGTGCAGGGGCGCGGAGGACGCGGCCTCACGGGAACCAACCTGAAGGACGAGGACAACATCCAGTATATCTTCGTGGCCTCCACCCATTCCTACCTCCTGCTTTTCACGAACCTCGGCAGGTGCTACTGGCTGAAGGTTTACGAGATACCGGAAGCGGGCAGGACAGCCCGGGGCAAGGCGGTGGTGAACCTCGTGAAGTTCGAGGACAAGGAAAAGATCAAGACCTTCGTCACCCTCAAGGAATTCAGCTCGGAACAGAACATTGTGATGTGCACCAGGAACGGCACCGTGAAGAAATCCGCCCTCGCTGACTTCAGCCGTCCCCGCAGCACCGGGATCCTGGCCATCAGGCTGATGCCGGGTGACGAGCTTATCGACGCCCGCATCACCGAGGGAAACGACGACATCATCCTCGCCACCAGGAACGGCTATTGCAACCGCTTCAGCGAAAGGGACATCCGCCAGACAGCCCGCTTCACCAAAGGCGTGCGCGGAATACGCCTCCGCGATGAGGACTATGTGATTTCAATGGGGATCATCTCCCAGGAAGACATCATCGAAAACGGCAGCCCCAGTGGAAAAACCATCCTCGCCATCAGCGAAAACGGCTACGGCAAACGCACCCTGACCTCCGCCTACCCCACCACTCGCCGCGGAAGCAAGGGCGTTATCACCCTCAAAACCAGCCAGCGCAACGGATATCTGGCAGCGCTGATGATCGTGGACGATTTGGACGACCTGATGATTATCACCCAGGAAGGCAAGATCATCCGCCAAAAAATCAGTGAAATCAAGATCATCAGCCGCAACACCCAGGGCGTGAGGCTCATCAACCTCTACGACAACGACAAGGTTAGCGACATCACCCTGATCCCGCACGACTTGGACGACGAAGAGCTGGATGTGGAAGTGGGAAAACTGAAAAAAGCCGCCCCGCCCAAGCCCCCGGCCGATGATGAAGACGAAGAAGATATAAATGAAATAGACATCGATGAAGAAGAAACCGATGAAGACATCGAATGAATAGACCTAGACAACGATGGATAATCTGAACAACCAAGCCTGTTTCCCCCTTTCCCGCGCAGAGAGGGGGATTTTTATGACCCTCTTTCCTGCGTATAGCGAACGGTGTGAGCATGGACTGCAGAAGTTGCTGCTGTCGTCGATGCTCGTTCCTCGCTCTACGCCAGTTCAACACTCCAAACCCACGTCCATTCCATGCTTGATTCGGAATCCGTTCCATCTCTTATGTATTCCGGAATTTGTCTCACAGGCTCGGTGACGTCCGGGATAAATTATGTTCGGTATCCAAGTCTTGCGGAAAGGAAAAAGGCGGTATAATGACCGCCAATATACAGGTTTCGGCGCTCGCCGAAGCGCCGAAACCTCCAAACCCCAACTTCGTGTCAATTCGTGTAGTTAATGGAAATTCCCATCCTATTTCAGCAGCACCAGTTTCTTGGTTTCCCTGTAAGCACCGCATTGCAGGCTGTAAAGATAGACCCCCGCGGGAAGTCCGTCCCCACTGAAAGGTATCTGGTGCGTGCCGGGGCCAAGTTCATGGCGGGCCACGCTTTGTCCGCGCAGGTTAAAGACGCTCAGGGTGCCTTTCGACCGCTCTGTTATGTCTGCTTTGATAAAAGCGCTTCTTCCCCTGCTCAGGGGATTGGGCCAGGCGTCATGCAGTCTGGCCACCGCTTCCGGCGCTAGAACATCATCCACGGGAGTGACGTTTCCCAGCTTGGCAACGAAGATATCTGTATCCACGTAACCTCCATTTGCCGTCAGGGTATGGTTACTGAAAGCGGCTGTGCCTTCAAAACATCCGGTCACGCAGGCGTTTCCCTCGCCATCCAGGGCAATTCCATAAGCCCTGTCCCAGCCTGTCCCTTCTGCGCCAGTCGCCCACTGCCATTCTGGCGTCTGCGCCGTCAAAACCGCCACTCCGCAGAGCAGGGCAAGACATAAAATCAAGTTTTGAATCTTCTTCATTATTCCTCCATGAGGTTGTTTATTTATCTTGAAACACTTGTTTAGATATTGCTAAATATGTCGAGCAAAATAAACTCCATCCTCAAATCAGATGATCAGTAACAGGCAAAACGGACAGGTGTCCATCCCTGCCCTTCGCTCTTCCGGAGCGAGGTTTGCGGGGAAGCTGGCGTCGAGCGAGGAACGAGCATCGACGCCAGCAACACTTCCTGTAGTCCAAGCTCGCAGGCTCGCTGGACTCCAGGCTCCAACAGCATCGACGGTAGCAAAGAATTAAAGTTCACAAGCATTCTGTCGTCCATGTCCACTGCGTCCACTGTACGCCAGGCTGAGTCGAGATAAGGAAAGAGGCTGTCCGCGTCCGCTCTGGAATTTTGTCTGTTACTTCAGGAAAGCGGGAGCAGGTCATTTGCTAACGGGATGAAATTCCACAGGGCGTCAGAGGCTTGGCGCATATTTGTATTGACGGAAATTGGGAGCGCGGCAGAGTGGTCAAAATTGTGTTTTTCTGCGCCAAACCCGCCCTCCCCCGGGGAGGGATTTGGTCCGGCGCAGCCAACCCACATTGGGAAAAGGAGATAGAAACATGTTGCAAGGTTCTTATGTGGCTTTGGTGACGCCCTTCAAGAATGGCGGGATCGACTATTTCGCCCTGGAAGCCCTGTTGGAGTTCCATATCGCCGAGGGCACCCACGGCATCCTGCTGCTGGGCACAACCGCTGAAACCGCCGCCCTGGCTTCGGACGAAAAGGAGGCGCTGCTGCTTTTCGCCCTGCAGAAGATCAACAAACGGGTTCCGGTGATGATCGGCACGGGCACGAACAACTACAACCAGACCCTGGCTGCCACCAAGCGGGCGAAAGAGCTGGGGGCAGACCACGCCCTGGTGATCACGCCCTATTACATCAAGCCCACGCAAAACGGCCTGTATGGATATTACAAGGCCCTGTCCACCAAAGTGGACATCCCAATCGTGGTTTACAACGTTCCCGGCCGCACCGGGGTGAATATTTCCGCGGCGACAATGGTGAAGCTGGCAAGCGAATGCCCAAATATAGTCGGCGTCAAGGAAGCGAGCGGCAATATCCCCCAGGCGACGGAGATAATCCGCGACGCTCCGGAAACTTTTTCCCTGATGAGCGGAGAGGACGCGCTCAACCTTCCGCTGATGGCCATTGGCGGCAAAGGCTGCATTTCCGTGACGGCAAACGTTGTGCCCAAACTGATGAGCGAGCACATCAGCAGCTGCCTGACTGGGGATCTCGCCACCGCCGCCAAACAGCACCGGCACTTGCAGAAGCTGAATGGCGCGATGTTCATAGAGACCAATCCCATCCCGGCCAAGGAAGCCCTGCATATGATGGGGATGATCGAACTGGAATTCCGGCTGCCGATCTGTCCGCTGCAGGACGCCAACCGCGAGGTTTTGCGCGCTGTTCTGAAAGAATACGATTTAACCTGATATTAGGAGTTCAACCATGAAAAAGCAGGCTGTGAAACACGGCTTTGCCCACATTGCCAGCCGCGAGATACCTGAAATCGCCGCCACGGCACATTATTACGAACATGAGAAAAGCGGGGCGCGCCTGGTGCATATGGCGTGCGAGGACAACAACAAGGTTTTCTGCGCCACCTTCAAAACCGTTCCCACCGACAACACCGGCTGTCCCCACATACTGGAACATTCGGTGCTTAACGGCTCCAAGAACTTTCCCTGCAAATCCACCTTCCAGGAACTGATAAAGGGTTCGCTGCACACCTTCATCAACGCCATGACCGATTCGGACATGACGCTGTATCCCGTTGCCAGCACCAACGCCAAGGATTTCGTGAACCTCAGCCGGGTTTACTTGGACGCGGTGTTTTTCCCCAAGATATACGAACAGCCCAACATCCTGCACCAGGAAGGCTGGCACTATGAACTCACCGACCCGGAAGGCGAGCTGAAGGTCAGAGGCGTGGTTTACAACGAGATGAAGGGCGCTTTTTCCTCGCCGGACCAGGTTATCGAACGCTACAGCCAGCAGGCGCAGTTTCCTGATAACACCTACGGCTGCGAATCCGGAGGCGACCCAAAGGAAATTCCGCAGCTAACATACGAGAACTTCATCGCCTTCCATAAAAAACACTACCATCCCTCGAACTCGCATCTCTTCCTCTATGGGGACATGGACGCCGACGCGATGATGGAAATAATGGACTGGGAATACCTGAGCCATTTCGAAAAAGACACGGAAGCGGTGAATATCCCGCTGCAAAAGCCCTTTGACAGGATGAAGAAGCTGGAGGTGCAGTATCCGGTGGAAGAGGGCAAGGACATCACGGAACAGTATCACCTGAGCCTGAACTACACTTTCGGCCTTAATCCCGACCTCAAGCTAACCCACGCGATCACGGTGCTGATGAGCATTCTGATGGGAACCCCGGCCTCGCCGCTGAAACAAGCCATTCTCAAATCCGGCCTGGCTAAGGACACCATCTTTTCCCTGCGGGAAGGCCTGCTGCAGCCAACTTTCAGCATCATCTGCAAACAGGTGAGGCGGGAAAACGCGGACGCGCTGGCCAACCTGATCCGGACCGAGCTGAAACGCCTGGTGGAGGATGGCATTGACAAAAAACTGGTCGAGGCCGTACTCAACCGGCGCGAGTTCGCTCTGCGTGAGGCTCAGATGTCCTGGGGGCCGAGAGGGCTTTATTACGCCTGGACGATGTATACGCACTGGATCCACGGCGGCGATCCGCTGGAAGCGCTGGGTTTTGAAGAATCGATGAAAGAACTGCGCCGCGGCCTCAGCGAGCCTTACTATGAAAAGCTGATCGAGCAGACCATCCTCGAAAACCCACACGCCAGCCAGGTCATCTATACCCCTGTGCCCGGCCTGGGCAACCAGTGGGACAGCAAACTCAAGGAAGAACTGGCCGCGGTCAAGGCCAAAATGACCCCCCAAGAGATAGAGGAACTGATCAAATTCAACCACGCATTCCTCGACTGGCAAAATGAAGAGCCGGTCCCGGAAGAACTGGAAAAAATCCCCATGTTAAGCCTGGATGACATTGATCCCGAGGCGGAGCGCTACCCCACCGAAATCGAGAAATCCAGAGAATTCACCCTGCTGAAACATGAGCTTAACACCAATGGCGTGCTGTACCTCTCAGCCTATTTTGACCTCAGCCATGCCAGTGAGGCAAACCTGCCCTGGATTTCGCTCTACACCATGCTGGTGGGACAGGTGGACAGCCGTGACCACGGCTACGCGGAGCTTTCCAACGAGATCAACATCCACACCGGCGGCATCAGCCTGGGCCTGCTGCTCCGCAGCAATTACCAGGATCCGGACGAGGTGCTGCCAAAACTGCTGCTCAACGGAAAGGCGGTGCGCAATAAGACCGGCAAACTGATTGAATTGGCGGCTGAGCTTGCCCTGCGTCCCGTTTTCACGGACCGTGACCGGCTGAAGCAGATCATCCGCGAAACCAAATCCAAGATGGAATCCATGCTGTTCTACAACGGGCACCAGATTGCGGTAAACCGAATGCTGGCTCCGTTCAGCCAGGCCCACCGCTACAGCGACATGATTTCAGGATTGGAATATTACCATTTCCTCAACAACCTGGAAAAGAGCCTGGATACGGAGATCGACAAGATCGTTGCCGAGCTTGGCTGGGTGCGCGATACCTTCTTCACCCGCAACAACCTGCTGATCAGCCTAACCGCAGACGAAGCGGGCATTGCGGAAGCCTTCGGCCAGTTGAAGCCATTTGTGGAAAGCCTTTCCTCCGAAGCACCCTCCCCTGTGGAACGGCGCTTCCAGCCCAAAGACCTCAACGAGGCGATCCTGGCTCCGGTGCAGGTGCAGTATTGCGTGAAAGGCGGAAACTTCTTCCGCAACGGCTATTCCTACTCCGGCAAGTTGAGGGTGCTGAACAACATCCTGTCCACCGAATTCCTGCACCGCGAGATTCGGGAAAAGGGCGGCGCTTATGGCGCCTGGTCAAATTTCTCGCCCTACGGCAGCATGTATTTCTGCTCCTATCGCGATCCCAATCTGCAGGAAACCCTGGAAACCTACGACAAGGTGCCGGAATTCATCCGCAATTTCAACTGCAGTCGCCGTGAGATGGTAAAATACATCATCGGCGACATCTCCAGCCAGGATTATCCCCTGACCCCAGAAAGAAAAGCTGCCCAAGCCAATGACGATTATATTACCGGTTTCAGCCACGAAGACCGCCAGCAGATACGTGATGAGGTGCTTTCCACCAAGGTAGAGGACATCCGCGCCTTTGCCGACCTGGTGGAGGCGACCATGGCCTGCAACCATTACTGCGTGTTTGGCAACGAAGCGAAACTGAAAGAGGCGGAAAAGCTGTTTGACAGGCTGACACCGGTTTTCAGCTGAGGCGATGAAGCAAAAGGACAGGAAAAAACAGCGGCCCCACGCCGGGAGACGGCTGAGAAACGTGCGTGTTCCGAACCTTGACGCACTGGACGACGTGCGTGAGGTGGCACATTACAAATCTCAGCGCACGGCGGAAAAGCAGAACCAGACATTCAAGCAAAGCTCGGAACTGATACCTGGGCGAATTCTGGAAGTGAGGACCAACTACAACTATCTGGTTGAGGCGGAAGGAAAGTTCTACGAAGCCACCCTCTCCGGCCGGCTGAAGCAGTTCTCCTACTCCAGCAGAGCGCTTTCTGCTGTGGGCGACCGCGTTGAGCTGGACATCTCAGGCGATCCCCATTTCCGCATCGAAAACATCCTGCCCCGGGTGAACACCCTTTCCCGCTACGCCAGCGGCAACTTCCAGAAAGAGATCATTGTGGCCGCCAACATCGACCAGGTGGTGATCACGGCTTCCTGGCGAATGCCGCTGATCAAGCCGGGCCTGATCGACCGCTATATCTGTGCCGCCACCCTGGAAAACATCCACCCGGTAATCGTGATCAACAAGATCGACCTCTGCGAAGACCGCGAGGAACTGGCTGACACGGTTGATTACTACCGCGAATCAGGCTATCCGCTGCTCTACACCTCCGTAGTGAGCGGCGAAGGGATGGAGGATTTGCGCGCCATCCTGATCGACAGGGACAGCGTGTTTTCCGGGCAATCCGGCACGGGCAAAAGCTCGCTGATCAACTGGCTGGAACCGGGGTTGGAGCTGCGCACGGCCGAGGTGAGCGATTTCAATGAAAAAGGGAAGCACACCACCACCCAGGCGATCCTGTTTCCCTGGAGTTTCGGCGGACACTTGCTCGACACCCCCGGAATCAAGACAGTGAACCTGCACCGCAGCGCGATAAGCGAGATTCCGAGAGTGTTTCCGGGTTTCGCGAAACTGGCTCCGAACTGCTTTTTCCGTGATTGCACCCACACCCATGAGGATGACTGCGCCGTTCTGGATGCCCAGGAGGCGGGCAAAATCCCGTTGGAGCGCTATGAATCGTATCTGAGGATACTGGAATCGCTGGAATGAAGAACTTCGCCATCTACATCAAACCCTCTTTCGCGGATAAACAGGCCATATTCGCCAAGCTAGAAGCCCTGGCTGCCGAACACGGGGTCCGCTTCCACGGCATTCGCGAGCAGCGGCACTTAATGCCAAAAGGATTCAGCGTTTTGGACCCTGAAGGGAAGACCGCGAAGAAGCTGGACTGCATCCTTGTCTTTGGCGGCGACGGCACTATCCTGCGGGCCAAAGACCTGGCCCTCAGTTCCGGAGCCCCGATCCTGGGCATCAATATGGGCTGGCTAGGCTTTCTTTCCGAAACCACTTTAGGCGAGCTGAACAAATCCATCTGTGACCTGCTGAAGGGGAAATACCGGCTATTGCCCAGAATGACGGTCCAATGCCAGTTGCGGCGGCAGGGGGAGATAATCTTCAAAGGCCTTGCCCTAAACGACGCGGTTATCCACAAGGCAGACACCCCGCGCCTGATCGGGGTGCGCATCTTCAGCGGCGGACGCTTCGTCTTCGACACACGCTGCGATGGCGTTGTGGCCAGCACTCCAACCGGTTCCACAGCCTATTCACTGGCCGCCGGAGGGCCCATCCTCGCCCCGGAACTGCGCGCCATTGTGCTCACTCCGCTTAATCCTCATCTGCTCACCATCCGGCCAATGGTCTTTTCCTCCCGCGACAGAATCCTCATGCGCGTTCACGGCTTGGAGGAACCTGCCGCGCTGCAGCTTGACGGAGTGAACTGCAGCCCGCTGCAGGAAAACGATGAGGTTCTGATCACCGCAGCCAAGCAGCAGGTGCAGTTCGTGAAGCTTTCCAACCGCACCTTTTACCAGATTCTGCGGCGCAAGATGCACCTGGGTAAGTAAATGCTCACAGGGATCCAAATCCGCAACTACCTTTTCGTGCCCGAGCAGAAGCTGAGTTTCGGCCCGGGCATGACCGTCCTGAGCGGGGAGACGGGGGCGGGAAAATCCATATTGGTGGGCTCCGTGTCCCTCATCTTTGCCGATCCGGCACCCGCGCTGGAAGCCTTCGACCCCCAGCAGCCCATCTATCTGGAAGCCAGTTTTGATCTTTCCCATAACTTCGAAGTAAGGGACTGGCTGGCGGAGCAGGGCTACGAACCGGAGGATGAACTGGTGCTGGCCCGGGAGGTGAGTACCGCGGGGAAATCCAGCTATTTCCTGAACGGGCGCAAAGTTACGGCCTCGCTGCTGAGGGAACTCAAACCCCTGATGATCGATTTTCACCACCAGCGCGACCAGCAGCGGCTGCTTTCCGCCGCCTATCAGCTTCACCTGCTGGACCTTTACGCCCAGAACGAAGCCCTGGTATGCGCTTTTTCCACGCAATACAGAGGCCTGCGCGAGAGCCTCAAGGAACTGGAAAGACTGAAGGCTAAGGTGGAACAGGACCACCAGTTGAGGGAGCTTTACCAATATCAGTTCGAGGAACTGGAAAAAGCGGGACTGAAGGAGGGCGAGGACCTGGAACTGCAACAGGAATTCGAGCTGCTCAGCCATGCCCAGGAAATCGCCGAAACAGCCGCCGCCAGCAGCTTTGACCTCTATGAGAGAGAAAACAGCGTTCACAGTCGCCTCAGCGCCAGCGTGGCAGCCCTGGCCCGTTTTTCCCACCTCAATCCGCGCGTGGCGAACATCGAACAGAGCCTGCGCGACTGTCTGGAACTGGTTACGGAGAGTTCAGCGGCGCTGGGTGACCTCTGCCAGGACGTGAATCCAGACCCTGCGCGCCTGGAAACCATCCAGGAACGGCTGGACACCATCAACAGTCTGCTGCACAAGCACAAAGCCAAAACAATCAGTGAACTGCTGGAGCTTTTCGCCGAGAGGAAGGCCCAGATCAACGCCTACACCGATCTGAGTGAGCGGGTTGAAAATCTGGAAAGATCGACGGAAAGAGACTTTGAAGCCCTGCGTGCGAACGGGGACAGGCTCAGCGCCAGCCGCCTGGCAGCGGCGGAAAAACTCTCCGAAGAGTTGCGTGAAAGCATCAGTTTGCTCTCCATTCCCGACGCCCGCTTCAAAATAAAGATTGACAAAAAGGCAGATGGTAAAATCATAATGCAAGAATATCTTGATTCCTGCACTGAGCAGGGTCAGGATGCTTGCCAGTATTTTTTCAGCGCGAACCGGGGCAGCGAGCTAAGGCCTCTGTCCACAGTGGCTTCCGGCGGCGAGCTTTCCCGCATCCTGCTGGCCATCAAAAAGGTGCTGTCAGAGCGGATAGAGGAAAAGCTGATGATCCTGGACGAGATAGATTCCGGCATCGGCGGCAAGACTGCAGAGTACGTCGCGCAGTTCATCTTCGCCCTGGCGCGGCGGCACCGGATCATTTGCATAACGCATCTGGCCCAGATCGCCGCCATCGCCGACCATCAGGTGGCACTGAAAAAAGAGGCAGGCAAAAAGAAGAACGTGATTAAAATGGTGCCGCTTAAGGCGGAACAAAGATTGGAAGAACTGGCCCGGATGCTTTCCGGAGATGTATCCGACATCTCACTGGAGCATGCCCGGGAATTGATAACTAAATACAGGACATGAGGATATAATGGACAAAACAACTAAACGGAGACTGCGCGCGGTGGCGATCTTTGTGATCTTCCTCGCTCTGTCATGGGCTGGCTACGCGGCTTTGATGCAAAAGGAAAAGGGTCCGGATTACAGTTCGCTGTTCAAAGACGCCAACAAGATCTTCGGCGATTACAAGTCACTCAATAAAGCCCAGTTGCGGGTGAAGAGCTCGAACATCAAACAAGCCCTGCAGGAAATGAACAACTTCATCAGCAGCTATGCCCTGGAAAAACCACTGCTCAAATCCAGTGAAAGCGGCTATGGCTCTTATATATTCAGGATAGAAGGCGGCAGGTTTTCAGAAATCCAAAAGAAATTCTACGACCTGGGCAGCATAGAAGGCTATAAAGAAATAGTGGATTCAGCTTTGGTGATCAAGTCGCTGGAGACGGAAGAAGGAATCCTGGCCTCCAAGAAGAGTGAATTGGCCGCGATGGATGCCGTGGGACAAACTTATGGCAACATAGCCGACAGGAAGGAATTCCTGATCTCGCAGATCAGGGATCAGGAAAACCTGGTGAAAGTGCTGAGTCAGGCTAATACCACCCTGCTCTACGTGCAGATAGTTCCCGGCATGACCGGCAGCAGCGTTTCCGCCGTTCGCAAATTCGTCTATAATTTCTTCGGCGCCCTGATCGTGCTGTTTGTGGCCGTTGTCCTTGCCTACTACGGCACCAAGCTGATCATGTACCTGATGGCTCTTATGGGTGTTAAAGGATTCAGCGCCAGCGGCTTGGGAGGTTCTTACCAATACGGCGGATACGGCAGCTACACCAACCGCTATTCCTCCCGCTACGGTTACGGCGGCAGCAAACGCAAAGTAAAGCGCATCTACAAAGACAGGCGCACATCCAACCCCGACAGCGCGGAAAAGCCCAAACCGGAAGAAACCTCCAAGTAACACCGGGAGAACCAATGATCGACATTCAACCCTGGCACGTGTGGATAATCCTCGGGATCGTTTTCGTGATCATCGAGATCTTTGATCCCGCGTTCTTTTTCGTTGCCCTGGGCATCGGCGCCATCGCCACCGGGCTGCTCAGCCTCCTGCACCTGGTGGGAAGCAACGTGCCTTTGCAGATCGTAATCTTCGCTGTGATCAGTTTCGTGGCTTTCCTCTTCACCCGCAAGGTGGGGAAAAGGGTGCTGCGCAACGCCGGCCGGGAAACCAATGTTTATGCCTTGAAAGGCGAACAAGGGATCATCACCAAAGCCATTCCGGCGGAGGGCAAAGGTTACGTGAAAGTCGGCGGGGAAGAATGGGTTGCCATTTCGACCGACGCCAAACCCATCGCGGAGGATGCCAAGGTAACTATTGTCGGCATTGACGGCAACAAGCTGATCGTGACTCCTTCCGAGTAAAGCTTCTCCCGTTCTCCGCGATCATACACTCGTTTGAGGTGCCGCTCAGGCGGCGCCTCTTTTTTTAGCTCTACTTTTAGCCGGATGGGTAAAGCGGATACCGTTTCCGACATCGGTATGTAGCCTGGAGTCCAGCGAGCCCGCGAGCATGGACTACAGGAAGTGTTGCTGGCGTCGATGCTCGTTCCTCGCTCGACGCCAGCGTGTGACCGTGTAGATGCGATGCAGTCTGGCCGTTAAGGCGCTTTCCTGTTTCCCAGTCGCACCTCCCGCATGATGCCCGCATTCGATGCGAGGATTATACGGGAGGAAAGGGAGGGAGATAAACGAAGGCGCTAAGGGTCTGGCTGGCAGGAAGTGATGATGGGCAGACATTTCTGCTACTCTCCGGGCTTTATCAATCCGGTTTGGAGCTTTTGGGGTCAGATGCCCAGTTTTCCGCGCAGGCGCAGAACCCTTTTCTCCAGTTCCTCCACCTGCCTGGCATTGGTCCGAGGCCGGGCCAGATGCCAGTCGAGCAGCTTCCGGGCTTGCTGAAGGGCGCTGTCGAACTCCCGGCGTTTTTCCAGAAGCTTGGCGTATTCCAGCGTTCCGGTGGGATGGTCGAGGGCTGCTGCAAGGGCGAAACAGCTTTCCGAGGCCTCCAAATCGCCCTCCTTTTTATTGATCAGACCAAGATCGCAGGCGATGTCCCCGGAAACGATGTTTTGGGCCAGCAGGTCGGTTAGGATGGCGCGTGCAGCTTCGCTTTCGCCCTGGCTGAGATAGAGCCGGGCCAGGGCGTGGTAGTCGATGCGGTGGTCAAAACCCAGGGCGGGTGGATAACCAACGCTGTCGCAGATCAGGGTGAAAAGAGCGGCGGTGTGGAGGATGTCAAGCTGGTTATGGATGAAAACGCGACGCATCAATTCGGCATCCCCGCTGATCAGGAACTGGAAATAGGTTTGGGGGATGAGGCCGCCCTCGATGTCCAGTTCCTTTTCCCGGATGTGGCCCAGGATGTAGAATTCGATGGTTTCCAGGGCGCAGGAGGGGATTTTGTTTTTCCAGAGCCTCCGGGCGATGTGGAGCAGGTCGATGTGCAGCTTGGAACGCAGGTCCAGCCAGATGTGGTTGTAGAGCAGGCGGGATTCCAGGATGGGCACGTCGAAGGTTTTGCCGTTGAAGGTGATCAGCACGGATTTCTTTTCCAAAAGCTCTATCAGGCGGTCGAAAGAGCTGGCCTCAGCCTCCGGTTCGGGCAGGAAGAGCTGCTCCACCACATAGCGCCCCTCCTCATAATAACCCAATCCGATCATAAAGGCGATGGTCTGGCCGCGTCCCAGCCCCGTTGTTTCGAGGTCCAGAACCAGGATTTCCTCCGGGCTGATCCCTTTTCCCGCTTCCAGTCCGGCCCAGCGCAAAAAGACCTCAGGCATTTCCTGGGGAAAGAGGGGCAGCCCTTCCACCTCGGTGAACATATCGTAAAACGCGCGGGTGAAGAAATATGGATAATCCGGATGCGTGGAAAAATCCCCCTCCAGCGTCGCGCTAAGGGTGTCGCGGATCAACTGGCGCAGTTCAAGGTTGTGGTCTTCGCGGTCGAAATTCAAGCCCAAGCCAAAAAAGCCACCCCGAAGGGTGGCTACGATTTATTTCTTTTTATGACGGTTTTTACGTAGGCGTTTTTTCCGCTTGTGAGTGGCGATTTTATGTCTCTTTCTCTTTTTACCGCAGGGCATTTTGGCTCACTCTACTCATTGATTTTGAGGTCAACGACCATGTTTTTGAATTCGCGGGAGAACTTGAAGGTGGGAACGGTCCTGGCCGGAACCGGTACTTTCTCTTCAGTCTTAGGATTGCGTCCCATGCGGGGTTTGCGGGTTTTCAAGCGGAAGGTGCCAAAACCGCGGATTTCGATGTGGTGACCCTTGCCCAGGCTGTCTTTGATAGCCTGCAGCAGGGAATCGACAACCACCGCAACGTCTTTGCGGATGATGCCGGTGTTCTCAGAGACGAGTTTTACCAGATCTGCTTTTGTCATGTTTTTTCTCCTTATATAGTGTAAGCTATGCGTCGCCGAAGCGATATTGATTTCGTTAATAAGATACTCTAAATTATAAGCTTAGGTTTGTGTCAAGAAAAAAAAGCCGGGAACCGCCGGAGACCGCGTCACATAGCGCAGACAAGATGGCGGAGGCTGTGCCCGCAGGCGGGTCTGGCGCTGGCTTAAAACTGTGCTTTTTGCCCGGCATGAAATACATTAGGATTGCGCGACACCCACTTGCGCCGCCAGCTTCCATCTGCGGTAATCGCGCAGGCTCACCAGCGAGGCGGCAAGAAAGAATCCGGCTGCCACCACGAAAACCATGGTGAGGCTGAAAACCTTTAACAGCACAAACCCCAGCACCGGAGCGATCAGGCCCCGAATTCCGGTCATGGTAACGTGCACGCTCTGGTAGATGGAGGCGTCGGAATCGCCGGCAAAGTAGATGGAGCCCATGTTCCAGGTGATGTTGACACCAGCCATGGCGATGCCGAAGATAAGATAGGCCAAAAACACTATCACCACTGGCAGCACTGCTTCGCCCTGCACCAGGGATGAGGCGACAAAGAGCAGCGGAAATACCATCAGCAGTCCAAAAGCGGCTGCCATGAAGCGGAAAGGGTGCATGCGGTCGTGCAGTTTTCCGATCAGGGGTGAGAGCAGCAGCATGCCCAGTTGGGAAACGATGCCCTTGGCCAGGAAGTTGGCGGTATAGGTGAGCTGCAGCTTGTCCACCAGATAGATGGGGATTATGGGCTGCATCATTATGAAGCCCATTCCGTAGATGGAAAAGCTGCGTTCGAAGGCGGCGAAAGCCTTGTTTTCCTTTAGCAGCCTCAGCGTCCCTCCGATCGGCTCCAGCAGGGCCTGTTTCCAGTTCAGCCGCTGGCAGTTGCGTTTCACCACGGGTTCCTGGATGCGGATCATGGCCAGAACGGCAGTGCTGGCAAATCCCACGATTCCGGTCACGACAAGGATGAGGCGGAAACTTTCTTCCCGGATGTCGAGCAGGCGTCCGGCGATGAATGTGAGCAATACCGAAACCCCGATTCCCACGCTTTGGACGATTCCGAAGACCCGGGCCCGGCGGCCGGGATGGATGTTGCGCTGATAGATGCTGTTCTGGGCAGGCACGATGAGTGAATTTGCGGCAAAGAGAAGGCCGAGCAGCACCAGATATTCGTTCATGCTCACCAGCCAGATGGCGTAAACCAGGGTAAGCCTGCCGATGATGCCGGCGATCAGGAAATAACGCTGTTTGTGGCAACTGCGCTCAAACACCCGCGCCCACCAGACCGAAAAGAAGTTGGCCACCGGCCAGATCATGGTCATCAGCATAAGCTGCCAATCCCTGGCGTGCAGGGCTTTGCGGGCAATGATGTCCTGGGTCTGGTTCAGCGAAAGGATAACTCCGTTGAAAAGCGCCGCCAGCACCAAAAGGATGGCGGTCCTCCGCTCCACGGGATTAAGATTGTTCAAACGCATTGAGGGTGTTGTTTCCTGATTTTGTAGATTGGCGGCAAACTGCAGGAAGGCGCTTTTGTGTCAAGCGCGATTCAGGCAAGCTCTTTCGGGATGGTCTTCTTGCCGCTGCCCGGTTCAGTAGCCCAGCAAATCCCGCTGCCGTCTGACGATGGTAACTTTGTGAGGCATTTCCTCATTTCTGAGGGGACGGTACAATTTGTCGATGTACTTGCTCTGGTACTCGCGGGTATGGGCTTTGATCTCCGTTCGGAAAAAGATGCTGGCGATCTCTTCGCCGTCGCTGTCGTAAACCTTTGCCAGCAAATCCAATACCTGGGCTTTTTTCCCCTTGTTCTCGATCTCGTAATTGATGCGGATGTAGTTTGTGTCGTAATCTCCGAAGCCCACGTTTTGGATTGTCACCTTTTTGGCGCGGGCTTCGTTGGCAAGGCGCATGAATATGATCCCGCCCAGGGTGGCCAACGCCACCAGCAGAACGAGGGCACTTTTGAGCTTGTATTTCTTTGGGTATTCCAAACGGTCAACTATGGGCATGAGGCTCCTCTCTATATAAATACCTGCCAGTTGCAGAATAACGCGTGGCTGGGCTGTGAACCAAACTGGGAACGGTGTCCCAGCAGGAGAACTTGATGGGCCATGATTCCGATCCGCAGAGTGTTTTGCCAGACCGGAGTGACGCTGAGGTCGCCTTCAAGCCAGTAGGCCTGGGCGGTATTAACGATACTGGACGGGAATTCGTCACGATAGTTCACACGCCAGTCGTTGCCCCGACTGCCCTGCCAGGTGCAGGAAAACTGACTGTCCCAGCGTGAATTCCAGGGCAGGGGCAGATTAAGCTCGGCAGTCACATCCAGCAGGTTTGCGCCTTTGGGATAGCCCAGCGGTCTGCCGTCATGGGAAAACATGGATACATTGGCGTAATGGGTGTAGGTCCAGGGCCGAACGGCGGTGAATTCCAGCCCCAGACGCGGTTTTTCGCTCTGCCAGAGCGGCGGCGGGTTCCAGGATGTGCCAATCTGGATGGCGTATTTGTTGCCCCACCAATTGCTTAGTAATTGCTTAAAGGTCAGTTCGTCGAACAGCATGGCTGCGTAGAGGGTGAGGTCATTTGCCGGTCTTAAATTGATTCCGCCGTAGAGGTTGCGGTTGTCCACTTTGGCGTTCGAGAATCCGCTCGCGCGGATGAATACGGTCGGCAACAAGTAGCTGAGGTCGATCCGGTTGCCGTAGGTCACCGTTCCGCCGTAAAACATATCCAGAAAGGGCCTTGGCTGCCAGGTGAGCTGTTGGATGTCGGTATATTTGGCAGGATGCAGGCCAGCCACCAGGGTATCCGCCACCAGGGAAGCATGCAGCCAGGAAAAACTGAACTGGCCAACCCTTTGTTCCAGTAGCGCATAATCGTATTCATTCACCTGGTCTGAAAGAACAATGGAACCGGAAAGTGAATTGCCGATCTGGAAACGTCCCCGGCCCAGCGCGGCGCTCAGGTGCTCTCCGCCATAGCTGAGCTCGCCATTGATATTATCGACGAAAAGATTGTTGGTGCTAGCGGAACATGATCCATCGATCAAAGGGGAATGCCTGGCAGCGGATCTATCGCCGTAAAACTTGCCGTTCCAATAGATACCTCTGGCCCTGAATCTGTCGTTGAAAGTGGAATTGACCCTCAAGCCCAGTGAATGGAGGCCGTAAACGCCCTCGGGGTCCCAACGCTGGTCCCAGCCTGTGAATAAATTGGTTTCAAGGCGGTAGCTCAAACTGGAATCCCTGTATGCATACTGGAGCAAAGCCCGTTGGGGTGAACCCGGCAGGAAAAGCTCCAGCAGGGAGGACTTGAACGCCTTCCAGCTTTCAAAAGGCGCGTGAACGCCTGAACCCAGGATGAGCGGATCATCCAGTATATAGGTTTCATTTTCGGCCAGGGGGCTGGGCAAAAGCTGGCTGCGCACATCTGGGTAGAAGGCGGTATTCGTGAATTCTGTTTGAGCGTGGCCCGTCCCGACTGCCAGCGCCAGCAACAGCAGCAAAGCCAGGCGGTTGAAAACGGCTCTCCAATCCGCGCGTCCCATCATTTCAGTCCTTTGAGTTTTGCCACGATTTCTTCCACTTCCCGAACTCCCAAACGCATCTCGCGGGCTATTTCGCTGGAAGACCAGCCCTGGTCCAGCAGCTTCTGCACCATGCGCTGCCTGGTTTCGGGGTCCAGAAGCAAAGTCCTGCCCTCTGCGGGATTTTCGTCCCCTTCTGTTTCGGAAGTCCCGGAAACGGCTTCCGGCCTTTTGGCCAGAAAGAACTTCAAGACCACCAGCAGGATCAGCAGTGCCGCAGCCGCAATGATCAGCCAAAGCGGCAGATTGCCCTTGGTTGTTTTGTCATCGTTCACAGCATTCGCCTCAAGCCCGGAAGTTCCGGCTGTGGTTGTTTCCGGCAGGGCTTTGGCTTCGAGCTGTTCTTCTTCGCTCGCGGGCAACGGCATCTGGGACGGCGGGGCGGTTTGCGCGGAAGGCTGTTCCTGTGGGGATTTGGAACCCGGAGCTTTCACCGAAGGCGCAGGGGATGCCTGTTTGGGACGGTTGCTGACGTTTTCCGGCAGGGCCACCTTTTTGGGCATGGCTGAGGGAGGGATGTTTGTTTTGGGCGCGGAGTTCACAGCGACCGAGATGCGGTCCCGGTCTGAATTGCTGCTATGGCTTATGTCAAAATCGCCCATGGTCTTGATGTCGATGATGGCGTCTCTGCCTTCAATGCGGGCCGAAACTACATCGATGACTTCACTCAGCCGCGGATACTGGGGTTTGCCGCCCAGAGAGCTTACATTCTTGATGGTGAGGCGCAAGCCTTTGCCTCCGGGCAAGTTCTGCGTCGTGTATTGGGCTGGTTCACTTAGTTCGATGCACACGGTGTTTGAGGTTTTGGAAGTATCGGTTGAGCGTACCGATTCCACCTCCGCGGCCGCGCAGAGCAGCCAGGCGCCCAAAGCGAGCGCCAGAATCAATGTTCTTTTCACCTTTCCTCCATCCAGACAGCGCTTGGCCGTCCGCTCAGTAAATCAGTATATAATCTCCAGCCATACAGCCAAAACCGGAGGGCTGGCGTCTGTGCTTCATTCTATGGGTATGATTCTTTCCACCATGGCCTGGATGGTGAAGGCGATCCGCAGGATACCGTTCACGTACTGCACCTTGGGATGTTCTTTATCCAGGTTGAGGTCGGGGAAAAAGATCCGGCGGTCGAATCTGCCAGTGTCAATTTCCATGCTGTAATATGTGGTCTGGCAGTCCTCTGAATGCAGTACGCGGGTTCCGCTGACACGCAGATACTCACTGCTGGCTGAGATGTTTATCTCGTCTTTGTTCACCCCGGCCAGTTCCACCAGCACCACCCACTGCGTTTCGGTCTGGTAAACGTCGCATTTGGGATGCCAGAAATCGTCAATGGCGTCCTCGATGGCCAGGGGGCTTTTTGTGAGCGAGGAAACTTCGCCCAGGATTTTCAGCATTTCACGGCGGATGCCGTTTAGGTTCGAATATATTTTGTCAGGCATCTTCCATCCCCAATGTTAGTTACATTAGTATTCGGTTCTCACGGTGAAGCTGAGGATCACCTCTTTGTCCGACTGGATGGGAACCTCGAAGGTGGATTTCATGTTGGTGTCCTCGGTATGGCTGAAATTGCTTTCGGTGATCCTGTCGTTACCGCCCAGTTGGTGCAGCACATTGATTGTTTTCGCCTCGGCGGAGTTGTTGCGCAGGGTCACCTGGATGGTGCGTTCGCTTCTGCGGGAGCCCAGGTCCTTATGGTCCCGCACCAGGGTGGAGGCCACCAGGTCGAAGGCGGTGCCGGTGTTGATCTTCACCTCTTCGTTCTTGCTGGTGTGCGAGATGCTGTCCTCGCCGATGAATTCCAGGTTGCCGTCGCTGTCTTGCTTATAAACCTTAACGGTGCCTTTGGGCAGGGGCTTGCCGATGCCGTTTTCCTCGGTGTTTTTGAACTTGATCACGCTGTTCACGCCGCTGTCCCAGGTGCTGTATTCATAAGACTGGCTGGCCTTGATGTTCTGCAGGGGATAGAGTTCCAACTGTTTTGTCTGGTTGTTCGCGAAGGACACCTTCTGGTCCAGGGTGTACATATGGAAGTCGTGGAAGGCCTTTTCCTCGAAGCTGGGCGCTCCGGCATCCAGGACCATGCCCGGCGCCATCATTTCATCGTAATTGCGTTTGTAGCCGTCATACACGTCATAGACCCTGTTCACGTCTCCCGCGATCAGTTTCAGGGTTACGTCGTCGAATGCCTTGCCGCTCTGGTTGGTGATGGTCACCCAGGAGTTCAGGGCAAGGTTTTTTTCGTCCCAAACGCTGTTGTAGGTTACGTTCCAGCTTAGCCCGCCGGTGAGATAGGTCATCTGGAGTGGATGCCTGCCGGCCTTGTCCGCAATCAGGCTCCAGTGCAGGGTGGGCTTAGTGTAAAAGTTGGAGGGCAGTTCCGCCAGTTTGATGATCTGGGTTTCGCTGTCAGCCACCACAAGCAGGCGGCTGCTGCCTTTTTCCAGGATGCCGAAGCTGCTGCCGTCGTAGAACTTGAGGGTGCCGATTACCCGCGAATCGTCTTTGGTGAGCAGTTCCACCTCGCGTTCGATGTATTTGGCGATGATCTGGTATTTGCCGGCGAGGTCGTATTCATAGTTTTGTTCGGCCACGCGCACACCGCCGTCGAGGGAATGCACAATCACGGAGGGAGCTTCAATGCGGGAAGTGATGTTGTCGAAATTGTAGTCCTGGCGCCCTGCCTGCAGTTCCAGCTCGAAATTGCTGCGCACCAGGGAAAGGTCGTCATTGTAGATGGTGATCCAATCTTCCGCGCCGGCAATACAAGCCAGCGCCAGCAGGATCACGAGCAAGACAGCTTTATTGAACACTGTAACCTCCTAAAGGCATCAGTTTTTTTGGTTTCACTGATAATATACTGCCAAACCAAGCAAAATCCCCTAACTTTTTGGTCAAGGTTTATGTGAAGCCGGATAACGGCACAATCGCCACCGCTAGGCTGGACTCAGGGTAGTCATCCTCAATTTCCCGGAAACTCCCAACCTGACTCCTCCTTTGCCCTATCCGATTATCCTCTCACTTACTTCCTGTTGACTTCCCGTTTGACAGGCGGGAACTCAGCGGGAAGTGAAAGGGATGTGAGAGGGAAGGGGTAAATGGCGAAGCCTGCTGTTTTCATCAGGTTTTTCCAGATAGCCCGCGGCGTCTTTCCTCTGGATATAGTGGGTAACTCAGGCCGCGTTTATAAAACAATACTTTACAGATACCGGGGCTGAGGGAAATAGGCTCCGGAATTTGGAAAAAGCTGTGGCAGGGGATGAAAACCGACAGCAGAGAAAAGGAGCCTGGGATTTGTCAGTGAATGACAGAAGCGGCAAAGAACACAAAGCGCAGCAGAAGAGCTTCACCGTGTTCCGGACCTACCGGATTTCGGTGATCGAAGGCGTGTTCGCTCAGATTTACGGCAACCTGGCCAACATCGGCAGCAACTTCATCACCAAGTTCATGGTCATCCTGGGCGCCAGCCCCCTGCAGTTCAGCATCCTGAGCGCGCTGGGGCAGGTGGCGGCGGTGTTCCAGCCGCTGGGTGTGGCGCTGATGCAGCGTCTGAAGCGGCGCAAGCGGGTCTGCGTGGCGGTCACGGCCGCGGGGCGCTTTCTCAGTTTCTTCCTCGGGGCGGCGCTGCTCTTTTCCTCATCCCAGGCGGGGATTGTTTTCCTTCTGGCCTTGCTTTTTGTGAGCGCGGGCTTGCAGGCCGTGGGCGGAAACATCTGGATCGCCTGGGTCAGCGACCTCATTCCTATCGGCATCCGGGGCCGCTTTTTCGCGCGAAGAAACCAAATCCTGGTCTTTTCCGGAATGGTGGTGGGCTATATCCTAAGCTACTTCACAGACCTCTTTGAAAAAGGCGGGGGAGCGCTGCGGAACCTAGCAAGCCAATGGGTCGATCCGGATATCCTCTTCACTCCGCGCAACCAGGCTTGGTGGCTGGCGGGAATCTTTGTGTTTGCGGGGATTATGGGCTTTATCAGTCTGGCGATCCTGTCGCGGCAGCCGGACCGGAAGCGTTCCCTGCAGCAGCAGATGTCGCTACGGCGCAAGTTCAGCGAACCTTTCAGAGACCGCAATTTCAGGATGCTGCTGGCTTTCGGGGTCTGGTGGATGCTGGCGATCGGCGTGGGCAGTGCCTTCTGGGGTCCCTTCATGCTCAAAAAACTGAACATGGGCCTCTTCCAGATGCAGCTCTACGGCAGCCTGCACATGGGCTCATCGCTGCTCTCATATTCCTTTTGGGGACGCTTCATCGACCGCTGGGGCAACAAGCGCGCAATGTTCATCTGCGTGCTGCTGGGGGGATTGAACCCCATGCTTTGGCTGTTCATGACCCCGGCGAATTACAGCATTCTCTGGCTCGAGGGCTTGCTTTCCGGTTTCATGTGGGCGGGGAATGGCGTGGTGACAACCAATTTTGTGCTGGCCATCGCCGGAAAGGGCCGCGAACAGACTTACAGCGCGCTCTACGGAGCCGTTGGCGGCGTGGCGATGATGGCCTCCACCCTGCTCACCGGAGCTCTTTTCCCCGGCGCTTTGCGGATAGGGGCGAGGCTGCTTGAGCCGGAACAGGTGATTTTCGGCGTCGGCGGCATCCTGCGCTGGCTAAGCCTGGTCCCGCTGCTGGCGGTTAAGGAAAAGCGCGGCTGGACGCAATGGCATCGGAGCCCTGGTTCCAGGTGAGCGGCATTCAGGCTATATTTGGTTGAAAGTCATTGAGTTGGGGATTTTGATTGACAAAATACCGATGCTGGCAGAGTTTGCTCGAATCCCATTATTTTGCTTCAGCTTGGTTCCCGCGAGGCACTTTCGGCCTGCCCGGGCAAGGGCTGAAGCCTGAATAAGACACAACCAAAAGGAGTACCCGATGGCAGTCCCAAAAAGAAGAACTTCGAAAACCCGCAGAGATAAACGCAGAACGCACGACGCGCTCACGCCCCCGGCTGTGAGCACCTGCTCCAAATGCGGAGAGCCCGCCCGTCCGCACCACGTGTGCGACAATTGCGGCACCTACTCCGGCAGGCAGATTAAAGCCGCCGCCGAGAAGGAGTAATGTGCGCATTGCCCTAGACGCTTTTGGAAGCGACAAAGCGCCGTTTCCAGAGATAGAGGGCGCCATTCAGGCCATCAAGGAAGACATTTGCGACGAGGTCATCCTGGTCGGCGATGAAGCCTCTCTCCGGAATGATCTGGAGAAATACTTCTACGACAAAGACCGGATCCTCATCGAGCATGCCAGCGAGCGCATCAACATGGAAGACCACGCCGCTGAAGCAGTGCGCGCCAAAAAGAATTCCTCGATGGTCCGCTCAGTGCAACTGCACATGTCCGGGGCTGCGGACGCGGCTGTGAGCGCCGGCAATTCCGGGGCTTTCATGACCGCCTCCCTCTTTGGCTACGGCCGCATCAAAGGCGTTTCCCGTCCCGCGATCGCTGTTACCCTGCCCACTATGAAACAGCCCGAAATCCTGCTGGATATGGGCGCGAACGTGGATTGCGACGCCGAAAACCTGCTCCAGTTCGCCCAGCTTGGCACCATCTATTTCAGCTATATCTACAAGGTTCCGAACCCCCGCGTCGCCCTGCTGAACATCGGCGAGGAAAACGCCAAGGGCAATTTTATGTCCCGTGAGGCCTGGAACCTGCTTTCCCAGGCACAGGACCTCAATTTCGTGGGCAACATCGAGGGCAAGGACGTGCTGAAGGGAGACTGCGACGTGATTGTCTGCGACGGCTTTGTGGGCAACGTGGTGCTGAAGACGATCGAAGGCGCGGTGATGGCCGTTTTCGAACTGCTGAAAGAGCAGCTCAACAAAGACTGGATCGCCAAATTCGGGGCGGTCCTCTCTTATCCGGTTTACAGCTATCTAAGGCACAAGCTCGACCACACCGAGATCGGCGGCGCCCTGCTGGTGGGGCTGAACGGCTGCAGCATCGTTTGCCACGGCAGCAGCAACGCCAACGCTATAAAAAACGGAATCCAATTCGCCGTGCGCACCGCGCAGGCAGGTGTTGTGAACCACACCAAGGAATATTTCGAGAGGATAAGCAAATGCCATTGCACAATGCCAAATTCGCTTCTTTCGGCAGCCACGCTCCGGCAAAGATAGTCAACAACTTCGATCTGGAAAAGATCGTGGAAACCTCCGACGAATGGATCCGCACCCGCACCGGGATGTTTGAGCGCCACCACTGCACTCCGGAGGAAGCGGCCAGTGACCTTGCCATCGTCGCAGCCACCAACGCCATAGAGGCTTCCAAAGTGAGATACCGGGATATCGACCTCATCGTGACTGCCACCGTGACCGGCGACCATCCCTTTCCCTCCACTTCCTGTGTGTTGCAGAAAAAGCTGGGCCTGAAAAACATCCCCGCCTTTGATGTCTCCGCTGGCTGCACCGGCTTTGTGTACGCCCTGGACGTGGCCAAAAACTACGTGGAAAACGGCAGCGCGCAAAATGTGCTGGTGATCGGCGTGGACATTCTCACCAAGATCACGAACTGGAGCGACCGCAACACTTGTGTTCTCTTCGGCGACGGCGCCGGGGCGACCATCCTTTCCCGGGCCCAAAAGAACGATATCTCAAGGATCATTGATTCACTCATTTTTGCCGACGGCAGCCAGGGCGAACTGCTCTATCAGGCAGCCGGCGGTTCCCGTATGCCCGCCAGCCACGAATCCGTGGACAAGAACCTCCACACCGTTTACATGGAAGGCAACCGCATCTACAAAAACGCCATCCGTTCGATGTTTGCCTCCACCGACGAACTGCTAAAGCGCAACAAAATGGGGGTTGAGGACGTCGACTGGATCATCCCCCACCAGGCCAACCTGCGCATTATCGAAGGCCTGGCTGACAAACTTCACGTGCCGATGAGCAAGGTGATCGTGAACATCGAAAAATACGGCAACACCTCCTCGGCCACCATTCCCCTGGCGATGGACGAAGCCATCCGCGCTAACAAGATCCGCCGCGGCGATATCATTCTGCTCACTTCCTTCGGCGCCGGGCTCACTTGGGGCAGCCTGCTGGCCAGGTATTGAGGACCACAGTATGAAAACAGCGTTCGTTTTTCCCGGACAGGGGGCCCAATACGTAGGCATGGCCCGTGATTTCTGTGAAGCCGTGCCCGAATTCGCCATCGAGCTGGAGGCCTTTGACCGGTGCCACGGCACGGATCTGCGCCAGATCATGTTTGAAGGACCGGAAGAGCTTTTGAAGGAAACCCGCCACACCCAGCCGGCCATCCTCTTCCACAGCATCTGCGCCCTAAAGGTTTTTGAGCGCCATACTAACATCCGCCCCGCCTGCGTGGCCGGCCATTCCCTGGGCGAATTCAGCGCCCTGGTCGCCAACGGCACCCTGGACTGGCAGGACGCTCTGCATTTGGTGCACAAACGCGGGGAATTCATGATAGAAGCCAACGCCGGCAGCCCCTTTGCCATGGCTGCCGTGATAGGGCTGGAAGCCCAGGCCGTAATTGAAGCCTGCGCCGAAGCTGAAGCTGAAGGCCTGGTGCGCGCGGTGAACTTCAACACCCCAATCCAGACAGTGATTTCCGGCACAGAAGCCGGGGTCGCCAAAGCCCGCGAGATCCTCTCCGCCAAAGGCGCCAAGAGGGTTTTGCCGCTGGTCGTGGGCGGGCCCTTCCACACTCCACTGATCGAAAAAGCCAGCCACTGGCTCGAGGAGGAGATGGCCAGGGTGGAGTTCAGCGACGCTGAAATCCCCGTGATTTCAAATGTGGACGCAGCGCCCGCCATAGAGGGCTCTGTCAGCCGCGTCAAGCTGGTGCGCCAGGTGGTTTCGCCGGTGCTCTGGGTGGACAGTGTAAAGGCCATGCTTGCCTCCGGAATCACCCGTTTCATCGAGTTCGGGCCCCAAAAAGTGCTAAGAGGCATGATCAAGAACATTGACAAAGAAGCCAAGGTTTTAAACTTTGGCCGGATGGAGGAGCTGGACGATTTGCTCAGCGCCCTCTAAAAACATTATAAAGAATGAAGATATGAATACTGCGAACTACAACCTTCAGAACAAAACAGTGGTAATCACCGGCGCCGCCCGCGGAATCGGCTTCGCGATAGCGGAAGCTTTTGCCGTCCAGGGCAGCCATGTGGTGATCGTCGATCTGGCCCGCGACAGCGTGGACCAAGCCGTTCAAAGCCTCACCCAGCGTGGATTCTCAGCCTCCGGTGAAGTGGGCGATGTAACCCAGGGTGAAGCCATGGAAGCCATTTTTGCTTCCATAGTCAGCGTCCGCGGCGGGATAGACTGCCTGGTGAACAACGCCGGCGTCACCCGCGACAATCTGCTGCTGCGCATGAAGCAGGAGGAATGGGACCTGGTGCTGAAAATCAACCTCAGTGGCAGCTTCATCTGCACCCAGAAAGTTTTCAAACACATGATGAGGGCCAGAAGCGGCTCCATCATCAACATCGCCAGCGTTATCGGCATCATTGGCAACGCCGGCCAGGCCAACTACGCGGCTTCCAAAGGCGGCCTCATTGCTTTCACCAAAAGCTGCGCCAAGGAATTCGCCTCCCGGGGCGTGCGCGTGAACGCCATTGCTCCAGGATTCATCGAGACGGAGATGACCGCAACCCTTCCTGCCGAGGTGGTGGCTTCCTACGCAAAAGCCATCCCGTTGCAGAAAATGGGCTCCCCGGCAGACATCGCCAGAGTCTGCCTCTTTCTCGCCTCGGACGACAGCTCCTACCTCACCGGTCAGACCATTGCCGTCGATGGCGGTCTGACCATGCACTGAAGCGTTGAACGGGAAACCATTCAATATAGAAAGAAAACCTAACTTCAATAATCATAGGAGGAAAAATGGATATTGAAGCCAAAGTCAAACAGATCGTGATGGACAAACTCGGCGTGGAGGAATCTCAAGTTGTTCCCGCCGCCAACTTCATCGAAGACCTGCGTGCCGATTCCCTGGACACTGTGGAATTGGTCATGGCATTTGAGGAAGAATTCTCGATCAATATCCCTGATGAAGATCAGGACAAGCTCCGCACAGTCGGACAAGCCATCGACTACCTGAAGGAAAAGCTGGCTTAATCCCCCAAAACCGTGAATCAATCCTGATAGCTTATGTTATCAGGATTGATTCCACCCTTTTTCCAAACGCGAAAATCCCTGCCGGCTTTTCCCAAAACCCGCCAGCAGGCAAACTGAACAAGAGGATCAAGATATGAAAAGACGAGTGGTTATTACAGGCATGGGAGCCCTGACCCCGGTGGGGCACAATGTGGCTGAAACCTGGAACAACCTGGTGAACGGTGTGTCGGGAGTGGATACCATCACCTCCTTCGACACCTCAGCCCTTTCCGCCAAGATCGCCGCCCAGATAAAAGATTTTCATCCCGAAGAGCATTTCGACCTCAAGGAAGCCCGCAAGATGGATTCCTTCACCCACTTTGCCATGGTGGCGGCCCGCGAGGCTGTTAAGGACGCTGGTATAGATTCTGCCAGGCAGGACGGCCGCCGCGTAGGCGTGATCACCGGAGTGGGCATCGGCGGAATCTACACCTTCGAGGAAGAGACCATCAAAAACCACCTGCAGGGCCCGCGCCGGATCAGCCCCTTTTTCATCCCCAAAATGATCTCCAACATAGCCGCCGCCCACATCGCCATAGAACACGGCTTCAAAGGCCCCAACTTCAGCATTGCCAGCGCCTGCGCCAGCGCCAACCACGCCATCGGAACCGCTTTCCGTGCCATCCAGTATGGTGACGCTGACATCATCATCAGTGGCGGCGCTGAGGCCGGGGTGACCGCGCTTTCCGTCGGCGGATTCTGCGCCCTGAGGGCCCTTTCCACCCGCAACGACGATCCCAAAGGCGCTTCCCGCCCCTTCGACGCCGGACGTGACGGCTTTGTGATGAGCGAAGGAGCCGCCTTCCTCGTGCTGGAAGAACTGGAACATGCCAAAGCCCGCGGAGCAACAATTTATGCCGAACTTGCCGGATATGCCGCCACCGACGATGCCTTTCACATCACCGCCCCCCTCGACGACGGCTCAGGTAGCGCCGAGGCCATGCTGGGCGCCATTGCCGACGCCGGGATCAGCCCCGCCGACATCCAGTATGTGAACGCCCACGGCACCTCCACCCCTCTCAACGACAAAGGCGAAACCTACTCCCTCAAAAGTTGCTTTGGAGACCATGCCTACAAGCTCAAAATCAACTCCACCAAATCCATGGTCGGCCATATGCTGGGCGCAGCCGCCGGAATCGAGGCCATCGTCTGCGTTAAGACCATCGAGACCGGCATCCTGCACCCCACCATCAACCTCAGCCAGCCGGATCCCGATTGCGACCTGGATTACGTTCCCAATACCGCGCAGAATCATGAGGTCATTTATGCCCTCTCCAATTCTCTGGGCTTTGGCGGGCACAATTCCGCCCTCGTGATCAAAAAATACATCTGATCCCCGCGCCCCCGGAGGGCCGCTGTGGCGGGATTTGCTGGCCGGATGAACAGAGGCAAGATTGAAAAAGATCATACACAGGATAGTTGAATACTTCAACGGCAAAAAGATAGCCGAGCACTATCCCAAGTGGGAAAAGAGCCTGGCCCAGTTGCAGAAAAAGATCGAATACAACTTTCACGACCCCACCCTGCTGCGCGCTGCCCTTACCCACAAATCCTATCTACGCCGCAATTTCGGCGACCACAAAACCCCCTCGCCCTTTGAACGAATGGAGTTTTTGGGCGACTCCATCCTCGGTTTCATCGTTTCCAAAGAGCTCTTTTCACGCCATCCCGACGAGCAGGAGGGCAAGCTCAGCAAGCTCAAATCCAAGATCGTCTCCGAAACTTATCTCACCCTCAAAGCCAACGCCCTCGACTTGGGCAAATACCTGCTGCTCAGCCCCGAGGAACAGCAATCCGGCGGCGCCAAAAAATCCTCCATCCTCAGCGATTCCGTTGAAGCCCTCATCTGCGCCATCTACCTGGACAGCGGCATCGCCTCCGCCACCAGATTCATAAAGAACCAGATCCTCACCGACTATGAAACCACGGTGAACCGCAACGAACTGGTGAACTACAAAAGCATCCTCCAGGAACACCTCCAGGCCCACAGCGAGGAACCGCCCCGCTATGTGACCGTCGCCGAGGAAGGCCCGGAACACAATAAAACCTTCATTGTGGAAACCCGCCTGGGCAACGAACTGCTTGGACGCGGCAAAGGCAACACCAAAAAGACCGCTCAACAGGAAGCCGCTCGAGCCGCCTGTCAGAAACTCGGGCTCTGAGCTCATCCTGACTATACAGCGAACGCAGGCAACAGAATAGCTTGTGGGAATGGGTGCCAGGATGCTTTGAAGCGCTGTTCATTACTGTATTCAAAACTCGTTCCTCCTTTCATAAAAAACCGATTTTGCTTGACAGAATAAAGGCCTGAAAATGAAAGGAGTGACAATGATGAGGGGCCTATAGCTCAGTTGGTAGAGCTTCCGGCTCATAACCGGACGGTCGGGGGTTCGACTCCCTCTGGGCCCACCATCTTTTTTTGAAATAGGGTCTGTTCCTGTTGTTAAAGCGGTTCATCCCGCGTCAGTCGTTCCTTAGCCCCTTCCGGTCCGCCTCTTGCATTGCTTCCTCCAAATGCCCGCATTTCAAGCGGGGATTGTGCGGGAGAGAAAACGCTGGCTTTATAAAGGGGGTTAAGGTCCAGCCAAAAGAGAAGTCCGAACTGGCAGGGTCAGGTGGCTGGCATGAACCAGATTGGATCGATTTCGGCCAATAAAGCGTGCCGGATGCCCCGGCTGGAAATGCTCGTGCCCTTTAGCTCAAAGTGCAGCAGGATTTCCTCCAGAACCAGTGCCCCGGCCAGTATTATCGCTTCTCTGCCAGGCGGCAAACCCTTTATGCGAGCGCGTTCCGCCTCTGTGACACTGCCGTAGAGAACAATCTGCCTTTCCAGTTCCGTTTGGGACAGCCAGAATCCCTGCACCTTTTCAGCCTCATAATCTTCCAACTCCATTGCCACTGCCGCCAGGGCACAGACTCCGCCGCCGCAGGCGACGGCATGTAGCTTCCCCGGGCGGGGAAACTCACTCTGCAAAAGGCCGCGGACGTGGTTTCTGAGATAGCTCAGTTCTTCGGGGCCCGGCGGATCGCCGTGGATAAAGGAACTGGTGAGCGTCAGCGCGCCCAAAGGCAGGCTGTGGCAGGTTTTCAGCCCCTGCTTGGACCCAAAGCTGAATTCGGTGCTGCCCCCGCCGGAATCTATCACAACAAAGTCTCCATCTGTGGGAGCCAGCGCTGAAGCAGCCTCAAAGCTCAACCGCGCCTCCCCTTCGGGTGTGAGAACGCGCAACTCCCATCCTGTAAGGCAGTTCAACCGGCGGGCAAACTGCTCCGCGTCAGACGCCCTGCGCAAGGTTTCAGCGCCGACACAGACAACACTTTTCACCCCATAATCCCGGCAGATGTCACTTAGCTCGCGCAGATAAGCCAGGCTGCGCTCAGCCGCTTCGGGCCCAATCATGCCCGTGACGACCAATTCTTCACCCAGCCGGGTGGTCCGGCTCAATTCACGAATAACCTGAAAGTCAGTCCCAACTCCCTGCGCCACAACGCATTTGACGGAATTGCTACCGATATCGATTACTGCCCGCATCTGATTGTTCACTCCAGGGCCAGTAAAATCGAATCTGGGGAAGGTGTGGCTCGCCTTCTGGATTTGCCGTTCAGCCCAAAGCTGACACGGCTGCGGCTGAAGGCGCTGTTGGAATCGTTGATAAACATCTCCGTGGAGTTATCTTTCATGTTTGGACCTGTCTGTAATTTGAATTTAAGCCTCTTGAAAGGCGCTGCCAAATTTGTCCAGCATTTTCCACCCGCGGAAGTGGTGGGCCCTGGCTTTTGTTGTAAACACGCATGAAAGACCATTGCTGAATTTCGCGCTAAGGCTAACCCGCAACAGGGAAGACGCCTATGACCTGCTCCAAGCGCAGTATAACAAGTCTGTGAACCTGCCCAAGGCGGGGTAATTCGTTGCCGTGTTGACGCCGATATTTCTTGACAGGGAGAGGCTTTTCAGAGAAAAGGCCAGCTATGAATAAATCCAGACTCCACGCCTGCGAAATCAAACGCCACCGAGAAGTGACGCCGCCCCTCTGCGCGGTTTGCCGCCGGGTGGGGAAATGCCGCGCTTTTCGCATCTGGTATCAATCCCACCGCGACGAGTATCTGGATTTTGTGCTTGACATTTGCAGAAGATTTCCTGATAAATACACAATGGAGGTAGACTTCATGGCCGAAAAGCAAACCTTTGTCCAAATCGTGGACATGGCCACCGGAGCGATCGAAAGGATCGTGAACCTGAAAGAGATCGTGGCGATGACGCCGGAAGAAAAGCTGGAACTCAGCCGCAACAAGAATCTCTTTGTTGTAACCCACCGCCTGGAACCGATCGTGCGGGTGGAGCTGAAAAAGTCGGTGATCACAGAGCCGCTGCAGTTCGCGGAAAACACGGCTGCCAAAGCCGCTCCGGAAGCGGCTGAAAACGTCGAGCCAGCCCCGCCTGCGGCCAGCAAGACGCGCAAAAAGAAATAGCGCCCTTCCAGCCGGCTGAAAATAATCCTTTTCAGAAATGCGCCGGTAAAAATAATGGTATAACTGGCTGTAAACAACAGCATCCCGCGGCTGTACTTGCCCAAAAGGCAAGCGCTGACCGGGGAAAAGGAGACATTATGTTCAAGCTTGACGACAAGCATCTGGAAGCAGCCCAGCAAATCGCGGCAAAGCATCGCCGCAAAAAGAGCTGCGACAACTGCTACGACCGCGGCTGGATCGGCACAACAGACCAAAACCTGCTGGTCCTCTGCACCCGATGCGTGAACATGGATGCAGCCATGGAAGAATGGAAAACCTACGTTTCTGAGCATGAGGAACTGAAGGAGCACTTCAGCGAACTCTTTGAGGAAAAGCAGGTTACGGAAGCGGAAGAGGAGCGTGTGCTCCCCACGGCCCATGAACACAAGAAAACCAATCTGCAAGCCAGGCAGAATTTCGTTCCCGGCCAGAGGCGTCCGGGACATTCAAAAAAGATTGGCTGAGTGAAGATTCCGCGTCTTCCGGCCATATAATCAGGCCCAACCAGGGCCAGCTTAACTCAAGGACGCAATTTTAGTTTAAATGTTCAAAAGCATAGACCTTAAAGAAAACCCCAGGCATCTGGAGGAGCGTATCCGCGCCTATTGGCGGGAACACTCCCTGGCCCAAAAAAGCATCGATTTGCGCAAGGGCTCACCCCAATTCGTGTTTTATGAAGGCCCTCCCACAGCCAATGGCAAACCGGGCATCCACCACATGCTGTCACGCACGCTGAAGGATTTGGTATGCCGCTACAAAACCATGAACGGTTTCCAGGTTAAACGCAAAGCCGGCTGGGACACCCACGGACTGCCGGTGGAGATCGAAGTGGAACGGCAACTGGGACTGGAAGATAAGAAAGCGATCGAAGACTACGGGGTGGAAAAATTTTGCCAGGCCTGCAAAGAATCTGTCTGGAGCTACCTCGACCTCTGGCAGGAAATGACGGAACTGATGGGCTACTGGATCGACCTCGACGATCCTTACATCACCATGCACAACAGCTACATAGAGAGCGTGTGGCATATTTTGGACGACTTTTTCCGCCGCGGGCTGATCTACAAGGCGCACAAGATCGTGCCTTACTGCCCAAGCTGTGGAACGCCGCTCTCTTCCCATGAAGTGGCGTTGGGCTACAGGGACGTTGAGGATCCATCTATCTTCGTGAAATTCAAGGCTTTGGACGAAGACGGCACCTGGTATCTGGCCTGGACTACCACGCCTTGGACGCTGATTTCGAATGTGGCACTGGTTGTGCATCCTGACGAAACTTACGTGAAGGTTCGCCATCTGGAGGAAAACTACATCCTGGCCAAAGCCCGGCTGGAAACTCTGGAAGGCGAATACGAGATTTTGAGCGAATTTCCCGGCCGCGAGCTGGAACGGCGCCGCTATCAGCCGCTTTTCAGTTTCATCAAGCCAGAAAAACCCGCTTGGTATGTTGGTTTGGCAGATTACGTGAGCATGGATGACGGCACCGGGATAGTGCACACCGCCCCGGCTTTCGGAGCGGACGACTATGCCCTCGGCCTCAAATATGACCTGCCTTTCATCCAGCCGGTGGATGCCGAAGGCAAATTCAACCATCTGATCGAACCCTGGGCCGGCATCTTCGTGAAAACCGCGGACAAAGACATCATCCGCAGCTTGAAGGAAAGCGGCAACCTCTACCGCCGCGAACAGGTTAAACACAGCTATCCCCACTGCTGGCGCTGCGAAAACCTGCTCATCTACTATGCCCGCGAAAGCTGGTACATCCGCACCACCCAGTTCAAGGAACAACTGCTGGAGCAAAACCGCCAGATCGACTGGTATCCTGGCTTCGTGGGCGAAAAACGCTTCGGCGAATGGCTGGCCAACAACGTTGACTGGGCCCTTTCCCGAGACCGTTTCTGGGGCACGCCGCTGAACATCTGGATCTGCGAAGACTGCGGCGAAAAGAGCTCCGTGGGCTCCATCGGTGAACTGGTGAAGCGCGGCAAACTGAAAGACGGCTCCCCGGTGCCCGAAGACATAGAACTGCACCGGCCTTACATCGACGACGTGAAGCTCACTTGCCCTAAATGCGGCGGCGGCATGAACCGCACCCAGGAAGTGATCGACTGCTGGTTCGACAGTGGTTCCATGCCCTTCGCGCAGTGGCACTATCCCTTTGAAAATAAAGATACATTCGACTCCGAACTATTCCCTGCTGACTTCATCTCAGAAGGCATCGACCAAACCCGGGGCTGGTTCTATTCCATGCTGGCCATTGGCACCCTTTACAAAGGCCGTTCCAGCTATAAAAGCTGTCTGGTGAACGACCTCATCCTGGACGCTAAAGGCCAGAAAATGAGCAAGTCCAAAGGCAATTCCGTTGATCCCATTGAACTTATGCAAACTTTCGGCGCCGATGCCATCCGCTGGTATCTGGTGGAGATAAGTCCGCCCTGGGTGCCCACGCGTTTCGATGTGGAGGGCGTGAAGGAGATCATTGGCAAATTTATCGGCACGCTCAAAAACACCTATTCCTTCTTTGCCACCTATGCCAACATCGATTCCTTTGATGCTTCGGCCCATCCCTGGAACTGGGAGCGGAGCGCCGAGATCGACCGCTGGATAGTTTCCCGGCTGCAGACCCTGATCGGCCAAGTGCGCGACTGGATGGAGGATTATGAACTAACCAAGGTGGTGCGCGCCATTCAGGATTTTGTGATCGACGAGCTTTCAAACTGGTATGTGCGCCGCAGCCGCCGCAGATTCTGGGCGCTGGAGCTCACCGAAGATAAAATCAATGCCTATCGCACTCTCTACCAAGTGCTTGTGAGCGTGGCTGAAATGATCGCGCCCTTCGCTCCCTATCTGGCTGAAGAGCTCTACCTCTCCCTCGGGGCCGGCGAAAGCGTCCATCTGGCTGCATTTCCGCAATCCGAGACCGAATACATCGATCCCGCCCTGGAAAAGGAAATGCGGGTTATCATAGACATCGTCCAGTTGGGACGGGCTGCCAGAAATGCCTGCCAGATCAAGGTGCGGCAGCCTCTGCAGAAGATGTATGTGCCTGCAAAATACCGAACCACCTTGGAACGAATGTTTGACCTCATCCAGGAGGAAGTGAACATCCACGAGATCGTTTATGTATCGGAAGATGAAGACTTTGTGCGCTACGAACTGAAACCTCAGTTCAAGGTGATGGGACCCAAATACGGCAACCGGATGAAAGCCATTGCCTCGGAACTGGCTCGCGTTAAGGGACAAGAGGTTCTTAAAGCTTTTAATTACACTGGCAGTTACAAACTTGCCGCTCTGGATATAGATCTGGTGCCGGAAGACGTGGCGGTGCACATCCAGCCACGCGAGGGCTTTGTTTTTGAGAGTATGAAAGACATGTTCGTGGCTTTGGACACGGCTCTCACGCCGGAGCTTATCCGCGAAGGCTATGCCCGCGAACTGGTGAACAAGATCCAGTTCAGCCGCAAGGAACAGGGTTTCGAGATCATGGACCGCATCATGGTGGAATGGATTGGCGACGACGAGATCAAAGCCGCGCTGGACGCTCACGGGGAATTCATCCAGAGTGAAACTCTTTGCGACGAACTCAGCGAAGCGGCATCGACAGAAGGCCTCGTTGAATACGATATCAACGGCAAACAGGTTTGGATGAGGATCACGAGGACCGTCTGATGCGCTACTGCGGCAACTGCGGGAAAAAAATCCCGGAAAAGAGCAAGTTCTGCGTGCATTGCGGTACGCGGCGCGAAGACCTTGATGGCAGCGTAAATGAACAAAATCAGGTGCCGCAACCTGAGGCACCTGAAGTGATCAGGCGTTTTGGCGGGGACCAGGTTACCGATGCCGTCTTCAAGCTTATGGACCCGGGCGTCGTTTTTTGCGGTTACACCATAGTCCGGATGCTGAACAAAGACCCAGAAGGGATCAAGTACATCGCGGATAAAGAGGGCAAAAGGTACGTTCTCAAGCTCTTTTTCAAGTACAAGTATTCCGACCTTGAATCGATCATGGACCTGCAGCAAAGGCTCAAACGTATGGGCAAACTCAGTTCCGCTCAAACAGCCAGGGTCGCGGAGATCAATCAGACCCATGATCCGATTTTCATGGCCACGGAATTCGTGAGCGGTGATTCTCTGGCAAGGATCAAGGCTTACAACAAAGAGCGCCTGAGCGAAAACTTCGTGCGTGAAGTGGCCAAGCAACTGGTGCAGACGGCGATAGCCGTTCGCAAGCAGGGCCTTTCACTGCATGAACTCACTCCCAGCGGAATTATGGTACCCGAGGATTCCAACACCATCACCGTCCTCTCATCAGGAATCAAATACGAAGAAGTGGACGAGCGGGATGAGGTTTTCAACCTGGGCGTCATCATCGCGCAATTGCTTTCCGGAAATGTATTGTACAAAGCGAGTTACAGCTCCGAGAATCTGAAGCTGCACAAGTTTTCCCACATCCCTGGCGTCACCGTTAGCATGAACAAAATCCTCTCCGACTGCCTGCACCGTAACATCTTACATCGCAACACCTCCCTTGAGGCGTTACTTAAGGGTTTGAACAACCTGCCGCCGGTGGAAGAGGATGAAGTTTTCGCGCCCAAGGGGGCTTCGCAATCCCTGGCAAAACTCCAGGACCAGCCGCTGCCACTTCCCAAGCACCATCTGGAATGGAATTTCTGGCTGATTATCGGTCTGATCGTCGCAGGTCTTGCCCTGTTCTTCATCTTCGGCTTGCCCGCCATTCAAGAATCAGGCGGGCTGGTTGGAGATATCAGAAACATAATCACTGGAACCCCCGACACCCTGGAAACCAACACCCCAGATCTGCCGCAGCCACGGCAATCACAAAACACCACCTCCGATCAACAGAATCAGGGCACGGTCAGGGAAGACCCGCGAAAAATGAACCTTCCCGGAGAACAGACCTATCAAACCCCGGGCACCAAACCTGCCAGAACCGCCCCTCCGCCAGACGCCAGCAAATTCGTGCGCGTACCGGGCGGAATCTTCGGCTTTGGCCGGCTGAAGGACAATCCCAATTCCAACACCTCCCAGGACGGTTTCTGGATAGGAAAATATGAAGTTACCCAAAGCGAGTGGGAAGAATTCATGTCCACGCCCTATCTTTATGGCACCCGGGCAGGCAATCTGCCGGTGGAGAACGTTAGCTGGATAGACATCATCCGCTATTGCAACGCCCGCAGCGAAAGAGAAGGGCTACAACTGGCCTACAGTATAACTGGCGGGGCTGCGTCCGTGACCTGCAATTTTGCGGCAAATGGTTACCGCCTGCCCACTGAAGCCGAATGGGAAATGGCGGCCAAAGCCGGAACATTGCTGGATTACAGCGGGTCAGACGATGCCAACGACGTTGCCTGGCATTATGACAACAGCAAGCTTCGCTACCGCGTCGGCGGCGGAAAGAAAGCCAACTCCTACGGTATTTATGACATGAGCGGCAATGTGGCGGAATGGTGCTGGGACTGGTATGATGCCAAATACCCAAGCAAACTGTTGGAGTTCAACAACCCCCGGGGCCCGTCCAGCGGTAGCCAGAAAGTGATTCGCGGCGGCAGCGTGAAAAACGGGATCGGCACCAACCTGGGCATCCTCTACCGCGACAAGGGCAATCCCAACAAAGGTTTACCTTATGTGGGCTTCAGGCTGGTCCGCAGCCGCTGACGCCTATTTGACCAGGATCATTTTCAGGGTTTTACTGTAATCCCCGCTCTGCAGTCTGTAGAGGTATATTCCGCTTCCCACCTGCTTTCCGGCGCTGTCGCTGCCATCCCAGACGCTCTGATGGTCACCTGCGGGCAGATGTTCCCTCACCAGTTCCTTCACCAACTGCCCTTTCAGGTTGTAGATGCCGAGGCGCACCTCGTTCGGCACGGCGAGGCTGTAGCGGATGGTGGTTTTGGGGTTAAAGGGATTGGGATAGTTCTGATACAACGCGGTTTGCGGCAATCCCGGCAGTCCGGGGTCCTGGGCTGAGGTGGAAGTTCCGCAGATCAGCCTGATATTGTCGAGGGTCCAGCCCGGGTCTGTAAGTTCAATGTGGGTTGACTGATCCACGAGGCGAAAGCGCAGCCAGAAGCTTTGCCCGGCAAGGGCATCTAGCGGAACAAGTTCTTTGCTGAAATGATCGTGGCGGCCGGATTTCGTCCACCAAACCGTCCAGTTGAGGTTGTCGGTTGAGGTTTCCACCGTCACCGGATCGAAATTCCACTCGGTGTAGAGATGGGAATCGAAAGTAAGCATGGCAGAGGTTCCAGAAGGCAAGGTAAGCCGATGTGTGGGCTTTATCCAGACATCACAGTTGACGGCGTAGAATCCGTTTCCGCCCCAACTGTCGGTGATGGCGTAACCAGCGGTTGAAAGCTCGTTTTGCAGCACCCACGGACCTTCGATGGTCCAACCGTCAGTGCCGGATTCCCAGTCTTCAGCAAATAGCACTTCGGCGGGGCTGAGTTCCAGCAGAAGGTTGTTCACGCCGGGAGAAAGTTCCACTGTGCCCAGCCAGGGATAGTAGCCCTCGGCGTAAACCCGCACGGGATATTCGCCCTCAAAACCATTATAAACAAAGTGTCCGTTCACCGCCAGGGTGTCCGGGAAAACATCCCCGATAACGATCTGGGCAGCGATGTCGGCTCCGCCGCTTAGCACCCTGCCGCTTAGGCTGGCTGGCTCGCGCGGCTGCATCTGCACCTGGATCTGGGTCCAGTTGTTGTTGTAAACCATCTGGTTCGGGATCACGGTGTCCCAATAGCCCTTTTTACGGAAGCGGAGGTTGTAGGTTCCGGTTGACAATGGCTTGTAAAACCTGCCTGTAACAGGATTTGAAGTGCGGGGTACGAACCAGGGCGCGTGAAAGCCTTCCACGATTATCTCGGCTTCCAGGGGCGCGCCGGTAACGGCATCGCTGATGTTTCCGGTGAGCATGGAACTGGAAGGAACTGCCTGGGAATAGGGCAAAGTGCGGTTCAGCATCCAGTAAACCGCGCTCCGGCAGCGCTGGACGGTGTTTTGCATCAGCGCTTCGTTGGGTTGGAGATTCGCGGTCCCGCATTCGATCAGAATCTGGAAGGTGCCATACTGCTTGTACATCCAATCGTGAAACGCGCCTTTGCGGCTGAGATTGGGAAACGCATCATAAGTGCCCGTTCCAGCCTCATTGACTATCTGGTTGGCGACTCCGGAACAAATTGTTTGGGCAAAATTAAAGTCCGGGGAGGGGCGCACGTTCTTCCAGTTGAAAGGAACATAGCATTTCTCGCTGAGGGTGCCCCTGCGGGAGGAATGCCAACAAATTGAGTAAACAAAGGGATATTGGTCACAGAGGTTTTTTATTGCCTGGATTTCGCTTTCGCTCATCTCTCCGGGCCCCCTGTAATAGTCATAAGGTTCGATCTGGTCAACCGTGGGCGGTTGCAAAAGCGTGTCGCCATGGCACCAGTTGAAATCGAAGTTACGATTAATATCGACTCCGTCGACGTCATAACCCACCAGGACACTGTAATCGAAGACCCCGTTCATATTGTTGTCCCGCTTGTTCTTGCGATATGAGGTGTCGAGATTGGCTGTTACAACGTTATGCCCCTCGGGATTTAATGTGGGCACGAACCACATGTCCAGAAAGTTGATCCACTGCATATAGGGCATCTGGTCGCGATTGGCCAGAATTTCGGCAATGTTGTTCATCGTGATCTGCACGCCCAGAACTTCCTCCGCGTGTACTTGCCCCACAAAGAGCAGCGCCGGCTCCTCCTCGTCCTGGTCAACGTTGTCGGAAATGCGCATGGCGTATATCGGCAGATGATCCTGCTGAGAGAAACCTATCTGCACTATTTTGGCGATGTCCGGATGCTGGGTTTGATGATCGATCAGCATCTGCGATATCTGAGCATAGGTGTAGTAGCATTCCGGCAAAGTCCCGCCCTGGGCCCAGAGCGCGGCCACAAAGACGAGCAACGCTGCAATCAGCAGTTTTCTCATTATTGGTCTCCAAACATTTTGGTAGTTTTCAATTAATGCAATTCTTATTCCATTTTAGGAGCGGCTCTCCCCATCATTACAGCATCAACAGGATGGCTCATGTTGCGCAGGAGTTGCCGCGGCTGCCGTTACCCCAGCGCAAGGCTCCCCGCGAACAAGCGAAGCAATGTCAGCTCGCCGTTAAGGCCCTGTCGAGTGTCCCGGACTCGCCTCCCGCACAATGCCCGCATTTGATGCGAGTATCATGCGCGGGGCGTGGGAGAGCGATGGAAGCGAGCGTTCAGGGCCTGACTGGCAGGACATTGCGGTGGCCAAGCAGTTAAGGTTCTCTTTCCAATCAAGTGGGTGTGGGCACCCAAGCAGGGGGCAGCCCGGAAGGCTATGCCAACCCAACACGAAAAGAACCATACGGAATCATTACGGTCTTCATCAGTAACAATTCCGTATGGATAATGCAATGATCAAAGGGGATCAGAGGCGGAATTTTGTGGTGACGGTCACCGATATGCTTTTGGTGCGGGTGTCGGTGTTGTAATAGCCGTAGTCCGAAACATCGGTGGAGTAGGGCTCGGTGATCTGGAACACGCCGCTTCGGGCGCTGCTGAGCTTGCCCAGCCTGGCTTTGGTGGCGCCCACGATCTCTTTGGCGCGGTCCATGGCATCGGCTGTGGCGGCGCCGATCATCTCCTTCTTGAGTTCGGGCAGCTTGGAATAGAGATATTCCAAGTTCGACTGCTGCAGCACGATGGAGCGTTCGGCAAAGAACTCCGGATCGAGGGCGATTTCCTCAACCTTGTGTATGTCGTTGCTGATAACATAGAGCATCTGGTCCACGCTGTAGCCGGTCATGTTGCCGTAGTTGTCGTAATGCGGTGCGCTGGTAGGTGGCTGGATGTTGATGTCCTTGGCGGTGAGGCCTTTGGAAAGCAGCAACGCCTTGAAGTCGCTCACATCGCGGTTGAGGCTGGTATAGGTTTGCATCAGCCCGTCCACGCCGGTGTTTTTCTGCATGGAGAGGGTCCACTTCACGAGGTCGCTTTCAAAGGTTTTGCTGGCATAACCCACTACCTGCAGGTTGTCGTTTTCCAGCCGGCTTTCCATGTGGAAATATCCAAAGACAGCAAGTCCCAGCACAAAACAGACGCCGGCCATCAGCCAGCCCCGGTGCGGGGATTTGTCTTTGCCCATGGCTTCCCAAACTGCCATCACAACGATGGCGACAAGAGCTATCCAGAGAGGGTTGAAACTCATCTGAGCCTCCAAATGACGTTATTGTTAAACAAAATAATCCGAAAAACGGCCCTTGGCAATTATTTCCACTGACCTTTGCCGGCCTTCGAAAACGAAGCGCAGGGAAAGATTCATAATTCTGTCCGGAAGGTACCTCGCCGCCAATTCTGGCCATTCGATCAGGGTTACGCCGGAATCGATGAGGTCGGTTATGCCCAAATCGAGGAACTCGGCTTCATTTTTCAGCCGGTAAAGGTCAAGATGATAGAATGGAAACTTGCCGCCAGAATACTCTTTGAACAGCATAAACGACGGGCTGTCAACCAGATCGGTGATTCCAAGCTCCGCTGCCAGGGCGCGGGCGAAAAAGGTCTTGCCGGAGCCGAGGTCTCCATACAGGCAAATCACGTCGCCAGGCCGCAGCAGCGGGGCGATGAAGGCTGCCAGGTCCCGGGTGTCCTGCTCTGAATCAAGTTTGATGGTTTTGGGTTTGGTCACTGGTGGCTCCATATATCATTTTGAAACATAAGAAAGCCTGTTGGCGGTGAAGGATCCAATCGCGGTTTTCTTGAGGGACGGAGAAGGTTTTGACCGCATATTGTCAGAAAAGAAAGTCCCAAAAGAGCCTGCGGGCATCCTTTGGGACAATCATCAGGCTTAATCTTGAAGACAAGGTGATTCTCAGCGGGACGCGCGTCAATCAGATTTTAAGGCGTTTGCTCCGGCAGGTTGCAACAGGCAGGATCATTTCCTCCATGGAAACGCCGCCGTGCTGGAAGGTGCCGTTGTATTGCCTTTGATATTGGTGGTAGGAATTGGGATAGACGAAATAATAGTCGTCCTTGGCAAAGATGAAGTTGTCCACTATGCTCTTGATCGGCAGTCCGTATTCGGAGGGTTTTTTCACATAGATGGCGTGGCGGTCGTTGGCGCTGAGGTTCTTGCCTTCCTTGTAGCGCACGGTGATGGAGGTGTCGCGGTCTCCGATAACCTGGGTGGCGCGGTTCACCTTGATGGAGCCGTGGTCGGTGCTGATAACGCAGATGGCATCCTGTTTGGCGATCAGCTTCAATGCCTCGTAGAGCGCGGAATGCAGGAACCAGTGTTTGGTGAAGGCTCGCAGGCCTTCCTCGTGGGGGATGGTTTCCTGGAGGATTTGGTCGCGGGAACGGTGGTGGGCCAGCAGGTCGAGGAAGTTGTAAACCAGCACCACCAGTTTTTCCTTGTTCCAGGTCTCGATCTTGCGAAGCACAAAGTTGCCTTCATCCATATTGAAGATCTTTACGTATTTGGAGCTGGGATCAAGGTTGTAGCCAAGTTCGGCGATATGCTCATCGAGCAGTTGGTGTTCGTTGCGGTTGCGGGAATTGTCCATTTCGCCGCTGCCCACCCAGTATTCAGGGAAGCGTTTGGCGATGTCCTGCGGCAGCAGGCCGCTGAAAATGGAATTGCGGCTGTAGGGCGTGGCTGTTGGCAGGATGGAGTAATAGAGGTCAAGCTCTTCGTCGAAGAGTTCCTTGATGTATGGCTGGATGGACAGATACTGGTCGAGGCGCATGCAATCTATGATGATGAAATAGACCGGCACGCGGGCCTCAAAGTGGGGCGCGACGTACTGGGAAACCAGGTCGAATGAAAGATTGGGACGGTCATCCGTTTGCAGCCAGTCGCGGTAATTGCGTTCCACGTAGTTGGTGAATTCGGTGTTGCAATTGCGCTTTTCCAAAAAATGGGTCTGGCGGAGGCCGTCGTCGTTAACTTCGTCGATCTGTATCTCCCAATAGGCCATTTCGCGGTAGATGCTGGCCCAATCTTCCCAGCCGGGGCTGTCGAAGAGGCGCTGGTTGAGCTGGGCGATGTAACGGGTGTACTGTTCGCCGATTTGGTTGGCGCGTATCTGGTCGGCTTGGAAGATCTTTTTGATGGCCATGATGATCTGGTTGGGGTTGATGGGCTTGATCAGGTAATCGGCTATCTGCGAGGCGATTGCCTTGTCCATCAATCCTTCTTCCTCGCTTTTGGTGACCATAATGATCGGGAGGGAGGGATTTACACGTTTGATCTCCTGCAGGGTGGCGAGCCCATCCAGGCCGGGCATCATCTCGTCCATGATCACCAGATCGTATTTATTTTCAAGCGCCTTGTCGATGGCGTCATTACCATTGTTGCAGGTATCCACCAGGTAATTGCGTTCTTCCAGAAAAAGCACGAAGGGCTGCAGAAGATCGATTTCGTCATCGACCCAGAGGATTTTCATTTGCTTGGCACGTTTCATGGGGATTCCTCCTTGTTGAGTTCATTTTCGAAACTGCGCTGGCGTTCGCGGACCACGTTTTTCACGTGTTCGGGGTCGGCGTCCTGAAAAAACAGGGCCAGCTTGTAGTTGAGTTCAGTTCTGGAGCAGTTGAGAATGCCGGTCATCCGTTCCAGATACTGGTCGATGAACACTTTTTTGGGATCAATTTCCTTTTCCTTTTCTTCCTTTTTGAGCTCTTTGATGTGATTGCGCAGGTCTTTGGTGGGCATTTCCTCAGCTTTTTGCACCCATTCGTCGCGCAAGGCCCAGTCAGCTTTCCGCACCAGGGGCTGGATCATCTGGAGACGGTCGAAACCGATTTCGCGGATGGTGCCCTCGTCAACGTCCATCTCATCGATAAAAACGTCAAACACTGCCGCCAGCTTGCCGGCCAGGGAACCGCTGAGGCTGTATTCGGCTTCCACAAAGTCTTTGAAAGACTCGTATCCTTTCATGCGGAAGATCTTGCTGCGCTTGATTTCCGATAACAACTGGCCGAGGCTGACGAAGTTTTCCTCCAGCTTTTCCTTGAGGTTTGCCACGGCGGAGAATTTTTCGGCCGGGGTCATGGTTTCAAGATGTTCATATTTTGCAATCATCTATTTTAGTCCTTATGATTCTGAAATTGGGTAGTAAACGTTTTCCTCGCCGGGGAAGGCGCCGGAACGCACCTCGGCGCAATACTTATTCAGGGCTGAAGTGATGGTCTCGTCCAGGCTGGCATAGGATCGAACAAACTTTGGCTGCAGGTCAGAATGGCCCAGCAGGTCGTGATAAACAAGCACCTGGCCGTCGGTGTAACGTCCCGCGCCAATGCCAATGGTGGGGATGGATACGTTTTTGGATATTTCTTTGCCCAAGCCTTCAGGGATGCCTTCCAGCACCAGCATGAAGACGCCTGCCTTTTCCAGGGCCAGGGCCTGGCGCAGCAAGGTTTCATGGGCTTCGGGGGATTTGCCCTGCACCCTGAAACCTCCGAAGCGGCGCACGCTTTGCGGAGTTAGGCCAATGTGGGCACAGACGGGGATTTCGCATTCCAGGATGGCAGCTATGGCTTCCAACCGCTCTTCCGAACCCCCTTCCAGCTTCACGGCATCCGCGCCGCCTTCAATGATCAGGGCGGCAGCGTTGGCCTTGGTGTCGTCCAATCCCAAATGGTAGCTCATGTAGGGAAGGTCCGCGATCACAAAGGATTGCGGCGCTCCCCGGCGCACTGCGGCGGTGTGGCTGACTATGTCGTCCATAGTTACCTTCAGCGTGTTTTCATAGCCCAGAACCACCATTCCCAGGCTGTCGCCAACCAGTATGATGTCGATCTCACTGGCCGCCGCGCAACGCGCCATCGAATAATCGTAGGCCGTTACCATTGTGATCTTGGTGCTCGCCTCTTTTAGTTCGAGGAACGAATGCACGTTTTTAAGACTGCTCTTTTTCATATATCTGTCCTTGCCCGGCTACTGACTCCGGGATGTATTATCAATGTTTCCCAGATCGGCAGGTACAGCTTCCTGTTTTCCAATATTTCTGCAGAATGGTGCCGGGGAATTGAGAAAAATACAAAAAGACAGAACTCAATCCAACCTATATCTTCACCGCAACGTTCGGAAACTCGCAGCAGGAAGTTGGTTTGAGTTCCATTGAAGATCTGAGCCACAATTCCCCAAGGCAGAACCGCGTCAACCTTTTTCTGCTTCAGACAACTTGTTTCTTGCGCCAAAAGGAATTAAACATGCTGAAACTACGCTTCAAGCCGCTGCTTCTATTGTCCGAACTCAATTCCCGTCACCGGGTTCGTTGGCGTCGCCCTCAGGCTCGAAGAAATCGTCGCTTTCCTGGCTGTCCTCACGGCTGAGGTAATCTCCGGCAAAGCCACCTTGGTTGATGACCATGTCGTAAATCACGCCTCCGTGCCGGTACCAACCCAGAAAACGTCCGTTAAGCCGGCCCTGGCGGTAGTTGGCACTCATCTGAGGAGCGCCGTCAGGATACCAGAGATACATGGGACCCTGCTGTAGACCGCGTAACAGACTCATCACACGGGATAGGTTACCATTTTCAAAGCGCTCATAGGCGATTCCCGTAAAAGGCGTTCCATCCTTTAGCCAGACCTCGTTTTCCAGAGTGATCTCGCCAATGGGCACAGCTATCTTGGGCAGTACGAAGGTTTTAACCAGTTCGTACTCGTCCGTGCTGCCCTGAGCGGCAAGCATGCCCATAACCGATAAGAAGACCAGCGTTAACAGCAGGGGAAAGTGGATGTTGATGTGTTTTCGCATTATCGCTTCCTATGAGTTGAATCTTTTAGCTATACACTATAGTATTCATCAGAGTGTCAGCACCATTCAGAATGGTGGGCAAAACGCTTGCCGGTCAGAACGTTACTTCTCCGGGACCGGGGATTTGTTTGATTGCCCCGCCTTCGTTCATGTCACGGCAAGGCCCGGCTTCGATTTCCCCGCTATCGGTGTATCCTCGTTGTTCCCAAAATCCGGGCACGTAATATTCCATCAATTCCACCTTAACAACCGATTTGGCGGATTTGTAGCCCCAGAGATAGGGAATGAAAGCCCGCACCGGTCCACCATAATTTTCATCCAGATACTGGCGGTTAAAGCCGTGGGCGAGCAGGGATTTTTCCAAGCGGGCTATGTTTATGGGAATGGAGGTGTCGTAAACTTCACCCACCGACCAAAAGCGGACGAATTTGCAGCTTGGTTTGGCGCCCACCTCATCCAGCAGGGTGGAAAGCGCGACGCCCTTCCACAGACCTCTTGAAGACCAGCGGGTAACGCTGGTCAGGCGGCCGTCAACTTCTGTCTGGGGCAGGGAGTTCAGCTCTTCCCAAGAGAAGGAGCGAGGTTTGTTACAAGCCCCGGTGACCGTGATCACCCAGTTTTCCCGGTCCAGTTTGCCGGGATGGCCTTCCGCCCAAAAGACGGGGGTGTTGATGTTGGCTAATGTTTTCAAGGTGTCTCCTTGCGTTGTTTTATCAGTTTTTCCGGTGCAGGCCTGGGTGAAGAATAACAGGCTTAAAACCAGGGATGGCAACGCCATGCGGGTCATATTATCTCATTGTGTTTAAGAAACAGGCTGGCGATGATATCCGTGGGCAGAATTGAGGGCGTGCCGCGTGTTTTGGCCAGGGTTTCGGCTGTTTTACCCAGCAGAAATGAAGCCTTGATCGCAGCGGAGGGAATGCTTTCATTTTGGGCAAGGAACGAACAGATGATTCCGGCCAGAACGTCGCCGCTGCCTCCGGTGGCCAGTCCGTCGTTGCCGGAAATGTTTACCAGGGTCTGATCAGAGTCGTGATAGACGCTGTAATGACTTTTCAGCAACACGCGCGCGGAACGTTCTTTCACAAAAGCCCGCAGGACACCAAGGCAGTCTTGCAATATCTCGTCTTTGCCGATCTTGGCTAACCGGGCAAATTCGCCCCAATGCGGGGTTAGCAACACGTTTGGTTTGGAAAGGTACTTGTATAAAGCCGGGTTTTCGGAAATTAGGGTTATCGCGTCTGCGTCAACCACCAGCGGGGCTTTTAGGTCCCTGAGCATGATCTTTAGCAATTGGAGGGCAAAATCGTCTTGCCCCAGCCCGGGGCCGATCAACACGGCGGAAGCCCCTTCCACAAGCCGCAGCAGCGCTTTGGTGTCCGGACATCCGGTTTTTGGACTTTCAGGAATCGTTCGGGACATGGCTTCCGTTAGTTTGAGCGCGTAAACGGCTGCCAGTTCCTTGCGATGAACCACATAGGCATAACCGCAGCCCGCGCGCAGAGCGGCATGGGCAGCCATCGCCGCGGCTCCAGTGAACCCCGGGATGCCTCCAAAAACGAAAACTCTGCCATAATCGTTCTTGTGCCTGTTCGCCAATCTCAGAGGCGGGCGAAAATCCTCCTCTTGGAAGAGCAAGACTGTTTCCAGGTTTTCATGCATGTAAGAAGGGATGCCGATATCCACAACGTGAATCTCGCCGCAGGCTTCCCTGCCAATGCCGGTGACGTGGCCGATCTTCATACTGTCCATGGTGATGGTGCCCTCTGCATAGATGGGATTCAGTCCGAAGCCCGTATCAGCGTTTAGCCCAGAGGGGATGTCCACAGAGACAGTTAAAGGCGAGTAGGAGTTGATGAGCTCGAAAAGTTCATCCAGCCAGGGTTTCAGATCTCCTTTGAAACCGATGCCGAATATGGCATCTACCACAATAGATGAGTTTTCCAGGAAACTCTGGACAAGAGACAGGTTTTTGGAAGAGCTGACCTCGATGATGGGTATGCCGAGTTTTCGGCAGAGCTCCAGATTGTCTGTGGTTTCAGGGCTGGAACTGCCTTTGCCGACACAGATGATATTAACCTCGCAGCCCCAGTTTGCCAGCCAGCGGGCGATTACAAATCCGTCACCGCCGTTGTTGCCGCTGCCGCAGAAAACGCAGACAGGACCGGCCAGTTGCTTTGGATAGTGGTTGGCAATGATTTCGGCGCAGGCTTTGCCAGCTGTTTCCATCAACAACCGGGAAGGAAGGCCAAAGTCTTTGATGGCGCGATTGTCCAAGTCTTTCATCTGGGTGGAACTAAGCAGCGGGCGCATATTAACTCCTATTTGTAAAGTTCTTTTACAAGTTTGATTTCGAAGGTTGTGCCTTCATTCAGAGTGCTTTCCAGCACACGGATGTGACCTTTATGATATTCTTCGATGATGCGTTTGGCCAGGCTGAGTCCCAGACCCCAACCTCGGGTTTTGGTGGTCACGCCGGGTTCGAAGATTTTTTTCCACTGGGAGTGGGCAATGCCCTTGCCCTCATCGCGAATATGCACGTAAACATGTTTTTTGTTCTGGGTGGCAGTTATAAAGATGTTTCCGCCTTTTTTGGACATGGCATCCACGCAGTTTTTGATCAGGTTTTCCAAAGCCCATTTGAACAGGTCTTTGTCCAGCATCACCTGTACACCTTGGATCTTGGAAATCAGATAGATGTCGATGCGGGAGGCCAAATGGGGCATACGGGCCTGAAAATAGGAAACGCTTTCTTCAAGCAAAGCGTGGAGTTCCACCGGCTTGAGATTGGTCTGCGAGCCCACCTTGCCAAAACGGTTGGCATTGTAGCTCAGCAGGTTGAGGTCCGTGGTCATCTGGTCCAGAACCTTATCGTATTCTTCCTGGCTCATGGCGCCGGGAGGTGTGCTGCGCAGGCGTTCCAGCCAGCCCAGTAGCGATGTTATCGGAGTGGCGAACTGATGTGAGGTTTCCTTGGCCAGTCCGATCCAAAGGGTATCCTTCTCCGTGCGGTGCAGCAGAATCAGCCCATAGGCTCCAAAAGCCAGGATCAATATAAGCAGAAGCAGTTCCAGGATCACCAGGGAGCCGATACGGGACAATGATTTTGGCGTTGTGAAATAGATATATCCCAACTGTTCAGAGGCTTGGGCAAGCGGCACCTCGGTCATCCCGGACATTTTATCTCTTAGTAGTTTCCGGGCTTCGACCGGCGTCTGATCCCAGCTTAGATCTTCAGCTATGTCCACATTGCGCCAGTAGAGTGGCCTTTTCTCACGGTCAGTTACAACCACCGAATAGTCGATCCCTTTGATGAAATCCTGAAGTGACACAGGCCGCGCGATATAAACATAGTTGATCACTTTGCCGCCTTCGATCAGTTCACTGCGGTTCATGCGCTCCATTTCCTGTCTAAGCAGCAGCCTGTCAGCTTCGCTAAGGTCCTCGTAGCTTGTATCGGAAGAGACCTGCACCTGGTTCCAATACTGGGGAATGGTATCGGCGTCGGTGATGATCACCGGGATGGGGTTTTTGCCGGGGAAATCCAGGAACATATAATCGCTGATGGCTTCCTGGAAATCGATCTCTTGCAGCAGTTCAAAGCGTTTGGAAGTGATCTCTGCCAGCATCTGGGTGTATTTCTCGGATTGCCTCAAGTAGCTGTCTGTATAAGCGATGTACTGGGCAAAAATGCGGGGTACATATTCTTGTTCGCGTTTGGCGTTTTTGATCAGGATCTGGGCATACACGGCAAAAGCCGTGAAAATCAGCAGCAGCCCCATGATCAGATAGAGGCGCAGGGCCTTGAAATTATCTGTCTTCTTTCGCGATATCCCAGAGGAGGTCGAGTTCTTCAAGGCTTGCCTCATGAATGTCGTCTCCGTTTTTCCGGTAGTGCTCTTCAATGAAGTTGAAACGTTTGTGGAATTTCCTGGAAGTTTCCTTCAAAGCGCTCTCGGCATCGATATGCAGCTTGCGAGCGAGGTTCACCAGCGTAAACAGCATGTCTCCCAATTCTTCCTTGATCTGTAGATGATCCTCGTTGGCCAGAGCTTCGTCCAGTTCCTTGCGCTCCTCATCCAGCTTTGCCAATACGGGTTTCAGATTCGGCCAGTCGAAACCAACCGAAGCCGCCTTTTCCTGTGAACGCTGGGCGTGGATGAGCGCTGGCAGCGCCCTGGGAATTCCTTCCAAAACGCTCTTGCGGTCTTTCTTTTCACTTTTCTTCAAGCGTTCCCAGTTCATCTTTACGTTGTCCGCATCGTTAACCTCAAGCTGCCCAAACACATGTGGATGCCGCCGCACCAGCTTGTCATTTATGGCACGCAGCACGTCGGTGATGTCGAACCGCTGTTCCTCAGTCGCTATTTGGGCCTGAAAAACTATGTGCAGCATCAAGTCGCCCAGCTCTTCCATCAAGCCTGTCTCGTCTCCATCCTCGATTGCCTCCACAGCTTCGTATAACTCCTCGATGAAGTTTGGCACCAGGCTTTGAGAGGTTTGTTTGATGTCCCAGGGACAGCCGGACAGAGGTTCGCGCAGCTGCGCGATGATATCCACCAAATCTTGAAATTCTTTCATTGTTCCTCGTTTATACCCCTGGCGCGGGAGAGCATGTACATCAAGCTTAGCGTGATCCAAAAGGCCAGCGCCACCGAGTATTGCTGAATGAAGATATCGGTAAGGCAGGCGATCAGCAGGGCTATGACACCGATCAGTACAATGCGGTGGAAGTTGCCCGCGTCCGGTTTCACCACCCTCAAATAATACTTGCGTAAAACCGCCACGATCACGTAAAAGTAACTTATGAAACCAAATACACCCAGTTCCAGCCAGATCTTGAGCGGCAGGTTGTGGGAATGTTCAGCGTAGAGCATGTCCATCGGTACGGCGCCGGCGTACCAGTCTTTCCAGACGTCAATTCCAATCCCGAACCAGGGATGGCTTGCGATTTGCTGTAGTGAGTAATACCAAGCCAGAAAGCGGATGAAGATCGAATAGTCGAAAGTCAGTCCCAGTTCGATCCGGCTTACCATTGAAGACGGAATGATTAGTGGCACCAGCAATACAAGACCCATCCCAAACAGCCGCATCCGCTTCATTTTAAGCATCAGCAAAAAGAACCCGGCAAACACAGCCACCAGAGTGACGCGCGTGTAGGTGTAGAGCATGCCCAGCAGTACCAACAGAGCGCAAACATACCATAGATAGCGTTCCGACGTCTTACCGGCCTTCACTCCCAGGGCGATGCTGAAGAAGAAGGCCAGAAGGTAAAAACCGTTGATGGTCATAGCCGTGATCCAAAGCGATCCGCAGCGTTCACCCGGATTGAGGATGGCCATCGGCACACCTATCACCGCCAGAAAGGTCCCGATCAGCGCTATCGCCTTCAGCCACAGCATGTAATCCGTCTTCCGGGCGCTGCTATTGGCCGCGATCAGCATGGCGATAGCCGGCAATACTGCAGTGGACAGGAAATAAAGATATGCGTACCAATCACTCCGGGCTCTGGCGATTCCGTAAATAGCAGTGCCCATCAGCACTGCCAGTATCACGGGATAAGGGATAATGAGCTGCTTCAGCTTTCCGCGTTGGAATTCCAGCAGCAGTGTGAACAGCAGGATAAACAGCACACTAACAAAGGCTGTGGGCAGTGGTTTGATGAAAAACAGAGTCGAAAACAGCAGGCTGTTGCGCATGCTGACACCAAACAGCAGCACGGTTAGCAGCCAGGCGCCCAAAAATGCTCCTATGAAACCGAACTGTGGAAGTTCCATCCCCTGCGCGGCTGCCGCGGCTGCCAGCACCAAAGCAGCGGTGCCAAGATACGCAATACTGGGGGCCAGACGCTTCAGGATCATTGTGAAAACCTTGTCAGAGCTCTTTTTTGATCTCCTGCAGCCGCTCTTTGTTTTGGTCAAAGACGTTTTTGATCAACGTGAGGACCACCGCTGCCACCAAAGCCAGCCCGAAAGCAATCAGGCAGAGCATTGCCCGCTTGGGACGAACTCGCATCCCAGCTTCTCGCGGAGTGTCAAGAATGTCCAATGTGGGCATGTCACGCAGCTCTTCCAACCGGGCTGCCTCGAACTGAGGATAGAGGAATTCAAAGACTTTTAACTGGATTTCCAGGTTCATTTTCAGTTGGGCAAATTGGGTGCCGAGGCTTGGCAGGCTGTCTATATCGATCAAATATCGCGGCTTAAGCGCTCCGCTTCCGGCTTCCAGATCCCTGATCTGCCGGCCCAAAGCATCGCTGCGGGATTTCAATTCAGCTACAATTGGTGAGTCCGGCGCATAGTTTTTCCTCGCCAGTTCCAGCTCGATGTCCGTCTGCATCTTGGCTGCGATCACATCGGAATATGATGAGATCAGCGATGCCGTCTGGGTTTCGATGTCGATGGCGTTATGCCGGGTCTGGAAATCCTTCACCGCGTAAAGCAGGGAATCGATTTCCGCTTCTGTTTCGCGCACCCGGCCTTCCAGAAACTCACGGTTCATCTTGCCCTTGGTGAGTTTCTGCTCCTTGTTGTAGATTTCCAATTTCTGCAGATAGTAGTCCACCATGTCGCGCGAAAGATTTTTCCTCTTGGTTTCCGCGCTTACGCTCACCAGCCCCGTATCGGTGCTGTAGTCGATGCTCATGGTCTTTTTGCGCAGTTTTTTCAGGGCCAAGTCCATCGCCTTCAGCGAATCCTTTTCGGTTATCTTGTAATACTCGATAAGGTGGAAGCGGCGGATCACATCTTCGGAAAAACCTCTGGAGCGCATCGCAGAAACGGAGTTGATGGCATTTTGCGCGTTGTCGGAACCCAAAAGCTTGGAGGTGAGCCCACTCAAACCTTCAATGTTGAAAGGCAACGCGCTGGCCTGGTCTCCCACCACATAAAAACTGGCGCTGGATTCCCAGATTTGTGGAGTCAGCAGGCTGTAAATCACAGCCCCAATGCTCACCACCGCCACAAAGATGATGATGAACCTGCGGTTTTTTATCACTATTCTCAACAGTTCAAAGAAGTCGAACTCTTTTTTGTCCATGGCTTCCATCCTAGTTCAATCCAACCCTTATCTCAACTGGCGCCACCGAACTGGGCCAGATATCCCGTCAGGGGAGTTGGCAAGTCCACCCCTCCCGTGGCATTTTGATAGTTTTCCAGCAGCGCGATGAACAGCCGCGGCGTTGCCAGCCCCGATCCGTTCAAAGTATGCAGGAAGCGCGGTTTTCCGTCTTTGTCCCGGTAGCGGATATTGGCGCGACGGGCCTGAAAATCATCAAAATTGCTCACTGAGGAAACTTCCAGATATTTGCCCACTCCCGGCGCCCAGACCTCGAGGTCATAGGTTTTCGCGGAGGCGAAGCTCAGGTCGCCGGTACAGAGCTGTACCACACGGTAATGCAAACCCAGCGCCTGAAGGATGCGCTCGGCATCCAGAAGCATCTCTTCCAAAGCATTATAGGAACTCTCCGGCTCCACCAGACACACCATTTCCACTTTGTTGAACTGGTGCAGCCTCTGCAAACCGCGTGTGTCCTTGCCGTAGGAGCCGGCTTCGCGCCGGAAACAGGGCGTGTAAGACACATATTTCAGAGGCAGTTGGTCCTGCCGGAGCACCTCGTCCGCGTGAAGGTTTGTCACCGGCACTTCCGCTGTGGGAATCAGAAACAGGTCATCCAGGTCCACCCGGTACATATCATCTTCCAATTTTGGAAGTTGTCCGGTTCCAGTCATGGTCTTGCGGTTTACCAAAACCGGGACGGACACCTCAGTGTAGCCATGTTCCTGGATGTGAATGTTAAGCATGAAATTGATCAAGGCCCGTTCCAGTGCGGCGCCCCTGCCGGTGTAAACCGGAAAGCCGGACCCGCTGAGCTTGGCGCCCCGGGGAAGGTCTAAAAGCCGGTTCCGTTCAGCGATTTCCAGGTGGTCAAGGGGCTCAAAGTCGAAACAGGGTTTGCTGCCCCATTCCCTGACTATCTTATTTGCGGATTCGTCGGAACCCACCGGCACAGAGGGATGAGGAACATTGGGGACTTGCAACAGCAGGTTTTCCAGCCGGGCGTTGGCTTCGTTTAGGGCGGTGTTCAGGGTCTTGATTTCATCCGCCACCGCGCTCATCTCCTGTAGTAAATCTGTTGCGTCTTCTTTGGCCTTCTTCTTTTGGGCGATGGTCTGGGAAACCTGATTTTGCCTGGTTTTGAGCTGGTCAAAATCGAACTGCAGTTTGCGCCGTAGCTCATCTGATTTCAGCAGGGCGTCCAGGTCCGCCTTTTCATTTTTATTGAGGATCGCGTTCCGGACCAGTTCCGGATTGGCGCGAATAAACTTTATATCCAACATGTTCAGTATCCTTGGCTTACCTCAACGGCGATGCCGATCATGGCTTGAAAGGATTCAACTTGTAAAGACGCGCCGCCGATCAGGCCTCCGTCGATGTCTTCCTGGCGCAGCAGTCCCCGGAGGTTTTCGGGTTTCACGCTGCCGCCGTAGAGGATGTGGATATTTTGCGCGGTCTCTAGCCCATAGCGGTTTTGCAGCCAGGCGCGGATCAGGGCGTGAACTTCCTGGGCTTGCTCGGCGCTGGCGGTTTTTCCTGTGCCGATCGCCCACACAGGCTCATAGGCGATCACGGTTTCCTTGCCCGCGGGCATGTCGATTTGCTCAAAGCAGCCTTCCAACTGCTTCAGGATCACCTGCTCCGTTTCGCCTTGCTCGCGCTGCTCCAGGGTTTCGCCGATGCACACGATCGGGGTGATCCCGTTTTCCCGTAGCCGAAGCAGCTTTTCGCGGATCAGGGCATCCGTTTCAGCATGGTACTGGCGCCTTTCGGAATGGCCGATGATGCAGTGAGTTATGCCCAGTGAACTCAGTTGTGTCGCTGAAACCTCACCGGTGTAAGCGCCTTCATTGTGACTGCTGACATCCTGGGCGGCAATGGACGCAGGAAGGTCCCGCAGGATATTCCGGGCCTGCGCCAGAAAAGTATGGACCGGCGCGACCAAAGGCAAAACCCGCTCCGCGTCATGCTCCTTCAGGTATGAGGCTAATTCCCGGCAGAAATGCTCCGTTTCGGAAGCGTCCTTGTTCATCTTCCAGTTGCCCGCGATGATGATCTTGCGCATGTTTAAACCACCTATCTTGTTATCATTGAAAAATCACTTGGAAAGAAATGCCCGGATTCGTCAAGGAAATTGTGTCAACGCAGTGACAATGGCACAGGAAGACGGGAAAAACCAAGCTTGCGAAATGCCGCTCCGGAAAGCAAGGCTGGAGTAGACATCAAGAAACCTTACGTATTCTATCTGTCTTTGTATCAACCTGCCTGGCAAGATGTTAGCAAATGTGAAACCCCCACCAAAACCGCTGCCACGATCAGGAACAATTGAAAGAAAGTGATGCCGCGGCGTTTGTGTCTGGAGGCAACTATTACTTGATCACGCAAACGGATGATCAGTCCGCTGATCAGCAGGGAAAATAGCAGGATCAGCACAATCTCGGACCAGCGGGGGATACGGCTTATGCTCCTGGTCACGTTGAAATTATCGACCAAGCTGCCGGTCATTTCTGACAGGACAGGCTGCAGACGCTGGATAGTGGTCTCCTTGCCGCGCAGCGTGAAAGTGAAGCTACGGCCCTCTCCGTTCACCGTTAGGGAATAATAACTCCAAACTCCCGGCTGGCCGGGATTGGTGACGCTCGCCGTGAGGACCAGCATTCTTTTCAGCCCCTGCCTCACATAGCTGGTTTCCAGCGTCTTGACCAGCGCGCCAGGCGGCAACAGCATGGTTTGGAACCTTTTCTCCAGAAGGTTCATGGCGTCGTCATCGAATCTGTCTATTTTAGGGCCAAAGTTCACCATAACCAGCCCAGGACCTTCTTCGCCGCTGCTTTCCATGAACGCGGCCTTGATCACCAGGCTGTCGATCTGGTTGAGGACAAAGTTTGTGTGCGAGTTGGCCAGCGAAAGGCTGTCAGCACCCGCGGGCAGCAGTTCGGAACGGACCGCCTCGGTATTGCTCCGGTCCAATCTGAGCCAGGCCTGCGGATATTCATGCTCGAAATTCAGCGTGCTTCTGTAACGCACCATGCTTGGCAACGGTGATTCCGCCACCAAAAAACCCATGCTGCCCGTCAGCAGTACAATCAAAATGGCCAAGCGGATTGTTAGACTGCCAAACCCCATCTATTGTTTGCCTCTAAAAATCATTATAGTAACCTCGTAAAAACTAACAATGTGTTGTCGGACATTGTTTTTTACTCGCCAATAGTTGTCAACCTAAATTTCGCTTTGGCTATATGCTGTCCTGTGGGTTTTTACCTGCATGCCTTCTACTCGCGGTTGAGGTCAGAACAGACCTCTGATATCCCCATCTTCTTCCACGTCAATGGTTTCGGCAGCCGGATGTTTCGGCAGTCCCGGCATGCGCATGATTTCACCTGTGATCGGCACCAGAAAGCCGGCGCCACTGGAAATCACTATCCTGCGGACGGTCACCAAAAAATCCTTGGGGCGTCCGATCAGTTCAGGGTTGTCGGAAAGCGATTTCTGGGTTTTGGCGATACAGATTGGCAGCTTGTCGTAACCGTATTTGTTGATTCTTTTCAAATCGGCTTTTGCTTCCATGGTATAGTCAACATTCTGTGCGCCATAGATCTGGCTGGCGATGGTGAATATCTTATCCTTCACTGGGCTGTCCCAGTCGTAAAGGCCGTGATAGTGGCATATCTCATTGTCCACCATGCCGATCACCTGCTCTGCCAGCTCCAAGCCGCCTTTCCCGCCCTCTGCGTGGTAATTCACAACGGATGACTCAAAGCCTTTGGAGGCAACAAAATCGCTCACCAGTCCGATTTCCTCGTCTGTATCGTTTGGAAAGCGGTTGATGGCCACGATTGACTTCATGCCGAATTTGTCGATGTTCTCCAGATGCTTGGCTAGGTTTTCCAGTCCGGCTTCCACGGCTTTGGGATCAGGTTCGTTGATATCCTTTAATCTCTTGCCGCCGTGAAGCTTGAGAGCCCGAATCGTGGCTACCAGCACCACGGCATCCGTGCAGAGTTTGCCATAGGGGCACACCAGATCGAAAAACTTCTCCGCGCCCAGGTCGAAGCCGAAACCCGCTTCCGTTATAACGTACTCCGAAAGGCGCAGCGCGGCTTTGGTGGCGATGATGGAATTGGCGCCCTGGGCGATGTTGGCAAATGGACCTCCGTGAACGAAGGCAGGGGTGTTTTCTGTGGTCTGCACCAGATTTGGCTGCAACGCGTCTTTCAGCAGGGCGGCGATCGCGCCCTCGTAACCAAGCTGATTCACGTGCACCGGCTCACCGTCAAAGGTGAAGCCGACAGTGATGTTGCCGATCTTTTCCTTCAATTCCTCCATGTTGTTTGACAGGCAAAGAATGGCCATGATTTCGCTGGCGGGGGTGATGTCAAAACCGTCTTCCCGCGGAAAACCTTGTTTGCTGCCTCCCAGTCCGATCACGATTTTGCGCAGCATGCGGTCATTCACGTCCAGCACTCTTTTCCAGGTGATGCGCCGGGGATCGAGGTTGAGCTCGTTGTTAAAATAGATATAGTTGTCCACCAGCGCCGCGAGGGTGTTGTTTGCGGTGGTGATGGCGTGAAAATCGCCCGTGAAATGCAGGTTGATGTCCTCCATCGGCAAAACCTGGCTCCAACCGCCGCCAGCCGCGCCTCCCTTGATGCCGAAAACCGGTCCCAGAGAAGGTTCACGGATGGCCACTATCGAGCTTTTGCCGCTCAGGTTCAGCGCCTGGGAAAGACCGATGGCAACGGTGGTTTTCCCTTCTCCCGCGGGGGTGGGGGTGATGGCCGAAACCAGGATAAGTTTCCCGGGCTTATTGTCTTTGATCCTCTCCAAAGCGGAATAGCGCACCTTGGCCTTGTACTCACCGTAATGTTCCAAATCCTCTGGCGCCAGGCCGATTCCAGCCGCGATGGCATCAATCGGCTGCAACTTTATCTTTCTTGCGATTTCTAGATCAGTGGGCATTCTGTGTCTCCTTCCCTGTTTTTTAGATAAGTTAGCCACGTTTCCGGGACAGGCAAACCCTCTTGACCGACCGTTTGAATTTCCCGATCTGGCACAATTCTCCGAAATCTTTATGTCTCCTGAACAATAAAAATCAGTTTCTTCTCTGCAAAGCCATACTTTGGAGACAGCTATTTTGCTTTATCTACTACAAGTTGACCATGTTTCGGATAGTCTGGAGAGCGACGAATCATCAGTCGATGTAATATGGATATGGGCAGAAAGAACCAGTTGAAAATACTCTGTCCAAAAGACAGGGATATGTGAGGCAAAATAAAACTTGACAAGTATTTGATACCACAGCCTCTTGCACGTGAGGGCAGAAAGAGTAAAAGAGCTAAAAAGATGAGCAAGAGCTTTGTTTTCGCGCTGGCCTGTCTGTGGCTGATTGCTGCATGCCTGGGGGCGGAAGCGGATGTGCCGAAGGCCCTTCCCGAATCATTTTCGCGCCCGGTGGAGCTGATGTCAACGCCTTCACCGGAAAAAGCTTCGTCAGACCAAAAGACCACGCCATCCTGGATCTTTAGCAAACATCCCACCTCGATCATACATAGCTACTACGACTACATGATCGGCAGCTTCAACAACCTGCCCCTTAACCTCATCCCCTCCAGCGCTGGCGGCGGTTATTTCCTCACCTGGACAGGGCGTGGCACACCCGGCGGCGAATGCATGCCCTATTACGGCTATCTCGACTACGATGGAAACATGGTCAACGCTGCCCGGATCGAAACCCAGAGCAGCGGCGCGCACGGCATGCCGGCAACGGTGGTGGACCCCGTTAGCGGAAAGCCTTTCTACGCCTGGACCCAGTTTGTGGACTCGGACCCGGAAGCCGAGATCGTGCTCGCCTCAGATGCTTTCATAGCCGGCATTGCCGGTTTGTTCAACCCTCCCCAGATCGTCATCGACAACCCCATCACCATCACCGCTCCGGACGGGACTGTGACCACAGACAACGTTTTCTTCTGGCCCAGCCTGGTCATCGGCCCCTCCCCGGTGACGAATGCGCGCAGGCTTTATCTGCTGGGACGGCAGAACTGTAACGTCTATCTGGCCATGGCGGATTTCACGGCCGATGATATCGAAATGGAGACCCCCCTAAGCTGGCAGTACACCAGCGTTCCGGAACTCAACGCCTGGGCGCTGGAAGCCGAGCCGCGCAGGACCCATCTGGCCCTGGAGGCGGATCCCGCCGGCAATGTCATCCTGGCCGGATATCACGACAGCGATGAGGTTGAGAATGATATCGACATCTTCGTCTGCGGCTTTTTTGGGGAGGGAGACTGGACGCGCCACAGCTTCAGCAGCCGGATTTCCACCTGGAATCCAGGCGACTATTTCACCGATGACGAAGGCGTTCCCTACACGGATGACGAACTTCACTGGGAACTGATGAACTCCGGCCATCTGAACGCCACCCTGGACAGAAGCGGCAGGCTGCACATCGTGGGTCTTTGGGGCCTGGCCAACGCGGATGGCGGGTTTTACTCTCTCCTCCAGTTCGTGAAGGAAGCAGTTTTCAACCCTGGTGGCGGCAATTTTGTTATCAACGACATCTTTCCCAAAAAAAGTCCCCTCGATATCTTCAATGCCTGTTTCACACCCTGGGACAGGGAATATCCTTTCGGCGAGGTGGATGAATTCATCTATGATCCGGTGAACGAAAGCTATTATCCCCTCATCAGCCAGGACTGGCCTTTCCCCCACTGGGACCAGACCGCCCATGAAGGCAGCATGATGTACTACTACAACAACATCAAGGTCACCCGCGCCAACCCCCAGGGCCAGTTGGCTGTGGTCTGGCAGGATTCAAACCGCGCCCGTTCATGGTGCGCTTACCAAACCCCGGGCTATGAGGCTTGGGAACACACACCTGAAATCTATATAGCCTATTCGGGCTGTGATGGCTACTATTGGTTCGACCCGATCGTGCTCAACAACGTGGAGATTCCCGAAATGGTGAATATCAAGCCGATGTGGGTCTATCCCGCTGACCAGATGCTGTTCACGGGCTATAGTGGTGGAGGAAAAATGGGGAAACTGGGCTTGATGTTCTACAACGATTTCACCTGGGGCGCGAATGTTTTGGACCCGCCCTACCATCCTGATCCCGACGGTGGCGAGGTAATGTTTATGGAGCTGGTGATCATTGATGATTCGGACGCCGACGATCCCGGCCAGATGCCCGCTCCGGCGATTCTGGCGCAGAATTGGCCCAATCCCTTCAATCCCAGAACCAGCATCAGTTTCGAGCTGCGGCAGCCCGGCCAGGCCCGGCTGGAAATCTTCGACCTCCGCGGAAGACTGGTGAACACCCTGCTGGACAAAGAGTTGGGAACAGGGACATACATCGAGGACTGGGACGGAACCGACGCGAACGGTGCCCCGGTGGCCAGCGGAGTCTATTTTTACCGCCTCAGCGCAGGAGGAACGAGCGTCAGCCGCAAAATGCTATTGCTGAAGTGACAGCCCAATCCCTAAGGTCCTGCCGGTCACGTCCTGAGCGCCCTAATCCATCCCTCTCTCAAGCCTCCCGTATAATACTCGCATCAAGTGCGGGAATTATGCGGGAGGCACACCTGGAACACAGGTCAGGGCCTTAACGGCCGGTCGGCATCGCCAGGCAATACGCTGGCGTCGAGAGAGTAACGGGCATTGATGCCAGCAAAGAATAATAACTCCAAAATATCCTGCCGCCCATGCTCACTAAGTTCGCTAGACGCCAGGCTACATGGTTTCAAAGCATGGCGTAAAAAACCTTGGTAAGCGCCTTTAGGTGTTTGGCCACGATCTTGTCGCGGATTGCTTTGCCTGGATGGATTATACTGATCCCTGAAGTGTTTACGCCGCCTATCTCCACCAGAAAGGCCTTTGTGCCGTGCATGTGGAAAAAGTAGTTGCGGGCCGTTCCCATGCGGGTTCCCGGGGCAGGACTGACCTCGTATCTGCCGCGCAGGTAATCCTTGGGAAGCAGTCTGGCATAGGCACGGGCGAAATCCTCAAGTTCCTCATAGGCTTTCACTTGCCTGGCATTTTCCCGGTCGAGGGCGGGCAGGAATATCTTTTCGCTGAGGGCGCCGGAGGGTGAGCTGTGGTAGAAAATCGCGTAGTCGAAGCTCTGTTTCTGGGCCAGTTGGATAATGGCCAGGATTTCCTTTTCCGAGGCGGGCTCAGGCCCCTTATAGTTCTGGTGGTGGGGAGGCGGGGAGTCGAAAGCTTCCCAGAAAACCGGGTAATTGCGGTTGAGGTCAACTCCGTCTTCGTGGAGGTCCAGTTTGCCGTTGGCGTTGGTGTCGCGGTTGTTTTTGCGTTTGCTGGAGCTGAGGCCGGCTGAGACCACGCGGTGCCCTTCAGGATTGAGGGTTGGCACGATCCAGAAGCGGTAAACATCGAGGATGGCGTCTATCTTTTTATCCTCACGGCTTTTGGAGGCCAGTTTTTCCGCCCAGTCCAGCACGACTTCCAGGCCCAGCACCTCATCGCCGTGATGCTGGCCGATCAGCAGGACGTTGCTTGTGGCGTGGGGACGGCCAATGTCCAGACAGTAGATAGGCAGGTTTTCACTGCTGCTGAAGCCGATGATGTTCAGCTGCACAAGGGCGGGATTGAGGTCCATGATCTCCTGAAGGCGCGCGAACATCCTTTCGGAACGCAGATAAGCCTCATCCAGGGGATAAACGTTTCCCCGCGTTCCGGCACAGGCTGAGGCCAGCAGGGCGATCAGCAGCAGGCCCAGGCGATGATAGGGTCTTTGTAACATAAAACCACTTTACGCAAGCGCATCTTTCCGTCAACATATTTGCGGCGCCGGCGCAGCAAGCGCGCAACGTACATCTTTTCAACATACTTCTTGACAAGATGGAGCCTTGAGATTGAATGAACCTAAGAAGAGGTTTTAAAATCGTATGTGTACCCGATACAAAGAGATATGTGATCTGACTATCAACAATTTCAATAAAATAGCATCTGCACGCCCAGATGCTATTTTTTTATCCCGGAGGCAGCATGAACAGTAGTGAAATCATTCGCCTGGCCTTGGCCGAGGACATCGGCAGCGGAGATATCAGCACTGCCTATCTGGAACTGGAGCCCGTTCCTGAAAAGGCCTTCATGATCGCCAAAGCCAAAGGTGTGCTGGCCGGGCTCGATATCGCCCGGGAGGTTTTCCTCACGGTGGACAAAAGCCTCAAGATCACGCTGTACAGCCGGGACGGCGACGAGGTGACGCCAGGCTCCGAGATCATGCGCGTGGAGGGAAATCCCGCCAGCATCCTTCAGGGCGAGCGCACCGCGCTGAATTTTCTCCAGAGGATGAGCGGCATTGCCACCCTTACCCGCTCCATGGTTCGCGAGCTTGAGGGCACTTCTGTGCGTTTGCTTGACACCCGCAAAACCACACCACTTTTGCGCGGGCTGGAAAAATATGCCGTGAGGGTGGGAGGTGGCTTCAATCACCGCTTCGGCCTCTATGACATGGTGATGCTAAAGGAAAACCACATCCGCGCCTGCGGAGGCATCACCGAAGCTGTCAACCGGGTGAAAAAACACAATACCGCCCACAAGATCGAGGTGGAGGTAACCAACATCCAGGAACTCGAAGAGGCGGTCAGCGCCGGGGTGGACAGGGTGATGCTGGACAACATGAACCTCACCCAGATCCGCGCCTGCGTGCGCCGCTTCGGAAAAAAGGTGGAGCTGGAAGTATCGGGCGGAGTTACCCTTGCCAACATTGCCAAACTTGCCCAGACGGGCATACATTATATCTCCAGCGGCGCTTTGACGCATTCCTACCAGTCGCTGGACATCAGTCTTTTATTCAAGGAGTGACGATGGAAGAACAACTGCGCACCCTGGCCAAAATGCAAAAACTGGACGACCAGATCGGTGCCCTGAGGCTGCTGCAGCAGCAACTGCCCAAAGAACTTAACGATATCATCGAACGCGTGGACCAGTCCGCCGCGAACCTGCTGAACAGCCAGGCCGAACTTGCCGAGACAGAAAAGAAACAACGCGCCTTGGAAGGCGACATCAAACAAAACCAGAGCACCATCCAAAAATACACCACCCAACTCACCGAGATCAAGACCAACAAGGAATACAAGGCCCTGAACAGCGAGATCGCCTATCTGAAAGACAAGATTTCGGAACTGGAAAGCCAGCAACTCGAATTGATGGATGAGGAGAATGCCGCCAAACAGAAGGTGGAGCAGGACAAGCAAGACCTCGAAGCCGCGGAAAAGACCAAACGCGACCGCGAGGGCGACCTGCGCAAGAAAATTGAATCCCTTGATGCCGAGATCGACAAGCTCCGCGCTGAACGCACCCTGCTGGCCAAGACCCTGCCCCAAAACCTCGTGCGCCAATATGCCAACATGATAAAGAACAAGGGCAACTGCGCCGTGGTCTATGCTCGCAACGGTGCCTGCGGCGGTTGCGGTTATGTGATTCGTCCCCAGATCCGCATCGAGCTGCAGCTGCGCAACAAGGTGAATTTCTGCGAAAGCTGCGGGCGCATCCTGATGGAGGAATTTAAGGACCTCTAACCCCCTCTAATGCAGGCCGTAACCTGTTTGGCCAGCAATTCTTTAATGGGATTGGCAATTTATTGCTTGACAGAAAAGCAGAATGACAGGATTAGATTTTTTAAGCTCCGAAGGTGGGCGTTCATAGAGTGTTAGAAAATTTGGGAGGTTCGATTGAGAACCGATGATATACATACATAAATGTCAATATCAGGCACGGACGGGGCATCCTTTTCTTTCAGGGCTCTGCCGTCCGGCGCACTTTGAGTATTAACCCGAGAATATAAAAATGGGAAAAGGAGATATCCTATGAAAAAACCCCTTCTTTTCACGCTGCTGCTGATTTTTGTGATCGGCATGTTCAGCAATGTCTATGCCCAAGTCAACGTTACCATTGGTACTGGGACCTCAACCAACACCGAGACCGGTGTTCCGGCCCCCTATGGAACTTGGTACAAGAGTTTCCGCCAGCAGTTTCTGCTACTGGCCACGGAAATCGAGGACGCGGGCGGTGGAGCGGGCAACATCAATTCAGTGGCCTTCAATGTGGCCAATCTGAACACCTGTTCCCCGATGCCGAACTACACAATTCGTCTGAAACACACCACCCAGACCAGCCTTAGCACCACATTTGAGGTTGGGGACTATCAGACCGTGTACACGCAGGCAGAGTTCATGCCCGTGGTTGGCTGGAATACCCACACCTTCTCGACTCCCTTTGTCTGGGACGGCACTTCGAACATTCTTGTCGATATCTGCACCACTCTCGTTACTGGGAACTACACCCGTAATGCTTCTGTTTATTACTCCTCCACCACTTTCAATAGTGCCCTGCGCTACCAAAGCGATAACAGCGATGCCGGTTCCGCCACCACTGGAACCACCGGCACCAACCGTTCAAACGTCAGGTTCAACATGGAATCCGTTGTGGTGACCGATCCGCCCAACCCTGCGCAGATCGTCTCGCCGCTTGACGGCGCTGTGAACGTGATGACCTCCGCCACCCTCAACTGGGCTTCCGGAGGCGGCGTGCCCTCAGGCTACAAAGTGCATTTCGGTACAACCAACCCACCCCCCTTCATCCAAAACACCACTGAAACCGACTATGCGCCCACCAACATGGAACTCACCACCACCTACTACTGGCAGATAATTCCCTTCAACGTCATGGGTGACGCGACAAACTGCCCCGTATGGAGCTTCACCACGGGTGGACCGGTAGTCCTCATGTCCAACGGCACTCAGAATGTGCCGGATGGAATGACCTATTCTTTCTATGATTCCGGCGGTCCCGACGGCAACTATCAAAGCTCTGAGAACTACACCTTCACCTTCACGGCTACCAATCCCTCCTCGATCATCCACGTGTTGTTCACGGAATTCCATACGGAAAGCGGCTGGGATTTCCTGAAGGTCTATAACGGACCGGATACCTCCGCCCCGCAGATCGGACCCGCTGCCGGCTACACAGGCACCACTCTGCCTGAAGAGATCATCGGCTCCAACGCTGTGACTTTCGTATTCACTTCCGACAGCTATTACACGTATAGCGGATGGTCAGCCGCGGTCAGCGCGGTGGACCTCCAACACGATCTTGGCGCGCAGAGCATTTCCGGTAACACCACTCCCTCGGTGAACAGTCCCAGCACCTATACGGTGGCGGTGAAAAACAACGGCGCCAACACCGAAAACACCTACACTGTGAAGCTGATGGGCACCGGAGATGTGGAACTAGCATCCATTCCCGGCACCACCATCGCTCCCCAGCAGACCATCGACTTTGGCCTTACCTGGACTCCCACAGCCCCCGGCGCGATGCAGATTTGGGGTAAAGTGGTGCTTGCCGACGATGGCATAGCCACCAACAACCAAACCCTGCCTCTAAACGTGACCGTGCAGCAGGAAGGGATTGTGGCTGTTACTATCGGTGACGGTAGCGAGACTGCTCGCATTCCGGTTGACTTTTTCTGGAAAAACAGCCTGTGTGAGACGATATATCCCGCAACCGACATGAACATCGGCGGCTTGATCACCGGCGTGCAGTATTACAACACCTTCACTTATGCAAACAACTTGATGGCAAAACCCACCAAGATCTGGATGGGCGAGATCGCCGACGCTGACCTCAGCGGAGGATGGGTTCCCTCCACCAGCCTCACATCAGTATTTGACGGCAATGTGGACTATCCTACCGGACAGAACGACATCAACATCACACTGCAGACCCCATATGTTTATAGCGGCGGTAATCTCGTGGTGTTGGTGCAGCGTCCCATGGACACCGATTGGTTCAGCGGGGTCAACTTCCTCGCCCAGACCATCGGCAACGCCCGCTGCCTGAATGTCTATTCAGATAGCACCCCCTACGATCCGGCCTCTCCTCCCTCCAACACCACTCCCTCCGGACAGTTTCCCAAGACCACTTTCTTCCTGGTCGTGGACGACATGGGCGCGCTCACCGGTACGGTGCGTGACGCGAACAACGTTGCCATGCCCGGCGCGACTGTTTCCATCAGCGGCACCCCCCTTACCACTATCACCGACGCCAGCGGCGTTTACAACTTCCCCTACGTGGCGATGGGTCCGCAGACCGTTGTGGCCACCAAACACGGCTACAACGTTGTTTCCCACAACGTAACCATCATTGAAGACGAAACTGTCACCCAGGACTTCGTTCTCACCCAGTTGCCTCAGGTCACCGTGACCGGCCGCATCGTGGGCAGCGACCAACCCACAGTAGGCCTGGCTGACGCCATCATCAACCTCACCGGTTACGAGCCTTACCAGGCAACAACCAACGCCAACGGCCAATTCACCATCACTGGCGTCTATGCCAGCCAAACTTACGATTACACCGCTCAAGCCGTCGGTTACCAAGCTGCCACCGGCCAGGCT
>Ga0116187_1000225_pt1 | contig 70978 bp, 80 predicted proteins | sample AD_JPNNA6_MetaG_FD_89755 | JGI IMG/M metagenome (GOLD analysis project Ga0116187, IMG submission 89755) | Active sludge microbial communities of municipal wastewater-treating anaerobic digesters from Japan - AD_JPNNA6_MetaG | ecosystem: Engineered > Bioreactor > Anaerobic > Digestate | place... | reverse complement strand
TAATTTTATTATGCTCGTCTTCAGTTAAATAAAGATGTTTAAATAAACTTTCTTGTAAAGGAGTAATAGAGATGGTCGTAACATCTGCGATAATATCATATTTATTTTTTGAAAAAATAAGTTTGGCATCAACGCCCTGTTTTCTAAGAGTATCTAACAAACGTGCTTTATCTTTAATACCAAAAAGTAATAATGTTTTATTAGATACCAAATTACTTATGTCCATATTTAATATATATCGTTTCTCATTACTATATTGCCGGATCTTTCCCTCTTTAATTAAAAGATTATCAGTTGAATCTGATAATAGAGAAAGGACATTAGTGAACATTTCAAACTCTTTGTTATTCCAACTAATATAATTTTCGTTAAATTCTGCCATTTAAAACACCTTTCAATTTATTTTTATTCAAGTAACAAAAAACAAATTTCACTTTTAAAAATTAAAGTTCATCAGAAATATCTACATCAATATAAAGATTAGAAATTGTTTTACATTTTAGTGCAGATTTCAATTTATCAAGAATAGAATTTTGAAATTCTTTACCTAATGTTTGTTCTACAATTTTATCAATTTCAGGTTTCATGTTTGTAATTATTTCTTCAATTTTCTCACTTACCATTTCTCTTAGTAACGTATGAACCGTTTTACTAAGTAATGTTTCTTTATCATAAGAATTTGCCTTATATTGTAGATGCGCTCGAATAATATCTCTAAGAAGAGAATCCCTTTTTTCTTCGGAAAACGATTCTGCCAATGCCACAGCAATTGCATTATTTATTTTTGCTTCTGGAATGTCGATGTTAATTGACATGCTTGTTCTCTACTTTCTGCGGTTATAATAGCATGATCTTTAATAAAACAACTTATATCCTCTGGGCTGGGAATAACAAATGTCATTTGTCTTTGCATCTTTTTTGAACGATTTGTTCTAATATCATATTTTTTATATGTTTCCCATGGCATTTCTCTAATAAGATACCACTTTTCAGATTCTCTATCTTGTACAATTAACCATAACATATTTTATTCCTTTTTCATTTTTATTTCTTTCACAGGCCATTTTAATTCTCTATATATTTCTTTACGTTTTTCAGCACTCCTTTCAAAGTATCCAATTTGGTGCATCTTATTAGAACGTTGTTTATCATATATAGACCAAACTTTAGGACCTTCTGTATCCACTAAATCTAAAACAATTGGCGTGGATTTACCCATCAATTCACGTCTGATTCTTCCCACAGCTTGTTCTACATTTGAACAAGTATTTATCATAATTAAACAATCTAAATCTGGTCGATTATTACCATCCCTAGCTCCAGAGAAAGTTCCAAATACAACATCTTTCTCCATAAAGGCAGTTTTTAAATCATCTGTGTCAGAGACTGATAATCTTTGTTTACTATCAGAGGAAGGTAAGAATATACCAATATGTTTCTTATCCAATTTACATTCTTTTGCCAATTTAATTAATACGTTTATATTTTTACCTAGAACTAAAGTTTTTCTTCCTTTTTTAAAAGATCTAACAATTAAATCACTTACAACTTCAAAAAAATAATCAGATTTAATCATAGCTTTTTCATATCTGGAATGTTGAAATTTTTCACCAAAATAAAAATAATAACGTGGATTGGTATAACTAGGATGGGTATAGACGCCGAAAGGAAAATGAAGCATATATATATCGGGAACTAATAAAGTTTCATCTTTACCCACTGGGAAGTAAGTTATTTTACCTAAATGAAGCTGTAACACATCTTCTAAATCAAATCTTTTTGGGGTAGCAGATAATCCATAAACTCTCATACAATTAATATTAAAAGATGCCTTACTAAACTGCTCAGGTCCAATGGTTGTATGTACTTCATCAAAAACACATACCCCTATACCTGAATTTTTAAGAGCCTCTAAAAATTTTGGTTTTTTAATTCCACTAATTATAGTTTGAACATTACCAATCAATATTGGTTTTTCAAAAATCTGTTCAAACTTGGTTGTTTTTATAGTTCCAATTTCTTCTTCTTTTATATTAGTATGTTTTATAAACTCTTCTATCCACTGCTTTAATAATTGTGTTTTATGAACAATAATTAATGCTTTTTTTCCAATCTTACAAATCGCATCAATGGTTATTACAGTTTTTCCACTACCTGGTTCTAATTTTAAAATACCATGAGTATTTGTAGTAAGAAAATCAATTGATTTTTTCTGACGTTCATTTCTAGGAATAATATTGGATTGTATTTCAATATTATTTCCATCTTTTGTATTATCTATGATTTGTTCTTGAATAGGAAAAAATCTGGGGACTATCAAACTTCCGTCAGGATTCTCATAATAGAGAGAAACATTATCTACAGTGTCATCCCAATTATAAATTTTACGTGTAAGACTTGCTTTTATAACTTCTATAAATTCATAATTTTTAGGAATGATAATCCCCGATTCTCTGATTAACATAATATTAGATGCTCCTTGGACTGTTTACAATATCCAAATATGAAATAATATTTGAAATATTTTGATTTATATCAACGGTCCCATCCAAAACAAAAACATCTTTTAGAACCGTTTTTGCTGTTTTAGATGGCGTTAAAAGATTTAAATATAAAAATCGTTTTTCATTAAAAAATATTTTACTTGAAGAATCCTCATCAAACTCTTCTTCAAATCTATCAATTGTTCCTACAAAATCCCTTCTTTGTTTTGAGACTTCATATGGAATATCCAAAATAAAAGTAATCATTTTATCTAAAAGATCTTTTCCAAAAATATTCATTACATTATTGGTAATAATGTCTGACGATTTTGTACCATTTATATGAAAATTCTGATATACAAAAGTAGAATGAAAACACCTATCTAAAATTACAATTCTATGGTTTTTTAATGCTGGGCGGATACATTCAATAACTAATTCATTCATATCTGCCAATGAAAGATTCATACATGTGTATTCATTAAATGTATAATCTTTTTCCTTGATCAAATTTCTTACTTCTGGGATTCCATCCCCCGGGCATTTAAATACAGAAACACCGTTACATCCAAGAATATTAGAATATTTATCATTACTTGTTAATCTTTCGTGAAATTCTGAATTAAATGCTATTGTAGACTTTCCACAACCATTTATGCCTTCTAAAACAATAATAGTTTTAATTTCATCAACTTTCATTTTAACAGATTTCCTTTCAAATTGAGTTAATTACTTTTAAAAAAATAGGGTAGTATCCCAATATTAAAAAAGGGATACTACCCCAAATTAACATAAATAAGGAAAAACTTCCTATTTTTTTAAATGCCTTTTTTTAAGAATTGTATTCCACGCTTTTAGTAAATTATCGTAACGTAAGTCATTTCTACTGGAATTTATTATTACGGACTCAGGTTGATCATCAATGGAAAATAACAACGATGGATCAGCAGAGTGCTCAGCAAATTTATTTTGAACAATATCCCAGTAAAATGAAAAATTACCATCCGAATAATCATATAAATAAGTTTCAATTTCAGGCATTTTATTCTTTACATCATCGACTAAAAAAGAATCAATACCTAAAATAAAATCTCCATTATATTTTTCGTTCAATTTACGTGCAATATCTGTCCAAGTGGAATGGTCATATTTTTGAAACTGTTTTCCACGACCTGAATCTTTAAACGATAATAGAATAATATCCGGTCTATATGTTTCTTTTATTAGAGTTTCAACAAATTTATATAAGTTTTCAACAGGATTAATACCTAGTACATAATGGAACTTCGGGTTTGGTATTTCATATTGTTCTGATAATTTTATCCACTTTTTTGCTATAGATATTTCATTTGTACTAAACGCCACAGATTTACAGCAAGTTAAAACTGCTTCGCGAATATCATCAAATTTCATCCACTCAAAAGACTGGGTTGAAAAATTTGGAATAACCCCATCTGTCTTAATACGTTTTAAAATTTTAGAAAATTCTGGGTGGGATGTCGGTTCCCCCCCACCAAGCGCAACTTCAAAAATACCAAGTTTTCTTAAATATTCCCCAAATGCAAAAAAGTCTGCATTTCCATGCTGACCCTTTATAGTACTGCCCTGATAACAATATTTACATCCCTTAGCACAATAATCTGTAATTTTAATATCTATTAGATCTGGATAGAACCCAAATTTTGGATCTTCTTTATCATTAATCTTAGTTCTGATCAATTTTGGTCCATGATAATCAGAAGGATTAAATAATGTCAAAAAACCTTGAGGATCAATTTTGAAAAGAAAATTATCTGTGAAACAATTATTCGAAAATTCATTAACTTTAATATTGGGAATTCCATCTAATGGATCATCTTCCTCTGAAGAATTATCATTCCCCCCCAAAATATAAATATTAGGATTATTAATAATATTTTTCTTTATCCAAATAAAAAGATCTTCTAAAGTTTGGTTAGGTAAATGTGGTTTTGGAAAATTTCCAAAAGATTGATGATCCACATGTATTTTATCATAATAATTAAATAGTTTATCTCTCTTTTTTTCAAAATTATCGTCGCATGGAAAATGATGATTCGCTAAAACGAATGCCTCGTGATCTGATAATTTCATTCCAAGATAATGTATGAATGCACAGGATCTAAAATAATTATTTTTTTCACTTGGAGTTGATTGTAAAAACCAATCCCATTCAAACGAATCAAATTTTGGATCACTGAGAAGAGAAAGATCTTTTTTACCAGAATGATAAATAATTGAATGATATGAACTACTATTTGTTGAAAACCCATAACGAACTTTAGAAATCTGATTTTTAGTCAAAAAGAACATTATTTTCCTTTCTGTTATTAATCATAATATTCAGACAAAAATAACAAATAACACAAATAATAATCGTCATCCATCAATTGTTCTTTTGTGAGAATGGTAGTAGATGTCGGGGTTTCTGATAGTTCCAATTTTGAAATACCTTTTAATCCACCTAATTCCAAATTTCTCCAAATCCAAAGAATAATATTTTCTGAAGTAGAATTTAACCCGTCTAATATATCATTTATATTTTGATGATCTAAAACAGAAATAACCTTATCTTTTACAATTTGATTTAAATCTCCGAAATTCATTACCATATCGTTTTGTATAGGTCTTTCGATAAATACTTTCAATTTATATGTATGCCCATGAGGATATCTGCATTTACCAGAATAATCATATAGAAAATGACTTGAATCAAACTGAAATTCTTTTACAATTGTCTGTTTACGTCTTGGATAGGTATTCTCGAAATTAACTACGACATCGGCACAATGGCCCCCATTAATATTTGAAATTAATAGGTTATCCATATTACCATCAACAGGTAAAAAGCTTACAGAATCTTTATTACACTGACCGTAATGGCATTTTCCATATCCCAAATTCTTAAGTATCTTGGGAATGTTTTCTTTTATTTTTGTTTTTATTTCATCTCTATTTACGAATCGAAATGGAGAACTAGGTAATTTATAAAACCCCAATAAAAATTTATCGCAAGTCGTGTATTTTTTTCTAACAAATTTAAAGATATGATTTTCTGTAGTATACATTTTTTTTCTTACAAGATGTTTTATTACATCAGTCATTGTTACTGAATATTGAGCGTTATTTTTAAAAAATGCGTATAACATATTTTCGACTTTTTCAATATACAATGCGTGTTGTGAAACTACACTTTCAAAGTTAGTCATATGTTTGTACAAATCATAATCATTTCTAAAAATCTCTTCACATACAGGACATCTAAGCATATTCAAATTCCTTTTCTAATTGATAATGTTTTAATAAATCAAAAACTTGCCACTTTTCACCAAAGTCTTTAATTTCAACTTTATTGAACTCTCCAATAATTATATCATAATAATTGTAATAGATTCTATCACTTTGAATTAAAAAAATACCATAGCATATAAAATCATCGTCTTTAGAATAATGAAAATGTTTTTGTCTCAATATACCAATAAATACATCGTTAGTGTTATCTTTATAATTCTCTTTTTCAAGATATTTTACACATTCATTATAAAATTGAATCATATTTTCAATTTTATCTGGAGTATTTAATATTTTACTATTCTCTTTTCTTACATGAATCAATCCATTTTTTACTTTAGGATTACTTTGAATAAATGAAGTTAATAATGATTTAAAATAACTTAATTTAATTATTTTATTGGGAAATGTTTTAATACTATCAGGAATCATGGTTTTCCTCTTCCTCTGAAACTTTTAAAAGATCTAGAGAAATATAGGAATACATTCCTTTTTTGTTCTCTATTGATAAAGCCATTTTATTATCATGCAGTACTATTGTGTATTCAAGCCCGCAATTACATACTCCCGAAGGAGAATTCTGATAAACACTAAATTTACTGTTACATCTCCCACAGACAATATTATATATTTTCTTACCTTTTGAGGAGTCTTCTATTTGATTTGAGATGGGGATCTCTTGAAAATTAGTAACACGATTATTATTAGATTCTTTAATTATCTCTGGTGTTTTAGAAATCTCATTTATTTGTTCCTCTGTCATTTTCTCCTTTTCTTCTATATTTTTTATTTCTCTAATTCTATAAATTACTAGAATAGAGGTAAAAACAAGAAAAAGAGATATTGAAATCAACCACCCCAAAGTTTTTAATAAAAACAAACAAAAAGCAATAACTAAAACGTTACCAAACAAAGTAGATAATAGAATAAGAATACCGGCAAAAATTTCTTTTTTAGTAATTTTATCTTCTGAATTATTAAAGTTTTTTTCGAACATCTGCATATTCCTTTTTTGCATAATTTAAAATATCGTTTAAATTCTTGTTATTTTCATCTTTTTCTTTTTTTAAATCATCTGTATCTGTTTTTACCGAAAATAGTTTTTTAATTTTGTATTTTTCTATTACATCTTTAATTTTATCTTTTTCTATATTTGTTAGATTTGCTAGATCATCTAATATCTTTTCAATATCGCTTTGGTGTTTAGAAATCAATCCTGAAATGTGTCCTCTAATCTTTTCAATAATATTATACTCATCAATTTTCTTATCAATATCTTTAATGGTTTCTTGAAAATACTTTTTTAAAACAGCTTGATAAAACTGAAAAGATTTAACTAACATTTGATCTACAGAACTTCTAACTACTTTACTTTTTGTATTTACCACAAATATTTCATAATTTAATTGAGTAATTAAGGCATTTTTTATTGCCTCACACATCTTATTATATGCGTCTTCTCTATTTCTAGCCTTATTTACTTCAAACTTAACTCGCGTACTTGTGGTAGAGAGATCTCTGAATCCTATTTCTCCACTGGTTAATAAATTATAAGATTTATAATTATTTATTTTATTATAAATAGAACCGAACGAACATCTGGGTGCCCAACCTAATATTTCAATACTAAAATTTTGTCGATCTTCTTTAAACAATCCCTGAAGTTTAATTACACCTTTACCCTTGGTTAAAATCCTCTCTATTTCTTCATCCGTAGAGAGGATTTTACACCCTTGAATATTTGGATAAATTGTTTTTGGTTTTTTATTATTAAGTAAATCGAATAATCTATCAATTAAATCATTAAGTTTAAAATTTGGAATTGAAACTTTAAATCCCGCGGCAATCGTATTTGTTTCATATTTACTAAATAAACAAAATGGAATCATAGTCGGAATAATGACAGGCTCAGGAGATGCCTCATCTGGCTTCCAGGGGACATAATTAACATATTTGAAAGCCAGTTCTTCAATAAAATTATTTGCCTTTATTTTTGTATATCGAGGAGCGGCGGGGCCACTTTCTTCAATACCAAATTTAGATCCCCATTGTCCATCTCCGTCGGCAAACTCATTTTGTACGGCCCAAGTACAAGTCCCATCCGCAGCTGAGTGTGGATGCCAGTTTGCCATACACTCACCTGTAATTTTAGTTGTCTTTTCATATTTATTTTTTGCAATTGTGTGTAATGTTAAAAGAATACGTTTTTGTACAGGTAGCAACCCATCAACCATATTAGGAATCATTTTACGAGTATTTACATAATCTACATATTCCGAGTAATATTTGGGAACTAAAACTTCTATACTCATATAAAATCACCACCTTAGAGAAGTTTCCATTGTTTTTGAGCCAATTGACGTTTCTTTTGACTATCAGAAATTAATTCAAAAATTTGATCAACTTATCACTCCATAATACTGGAATTAATTTTCTATTTTTTCCAAAGGCCAATTCTTTTAATTCTTCTGTGGGAAATTCCCCCAATCCTTTAAAGTGACGTATTTTTTTATTTGCTTCTCTGGCGTCATCAAGTTCCTCTTTAGTCCAAAGGGGGACAAAATTCTTTCCATAACCCACGCCATCTAAAGGTGTTTCACACAAAAACAATTTTTCGGCTTTAATTAATGGTTCCATAAATTTTGCAAAAAAGGTCATTAATAAAGATGAAATATGCCCCCCCGCAGGGTCGCTATCACATATAATTACTACTTTACTATATCGTATATTATCGCTATTAAAGTTATTTTCAATTCCTGCTCCAATGGCTGTTATAATTTCTTGTATTTCTTTGTTTTTTAACAATTCTTTTTTTACAACAACATTTGGAATTACTCCTCTAAGGGGTAATATTGCATGTTTTTTTGGGTTTCTTCCTTGAATTAACCCTCCAGCAGCACTATCCCCCTCGCATATAAATAGTTCCCCATCCCGATCAATGCAATCTCTAAGTTTAATCAATTTTGCTAAGGCCTTATGTTTTCCTTGATTACCAATTATTTTTTTACTTTGGATTTTCTTACGATAGTCTTGAAATTTTTCCAATAACGGAATAAGTTTTTCCTCATTCTTTGTGAAATAATCTTTAATCTGTTTTTCGATTGGGTCCATAACACTTAGATCAGATTTCTTTTCCAGTCGAACTTTAACTTGTGCTTCAAAAGAGGCATTAATAATTTTTAAGTTAATATATAATCTAAGCCAATTTAGGCAATCATCATTATGAAATTCATAGTGATGTTTTTTGGCAAATGTAGAGAATACTCCTCTTAGGATGTTATAAAGACGTGTTACATGCGCCCCATCTTGTACTTTGACTAAGTTTACAGTGGTTAACAACTTTGGACTAACAGATCCCTCCTCATCCCATGAGATTTTTACATCGCATGATTCGGGACCTTTTTTATTAGAAAAATTAAACCATTCGGTTACAGATTTACTTAAATAATCTAAAATTAAATCTTCTTCATTTCCCTTTATGATTGTTTTTTCCCCATTAACCATAAAGGCAATTTTTAAATTAGAAAAGTTTGCACAAGCAATCCTCAATCGTTCTTCAATATGTTTGGCATTTACAGAAGTATTAGAGAAGTATTTATTACTTGGATACACATCTATTTTCGTTGAAAAAGGTTTTTCTTCATCTAAAAAAATAGATTGTTCTCTTTTAATATTTCCCTCATGATCAAATTGATAAAACCCATGTAAATTATTCTTAAAGATTTCAATTATTACTTTATTGGACAATGCTGTGCATGCCACTAATCCAATCCCATGTAATCCACTGGCAATTTGATACGCAGAATTTTGATCGTTTTTATTAAATTTTCCACTAGTAAATAATTTTCTCGAGGCCATTATTGGGGGGTCTTGATCTAGGGGTAATCTTTGATCAAATGGAAACCCTCTACCATTATCAATTATCGAAAAAAATCCTTTTTTATCATCAATTATTACACCAATTGAATTACAGAACCCTGCTTGAACTTCATCTAAAGAATTATCTAAAACTTCTTCCAATAATCTTGTTGCGTCCTCGCTAGAACCAATATACATGCCCGAATTTTTTCGAATATGATCTATTTGGTTCATTTCAACTATAGAATTAACATTATATTCTACCACGTAGTTTTCTCCTGAAAAAATCAGAATAAAAAAATGAGGCCCATGTTTAAATCACAATTACACAGGCCCCATTTGTTTGCTCATATATATTTATGTTTAATTATTATTTGTTTTAAAAATTAATTTCCCTTTATCCCAAATTTCAATAAAATTTCTTGAATTCAATATTTTATTATCTGTTATAACAATTTCCCCATATACTGGCAGACCCCCACTAATAGGGTGTTCATTTTTTAATACTTCTCGCCAAATACAATAACCTTTTTTAGGCTGTTTCGAGATAGCAAAACTCATCCCCTTTTTACTCAAATCAGAAATAATAGATTGTAACGATTTAAGAGGTAACTCATTAGTCACCAATACTTTAAAATTGTTATAAAACTGACTAAATTCTTTAGTAATTGTTTTGGATTTTACATTATATACTTGTGTTGGCATTTATAATCTCCCGAAATTTAGAATATTCAACCATTGTTACAAAGGAAGTCTACAAGTTCCTCCCTCGTCACTGCTTATAGGCTCAAACTCTTCTGCCATACGTTCGATGATTGGAATAATTTCCAAATCACCTATATAAATTGCTCTGTGAATACATTCTTCTTTTGTGGCATTAAATTGTACAAAAACTCTTGAATATTCATTAGATTTAAAGAAATCACGATTTTTCTTTTTTATATTTGTGGCATCCAATATTACTTTTTTATGTCCTGCTTTAAATAAAGCATCTACCATTATTTTGGCAATACGCCAAACTTCCGGTTCATTTTCTTCTACATACCGTTGTCCATTTTTATTGATTACCAACCTAATTGAATCTGGATTAACGATCGGAGATTTATTGTATTTTCTACTCCATGTACTTTTTCCGGATCTCGGTAATCCCACAGTCATATATAGAATGTTTTGATCTACCATCGCGCTAATCCTTCTCCGATTCTAAAGTAATTTATAGGATTCCAATTAACAGCCAGTAGTGTAAGAATAGTCAGGATAGATTCGACTAAACACCATATTCTGGATTTTAAGCCCAACTTGACTCTTTTCTTCTTTATCCTTTAAGAACCTTTTATTTTTTCACCCAGGCTAATAGGTGTTAACGTTTAATATCTTGAATCTTTTGTCTTAAAGGATACAATAAATAGATTCTAAAATCCATTTATTGAAAGTAAAATATTATCCAATTTTCTATCCATTATTTATCTTTGTTTACGTTAACGAAATCCTATAATTACAAATATTTATTCTTCGATCAATTGAGTAGTTGCATTGATGGTTTCCAATCGCCCATCAATACTATTATAAAAATCTTCCCAATGACGAATTTTTGATTGCTTTTGTTTCTCTTCGTAAAACCGAGTAACTGTAAGATCTATATTTTGAGAATTTTTGAATTGAGATGCAGATTTATAATAGTTATTATCGTTTAAAGATTGATAAACTCCTACAATCAAGGAGGCCAATTTTCTTCGAATTTGAATCAATGAATGAATGGAATATGTATGCCCATTCATTTCAACCATTGTCTTCAAATTGGTTACATTAATCTTACGATGAATTTCTAGATAATTTTTTACTAGATCTTCTGAAGATTGAAGAATAGCATCAATTTCTTTCTTTTGTTCTTGCTCTGAAGTAAAATACGGTTTTTCATTTGATGGTTGAGATGAATATTTTTCTAGCAATGTGCAATTCTTTTTAAGTTTCTTTTCGATCAACTTTAACTCTTTCAAACCTTCAGTAATCGTCATCAGTTAATTCCTTTCTTTAAAATATTATTGATTAGAATGGTATGTCTTCAAAAGATGGCTCTTGAATACCACCCATGTTGCCCATTTCCTCAAACTGTTTCCGTTCTTGCTCTATATTCATATCTTCACGCTCAAAATCTTCATCACTGGTTATTCCCAGATCATATGAATATTCGAAATCTGAATCAGAAGTCACATCACTATTATTTTGAACCCTATTTTTAGGTGTATTATCTTCGGAATTAGATATATTTGAAATATTACTTTCTTCTTCTAAATTTGAATAATAATCATATTCTTCTTGGGATGTATCCTGAGTTTTTGATTCATAACTTTTTTTGTAACTAGTATTTCCAGAACTATTTTTAGACTTAGCAATTGCTTGACGAATCAAACTCTGAATACAAGTAATAGTTGAAACTAGAAAATCAGAATTTTTACAAAAAGTTTCAATAAAAGTAATAAATCGCTTTGTTTCAGAAATTCTAAAACTATACGAAACAACTTGAGTTTTTGGAAAGGATTTGGGTGGAATTAAAGTTAATTTTAAAGAAGGAATAATATTCCCATTTTTATCTTTTGAGGTTTCTAAAATGAAACGGGAAGGAAACTTAGATCCACTGGTATCAAAACGAAAATGTTGTAAAGAAAATTGCTTTTTATACTTAGGATCATTTTCCTTGGGATTTTCATAAATACCTTTAATCAACTTTGGATATGCTTCTAGAATTTGAAAACACTCATCTACAGATAATGAAAAATGAGCAGGTTTTTCATGGTCATATCTTTTTTCGCCTTTTTTAACAACACCCACATTGTTTGGGTTCAGAGTCTTAGCTAAATATATATGCACACTATTTCCCGCGGATGTAATATCCCATGAAATCAAAGAAGTTTTAGGATTATACAAACTAGGTTTACTTATAGCTAAATTACAGAATTCTTGAAGTACATTAATAGGATCCATATTTAGATGCCTTTCGAATATTGTTTTTTTATTATAGTTTTATAATTAATTACTTCCAAGTTCAATTTTGGAAATTTCATCAATATTCTGGCGTCTAACAGGTTGATCCTTTTTAACATATACAGTTTCTTTTTGTTTAATGGATACCATACCTGTCTTAAAATCAATTGTACAATTTTTTACAATATGTAACCCAAGTTCTACCAAAGTACTAATCAATCTTTCCGGAGGATTCAAAAAATGGAGTTCAGCACTATTCGTAAAGTAAAATACCAATAGTTCTGTCCCGGCATCAAATCCTTTAATATCACCCTTAAATTCACTTGTTCCATGTTTAATAGTCAACATAAAAACTTTTCCCTTCTTAGAAAATATATTAAAGTCAATAATTTATTCAGTATATTGACTTTTTGATTCACTTATTATTTTAGATATAAATGATTGAAAACTTTCCCTATCTATATATTTTAAAGCAAATCTAAACATAGGTACAACTCTAATATTTTTTTCATTTAAAAAAGATTCAAAATCATTCATATTAGAAAAATGATCTTCATTTATATTATATTCAAATAATTTCTCCAACAAATAAACTTTCAAAAAATATAAGAGTTTGATTGTTTCTTTTCTAAAATCCAATTTCGTAAATGAAGGTGTTAGAAAACTTCTCAATGAATTTAAAGAATAATGACTAGATAGTAATTTAATTATCTCTCTAAAATATTCGATATTTGAATCTTTTACTTCATCAATTAGAAATTTTAATTCATATTTTGATATTCTCCTTTTTATAGATTTTAAAAGTTCATTCTGATTGTATATAAATAAAGATTCCCCAGAAATTATTTCCTGAGGTATTTCATTTTCTTCAAAATCAGTTACCCTTCCTAATACAGGATCATCAAACATATTAAATTCCTCTTTTTAAGGATTAATTAAAAACTCTTTTTTTAACTCGACATTTAATTCTATTTGTTTTAAGAATAATTCATTATTTTTATTTATAAAATTATCAGCCAAAATTTTGGTATTGAAAATTCCTTTTATTACATTTTCTTTGTCATACACAACATACACGTAATTCGAACTCGTACTTAAATTTAAAAATATTAAAAAAATTGGATATTCAATTATATCACAATCTAATTCGTTCTCAAAAAATAAAAGATTAAACATAATAATTCATTATTTAATATATATAATTAAGAGAAAATCTCAGATTCATTTATATTAATTGAATCTAACCATAACCAAGTAAATTCTGAAAGATCTTCTCTTCTCATATTTTTTAATTCTGTAATAGGAAAGAACTTCATTTGTTTATGGGCCCAAGGTTCTTTATTTTTAGGAATTCCTTGATACTTTTTTATCATATATAAGTGAAATCTTATTTGAATTGTTTTGTCATTAAATTGAACTTTTATTCTTTTAAATACTATTCGTCTTTTATTTTCAACTGTAATTCCAATTTCTTCCTTTAACTCTTTATCAATTGTTTCATCGGGAGTGTAACCTTTATCAATATGCCCCACAGGTATAGTCCATCTATTCATCTTTTTATGAAATAATAAACAAAGATTTTTTCCTGTTTCATCGAGAACTATTCCACCCACAGAGGAGTGATTGACTAAATCATCATTTCCAAATTTAATGAGTTTTTCACTTAAATATTGCATTATTTAGAGTGCTCCTCTATAAATAAATATAAATAAATAAATGCTTAAAATTTGTCCTAGAAGAATTTTTCTATATATATTAAAATTTAATAGATAGCAAATATTTTATAAAAAGGAGAGAATACTATGTTTAGATTCATACTTTGTATTTGGGTGATAGTTACATTCTTGATTTTTCGGTATAAAAAGGGAGAAAAAGCAATAAGAATTTTAAAGAAATGGTTTCTCCCAATTTTTGGATTAGTATTGTTTGTAGAAATCGTTTTTATGGTTTCCACAAATTCAACAGAGTATTTCAAATATACACCTATAGTATTAGCATCAATGGGGGTGTATATGTGGTTTCTAATTATTGGGAAAGGAGTAAAAGTATCTATCGAGAAATTTGATGATAAACATATAGAGTGGGTAATTTATGGTACACCCAAAAGAAATAAAGATTTAGAAGAAGAGATAAAAAGAAGAGAGGAGGAATTATTTAAACAGCAAGAAGAAATAAAAAAGGATGGATTGGGATTGAAATAATCCATCCTTTAAAAATACATTCCCAACTGATTAGTTGAAAGGAGCGCAACACTCCTTTCTTTTTTATTATAATAATTTTTTTATTTCAAAACATTTAAAGAAAAAATAAAAGGCCCCAAGGATTTCTCCAAGGGGCCTATAAAAACAAGTTTAAAACAGACTATTTTTTTGGTTAAATTGCATTCTTTCTAGCTTGCCAAGAAGCTAAGACCTTCTGAGCATCAGCTTTACACTTAGCGGGGTTGGCTGTTTTGGGGCAATTCGCAATTTGGGCTTTTACCCCCCCAATGGCCGCATCAGCCGCCGCTCTTTGACATTTCTTATACGCATCACCCGAAAGACCACGACAGGCATTATTTCTCTTTTTCCAAATATAAGCCGCTATTAAACCTAAAACTGTGGCACCAATAACAATTGCTCCAGTTTTAGTCATAGCTTGGTTTTTAAGCCATGAAGCGACGCTTGAACCTGTATCGACAGCAGTCTTGCCCCATCTCGTCAAAGTGGACCAAATATTCTGAAGAATACCGGTTTTTTCTCCCTCTTTGAGTTTGCCAGTCATATCGTGCGTCCATTGGGAACTATCTCCAGGTATTTGAGCAGCCACTTTTTCAATTTCATTTCTTATTGCTTGTTTTTCTGAAGAGTCAATTCCGATCGCATCTGCGTGTCTGAGCCGTGATCTTAATTCCGATAATTTATCTTTTAATTTATTTATATTTTGTAGCTTAATTGATTCATTTGCTTCAGCTTCCGCCTGTCTTCTCGCCGAATACATCTCCATCCTCTTTCTAGCATCTTCCTCAGAATAGCCTTCTTCATTCAACAAAACCGCAACCTCATTGGGGTTCCAAAGTAAATTATCAATACCAGATTCTCGCAAATGTTTATTAGCTTCAGAAATAATTCTTTTCTTTTCCTTAGTAGAAGTAATTCCCCAATGCTTGAAAATATTTTGAAAACTGGATTCAAGAATATCTTCCTTATTTCTAGGATTCTTACCGCTGTAATCATTGAAAATTTCTTCATGATCTTCAAGCAAATTCTTAAGAGTTCTAAACTTTCCTCTTTTCGCAAAATCCAAAATAATAGCAGTTTCAAGAACGGGCCCATCAACAAACACAGGGGCATTACCTTGAAAACTATTAACCCCAGAAACTTCCAAAATAGGATAAACGTTTTCGTATAAATATTGTTCCGCGTGTTCTTTAGTTATAACAGCCTCTTCTATCTGAGAAATCTTTTCAATTTTCTCATCATTAGGAAGATTACTTTCAAGAATTGTGTTTCTAAGAGTACCACGAACCTCTTCATAAATCATTGCGTCTAATTCTTGATAAATACTCTCTTCAATAATATCAATCCCATAAACTCCTCCATTTAACACCTTGTTCAATAATTGCACATTTTTATTCATAATCGTTTACACTCCAAATTATTAAAATGTTTTTTTTAAAAAACAATATGTTTTATAATTTGTTCTACTTTTTTTTCTTTAAAATCTATCATTTTCTATAATTCTTTTTTTCTAAGTTCCCAATCATAAATTAAACGTCTAACATTTTTTTCACATTTTTCTTGATTAGATGTTAATGGACAATTTTTGTATTGTGATCTCAAACTAACTAATACTGAATCAATTGCTTTTTTCTGACATACAATTTTTCTACTTCCTGTTAATCCATAACATACCCCCTTTCTTTTTTTCCAAATATACATTGCAATTAATCCTAATAATGAAGCCCCTAAAATTATTGCTCCTTTTTTAGAATATAATGTGTCTCTTATTGTTCTTCCAATTGCTTGTGCACTATTATTTTCTCCTCCAGGTTCCCCCTTTATACCTCTTAGTAAATTTAGAATACTATCTCTAACTCTTTCATAATGTGGTCTTATATAATTTTTGGCCCTCTCATATTGTGTAGTAAGATATGATTTTTCGGTTTGAGGTTGTTCGGGTGTAGGCGTAGTAGATATATTACCTTCTATATTGGATAATTCATTCCTAAGCATTTGGTCATATTGATTTTTAGCATCTCTTTCCCAAACATTTGTAGAGTCAATTGAAATGTGTTTGGCATCCTCTTGTTGGTCTTTTATATGGTAAGCGAGGTTCTTTTTCAGTATATCTTTAGTTGTTGGGTCATTCTCTGCATTTATTCTATTTTTAAAACGGAGTATTTCATTAGCATTATAACTTATTTTAGAATTTAAAAGTTTTTCAGTCTCAGATTGTATATGCTCATTAAAACGTGATTCTTGTTCATGAATAATATCTGATTTAATATTATTTGAGAGTATTGACTCAATGATATAAACTTCATATGGATTCCAAAGTAAATTTTTAATTCCAAATTCTGTTAAATAATTATTTGCCTCAGTAATAATTTTGGAATACTCGCTTTTATCCACATTCCAATCTTCAAAGATATTATTCAAATGTGTTGTAATAATGTTTTCTTTTTTAGAAAGACTTTCTTGATTAAGTTCTTTATTATAGAATCCATAGGTGTGTTCAACTAATTTTTTAATTTGATTAATTTTATTATTTTTTATTAAATTCAAAGTATACGCAACTTCTAATATTAACCCACTTACAAATTGAGGATTGTTTCCAGAAAAATTAGATAAATCCATTCTTTCTAAAATTGGATTTATCTTTGTTTTTAATATATTTTGAATTTGAGAATCATTCAACTCCTGTTTTGTATTATACTCAGGAATTATATTTTCTAATAACTTTGAATCAATATTTTTTATTTCCTCAATTTCTTCAAGAATTATTTTATCCAATTCTGCATATATTTTTTTTTCAAATAAAATATCTTTTTTAGAAACATTAGTATTCTTACTCATATCTTTAAGTACATTTTCTAATAATAATTCATTGTTCATTATTTAAAACCCCATATTTATAAGATATATTTCCGCAATCCCAAATTCTATCATAGTTATTTAACTGCATGTTTTCCCATTCTGTTAAGTTAGAATCAAATTGATCTAAAGTTTCCATTAAAATATGTTTCCTAAAATTTAATCTATTTTTTCTAATTCCATTTTTTAAATAATAATATGATGGTTTAGTTTCTTTAAAAAAAGTAAATCCTATTTTTTCATAAGATTTTCCATTACCATATCTTAAATCACAATAAGTAATAACATTTTTTGGAGTATATTTGCTTATAAAATATTTGAATAATTTAGATAAACCACCAACGATAGTGTATTCATTTTTACTACAAAATCTTAATATTTCATATTCAAAATTTTTATTAAATCTTGGTTTACCTACACTTAAACAAGATACCAAGATATTATTATAATATAGTCCAATATGTATCCCATTAATAAATCCTTGAAGATGATTATTGGAATAGAAATGTTCTATAGTTTTATAATCATTAATTTCTCTAAGTCTACACTTTCTTGCAAATATTTTATTAGTTAAATTTAATTTAGATTTTATTATAGACTTAACAATCTCTTTTTTATTTATCCACTCATCTTCAAAAATATGAATTAATCTAATGTCTTTATTTTGACATAATTTGGTTTTATTTAGATGGTAATCCCATTTTTTATTTCCGGATATTTCACTGTGCCAGTATAATCCATTAAATTCAATAGCTAACTTTTCTAATGGAAGATAAATATCTAATTCTAAATTATTAGTTAAAATTGTTCTATTTGATCTTATTATTTCTTTATTATAAATACTTTTAAGAAATTCAAATATCTCATCTTCATAAATAGATTTATTTTCTAACACTAATGGAAAACATTTTAAACATCTGGGTATATGCCCGTTATTAATTCTATCTAAAAAAATAGAATTACATTTCCTACAAATCCATTCATACTTGGGTTGAAAATCTTTATTATTACCTATACCCTGATAATCATTAATATTAAAATTAGGAACAACTCTTTGATTAAATTTTTCTGATTTTAATAATTTTAGAAAATTTTTAATTCTTAATGTATTAGTTATTTTCTCTTTAAATAAATTACTTTTAGAAAAATAATTAACTCCATACTTAGTTAAGTTTGAGTCTTTAATTTTATTTTTAACTATATCTGACTGAAATACATATTCAACCCCATACTTATTTAAAGATTTTAATTTTTTTTGTTCTTTTATTTGCTCACATTTGGATATGTGATCTACCCCAAATTTTTTTAAATATGTTTCTTTTTTCTTAGATTTAATGATTTTACTTTGAGAAAGATGTTCAACATTATACTTCTCTTTAATAGTACTAGATATTTTATTTCTTAATAGTTCTGATTCTAAAACAGATTTTGCCCCATATTTAGAAATCATTGTATTTTTATATTTTTCTTTAACAATAGTATTTTGTAATGGGTACTCAACATTATAATTTTTTAATAATGTTTTTTTCTTTTTTAGTTTTATTTCTTTATTTTTAGAAACACAACTTGAAGAACAATATAAATTAAAACCTTTTTCTAAGTTAGAAAATTTTGTTTCTTTATTACATGTTTGACAGAAACCTATATTTCCATTATTTATATATCTTATATAATAATCCTTAGTTGTAATATTATGACTTCTAAGATGTTTAGATAATGAAATATATGATGAATACTCATTATTACAGATTTTACAAAACATTTAAAATTTCTCTTTTCCAAGAATAAATCGCGTTACCACAATCCCATATACGATTATAACCATTTAATTGCATATTTTCCCATTCAGTTAAGTTAGAATCAAACTGATCTAGTTTATTTTCTAACAAATGCTTTTGAAATTGTAATCTAGAAAGTCTGCGGAAGTTTTTATCTAAATAATAATAATTGGGGTTTGAGTTATTTATATAATCAAATCCATTTTTATGATAAACATTACCGATTCCATATCTTAAATCACAATAAGTAATAATAGATTTTGGATTATATTTATTTACAAAATATTTGAATAACTTTCCAAACGCCCCAATAACATTATGATAGTTTTTACTACAAAACCTTAATATTTCATATTCAAAGTTCTTATTAAATCTTGATTTACCGATAGTTAAACAAGATATTAATTCATTATTACAATATAGTCCAAAATGTACTCCATTAATAAATCCTTGTAAATGGTTTGCATCTAAGAAATTAAAAGTTAAATCATTCTTCAATTTTTTAATATGACATTTTCTTGCAAAAATCTTATTTGGAGTAATATTTAATTTATTTAATAATATGGATTTAACAATTTCTTGTTTTTCAATCCACTCATCTTCAAAAATATGAATTAATTGAATTTTTTTATTAATACATTGAGTGGTTTTATTTATATGATAATTTGGAGCTCTACCATTTAATTCACTATGCCAGTATAGACCATTAAACTCAATGGCTAGTTTTTTATTAGGAATATAAATATCTAATTCCAAACCATTTAATATAGTACGATTCGATCTTTCAATAACTTCATTTTTATCCAAATTTTCTTTAAGAAAATCATAAATCTCAGTTTCATATTTAGAAACATTATTCAACAATTTAGGATAACAAATTGGACATCTGGGGATCATTCCATTATTTAGACTAGATTCAAACTTATAATTACATTTTAAACAAGTAAATGAATATTTGTCAGAAACATTAATATATTCATCTAAAGTAAAATTAGGTTTTACCAGATTTTTTAATCTATCAGAATTAATTAATTTATTATAGAAAGATTCTCGAAATTTTTTTTCTTTTGTATCTTTAAATAAAGTATATTTCGATGGATTATCAACTCCATATTTATTTAGACATGTTTGTCTAATTTTTTCTTTAATATAATCTAATTTATTGGCGTATTCACCCCCATATTTATTTAAACAAGTCTGTTTTTTCTTTTCTTGTATATCCTTACACTTTAATGGACTATCAGTCCCATATTTGCATAATAACGTCTGTTTGGATTTTTCTTTTACACTATCTAATTGAAAAATATTTATGACGCCATATTTTTCTAACAATGTATTTTTTACCTTATTTTGAAATACCTTAGTTTTAGATGGGTGAATTACTCCATATCTATTTAAATTTGTCTGTTTAATTTTTTCTTTTACACTCTCAACTTTAGATGGATAGATAACCCCATATTTATCTAAACAAGTCTGTTTATATTTTTTTTGAACATTTTTATTTTGAAAAACATTTTCTACACCATATTTCTGCAAATTTGTATGCTTGACTTTTTCTTTAAATAAATTACTTTTAGAAATATTATCAACACCATATCTATTCAAGCACGTCTGTTTAGACTTGTCCTTAATTTTTTTATTTTGAAAAACATTCTCAAAACCATATTTATCTAAATTAGTTTGCTTAAGTTTATTTGTTATTTTTACAATTCTATCTTTATCATTACTACTACATTTTATAGAATAATATGGTCTATACCCTTTTCTTAAATTTTCAAATATAGATATATTACCACATACTTTGCATTTACTGGGCTGTGTATTATTTAATAACAAATAAATAAATTCCAAAGGATTAGATTTATTTAAATCCTTAGAAATATAATCAAAAAGAGGTTTACTGTTATATGTCAAATGTTTTAAAAATAAGGTAAACCCTTTTCCAGCATTCATATAATCATAAGTATTAAATTTTCTAAATGTTTCATAAAGAATAAACTTTTTTAATTCAGAATTCACGTTAAAATCCTTTCTAAAACTATTATTTTATTTCTAATCTGATGTTAAATGAATACTTAGCATATATTGAGTAAACATTTCACGTGTGGGATCCTCTTTTGATTCTATAAACGAAGATTCCCCCCTCTGAATAATTTCAGAAATCATAAGATTTTTAGCTCTATGATCATTAGATAAAGGTCCAAAAAATTCATCAATTAAATATTTTGAGTCATATGCAAGTAAACTATATAGATCTAATTCTCCCAAACTAGCACCGCCGCCTCTTTTCTTGCCTCCAGTTGGAGCTAATGTTTTTGCGATATAAGGCCCAGTGGATCTGGCGTGTACTTTTTTTTCAGCAAGATGCTCTAATTTGAATATATAAATATACCCTACTCCAATTTCACTATCTGTTAATTTATTACCAAATTCTGGTAATTTTAACTTATATGCTGGTTTTAAACTTAGAAATGATAATGCTTTTAATATATCTTCTTTTTTAGATCCCTTAAATGGTGGAACAATAATAGGAATAAATCTCTTTTCTTTATAATATTCCACTAATTTTTTATATTCACTGTCACTTAATTTCTTTAATCCACTTATTACATTCTTACTATAAATCTTTCCTTCTGTTTTATCCAATATATTTAATACTTCTGAGAAAGTAGATTCAAACTTTTTCCTAGGGGTAGACTCAATTAACATTGCTAATTTTCTAGAAATTAATCCCGTAGCCATCTCTGATAATTGACCAGGATTCATTCTATTGATTAAACTAATGGGATTATAAATTAATTCGACCCTCTCCCCCCAAGGAGTCATAGGCATATTTTCATCATCTTCAATAACAGCAATTAGTCCTTTATTAAAGTATCGGTTATTAATCTTGTCACCCTTCTTCAAAGTTAATTCTTGTTTTAATATAAATTTAATTAGGATTCCTTTAAATTGACGATTTTGTTCTTTAAATTTTCCTCTAGGATATTTCCCATATAGTTGTGTATAGTATTTAACAAAAGTATTATATGAATCCTCTAATTCCTTGGGAATTTCCTTTCCTCTAGGAAGATTATTATAAATTTCAATTCTAACGAGTTCCCCGCCTTCACAACGTTTTATATTCAAGGATTCAACATCATATATAGTTGTAGAATAGGAAACTAGAATATCACCAGGTTCTAACTTTTGACCCATTTTTGCAATTTGGGAAACATCTTCGTCTTCGGTTAAATATATTTTATATTCTTCATTATGAACAGATATGAACTTTTTTACCGCGGATTTACTTATGACTTGTCCATCCTCAAAGTTATATCCTTTCCAAGGCATCCAAGCAACTAATAGATTAATTCCATTTGAAATTAACCCATCTTTAATATTAGCACCTTCTGCGATGATTTGGTTATATTTGACTATACTTCCCACTTTTACAATAGGTTTAAAAATACTTAAGCCATTTTTTCCTTGACCACTTCTCAAAATTCTTGGACTTATATCAATATTAAATATTTTATTTGTTTTAATATCTTTTAGAGCAATTATCTCATTTTCAATACTAATAACTTTTCCATTGATAGGGGATTTCTTTATAAAATTATCAGATAGCAGGGGAGTTAATAAAGACTCATAACCACTCTGCACAGCAGGATTCTCGGGATTTACTAAAGGAAATGCCTGTTTAGCCTGCCCCGTGGCCATATTAATACGGGCACCTTCATTTTTTTCTAAAAATGGTATCATAGAAGCCGTTGTACTTAATATTTCAGAAGGTTTGATTTTATTTTTATCTTTAATCCCAAACATACCTCTATTATTTACAATAGAAGCACCTACTGTTAGATGTTGTTGTATTCCAATATTGGGGCCTTCTGGAGATTCCAACGGGTCAATATTTCCAAAATAAGAATTATGTATATTTCTGGCTATTTCAGGCATGGCGTCTAAATTTGGAATTCCACCTATACCTACAGGAGTAATTCTTGTTAGAAATGATAATTCCTCTAAGGGGTTAATACTTTCAAAATTTTGAACATTTTGAGAAGTTTTAATATCTGTTAATACTTTTCTTGGGTCAATAAAGTAAGAAGCATTTTTATCTCCGCCTAATACTTTTGCCAAATATTCATTATAGGCTGCTTTAATTTGTTTTTGTAATTGTGCAATTAGAATTTCAGAACTTCTTATTCTAGAATGACTTATATCATTTCTATCATATACATATCCAGTTACAACTTTTTCTGCCATATATTTCATAATCTGGGGCAATTCAGTTGGTTCATTATTTGCAATTAGAATACTTTTTTCAATTGGTGTAATAATATTCTTCCAAGTTTGATCTATGGCGTAAATTGAGTTTCTATTTCCATTATAGTTAACTAACGTTTCTCTCCAAAAATCAATTGAAGTGATGTCATTTTCTTTTGGAAAAAATGGAATTGATTTGTTAAAAGACTCAATTAATTCTTGTTGTACTTGTGTCTTAGTATTAAATGTTATATATTTACCATTAGGTAATTTATATGATGTTTTTGTTTTCTCATCTGAAATTTGATATGCAATACCGAATAGTTTTAAAATTTCTTCAAACCCAATTTTGTAACTTAAAAGCATCATTAATGGAACTTTATAATTAGCAAAGAATGCGATTAAATATGATTTAGTTTTTAATTGCTTACTTGTAATTGAAAATGAAGAATAAGATGATTCAAATCTAGCTGTATACGGTTTAATAAAAAATATTGGTTGGGTTACAATTTGATTAACTAATACTTTAGGTTTACCATTAATAATGAATGTTCCATTTTCTGTTAATTTTGGAAAGTCAATAAAAACTTGATGTTCTTTTTTATTTTCATCTTCTAATATTATATTATATCTTTCCAATTCAGTTTGTTCTAATTCCCCCTCAAAAGGAGGTAAATCACTTATTTCTACTTTTTTGAATTTTAACGGAACTGGTTCATTTTCTAAAGTCTTAAATAAACTGGTCATGTCATTTTTTAGATTTGTAGTAAACTCATTCTTTCGTAAATCAATTAAATGTTTAGGAATTTGATTATCTATCAAGACATTTGGATTCGAATCTTTTACTAAAATATCTGTAGATTGACTTTTTATCTTTTCATTATTTACTAAAATTTTTTTAGAAACTTTTTTTAGAAATTCAGTTTTTTGTACAGGAGAGAAAGAATTAACTTTTTTAACTACATTTTTTACTTTATCTAAATTTCCAGTTAAATGATATAAATGTGATTTTACGATAAGTTCATCAGGTTCTTCTTTTTTAATGTCAATATTTTCTTTATTTGAATAATTAATAACCACGTTATTAATATTTTCTTGTTCTTTATCATCTATATGTTGAGATATAGTTGAATTCTTAACTTGTTTTTCAATTTCTAACTCTTTTTTAGTATCTAATGTTTGAGTATTTTTTACATATGATATATTGGAAATTATTCTTTTAATTCTTGCTAAGTTTAATTTAACGTTTCTATCAAAAAGTAAAAAAAATTTTGTTTCTTCAGTATCATACATAAATAGAATAATTTTATCAAAAGGTAATTCTAGTTCTTTTTTTGACCATTTATATAACATTAAAAAAATAGGAAAAAATTTCCTATATATAAACTTGGGGGGAATGTATTTGTTTATATCAACAGAATATAATAAAACTCTTTCAAAATGATTTGAAGGAATAGACCCAGTACTATTTAAAACATTATTAATAGTACTTAACCCTCTTCCTTTAAAGAAGGTTCTAATTTTATACTTTTGTACAAATCTATTTAAAAAAATAGTAGGATCTAAGAAGAAGTTTCTACCAATTAAATCTAAATAATCTTCTTGTATTTTTCCTGAAGTAGGAATTAATTTATATCCTCTAATTTTTTGTCTCATTTTACTATCTAATTTAGTAACTATTGGTTTCTTAGTTTGAGGAATATAAACTGTTCTAATACTTGATTTTCTAAAATTTAATTGGTTATAAAAATCTAAAAAATTATTATTTTCTGGATATAAAATAAAGGCAATATTTTTTTTATTAGTTAAAGTTTTTGGAATTAGAATGTCATTAACTGGAATAAATGGCCTTATTTTTTCATAAAACATAATATAATATTCTCTCCTTTATTTTTCCACCAAAGGAATTCCCAAAAGAACTTTTTCAATTGGACTCTCCGTAGCTCTTTCGGAAATCATTCCATATTGAATACTTTTACCAAAGTTTTCAAAAGCTAATCCCAAAGGCCAAGAAATTACTGAAGGAAGTTTTTTGATACTTAACATTATAGGTTCATATGGCTCTCTAACCCTAGCTGGATATTGGGGATCTTTTTTATTTCTAAGAGCATTCGCTAACATAACTTCTAAATGTACAGAATCAAACCCACCAGTGGGGAGCATTGTTTGCATAAAAGAAAAATATAAACCATGAACATCTCTAAATGGAACTTTTCCTCCCATAATATCATCAATTCTTTGAGTTATCTTATTATAGTTAATAGATGTAGGTTCAATTTTTAAAATTTTTGAATTTATAGGATATTCTAAAATTAAAAAACCATCTTCCTCTCTTAATAAATCATTTTTATAAAACTCAGTGACCTTTTCTACACTAATAGATAAAATATGTTCATTAAAAATTAAGTCAAAATAACCAACAGGAAGCTTTATAAATTCAGTATCTTCCTCTATTTTAAATTTATCTGAACTATAAATATCTTTTGGTATTCTTATTTTACATTTTGTTTTATTAACTAGATAATTGTGCTCTTGTATAAAGTTTTCTTTTAACACATTTAAATAAATATTGTCAATGTTATTTAAAAATTCTTTGAAAATATCCACAGTTTCAACAGAAACAACTCCCCCCAAGTGAAACAGTTTCATAAATTTTTCTGATAGACTAGCTACTTCTTGAGAAGCAATAATTCCGATATTTTCTGATTTTAATTGTTTGGATAATTCTCCGTAACATACTCTACATATATCTATTGATTTACAGAACATTGGACTTCTGAGTTGAATTATTTTTCCAACATGTGTCTTTTCAATGTTTATTAACTTTCCATTTTCAACAATAAATCTACCTCTTAATCTTTTAAATATATCATTGTTTAATTTAAAGGTCAAATAATTTTTTGTTCCACAATTGGGATTAGATATATTTAGACGAACATTACCAACAGCAAATACCACTTTTCTATATTCATACCCACCTGATGCTGTACCTATGGCCTTACTAATTAATCCCGCTCTGGCACCGGCAGAGGCATTAAAATACTCTTGAGGCGTATATCCATCCGAGATAGATGGAATAATAGGAGGTAATAAATTACCCAAAGGATCCACTGTAATTCCTTTAGATACCATTAATTGCCTAACCTGAGATTTACCTTTTGATGCACCGGATTTTACTTGAAAATATAATTCTGGAACATGTTTGGAAATATAATCTTCCATAACTTTTTCCATTTTATCAAGTATTTCTGATTGTATTTGAACATCTTTTTCTTTTGCAAGTTGGTCTTTTAAATTTTGTAATTCTTTTGAAATCTGTAATTTAGAAATATCCAACGATTTTGGATATGCTGTAGCGTATATAAAACCAAGTCTCATTAACTTATCTAAAGTTTCAATAAAATCATCTTTATTTTTTTCTATAATAGAGGATAAAATTTGTTTAACTGTTTTATTAGTGGCTAATTCATCAATAAAGGGATAATATGGAGGTAAGGCTTGATTAAAAATTACTTTTCCAACTGTAGTATTATAAACTTGATTTTTAAATCTAATTGTAATATTATCTCCAATATGCAAATTTTGAAGTTCATCCAAACTTTTAATGGTTTTTTTAATATTTTTATTATCAGTATATGTTAAAGTAAATAGACCAGTAAGAACTTCTTTTGATAATTCATAATTTGGGGAATTGATAGATTCATTAGATGTAACTACCATTAATTTATTTTTTGCTTCTTCCTGAGCTTCTTTTGATATTGGCGTAAAGATACTCATTGTGTCTTGAACAAAAATTCCATCAAAAGTAGAGAATGTATAATAATCCTCTACGGTAAAATCGCACCCAATATCTTTTTCTTTATCTAAAATAATGTTTAAGTCTGAACAAGGTATCAATTCAATATTTTGAGATAGTAATGTTTCTTTTAAGGTCATTTTATTTCTTTCCAATAATAAGAGGGTAAATGGGATAATCCTTTGGATATTTTACAATAACTTTTGAAAATTTATTTTCTTGTAAGAGTTCTTCATAATATTCTATTTTACTCCATTTATCTTTTTCCCAATATCCTTCTAAATTTGTTTGTATTACTAGGGTGGTAGTCATATTACTCAACTCTTTAATTATATTAGGAATTTCATCTTTTAAATAATTAAGAACTCTAAGAGCTAAAATTAGATCAAAATATCCCAAATTCAATTTTTTTAGATTGTTGACATTATTCAAATCACAAGGATAGTAAGTAATTGGATATATTGTTTCATCTTTTAATTCAAAAGCTTTTTTGACAAAATTTGCTTGTTGAATATAATCTTGTCCCATAAAAAAAGGTTTTCCTTTATCTATTCCAATTACTTCTGAGGCACCCAATTTATATAGTTCAATATCAATAATACCCGTATTACAACCTAGATCTAGGATTCTTTTACCTTTTATGTTTTTAATAAATGGTTTAATCATTTTATTCCATTTATTTACTCCATGAAATTCATCCCAATCAGGTACAGGATTATTATTTTCATCAGTGCAATTCACAATAATATCATTATTAAATTTTATAGGATGGTGCCAAATTTTAAATCGTTTTATATTTTCTAAGATCCAATCATTTACATCGTTATTAATTAAATTCATTGGTTTACCTCTCTATACAATTAATGATTTAATATATAAGGAACTTGAATCTTTTCCTGAGGCTGACTGATAATTAGAAAATTGAGCGGGGGAATAATCAACTCCATTCCAAGTAATTAAATTTGCAACCCCATTATTACTATACACGTTTCTTCTTAAACGCATATAATTTACATCTCCGCTAACATGCCATAACGCTCTATTTGATCCGGTGTAAACATGATTATTTTGAATAACTAAACCATCCGCATGCGCGCTTTGTATTTTTATACCAGTATCAGCGGTATCCGGAAAATTTATAATATTTTTAGTTATTTCAATATATCCTCCAACTAAAGCCGCGGCTATGGCAAATTTAGAATTTGATGGCCCAGAGGTAAATTTATTACCTATTATTTTAACATTAGATGCGCTATTAGTAATTGTTATACCTCGACCTTTAGAAATTGTATTGTCGATTATTGTAACATTATTGGAATATCCCGCAACTTGAATATTGTCCGCGGAGCTTCCATTTATTTGATTTTCAATAACATTCTTATAAATTAAAATTCTCTCGGCGGAATCTGTAGAAATTCCTTCGACATGAATCCCGTCTCCATTTTCTGCTAAATTATTATCATGTACATAATTTTCATAAATTAAACAATCATCCCCCCCAATTGCAATTCCATAATAATTATTATATGCTTCACAATTTCTAACTACATTGTTAGTACCCGAAATTAAGAACCCTTTATCACATCCTGTAGCGGAGCAATTAAGAAATGTGACAAAATTTCCTTTTCCAGAATAAAACCCAGTTCCTGCTGCTACTTGGGCATGTAATCCTTGTATTATCATATAACTTACTCCCGCGGAATACGCACCGTAAAAACCCGCGGTTAAAATTGGAGGATTACTTCCATTACCATATGGCTGTATAATAATAGGTAAAGTTATTGACCCATTCATGGTTCCGGGTAATAATAATTGGGTATCAAATGTATCCCCTCTGTAAAGATTTAAAGTATCTCCAGGTTGCCATGTAACTCCACTTAAATTTGTAAAAGTTTTCCACGGCAGTGAAGAACTAGTTCCCTGATTAGAATCCAACCCCGAACTTGAAGAAATAAAATAATCTACCATAAATCACCCCTTTTAGTGGGTTTTAATTTATTTTTGCTTTATTAAAAAGTATCTATTAGGATTTTCTTTTATTTTTATAGGAGAAATTTTCTCTATTGTGTCATTATCATTATTATAAACAATTAATGAATGATCCTGAGATGCCCAGAAAGATTCAAATCTATTTTTTGAATCTTCTATCTTATACATATAAAGATTATTATGAATAGTAAATTCAGTTATTTTTTTATAATCAATATTTCCACTTTTTGGATCTATTGCCTTAATTCTAATTTCATAATTTTCATTTACTTTATAAAAATCCACATTTCTCAATGTTTTATAATATTCAAAATAATTAGTTTTCTTTAAATTATAAATATTGATAATTAAATCTTCTTCTGTATTATCTAATATATTATATATTTTGATATGAAGAGTTCCCAAAATACTATCCCCATCAAAATCTGCCCCGAATCCAACTACAACTGGGGGATATATTTCAAGAGCCTCGCCCTCAATAATTTTAGGAAAAAAAGCTTGAATTCTACCTTTTCCAATATTAGGATCTCTTTTACATAAAACTATACGTTTTTTTTCTTCAATTTCTCTTTTTGCTATTTCAAATATTGTATCATAGATTATCTTAGGAACACTATATCCTTTATGGATAAAATTAAGTATTTTTTTAATTTCCTCTACACTTAAAATTTCTCTAGATTCGGCCATATTTTTAAATTACCTAATTTTTTTGTAATAGAACTTCTTTCTCTCATTCCAATTATTTATTAAGTTTATTAATGATTTTCTACACTCTTCGGGATAATTTGTAGAAGAACAGTTATTTATTTTAGATTTAATAAAAGATATAGATTTATCCACCGCCTGCCCTCTACATGACCATAATGGTTTTCCACTAAACTGATTACATTTTGTAAATGCAATATTACTCCAAATTTGAGAAGATTGAGAATCTATTTCAAAAGTTAAATCACCATAATTTTTACCTTTTGAAACAAAACTTTTACTTAGATCAGGATTATTAATAGGAGTAATATCAATATTTGTATTAACGTTATTGCCGCTGGGTTGTTCAAATTCATCAGAGGAATAATCAATCTTTTCAGATTTTTCCACAAATTTTTCATCATAATTTTCCTCATTCTCAAATTCATCATCAGATTGAATAGGTTCATTTTCTGTATTATAAGATTCTTTCCTATTTAAAAAATTTCGTATATCAGAAGTTAATTGTTTGACCTCTTGTTCTAATTCTTGCTTTTCTTGTTTCGTTCCTGTTTGTTTAATTTCATTGTATCTTGTCATTACGTCATTATAACGCTCTTTCAACGCTTTTAATTCTTCTGTATTTTCAATATTATTTTCACTATTATCGTCCATCATTGCTGAAAGTTTTTTTCTTAATGAAATATTAAAATTTTGAATTTTAGGAAATACTAAACTTCCTACAGAATTAGCAAGAGCCATCATGGGAATAACAGCAAGATTTGCTTCATTTATTAATTTGATGTATTTTAACTTTTTTTTAGATGAATATCTTTTAGACTTTAAACATGATTCGATTAATATATTTTTAAAAAATCCTTCTAAAATAGGATTCATATTATTTTGACCTCAAAAAACATAATCAAATTATTCAATTTCAAAAGTACCTTCTTTACCAAGATATTTTCTAGCCTCATCAAAAAATTCTTTAGGAATCAAGTGAGCGTATGATGAATTTGTTAACCCATATATAATTTGAGATTCAAAAATTTTCACACTAATTCTAAAAGGAAGTCCCACTTCCTTTGGTTTTAAATTTGGGTTAGGGGTAATTACAGTTCTTGCAGAATAATCTACTCTTTTTCCTAACATTAAATTTCTAATGGTTCCTTCTTTTTTAGAGATTCTAACACGTATTAATTCTAAAAGATCTCTAATTAACAATTGCATTTTATAGGACATAATATCATGTAATAATCCAGAAACCGCTTTAATTTGATTTGCTGAAATAATAACTTTTTGATATAACTTTGTCAAATCATCAATGGTTATATTAATTTTTTCCGCTCTATCATCTATAAATACATTTCTATATACAGGTGAAATTACTAACAATCTACTCATGAAAAACTTATTTTTTTTTATATTATCATATATCATATTAATTACTTTGGATCTTTCTTCAGATCCAGATTCTTTAAATCTCAACTTATCAATATTTTTTATTAACCCACTTAACCCACGAATTGACCCTGTATCCTCTAAATTTTCAATTAAATATCCATTTTCGTCTAAATCATAGGATTTTTGAGTTGAGACTACTTCTATAATTTTACGCTCAATAGTTTTATTCAATATATCAAATATCATTGGATGAATAATTTTGCAATTTAACTCAATATATGAAAGAGTTTTGGATCTTTCTTTTGATCCCTCTAATCCGAATATATCTTCACTCATTAATCCTTGAGGATGAAACTCTGTAGAGTTAGAAATAAACAATTGAGAGGAAGTTACAGGTTTGGCTAATTTTTTTTCTTTAATTAATTTATCTATTTCTAAGATAGTTATCATAGTTAAGTATTCTGTAAAGTATTTTTAATTTTTATCTTGACCTTCTTTCAAACACACTGGGGGGAGGAGAAATTTTCTTTGGACTTATTTTACTTTTGTTTGAGATAAATCTTTTATTAATTGATCATTAAAATTTGAAGAGGGTTCGTAGCTAGGTTCATTTTTAGTAAAGGGATCAGATGGGAGTTGATACTCCCGCGATCTCCCCGGAATTTTTGTGGGATCACGCATAATAATACTTTTTCTTTGCGTCTCTCTTACCTCGTCTGGAATATTTTTTATGGTATCTGGTTTATAAAAATTTTTAGCATTTTGATCTATTTCATCTTGAGTAATAAATCTTCCTCCAATCGGACTATCGTTCCAAGGATTTATACTATTCTCAGGTATTTCCGGAATTTCTTTTTCAGTAGGTATATCTTTGTCTTTGGTTTTATTAATAACTTTTCCAAAATTATTTGCCCACTTAGATAAATTATCTCCCAATATATCTAATCTAGTTTTAATAAGACCTAAAACCCCACCGGGAATTAAGGTGTTAGGAACTACAATAACCAATGATGATAATCCATTGAATAATACTGCCAAAAACTTACCAAGACCAGCTTTTCCTTTTTTCTGATAAAAATAATGTAAAAATCCTGTTGAAAAATGCACACCAACTCTAAATATTTTATATATTATAGTCCACATAAACGAAAAAGGAGAAAAAATAGTATGTCTTATAAGCAGTTCACCAAAAGCCGAGACTGCAATATATTCGGCTCCGCCACCAGACTCAATTTCTGATTGTTTGATGGACTCGTCTAAAATTGGTCGAACAATTAATGAAGTTATAATATACGAAATTATAAATCCAACTGACATATTGGGTAAAATCCAAGGGAGAGGACTACTAATTCCAAGTATCCTAAATAAAACATCTATTGAAAATTCCCCCAATTTGAAAGTTTGAAAAATTAAATTCATAATTCCCATTATCGTATAAGACCCCAATGCCACAGAGGTGTATTGTAAAATAGCTTTTGGAATTTTTCTAAAATTAAAAGTAGAAGCTAAATGATTCATATATTCTGAAATCTCAGCCCCCAATAATGTTACTTTATTACTAAATCCTTTATTATTCAAATTACCTAAAGATTTAGTTAATCCTTTACCATTTCTTTTTATTATTTTATCAATATCTTTTTTAATTTTTTTAGTAACCAATCCATATTTTTGAGCTTCTTTATCTAAATTTTTTTGGAAAAATCTAAATGATTTAACATAGTTAAACAACTTCTTTCCATACTTTATTAAGAAAAATTCTTCTAATAATATAGAATTTTCTAACATTAAATTATTAATAAATTTCCTAGATATATCTCCCTTAATTTTATAATATTCTAATAACTTAGATTTTGATTGAGAATCTCCGTTTAAAATGTATTTCTTTCTAGCTATTTGATATTCTTTCATATTGTTTTTCATTTCAAATTTTTTATTACAAGGAACGCATTCAAACAATTCTTTTTCATTTAAAATATTCTTTAATATATTTAAGTTTTGATTCATAATATTTAAATCACCTTTTGTAAAGTAGTTAATAATAAATTAGGATAGTTCTTTGCGAAAGTAGAAAGTTTACCTAAAAAATTAATTGCCATTTTTAATCCACCCATACTAAAATTTTTTACAATTTTCATAACATTGGCCGATAAAAGACGCTGTATTCTATCTATAAATAAAGGATGTTCATCATCCGAATGCAAGTCTCTAAGTTTTGCATCACATTCATTTTTACCTAAATTTCTACATACTTTTACTCTAATTAAATTATCAATTTTTTTGAAAGCAGATACTAAACTTTCTCCATATCCATATTTGACAGAGAATAGATCTGCTTGATACTCGTGCCGTCTACCAATTATTCTTGTATATAAAAAATCAATATATCTGGATGTATGCACTCCAAAATAAAAAAATGGAAGGGTGAGTAAATTTGCAAAAATAATTGTAAAAATAGAAGCTCTTTTTATTGCTTTGAATATTAAATCTTTTTGTGTATGCAATTTTTTTCTATGTCCATACTCATGTAATAAAATAGATATGATTTCATCATTGTTCCAAATTTTAAAAGCACCACTAGTAATATATAAAGATTTTGTTCCCGCGTTAAACGCATTGGGAGATTTTTCTTTTATTAAATAAACTTCAACTTTATCATCTGATGTAATAGTTTTCAATTTTTGAGATAATATAGGTAAATGTTTTCTTTCTCCAATTACTATTAAATTAGATAATAAATACTGCGCTAAAGAAATTGAAGTAAAAACAACGCCATTCAATATTGCAACAATCTCAGGACTTGTTATAGGATAATTAATATTTATGTATTCTTCACTAATGTATATTTTATCTTGCATAATTATTTTCCTAAAACTATATATTTTAAAATTTATTCTTAAAAATGAAAGATATTTAAAAAAAGTTTCTATATATATAAAACTATGATTAAAAATATTTTTTTTAAAGGAGAAAAAAATGATAATTGAAGTAGAGGTAAAAGGAATTCAAATATTTCTAGAATTACCAGAAAAAGCTGATTTGGCATCTTATGTCACCGCGACTTTAAAAACAGTAGCGGAAGCGATGAGGGAAGAAATATCATATATAATTAATGTTACTGATGAAAATAATAAAATAATAAAGTTACGTACACCTGGAAAAAAGATGATATGCAAGGTGTGTAAGGGAGAATTTTCCCATCCATATAATTCTTATGAACCATTATGTCCCAAATGTTTTGCAAGAATGGAATTACCTGAAAATTAACGATCCTAAAATAATATATGTTCCCCGATTAAAAGAGTTCTAAGTAACGAACTCTTTTTTTCTAAATATTAATATCTATTTAGAAAAATTTTTAGAAAAAAAATAAGGCCAGAGTATGTATTTCTCCCTGGCCTTTTAAAATAATTTTTCCAAACTAAATTTTTTAATGATTAATTATATCGTTACTATCCATTTGAGACATTATCATACAAGACCAAAAACATCCTTCACATAAATTTTTTTTGTCTGTTTTTATAGCATTATGAACACTTCTTTGAATTTGTCCCTCGTTATTCAAAAGATCAGTTAATTTATATTTTGGTGAGTTAATACCTCTAATACGTAAACAAGTTCTAACTTCTAAATTTGGTTCAATTGAGATATTATGTAATTTTTCTTCAATTTTACAATCCAAATTTGCAGGTAATATTTCATATATTTTGGAAAGTAATTGATCTTTCATATGAATCCTAAAGTTAGAATTTATTAATGAATCAATTATTTTCTTTACTTTGTCATTTTTTGGAACTAGATACTTTTCATTTGTAATTGTACTGAAATCATAATAGTGATTTTTGGCAATATCTAACATTGTAATATCAGAAGTAATCCCAAGATCTGAAAGAATACTAATGGTGTGATATAAATGTTCAATATTATTTTCACTAGCTGTAATCTCGGCAACAGGATCTTGAATTAGTCTTCGATTTTTAAGATCAACTAAAGTCTTGAAGCCCAAATGTGATTTATGTATTTTATCATCCAACTTTAAATTTGGATCTAAATAAAAGCCGGGATCCACAGAGGCTGTAAATCCTTTTACCACTTGTGGTTTTAATTCTTCAAAAAACTTCTCGATTAAAGGTTGAATTGCCTGATTACAACTAGAAATAATTGTGTAATTTACACCTATATTATTACAATGTTTTACAATATCTATTAAATCTTTTCTTAAAAATGGTTCACCACCATATATAATTAAAAATATATCAGGATTATGTTTTTTAAGTAAAGAGATACAATTTAACCATTGATTTGTATCAACTTCATTTTCAAAATAAAATTTTTTATCTGGATATTCTGGGGGTCTATTACGGTAATTTATATCCCCGCTAATCCTACAATAAGAACACGCTAGATTACATTTTCGAGTAACTAACAAATTCGCAATTTTGATTTCGTTCATAAATAATCCTTTTCTTTTAAAAAAAGTCTTTATCAGCCAGTTCTGTCATTTGTTGAAATACATCATCCAATTTTCCACCATAAAATTTTAAAAAGAAATTTGTTACCTCATATTCTAATTGGGAATTTGTAATTTTAGAAATAGGTTTCCCAGTTATTATCGAAATTAAATTTTTCTTAGAGGCAGAAATAACACCACAAATAGAAGAGAAAATTTTATACTTAATAACATTAGATTCAAATCCAAAAATTGTTTCCTTATTATTTAAAAATAATTGTATTTCACGCATTTTATATGAGGATTTAGTAGCAGTAACATATACCGCGCTTTTATTTCTTTGTTTATTTAATTTCTCATCTAATTCTTCAGATAATAAATTATCACTTAAACTAGTATTTATAAATTGGTTAATAAAATCCTCACAATCTCTTGGAACGGAAACTAACAAATCAAATAAAAATGGAAATTTTTCTTTTAACAAATCTTTGGATAATTCTCTAATAAAAACTCCCAATAAAATAATATGTTTTGGTGGAACAGATAATAGTTGCCTATAAGGTACTTCTAAAACTTTTGAAATAATTGGAAGACTTAGAATTTTTAAATAAGGGAATGTAACATCTATTCTATCTAATCTATTCATAAATTCATCAAATTCTTTTTCTCCTAACTTTTCATCAGCTAAATCCAATCCAATTTTTGAAGCTTTATAAACCGTATCATTGCAAGCATATACGTTATAAGCTTCTTGCCCAATAGTAATTCCATAAATATCATCCATGCCCCCATATATCTCTCCATAAATTGTTTGGTTTTTACATGGAGGTTTCATCAGCCAACGAACAGATAAATCTGTAACCTTAATAATAAATGGGATAGGATTGACTTCACAATCTAAAACGGAAATTAAACTATTTAGAAGATATGCAAAAATATCCATAATAAAACTATCAGGAGTTTGATTAGTTTTAATTTCAATCCATTTCCACATATATGTATCTGACATGTAAGATTTATATGTACGGCACTTAATTAATTCAAACATTTTATTTTCAATACCGCATTCTCGAGAATTTAATCTTAGAAATTTAAACATTTCTCGGTATGCGTTTTCATTTAATTTTAAAATATTATCATTAGAAAATATTCCAAATAACTTCAAAGATGCAGAGGTGATTGCCAATTCTTTTAACTCATTTGGTAATACTAAAATACTGGTTACACTTTTCTTTTTTTCATTTACAAATTTGGTAAAATCTATATTTTTAGCTTCAATATATTCTCTACAAAAATCATGAAATTTTTGTTTTTCATCTAAAAGAATTCTGGAATTATATCCAGAAAAAACATAACGGCAAAAAATATCCAAAAACCAATCAGAAAATCCTGGGACTAACTTATTTATCTCATTAAAAAACTTTTTTACAATTTCAAACTTGTTAGACAAAGAGGATGAATTTAAATTTAATTTCCAAATTCTCACTTCAAATTTACTTTTATTATCTAACTCTTTTTTCTCACAAATGTACCACGTCTTCTTTGTTTCACCTTTTTTGATATATAACATATATAACTACTCCCTTAAGATGAAATGAAACGCCATACTAACAAAATAAATTATAGTGAAAAAATACAAAAAGTAAAGTAAAAACACCATTTTTTATTACATTTTTGAAATTAAATCAATTTTTTCTTCAGATGTTAGTGATGTATCTTTTAATATAAGTTTTCTAATTTCATTATAATATTTATATGGATCTTGCTCAACTAATTTCTTTGAAACATTTACTCCAATATCTTTTAAAAAATCATTTATAGCGATTGCTAAAAATTTTTTTCTAACCGACTCACAACAATCTCCAAACCTAAATCTCTTTAATAAAGGTAAGGAAATATTTATTAGTGTGATGTGATCTTTTAAAGTAGACATATTTTTTTGCCTAGTTTGTATATAATGAAAAATTAGTACCAACGAATATTAAAATGTATCCATTGGTACTAATTTATTGTATTTCAAAAAAATAAATTTCAATTGAATAATTACATACTTCTACGAGCCTGGGATAAAGCCATTCTTTTATATTTTTTCATTAACTTTTTCTTTTGAGCCATCATTAAAGAACGAAGTCGTTGATACCGCCGTAACGTTGCATCATTTTTCTTTTTTGCAATACTTAAAGATTTTCTTCCAGCCGCGGCACGAATTTTTGATATTCTAGAACGTCTAATTGTAGACATTCTAACCCGTTCTTCAATAGGTTGAAAATCTTCACCCAAAGCACTTTCTAATAAGTTCATGATCTTCATATATTTAAAAACCTCCAAATTAAATATTTTTTAGTTTGTTTTTTCTTTTTTTGATATATTAGAATATACTAAAATTTAATATATCTTTATATAAATTTATATTAAATCATTCTTTTTTTGGCTTCCCATTCTTTCATGATTTTTTTAGCATCTTGAACGCATTTTTTCGGATCTGATTGTGTTTTACAATTTTTTATCTGCGATCTAACACCAAGTATCGCTTGATTGATCGCTTGAAGTTTACAGTTTTTTAATACCTTACCAGTTAAACCTTCGCATCTGTCTCTCCGGTACCGTTTCCAGAAGTAATAAGCTATTAAACTAAATACTACAACTCCCAATCCAATTATTGTAGTTCTATTTGTAATGAAATCTTTAAGATTTGAACCAAGATTTTGTATCCAAGATCGTGGTTCTGGAGTTGTTGTTGATGTAGTGGAAAGTTTTTGAATGTCAAGCGTCTTAGTATATTCTCGTTGTACCTCTACTAAATGATTTTTAAATACTGAGATATGAAAGTCATACTCCTGCGTTATTTGATCATCGCCATGCACAGGTTTTTCACGTTCAAGATTATGTATTACACCTTCTAACCAATTGATTAGTTCTTTTAATTGCACTATCCTTTTTGGATCATCATATGAAAACACAACAGAATCTCTTTTCATTTTATATTCGGCGGAAAGTTTCATACTTTTATGCCTTAATTTAGCCAATTCCGTTGAAAATGGTACGCCTGGAGTAAAAGGGCTTTTTAACTTAGAAAGCAAAGCTATTGTGGTTAACTTTTTTTTACTAATATTACTCTGAACTTCGTTAACTCTATTGTTTATTGTGATAGTAACAAGAGAATTACTGGCGTATTTTTGAATTTCTGGGGAGTTTTTTATTCTAAACAGATTATCCTCTTCCTGTTTTAACCAATCAAATAATTTATTCACTAAATGTTCTTTTCCTGGAATATTATCCGTATTGTTTATTTCAACCATTTTTAAAGTATACTCTCTATTAATCTTATCTTCGGTCTGATTAAGTAGAAGTAAAATTCCACGTAGTTCGTTTGATGAATCATCTTCTAATAGAGTATCTAAATGCTTAATAACATGATTGTAAGTTTCTAAAATAATTATTTTATCTACTGTATCTTTTTTCATCTTATTATACCTGTTAAAAGTTTTAAAATTTATTATTTATGTCTCAAATTGTCTTATTTTTTCGTAATTTTTTTATTTGTTCATTTATAATAAAATACCAATACATTTTTTGAATCTTTAGTTTTATTTCTCTCTTATTAAAATGGTTTATTTTTTCTAAATCTATCTTGTTTATACTCTTTTAATAACTTTTCTGCTTGTCTATATTCTTTATGTAATGCGTTAATACACTCATTTGGATCTTTACTTTTGTTACATATTTCTTCAGATATTTCTAACATTTTAAGTTTTTTCTCTAATTTATCTATTTTACAATCCAAATCAAATCCACAACTAATTAAATCATATTTTATTCTTTTATTAAAATAATTAATAATTGTATATGCAACAGCCCCACTGAGTAATGTCAGATTTAGTGATGTTATTCGTTTACTAAAACTGTTTAAAAAATAAAAGTTTTTCTCTACAAAAGGTTCACTTATTACAGAATTATAAATGAATCCCAATAAAAGTATTAACGGTGTAAGTAAGTTTTGAACAATTCCTTCTTGAATAAACGATTCACTTATATATTTACCATTCATATTAATTTTCTCCAAAAATTAAACTATGTATCTCTTTCTCCTTCCACCTCTTTTGGATTAGAAGAAGTGGCTCTTTTTTTTACGCCACTTTGAATTAAAGTTTTCACACCATCAATTCTAACAACTCCCGAGGAATTAATATTTACCCCATTATCATATGTAATTGCCCCAGTTTGTTCACTTTTTAAATTTTGTTCACCTTTTGCATGAATGTATTGATTCCCCCCTGTTTTTATATGTAAATCCTTGGCTATATCTAAAGATAAATTTCCATTTGTTTTTATACTTATATCATTCTCAAAACTCATTTGGAGTTGTCTTTCATCAATATCAATATGGATAAAATCTCCTTTATGAGTTCTAATTAAAATCTTTTCTCTACCTTCTCTTTCATCAAATAATATTGTTGTTTGATTACTATCAATATTGTATGTTGATTCCTCATTCCCCGCAGGATCATCTCCTTGTAATTTTCTTTTTTTACCCGTTATTTCTATTCGTTGTACATCTTCAGAATCAGAAATAACCATTGTTCTTCCAGAATGAGTTTTTAATATAGTATAAACCTTATGAGGTTCATCGACATTTCTATTTTCTGGGGGTAATTTAGACGATCTACAATCCCAAGCTGTTAAATATCTAGGTTGATCTAAATTTCCTCCTTCAAAAAAAATTAGGACATATGAATTTTTTGGAGGAACATATACACTACCTTGATAATAACTAGTTTTATCCTTATCTTGTGGATTTCTTCCACCTACAGGATTATTGGCGGGATATGCTATCAACCCATCTTTATATAAGTCAAAATTACTATCAATTTGGTCTATCATAAAATCAGGAATAGAAACTTTTATAGCACCATATTCTTGATAATCATTATCCTTAATATCAACTTCAACTACTCTTGCTCTATATAAACCATAATAATTATTAATCATAATTTTATTTTACTTTCTTTTTTTCTTTATAAAGTTAGTTCCAAAATAGAACATTTTTTCATATACTTCTCTATTTTTTTTCTTCCAGAAAGATGAAAAAATATGATTTCCAAAAACTGATTCTGAGATCAAAGTTGCAAATAATCTAGAGCAGTCTTCAAACATTGGTAAGGAAACTACTCCCCCGACATTAATTACAGAATTTGAAAAACTATTTTCAGAAATACTTAGAATTTTATTTTTATTAATACAGCGCAAAAAATCAATTGTACTTGAAAAGTCAAAATCCAAATTTAAATCTTTTTCATAATCAACACCTAAAAACGAACTTAACTTTTTTAAGAATTTACTATCTATTTCTTCTCCCATTAATCCCTTTCTAACATATAAACTTATAATGAATCTAAGTCTGGGAATTAAAAATCTATAAGCACCTAATAATCCCGACTTCTTACCAAACATACTTATAAAAATAGAAGTATAAAAAACACTTATTTGCTCTTCAATTTCTTTTGGAAATGGTTTTTCACTTATATAATAAGATAATAAAATTGCATATGTGTAAATAGCATAAATATCTGCTGGCAAAAAATCAGAAATTAGTGCTGCCCCCAATGGAGCAACATTAATTACAGGTTTAAAATCTTTGGTGACAAATCCCGGTAATGGATAGTCTGAATAATTAACCACAATAGTTTTATCCAGATCATCCATAACCTTTTGACCAAACGCAGTTTGTTTTATTCTAAATTGAGTCTTGGCCAAAACTTTAAGATAACTCACGTCTTCGTTATTTAATATATATGGTCTAAGATCACTTTCCTTAAAAGGAAATATATTAAAGGTTTTTCCTTTTGTTTGATATACTAATTCAAAATCTTCCTTTACTCTCATTATCCAATTATCCCTCCATCTAATATATTATACGATGAATTGGGAGGACAATATTCACAACCTATTTCTGAGTAAACATATTTTATTCTTATTTTATGTCCCTCTTCTAATAAATCCTCCAAACCGTTACCAAAAGTACAATCTTGTTTAGACCAAGAAACTTTTCTAAATTGAAAAGTGGAATCATGTTTTAATATGTAATCATATCCCAATGGTTGGGGAGTAACAAAATCATCTAAGTAAAAAAATATAGAAGCAGAATTTACAGGTTGATATTTGATTATAATATACTTATTTGTAATATCATCAGATGTCAAAATAAACTCTTCTGTAAGTTCTTTAAAAATACAATCATTTTGAGGTTCAATTGGGGTTGTAACTTTGTCAATATTTTCAATTTTTTGGACTTCAATTTTATCAAAAGGAAACCTTTTATAATACATATTTTGATTTATTTCTTCTGTAGTCTCATGAACATATATTAATTCATTTTTAGGAATTCTATCTCTAGAAATTTCCAAAATAGAATTTATGGAAGGAACCAAAATTTCATCTAAATCTCGAAAATCTTCAATCGCATATATTTCATTAATAAATAATAGAATGGGCCAATAAATTACAGTATTATAAAAATCATAGCTTGCATAGTCCGGTCTCATGTACCATCTATCTTTAAATTCTTTTATTGCACAGTTGTCATATAAATAACAAATATTTTTTTCTAATGTAGTTAATTCAAATCCTGGAAAAGAAACATATAATTTTAGATCATTATCATAATCATAATATCTAGAACGAAAATTATCAACATCTAATAAATTTTGAATATTTTGTTTAACTTCTGTTCTTATTGATCTCATATCTTTTAATAGTTATCTTTTGACCAATTATATTTTTTCCATCCACAATTCTCTTTATTAATATTAAGTTTTTCTTGTATATCACTTACATCATCGTCGTCTAAATACATAACGTATTTTTCATAAAATGATCTATAATTACCATGAACAATTTCCATAGGAATTAATAAATATCCATTATGATATTTCTCATGTAATGAAGATAATAATGGAGTATATCCAATTTCATTATTATAATGAAGTTCAATTACATCACTACATATATCAAATGAACAAAAACTCTTTGCTTTATTTAAGTATTTTCTAACTACACCTTTTACAATACAATATAAAGTATAAGGATGATGATGGATTTCAATTGAGGTTTGAGAATTTAATTCCCCAGTTATATCACAGGAATAAAATCCTAATATTTCTCTTAGATATTCTTTCCAATAGGAATATTCAGATGATCCTCTGATTAACTTTTCACAATTTTTAATAAATTTTTGAAATTCTTTTTCATCTTCAAAATCTTCTCTTCTAAGTGTTAAAGTATAAGGAGATTCGGTGGAACTAAGTTGATTTTTTTCTATATCACCTGTAATTATATTATTCATTACCCACCTTTCCAATACTTTTAAGTAATGTCCTAAAAGGAATTTTAGTTAATTTTTTAGGAATAAAAGACATAGTCCCGCCAAAAGAGAAAGGTTTTGCCTCAGATGAATATCTAGATAATTCAGTAAAGTCGATCACATTACTGACATTTAATAACTGTTTTAAATAACCTAACGGAATCCTTGTACAATTTAGAAGGGAAAGACTACAATAGTACATAATTTCTGAAACTTTATCTAAAACAATTATATCCCCCCAACCTACACCTGCTAACTTCTTATAATTATTAAAAAATTTATCAAAATTAAAATCTCTGGGAAAATCTTCTTTACTTACAACTAATAATGCCCCCCAAGACCAAGTCCCATTAGCTGGGCTTAATCTGGATGCTAAAAACTCAGGGTTTTCCAATTCCCAATAATCTGGAGCATACATTATATCTCTAACTGGACTTTCCCCAGGTTCATTTGATAAAATACTTCTATCTTTTATCTTACCAGTTCTAATATCTCCTATCCTAGGAGTGGGCCGTCCATGATAAGTACTTCTTCCTCTAGAAAAAGGTAATCTTCTAAACAATCTTCTATAATGTCGATACACAAATCTTTGCATGGCCCCCAGAATTCCACTCATAAAGGCAATACTAGTCATAAAAGAAACAGTTTCTTCTAATTTTTGAATTCTAAAAGGAATACATTTGATTCCAATTGTAAATAACTCAATTCTTTCATCAACAATTTGTTGTCCATCTCTTCCATACATTCCTGAAGGAACTTTATATTTAACATAATATTCCAATAAAGTAGGTTCTAAATTTATAGTATCAAAAAACGTAATTCCCTTAGGAGCTTCCGGCTTTTCAATATCAACTCTTTTTGATGGATCCTGTTTCATTCTCAATTCTAAATCTTGATAATCTTGTCTAATCTCTACTGATTTTTTTCTTCTCTCCTCTTCTTCCTTTCTTTTTCGATCCTCACCTATTTTTTCTATTTGTTGTTTAATTCTAAATTGTCTATCTTTTAATTCAATATCAGCGGCCTTATTTTTTTCTGAGGTTTCTTTGTTTTCATTTTGTTTTATTAACTCTTGAACCTTCTTTTCTTCAAGATCTAATTCTGCTTGCCTATTTTTTTGAGCAAGTGCATCTTGTTCTTTTTTAAGCTTTAATTCAATTTTTTTTGCTTCTAATGGATCTTTTATATTCTCTATTTCTTGATCTGTAACTTTTTTTAAAAAAGGGTTTTTCTTAATTTTAATAAATCCAACATTACCTTTACTTTTAAAATTTCTCAAATTTTTTAATCCTGATTCAGTAAAAATTACCTTACCTTCTTTAAGAAACGCTTCGGAAACACTTTTTTCAAAAATTTCCTTACTCTCGACAAAGTTACCTTTTTCCTTATTTGATCTTGCAACTTGCTGTGCTTTTACAGACATCACATTTATTGCTCTTTGAAAATGTCCACGATAATTCATTCCCACATTTCTTTCTACCAATTTAGCAATAAAAGGAATTAATTTTTCATCTATACTTTCACTAACTAATGTCGGTATAATAATTAACGATTGCATAGTATATTAATACTCCTTGGAAGGAATAATTTATAACCAAAGTATATCATCCCCTGGGGTTTTTATTATTTCAATTTTATCTTGTTGCTCTTTATTTTTAATAGTGTTAATCTTTACATTAGAATTATTTTTTGATAGAATAATATTATTTAAGTTTCTAATATATTCAAGATTGATTATATTAGGTTTTTTAAATTCATGTTCCATATTTAACAAGATTTTCACGCATAACTTTGTGCGTGTTAAATAATAATTTAAACTTCCAATGCTTTGTAATATCTCCGCTAATTTCCTGAAAAGATTCTTTTAACAATGCGTAATCAAATAAATTGTTTTTAAAATATTTCTCCACTACTTCTCTAGTAGCTTGGTTCTTTTGAATTTCTGTATTTTCTATCAAATAATTAGAAACTTCTTGTTTAATTAAATTAATATTTTCATCTTTTTCCATAAATCTATGAACTATCTCGGTTGTAATTTCAATTTTATCTGTAATATAATCATTTAACTCTTGTGTATTAGTATAGATAGGAGAAGGATTTTTATATTTAATAATATTTTGAATTTCTCTAAGATTAACTAAAAACGCGCATTTATCTTCTAAATATTTTTTGTAATTCTCTTTTAGAATTGATTTTGGAGTTTTATCACCGAACAAAATCCTATCTATCAAAATCCAATTTTCTAAAATATTATTCTTAATTAGATTTTTATTCATAATAACGTCCTTCTTTTTTTAACAGCAGATTTTAAGGAATAAATTGAAAAACTCTAAAAAATGTTTAAAATTTATTCGGAACTTAAAAACATTAAAATTAATTAACATCTTTTTCAAATAAATTAACCAACATTTTCATTAATTGTAAATCTTTCCAAGGAATATTAATATCAATATAATTATCAAAAAAATGATAATATTCTTCTGGATAATTATCTGTTTTTAATAAAATACAATTTTCTTTACCCAATACTAAATATGATAACAAAAATAATTCATTCATATTTCCAATAAAATATTTTAACTTAGATAAATCTATTAAAAGATCTTTGAATGTGTCTAGTGGTGATTTAAGTTGATTTTCAATTATATTCGTAGTAAAAGGTTTTGGTTGATTGGGGAAAATATTTAAACTATTTTTGAAATAATATTCTTCATAATTTAAAGAACAAGATTTAATTTCATTTTTAATCTTTCTTAAAATGTAGTTTACATCTATATTTAAAAAAGAATTTAAACATATTCCAATATTATCAGTTTTTTCATTAGAATATATATTATCTAGAAAATAAAAAGGGGATAGCCTAAAATTGGCTATCCCCGTAATTTGAGATAGATAATTATCTGGTTTTTTCCAAAAAGGTTTTTTATCGTTATTTAAAAAAAGATTATTTATAATATAAAAATTATCTTCTTTTATAAATGATTTTTCGGGTTCCTCTAAAAAATTGTTTAAAAAATCTAATTCATTTAAAAAATTTATCTTTATATTTTTTGTCTTTATATTCTTATAAATATGAAGTAATGTAATGTTTTCTATTATATCATTATTTTCTACTAAAAATACTATATCATTATTTTCTCTATTATCAATGAGTTTTTTTAAATTGTTCTCTTTATTAAATTCAAGAATATATTGTGGCATATTAATCACACACATATAAGATTATTTTAAATATCATTACTATCAATAACCCCAGAATGTTTATCAATAAACTCACTTTTCAGAACATCTTTAACTTCTTGATCAAATAATTCCTTAAATTTAGGATTAGTTTTATATGTTTTCACTAATTCATTTTGCCTAAATTTAACTTCAGGTAAATTAACCAAAGAACACCAAGAAGCAGCTTTTACACGTTTGAACGTTTTTAACAATTCATAATTTGTAAAGAAATTAGAAAATCCATTTTTAAAACTGAATATCATATTAATTTCAATATTAGGTGAGAATAACTTATTTTTTATGGCTCTTCCCATGACCTTAGTTCCCGCAAATCCATATTCACCTTTTAAATCGGATAATGGTCTAACATAAAAAAGTTGAAAACTATTAAATTTTGTAGAATCTCCTCCAGGAATGTTTTTATCACCCATCCATCGCAAATCATTAGGTTTCTTAAAAATTCCAATATCAATCTTATCTCGAAGTTGATTAATAGTTACAAGAGAAATATTATATTGTTCTAATTTTTTAACATATCTGGGAATAAGATGAGAAAGAATTCTTGCTTTTTCACCCATAACAGAATTCATATCTTCTGTTTCCATTCCTTTTTCTGTCATTGTATTGGCTAAACTATCCCAAACAATTACAGAAGGATACTCTAAATAATCAGGATTTTTTTCCTTGAATACACAAAGAGCTTCTACAAATTTAAATACTTTCTCAACTGTAATATCCGTATAAGGTTTAATTTTAGGGTTTTTAACCCCCAGTTGCGCTAATCTTTCTGTACTCATAGAAACTTCAGAATCAGCATATATTGAAATAAACTTTCCTGGATATTTTTTCTGCCCAGTAGCAATAATCTTTGAAACTAATGCAGATTTCCCGCTACCCGGAGGTCCCACAAATTGTACAAATCCCATTCCCACACCACCACCCAATATTGTATCCAAAAGATCAATTCCTGTGGAAATGGTTTTTTTAGAATATTTACTTTCTTCAATTTCAAAATTATTTTTTAAAAAAATAGAGAAAGTATCTTGTAGTTTATTAGATTGTTCTTTTTCTTTTTCCGTAAGATTATTTAAAGTAGTTTCTTGTGTTATAATATCTTCTTGAGTTAAATTTTCTTCAACCTTTTCATCATTATTATTATTTTCATTTTCTTCTTCTTGTTGAAGAATATCATTTAGATTAACATCCAAAAGTTCATCTGAAGTTGACTCTTCCATATTTCCTTCTGTTTTGTTTGTATAATTTGTGTTGTCATCATCTAAGAACGTTAGAGCCATTTAAATACCCTTTCTATTGTTGTTCTTTTTGTAGAGATATTACATTATTATCGTTATCATCAATTTGTTGTATTTCAAGTTCATTTATTTCGTCGAATTTGATTTCATTTTCTTCCTGATCTTCTTCTATATCATCTAAAGATTCATTTTCATTGTTTTCTAAAAAATTAGCACCCTCTAATAAAGAAATAATTTTTGAAATATCTCCATCACTTTCTTTATCACTTTCCTTAACCTTACTTCTAAGATCAAACTCAGTTTTAATTGAATTGTCAATTTGTTTACGTATATCTAGCTCTGCTTTAATTATCTCTGTAACTGTTTTAATTTTCTGTTCCATAATAAATCTATTCTTGTATTCATTAGAAGTTGGAATCATTTTTTCAATATTATTTCTAAAATTACTTACTTTATCTAGAATTCCAGATAAATTTTTCCTATTATCAACCATTTCCTGAATTAGATCATTGTAAATAGAGTTGCTTTCAGGTGTATTCATTTTTATTCCTTTCTATATTGAAAATTCTTCTGGACGAGTTAATCCAGCAAATATCAGCGCATACGCGGGAAGCGCATTCCATATCCCATGGATTAATACTGAAATCCAATAACTTTTCTTTTCTGTAGGATCTTTTTCTAACGCTTTTGTTTGTATGGACGCTGTTGTATAGTGCATCATTGCCGCAAGTAATCTTCCAATTAAAAGAGAAGTTAAACTTATTTGACCAAATATTACAGCGGGAAGATAACTAAAAATATATATACAAAATTCAGTCCAAATAAACAAGGGAATGTAATATTTACTATATCCTTTCTTTATAGATATTCTTTTTGTAAATTCCTCTGTAAAAGGCGCAATAGCAATAGCTAACAATCCCTCAGTTATTGCTATATTTCTAGTTAAAAATAAAAATATAAGTACCACAAATTCATGAAAAATAAACAAAATAATAAATAATACAACACTTTTTCTTAATTTTAAAGTATCACTTAACTTTTCAGCTTTGTCTTTAATGGTATTTAAAGATTTAGTTATTACTTTCGTTACCCCTTTCGTATTTCCATTTCTAACATGATTTAATAAGTCTTCTTTAACTATTTTAAATAGTTTTTTAGGAATATATGCTATTTGTTTTATACTTAAACCTAATTTACTAAAGAGTTTATAAGCGGTTTTAGTAAAATTACTAAAATATGACGTAAGTTTACCAAAACTACTAGTAATTTTTTCGACAAATGAATTGATTAATCCTTCATTTAAAACCATTAATTCTTCTTTAAGAAATGCTTCTGAAATATACATTATATTTTCTCTTTTAAATTTAAATTGGATTATCTTGGTTCTAAAACTTCAACTTTATGCTGGTTTCCATAGAATCTTAATATCGGGCTACCCAATCTCGCTGGAGGTAAAGAAGAGGCATTTGCATAAGAAAAATCATAATTCAAATAACTACCTGTCAGTAAATATTGTTTTTCTATTAATTCGATACTTTTGTTTTTTTTATTATAGTTTTGTCTATAATCCTTCCATGCAAATAACTCATGTGTATGCCCCCAGGCAAATACATCAAAATTATCAATATTTTTAGAAGCATCTATAACTTTTTTCATTTTACTAGATAATACTTTTGAAGAACCATTCCCATGTTCTAAATATGAAATATAATTTTGATTACCTATTTTTAAATAATTAAATCCACCAAATCCTAAATATGGAACTTTTAATATATAACTAATGATACTAATTATGTCTATTCCAACAGCTTTTTTGAATCTTTCATCATGATTGCCCATACAAACAGAAATTAACAAATCTGCGTCAGCTAAAGGTTTTAAGAATGAAATTAACGCAAATAATTGTTCATGTGGTGTTAGATTTTGTTCGTAAATTCCCGCACCGACTGAAAATCGAGTTGATCCCTCAATTAAATCACCACCCAATTTAACATAAATATGTTCTTTTAGACAACGATCCCTTTGTTTTTTTATTAAAGAAAAATCACAGAAAATTGAGCCAATATGCTGATCAGAAAAATACATTATATCAGCATAATTTCTATTATTTTTATTTTTTAATATTTTTGTACAAAATTTTTTAGGGTTAGATTTTTCTAATTCTAAGATTTCATTATGTTGTTTTCCGAAGAGCATATTATTTTTTTAAATCTCATTCTCCTTTAAATTTAAATTTAATTCTAAACGTTAAGTTGATATAAATGAATATCTTAGAACTTATTACAAAATTTATAATCCACTTTTTATTACCATATCACATATTGATCCTCTAGATGATTTACTCTTTAATATTATATGAGAATAATTATCTAATCCTTTAAGTTTTACTACACACCAATTTAATCCATTATTCTGTTCATTTAAATGAGGATGATCTATTTGTTTAACATCTCCAATACAAATACATTTTACATTTTCCCCCATTCGCGTAAGGATTGATCTTAGCTGATATCTAGTTATATTTTGACATTCATCTATTATCACAAAAGCATTATCAATATTCATTCCCCTAATATATGCCATGGGAAGTATTTCAAATCTTCTAGGGTCAAATCTGACTTTGTTAATATTTTCCTTACTAGTAAATATCTTATTAGCATTTCTTATTTCATCTAACTTTAAAAGTAAACTAGAAAGATATTTCATATATGGATCTAATTTTTCTTCCAATGTACCTGGTAAATATCCTAATTTTTCCCCAATTTCAATTATAGGTTTAATAACATAAATTTTTGAATATTTCTTTTCTTGTAGAACTTTTAATAAAGCACATGCTAAAGATAAATATGTTTTTCCCAGTCCCGCTTCACTTTGGATACTAACTAAATCAATATCATCGTTTAACATTAATTCTAAGGCAAGATTTTGATAAATATTTTTTGGTTTAATATTCCAAGCAGAGTTCGTGTAATTTATAATTTTCGGTTGTTTATTTTTATTATAAAATACTGGGTTCCCAGTTTCCCAAGCAAAACAATTTGGTACAAATTCAGTATTTATATCTTTAACAAATCCGGTATAAATTTGAGACTCAGACTTAAAAGGATTTGAACTTTTAAAATACTCACATTTAACCTTATTTATTTTCGAGTATAATTGAAATATTTCATCATTTGTTACTAATATTGGATTTTCAATATCTTTTTTATCTTTAATTTGTTTGAGTATTTTTAAGTCATTATTTCTTTGAAAATCAATTTCTCCAATAATAGTAATATTATCTAAATTCTTAGTTATATTTTCAATAGCAGTGTTTATTAAATGCCTTACCCTATCATTCTTTTTTAAATTATCCAATTCATTGATTACTTCTATTGGAATAAAAATATTATTTTCTTCGCCATTTCTTAGAATTTCAATACAATCTGGGTTATCAATTAGAATATTAGTATCAATAACATAATTTCTTTTCATAAAAATTTCCTATTGAGATTATAGAAATATAATATTTAAGACACACTTTCAGATCCATTTTTAAGAAATTTTTCTAAAGATGTAGATAACTCAAAATCTATGGTATTAAAGAAACTTTTAATTTCTTCCTCATTTTTCTCTATCCCTCGTAAAATATTGGAACGTCTTTTTAATACATCTTTATCTGATAAATTTATCAATGGAGGAAATATTTTAATAAGAAAATCATTTACTCTCCATAATATAGCTGAAATAGATGATCTCAATAAAGAAAGTGAACCAGAATTTAGTCTATACCATATTGTGATTTTTTAATTAAGTTTAGATAATCTTCGCCATACCCACATTTATACACAAATGTAGTCGCTTTGACTTCTAAATTTCTTAAAATCCAATTATAGCGTATTGCAAAATAAAGTTCCATAATCACTGCAACAAGATTTCCAATAATTGGTAAAAAATCTAGAATATTTGTATATAAATCTTTTTTCTTTGTATGTAAATGAGTTAGAGTCCATTCATAATGTTTCCAGTTGTATATTGTTCCTAAAATAAGAGAAATTTCCTCCCTTGGAGTTAATATACCATGTAAACCAACACTTATCCATATGGGAATTTGTAAATCTTTCGAACTTTTAAAATAAATATGATCATTCCTTAATTTATCAAATTCGATTGAATCTAGTAATTTTCTATTTTTTCTAATTGTTTTCATCCAAAATCTGGTACCATGAACAGGACTTCTTTCTAAAATTTTTGTATCACGCTTATCTACCATTCCAACATAATGATGATATACATCATGCACTGCTCGGAATTTATATGGAACTATTTTTATACCATGAATAAATTCTTTAATATTTTTATCAATCTCAGAATAAACTGGTAATTTGTAAAAAATTAATAACATCTTTCCATTTATAATATATATAATATAATCTAGGAAGAAATTTCTTTAAGTCTTCTTCTTTATTTCTAGCAAACCATTCTTCATTTAATATTAGAAATTCCTCAGAAACATAAGACATTCTTTTTTTATCCTTCAGTTTTTTCCTTAGATTTGATTAAGATCCAAGTATCTATTTTTTCACCTTTCTTTGGTTTAAATTGAATTAGTGTAAATTTTCCTGAGGCTACAGGACCATCAATTTTGAATGTTATATAAGTCGGCCCCCATCCTAATATTTCCGCTTCGCCTTTCTGTACAATTTTTACTAATCCCTTACCATGCCCCTCAGTTATTTCTCCTTCAAAATATAACCATAAACGACTATGCGGATTAGTTCGTACTGCTAAAGTTTTCTCCCCAAATTCTTGAGGAAATTTTGCTTTAGGTAAGGCCCAAGATTCTAGTAAATTCCCTTTAAGCCGTTTTATTCTTAAATCATAATGTCTTCCAGCCCTTTTTGCTAAATGTTCATGTATAACATAAGGAGTTTTTCTACTAAAAGTTTTTTTTATTTCGGTTTTTTCTTCCATTTATTTAAATCCTAAAAATAAAAATATTTTTAATTCCAATTTTTTGAGCAGTTTCAATCATATTCTTTGTACCTTTCGATTTACCATCCCAAATTGCAATTAGTCCCCCATTTTCACCAACATATTGAGCCATTTCTAAATTTCTTTTTGGGCCAGCGGCAGATCCATACAATAACCATTTTGCCTTAAAAGTTTTAATAGGAACTTTATTATTTTTTCCCCATTGTTCTCCCAATGTATCAACACCTCTACACCAACCAGAAACAACTTCATCTATTTGAAAATTAGATTTTTTAACTGCGGTATCAATAATATCATATTCAATAACAGTTCTTGTTCCAGCGATTATCACTTTCATTATTGGATTCCTTCTTTGATCTTATTCTTAAATAGATCAATATTAATATTTAATAAGTCATCAAATAATCCAATATTCACATTTTGGTTAGACTTCCAAATAATTTTTATTTCAAAATTTAAATGTTTTTCTAAGAAATTACCAAACAAAGAACTAGTCAAAAATAAAATAGGTTTATAGTCTTCCTTAACAATTAATAATGGAATTTTATTATTATTATCACACTCTTGTAATAATTTTATCCACCAATCTTTAATTAATGAATTTTTAGATTCAGTTTTAAAGAAATCCCAAATGTTAATTTTTTTATAAGATTTTAATTCAAATATAAATTTATCTAATAAAAAATCCCCATCAGGATGAATATTTGTTATATCTCCCGCTTGATTATAAGTTTCTAATCCTATTTTTTGTCTAATGGTATATCTTCCCCCACTAGAATGTGTTCTCCAAAAAATATCATCTCGTTTGTTATTACTAACCCAAAGCGACAATTTTTTACATATTACTCTTTCAAAATTTGACCCCTTTAATTTTCCAAGAACCATTTTATAAAAACCTTTTTAATGTATACCATATTTATCTATACTTATTTCTAAATTACCTTCTTCTCTTAAAACTTGATAAAGAGTGTCTTCAATTTGAACTTTTATTGTTTCACTTTCTTCCATTTTCATATATAATGCCTCTGAAAAAATATCATTTTCCAGTTTTAAATAAAAGACTCTTTCTGTTAATTCATCAAATAATTTATTAAAATCAATATTTTCATTTTGTTGTTCCATTATCCAATATCAATCACAACAGAAGGCATAGAATCTTCTTCCATTTTTTCAATAAGTTCTCGTCTAAGATCTTCGCCTTCTTGTTTGATTACATCTCCATTTAGATTAATTTCCCCAAAAGGTGTGGTAATCTGGCCCTGACCATACATATTTCTTATAGATCCAATTACAATTTTTGTTTCAGCTAAACACAAATCCATAAACTTTCCCTTTAAAGAATTTGGAATTCTACTTAAATCATGAGGTTGTTCTCTTTCATATAAAATAGCAAAATTTGCATCAATTTCTGGTAAAACTTGAATTAAATTAGGATGTTGAAACTTAAATGTATAATTGAATCTAGTAAATGGTGCCAAAAATCTAGATTTAAAAACGTCTAAACTCCACCAAGGCATAGAACTAAAGGTCATAGGTTCATATAAAGGATGCCCCGTTAGAGCTTCCTGCTCTAAACCAGCATAGCATTCCTTAATTCCATAAATATCTAAATTTTCTTCATCAAAAAAATAAAACCAATTTTTACGAAATTCATGACGATAATTTTGATTATTGACTAATACTGTTGTGTATTCTTGATCTGGATAATACTGAGAAAATTCAGGAATGGTTTTAGTTATTATACAATCTCTTATTTGATCATCATTGAGTTCAATAAATGATGATGGTAAAGATAATCTATTTTTTATATATTTTAGAACTGTATTCCAATTTAACATTTCTTAAATCCTTTTTTATTATACAAATAATGGAATTAAATCGTCAAATCCCAATTTTAATGATTTTAGATTTTTTAACCCATTATAAAGAGGTTTAACAGAAACAAAAATTTCATCTTTATTAGTTTCTTTAAAATTCAAAATACTAGTAATATCTTTAAGTTTATCTATTGAATATAAACTAGATCCATTTTCTAACCACTTACATAGATATTCAAATGAAATAAGTTTAAATGCCCTAGTAATAACTTCATTTTCTTTTAAAGTTATATCCCAATTTTTTGGAATATTTTCATCAATATTATCCAAATTTTTAAAATATGAATTTTTTTTCAAAACTCTTTCTAAAACTTCATCAAATGTTCCAATATGTTTTTTTACTAAATCCTTATCACTAAACAATTCTAAAACTTTAACTGGTCCTAAACCTTTTACTCCGGGAACATCATCCCCGGCATCCCCAATGATACTCATCATCAACACAATATCTTCATTTGTAATATTATTAAGTAAATCCAAAATCTTTTTTTTGGAATTATCAGATTTATTATCTATTTGTAAATAATGTTTTAATACTGTTTCTTTATCTAACCATCTATTGACTGTCTTTATTTTATACAATAAACAAACATTATCCTGAGTTAAACATTGAAACATATCTTTGTCACTAGAACATACTATATGGAAAGTATCTTTATTATTAAATTTTCTAGTAATTAAATAATAAGGAAGAAAATCAGCTTCCAAATTTAATAGATCAAAAAAATAAACATTTGGAATTTTATTACATACCATTCTAGAAATTTCGTTATTCCTTCTTCTAATTTTATTTAAATCTTCAAATACAATAGAAGAATTTAAAGCACTAATCTTTCTATTTCTTTTATAGTTTTTATATATTTCTTGATGATATATAGAATGCCCTTTATCATTACAAAAGAATATTTTAATATTATAATTATAATTATTTCCTATTCCTTTCCATAAACTTGAATATAATAAAATAGATTGAAATATACTAGTATCAATTTCATTATTTAAAGAATTATCGACTATCTCTTGAGCAACAGATTCTATAAATAGAGAGGTACTAACATTTTTTAAATCAACATAAATATGAATATTTTTAGGGTTATATTCTTGGATTTTTTCCATCAATTCTGTAGTTGGCTGAGCAGTTAATATTGTATTTGGATGGACCATTAAAAATACCCTTTCTATTTTAGTTTATACTAATCTTGATTAACTAAGTCCTGTTTTCGTTGTCTCCATTTTTGTTGTACTTGATTAATATAATCAAGACAATCATCTTTTTTTGCCTGATCTTTAGCTTTATTACAAACCATTTTTTTTGATTCTAATTCTCTGATTACTTCGTCGTAAGAATTCCTTATACAAATATTTTTTTCAATTCCTGATTTTAATAAACATTTATATTTTTTCCCTTTTATATATTCTTCCGCAGTATTTTTTAATAACGGAAGAGCGCTACCAAATAAATATGTAGCGTCTAAAGCCATTTTACCAGAAAAAAGTAATCCTGTATGAACAAGTCCTTTTAATTCAGCGGGAAGCATATTCATACCTAATACTGTTAATAATTTAGGAAAACTAAAGCTCCAAAAACTACTTTCTTGGGAAGTGGGGGCCGTTTGTTCTAAAAATTGCTGAGAAATATATCTATATTTTTTATTTTTCATTGATCTTTATAACCTCTTTAAGCGATCTCGCATTTTTTTAAATTCTTTTTGTATATCTAAAATTCTTTTTCTTATAAAATTCAAACATTCTTTCCTTTTTGATTCATCCTCACAAAATCTCATTGATATTTTTAATTCTTTTAATAATTTTTCATATAATTCAATTTTACATTCTATTTGTTCTTTCTCTGTGGGAAGTTTATCACAATATTCTAGTTGTATTTCTTCTTTTTTCCTAGTTAACAATTTTTCGATTAAATATCCAATACCTCCACCTAACGCAGAAATAATAAATCCAAATCCCGGAACTTTTGTTTCAGAATCAATTTTATAATCTGTATATTGATCAATTGAGCTTGTCCATCCTTGCTGCCTAAAATATTTATATAAGACATACCCCAAAACATCTCCTATATAAATTCCCCAATACCCCCCACTTTCATTTAAAAACTTTTTTGAAATATAATCTGGTTTCATGATTTTTTAAAATTTATCCTAGGTCATCTAAATTGTACAAGAATCTCCATCACAAAATTTTTCTTGTACCTCATTAGTACTGGTTGAATTTACAAAATTTAAAGATTTTAATTTGGACGTATATTCTAAATATTCAACTTTGGATATTTCTTGATAAGGAGCTTGGGGATATGATTTTTTACCCAGAGGTAAAAATGAAATTGCTTTTAATTGATCACCAAAGATTTCTAAAATCTTTGGAATATCCTTGCCTTCTTGCTCTTTATCAAATGTTACAGTAATACTAACTTGATTATCACTCCAATATTTTTGAAGAAGGATTGCATTTGAAATTTGCTCCCATATACTAACTTCTTTTTTACTTCTTTCAAAATTCTTTTCTTCCACGGCAAAATAAACCACCCATGAGTTATCCCCGTATATACTTTCTTCAACACGATAATTGGATTCAATTAAAGTATGATATAAATTACTTTCTTTTGGAATTCTAACAGTTCGATAATAATATTGAGAATGTGGATAGTGAATTCCTGGTGTAGCCCCACACAATAAAGAAATTGTCCCACTTGGTTTTACACTTGTTGTTTTAATAGATTTTGGAATACATAACCAATCTGAATATTTTTTATCTAATTCATTGATATATTTATACCCTTCATCACTCCAATTTAAATGTTCTTTTATACCATGTTTTTGGAAACTTTGAATAATACCAGACTGGGATAACCCAATTCTTCTATTTCTAAGAATTATTTGATTTACATCTTCTCTATGTGAAGGAATCAGAGTTACAGTTTTAGCATATAAATAAGCATATTTCAAAGTATTTAGATATTCTTTTAATGTTTCATGATGGGCGGGGAATGTTTCTACAAGATTACACCATTCGGTGGCTTCCAATGATTGTTCCCCACAGGGATTTACTCCAGAAACTCGATAGTCCTTATAATTTGGAGGATCAATTATTCTTCCATATTTCCTAGCATTTTCAATCCATATATAACCAGGTTCCCCATTAATAGAACTTTGTTGCCCTAATTTATCATAATCAAATTTTTTACCATTTACAACTAAACTATTATTAGATGCCCATCTCCATTTGAATAACTCAAAAAGATTTGATTCGGGGTCTTTTGCTGTAAGATATTCCAAATCATCACATTCTCCCAAAGCAATCTGAGCGACTCTTCTTATACCCCCACTTACAATACACTTTCCAATTATATTCATCCAATCTAAAATATCTAAAGAAGTTAATTTACTTCCATATCTGGATATTTTTTCATCAAATAAAATATTAGATTGTTCATTTACTAAATTTCTAAGTTTTGTGAATTTTTGATAATTAATATTATCAGAATCAATTCTATTAAATATATCTAATAAATTATTAAACATTTCTTCTTGTTTTTTACTTGAGATATATTTATAAATACCTTTAAGGCAGACTATAGTATATTTTAAATAATCTTTATTACCTTCAAAATTATCTAAGTGGATAAAATTTTGGATATTATTATCTTCTAAAACATAGTCCCTTTTTGTTACCCCCTCGATTAGATCTTGTTTATTAACCAAACCTAAATGTAACAAATATGGACTACCAACTAATTCTTGAAACAATTCTTTATCTTCAATAATCCCATTTCTTTTATTTAACAAAAATGGATAATATACTAATCCAATATACAATTCTCTAAAAAACTCATTATATAAAAAACGTTGTTTTTCTAAATCTCTTTCTCCATTAAAAATAGACATTAACTCTTTTATACATAATTCTAATGGGCCTGGACCTGGAGCAATTCCTCCAAATGTTTTAATAGGACTCCCTTTTGGACGTATTTGGGAATAATCAATTTTATTTGGTATTGTGTTCTTTCCAAAATGCGCGTCAATAATACGTTTAATTATTTCAACCCAACCTTCTCTTGAATCGTCAACTATATGACAATCATTTGAAGTTTTGGGTTGTTTTATAATTAAATCTTTTTTAGCACCTAATAAATCAAATCCAGTCCCAATTCCAAACATACTTACATCAGACATAAACTCGAATGGGTATGAAGGATCAAAGTCCATATTTTCTGTAGAAATAAACGCGCAATTCATTAATGCAGCAACACCTTTTTTCCAAACTACATCACTCCCCATTGCGAATAATCCTCTACCTGGAGGAAGAAATTTGAATTCCCACATTAATTTAAACATTTCCTGAGCACTTTTTTGTGACTTCATAGCATTCCAACGAAGTCGATTATTACGGCAATGATTTAATTGAACAGTATAACAACCCTCAACAACTCGTTTTAGTGTTTCCCAGAATTCCTCAGTTTCCTTTGTATTAGGATCTTTCTCTCTAGCATAAGATCTCTTATATACAAAATAACCTAGTGGCCCCCATTTAGGTTGTTTATTCTTATATTGTTCTAGAAATTTTTCCGAAAGATGAAATTTTTCTTTTGGTTCAAAAATATTTTCTGACATAAGATAAACTATGCTCCTAAAAAAAATATTTAAAAAAATAGAGTATGGACTTAACCCATAGTAGTATTTATCCACTATGATACAATATGTAGTCCACAAATAATAATTTATAAAGTGACTGCTAAAATAGCTACCGTACCAAATAAAAATGTGGTAACTTTATTTAAAATATTATCATGCCTTCTTTCTTTTTGTTCCTGCCTATATGCGTTTTCAGAATTAACCCAAAGTTCTCTATAAACAAGACTCTTGGTTCTTTCAATTTCGATAAATTCTTTTAAGGCATTAATTTGGTTAATATAAGTATTTATTAATGCTTCTTCACTTATGGCTATCTCTTTATATTGAGAACCTAATTCTAATTTAGCTGTAATTTTACTTAGATCTTCTGGAATTAATAAAATATGAGTAGCTTCTTCTTCATTCTCAACAATTTCTAAATTATTATTAGTTTCGTTAACTTTAACAAAAACTAAATTAATATCCCCAATTTTTTTACTTTCATTTTCAATTTTTTGAAATCCAACTTCAAATTTGGAGGTTCTTTCAAACTTAATTTCTGGAGGTTGATAAGGTTGAAATGTGGTTGCACAATTAGAAAATAATAAGGGAATCAATAACAAGCTATATTTTATTAAACGCATTATTAAATCTCCTCTTTATCTCAGATGGATTTTTCTCTTGTAAAATTTCTTGAACCATTTCTGAAGATCTATCAACGACTTCCCTTATAGCTTCCTGTTGTTCCACTGAAATTTTCTCTGTTTCTTTAATTTTAGCTTCAACTTTAACTTGTTCTTGCTCCAAAGACTCAATCTTTTTTTGACCTTCTTCTTGTTTAAAAGCATGTAGAACGTCGTTTTTAATTTCTTTAACGGACTTACCTCTAGCCGAAAACCAAGAAAAAAATATAACACCCGCGGCTAAAAATAATCCACCACCAACTCCAAATCCAAACATGTCTCCTATTTGCATAATTCAATATTCCTTTCTTAATTATTTATTGTCTAAATTTTTCTTTATTAGTTTTTTTAGTTCTTTTATAATTTATGGCCGACATTTTAAAGCTTTCTCTTAATCCTACAACAATACTTACAATTGTTGTATTCACCGTTGTCCATTCTCCACCATTAATAAATCCATTAATAAGTAACCAAGTAGAAATAATTAATATTGACACCATAATATGAACTTTAACACTTAACATGATTGTAACTATTTTTTCAAACGCAGCTCTACCAAAACTCATATCTCCAGGATCTTGAAACCCATACGCATCTGAATTATCTTGTTTCTTTTTTTTAGGACCCCAAAATCCATGATCATAATCATCGTCATCATAATTTATCTCATTATTCACTACCCCTTCATTAAAATCTTCCGTAGGATTATTTAAATTATTCATGAAATTTAACCCCTTAAAAAATAATAATTTAAATTTAATCCTAAAAGGTAGAAAAAAAAATAATGAGGGAATTCTAGAAATCTCTCATTATTTGTAGATGATCTACTATGGGCTAAATATAAAGGAGTATCTAGAATCCTTTATATTTTATAATTCACGAAGAATGAACACCCATGATCCATTCTCCGCTTAGAACATTTGTTACCTAGAATCAATGTTCTAAGTCTTGACCGTTAGGCTAGTTAAGAAATTTCTAGAATTTCTTAACTTACAATTCACTGAAGAATAGGCCGCCCGTATGGGTCAAAATATACACGAGCCTATCTCCGAAAATAGGACCTTTATATATCATGATACACCTCCAGTAGAACAAATATCAAATAATCAATATTTAATATATATAATACATTTATCTTTTTTAAATAAAATTTTGATCAAAAAAATACGAAAAATAAATCATAGTTTAGAACTATGATTTATTTTCCCCGACTAACATTGAATCATGTTAGTGGGAGCACCTTCGAGTTGTTGGGGAAAGATACGTTCCCCCTCGAGGTATTCCTTAACCCTTTGCCACGAAACAGACGGCAAAGGGTCGCACTCTCCCATACGGAGGAGAGTGCAATACGACGCGGCAAGGAGTGCACACTCCCGCCGACGAGATCCCGAAGTCGCAAGGACCAAGGATCTCATCAATAGAGAGGTGCGTTCCCCAGAAGTCTCTCCCATGTTCAGCCATTCAATAGCTGAACACAAGAGTTGCTCTGAGGTGAAAAGTGGACGGGACATGCTAATCCTCCTTAAAAGGTAATATAATACCACGAGAAATCATGGTATTGTACAGCCTCCAAGGACTCCACCACTAACCTCCTATAAATAAATGGATACAAACATCTATTTATTAAATATAAATATATATAATCAATAAATAATAATTTTTAGAAAAAAAATCCTCTCGAAAGGAGAGGATTATATTATTCTAAAATTACAGACTAATCAATCATACAAGAATATCTTCGGCGTTGATAAAATCAACGCCTTCCTGGAGGGATTCGAGCCACGAGGTGAACGACTCGTATGCTTCATTCCCTCCACGAAACCGGTGGATAAACCCACCGTGTGTATCTATTATTTCCCATCCCCCGATGTCAAGGCCCGGACGAAAGTAAAACAGAACATCCAGGTCCTGCCCATCACCGACACTGCCGTCCCACATGGAACGGAAACGAAATGTCTGCCATCCAGGGGGGCAAGCCTTCACCACATTGTAGATCCTGTATTCCGAGAACCGGAACTCCGCGCCCTCGATCTCCTCTGCCGTGTACTCATGCCGGTCGGTGAGACGCGGCAGCCCGCGAACGCCCATCACGATCATCCTGTCCCCGTTCTGTAGTTCCACGCGGGGCGGGGTCTCCGGGATGGGAACGTCAATCCCGAAACGTGTCCGCATCGCGTCGATGGTGGCCTTATGGGACGGATTCAGGCAGGGGATCACGCCATCCGCCACAATGGCGCGCACCGTGTCCGCGTCCAGTTCCCTCCGCCGAATCGTGCACTCCGCAGAATACGGAAACATCGAATCGGCGATCGCGAATCCGAAATACGTCTGCATTTTACACCTCTGTTTCGCCCCGCAGGGCGTGATATTCCCACCGATCACTCGGTGGGCGGTCCAGACCCCCTCCCGCAAGAGGGGGCTAGGATCGGGTATTATGCCGAGGCTGTTTTGCGTGGAACCACCCAGTGCCAGAGGCACGTATCCTCTGGAGGATTCCATTTGTCTTTGGGAAAAGTTTCCCAATATAGCCTCTGGCGGCCTGGTCGTTCTTGATCGTGCTCCCAAGTATACTTTTTGTAAAAAGTCCCCCGGCGGTTCGCTATCTCTACGGCGAACCACCCGCCGATGTCCAGTGTCCGCATTACCGACATGCGCTGCTCGCCAGCGCAGACGGCGCGGCACTCCGCAACAAATTGGGAGGCAAAAGCATGTGTTAAATGGATGTTCCCTCGATAAACGGGATCAAAATCTATCGTAAGAAGGAGCCGGTCCGAGTCATCCTTCCCCGGCACGATCATCGTCGTACCCTTGGCCTTGGTCTTGATTACCCGAAACTTGCCTTCCGGCAGTTCCGGCAACCATGTTTCTATCATAGAAAACTGCCCAAGAAGGGAACGCTCCTCCTTTACCTGATGGGCGCGATCCTGATCGTATCCATCGTAAAAGTATTCGTAATGTGTACCATTGTAATGGTACACGGTGTACCGTGTCGCGGGCACCAAATCAACAACTGGCACAAACGCAAAGTCCGTCTTGCCGTTCCGCCGCGCCCCCAACTTTATTTCACAGCGGAGAGCCGGGAACGGCTCAACCGAATATTCCCATAATTGTGATAGATTGAGATGCCTCATTTTAATCTCCTTTTTGCCCCGTTATCCGCACCCACCGCATTGCGGTGAGCCTCTAGGCCCGCCGTCCGGAGGACGGGGGCTGAGAGGGAAGGGATTAGACGGTCAACGTCAACTCGTCGAGGATTTCCTGGACATCGTCCGGGTCCGCATCGAGGATGCCAGCCATTTCCGGGGCATTGTTGATGCCGCTCAGGATGTCCTCCAGATCCTCGCAGGGCATTCCGATGGAGTCCATGGTTACAGTCCGCTCGCCCAGTGGTGACCAGAACACAACCTCAAAAACCTCGCCTTCGGGCTGCACTGTGATTTGGAGTCCGCTAAATTGCTTGTGGTTCATGGTCTTTCTCCTTGATGGGATATGTGGTTCACGCGCACACATTTCGCAGGAGCCGTGCCCTTTTTTACATGCTTCGAAAATATTTTTAGACACTATTTATTCACTTGCCGGCTTGTGGATTGTCGGGGGCCGTAAAAATAAGACTGACATTTCCGTCAAAATCCGAAGTGTTCTTAAGTGCGGTTGAAATACGCAGTTGCGTTTGTCGGGTTTGTCAATGTAAGACTTTTCGTCTGTCGATAATGGCAATAAAAATAGTCAGTCCCACACCCACACGCTACCATTATTGGTGTAGGTCTTGGTGATTTTGAGGCTTCCATCCTTTTGGATGGCTGCCTCGATTCCCCTGGTAAGAAGTATCGGCCCTTTATAATTTGCTGGCCGGTACTTTACCTCTATTTCGTTATGCCCAAAGGAGACCTCGGCGGTCGAGAACCCCGCCGCGTCAAACTTGTCGATAAGATCGGTCACCCTACGTGACCAATCTTCCCAAAACGATTTTCGCTCATTCACGTGAGAGACCGCCTCTTCCACCGAAGAGGCTCGCACTACCCATTCACTGGAGAGCGAATATACTCTCCAGTTTTTTGGAGTGATCTCAATCGCATGACTGGTGCAAGTCAGGCTAACGCTATATTCGTCACCCAGTATTTGGGTGGCTTGATTTAATACCTGCCGGGCATGTTTTTCTTTGGCAGCATTCATCTCTCGCTGAATCTGCCAATCCGGCTTATAATATGATGCCTTGCGGGGATTGAATCCCTCCCGCAAGAACAACCTTGAACCAGTCCAGCGGTCGAAATTTGCGACAATTTCGACCCCGGTCGTTTTTAGTATTTCCGGAGCCAATCTTTCCTTGCCCCGGAAATAGATAACCGAGTATTTCGTCAGGTCCACTCCTCGCTCATCCCCATTAGGGATGAGGCAACCGGGGAGCACAAACTCGTCCGAAGTAACGACTTCCCCTTTCCGCCTGAATCTGATTTGATATTCTAAAATCATTTTTCCCTCCTATTGGCGTATCCGCACCCACCGCGTCGCGGTGAGCCTCCAGGCCCGCCGTCCGGAGACGGGGGCCGAGAGGGTGGGGGAAAGGGTCTATTCGGCCATGATCAGCCGGCCGGCGGCCTCAAGGCACCTGATGTAGATGTCGCGCTTCTGGCCTTGGGCCTGCCACCGCGACAAAAACAGATTGGTCTCATCCGCGTGCAGGAGTTTCCCTGACCGCGACCAGTTGTAGGCCGCGATCTCCGCGCCGGGGCGCGGCCACGCGATGGTCTCCGTTTCGTATCCCTCTTTCGACTCCGTCGTCTTTTCGGAGAAGACGTAGATCTCTCCGAAAAGAAGTTTCCACTCCGCCACGACTCTCTCCCTCTCTACCGTGCGGTAGAGATGCAGGGTGGCGCCGGCTGGAATCACGGCGGGGATGCGCATTACCCGGTAGGGCGGCTCCAGCCGCTTCACTTGTTTCCGGGTTTCCAAATCAATGGATGATGAAAATTCTATCATTTCGCACCTCTTTTTTTGGCCCTCAGGCCGTGATGGGGGCTGATCCGCCCCGTGGTTCCCGCCTAGTTACCACTCAACAATCCCCCTCTTTACACGTTCTAAAGAGGTCATTTCATAATACTTCTCCCAGAAAACTTGAATTGAACCTGGGAGCTCCGATCCGTTTGACCGGGCATATAAGACAGAACAGTTATCCCATCCATATGCTGTCTTACATTTTTCCAATCGAACGAAAGATATGTTCTTACTCTTTAAACATATCTCCGCGGCCTCTGCGGTTGGGGCAAGAATACAATACCACTCTCGTTCACTGATGTATCCCCGGAAGGATATACCATCTTCCGGGATGTTAATCCCCGGAATATAGAATATCTTCGCACATTTGCTCCGATAGAAGCTACCGGGATCACACAAAAACTTCCCGGTCTTCTTATTAAATACGGCTTGGGAAATTAAGATCCCATAGGGATCTTCCCAAGAGATCTCTTCCGTAGGGATTTGTAATTCCCTACGGAAGAGATCCGTATGTTTCGTTAGTACTATTTCTTCCCCGTCCCACGGGGTAATTCTTACCGCCCGTGGGGGTACGTCGCCGTCTTGTAATCGGGGAAGAATAGTGGCGATATACTGGCACGTCTCATTATAAGCTAACATCTTGTCCTCCTTAGAAAATGTAGTTACATACAATGATTCATTATTTTAATATATATAGAAAAAATTTTTAGAAATTTAAATAGTTTTAAAGATTAAATTAAAACTAGGAGTAAATAAATGAAAATTATATTTGCTTTAGCGGGGGAAGGATCAAGATTTCGTTATTATTGTAGGGGCCAAATTAAACCCTTAATAGAAATAAATAATAAGTTTATGTTTGAGTATGCAGTAAATAGTTTTCCAGAAAAGTATAAAAAAATATTTGTTATTCAAAAACAACATTCTCTAGGATATAATTTAAAAAACATTATTCAAAATAAATATCCAAAAAATGATATACTTGAAGTTGACCCTACAAAAGGACAATCTGAGTCAGCTTTATATGGAATTTCCTTATTGGATGATAAAGAAGATTTTATGATATTTAATTGTGATAGTAGTTTTGATGATAATAAATTTTTTGATTATTTTGAAGAATTAAAAAACAAAAAAAATATAGACGGTTATATACCTTATTTTATTCCAAAAAATGAAACAGAGACACATTGGAGTTTTATAAAATTCAATCAAAATAATAAAGTCATAGATATTAAAGAAAAAAAACAAATATCAAAATACGCTACAATTGGATTATATTATTTTAGGAACAAAATATTATATGAAAATTATTATCAGAAAATTTTAAAAGAATCAAATACTGAATTATATGTTTCAAAAATTTACGAAAAAATGATAGAGCGTAATTTAGATATTTATACTAATGAAATAAAAAATTTTAGTTGTTTTGGAACACCTGAAGAATTAGAAAAATTTAGAAAAAAAATAAACGGGTAGGATTTTTATATCCTTAATGTATTCTAATGAGACAGAAGTTAGAATACGATCAAATATACCCCCGTTTTGGATATATTAGTTTTGGGTACTCGTGCTTTCATCCATAATACCCAAAAGCCCGTGAAATGGAATGACGAACGGGGCCTACGTTAATAACGTAAACTCCTCTATGGAAGTTTACATTGGATACCTTAGATAGGATGTTGTCTCTACACCCTCATTATCTTGGCATCCTCTTTTATAAATAAATATAATATAAAACAGGGGAGATACAAGATACATATCTCCCCCCGGCTTTCGGTGAAATTAGGATCGCAACTTCTCGCGCGCCTCCTGTCTAACCGATTGTAAATCAATCAACCGGTCGACTACGAACGTCCCGTCTTCTTCCCTGCGAAGATTCAATACCCGCGGGAAGGAGCCAAGTACGCCATGAATCCTGGCGATCAACATTCCAGTCACTATACTAAGCCCTGGGAGATTGACCGCCACCGGATACTCCCCGCTCAAATACGGAAGAGCGGGACGCAAAATCTCGTCAATTTGTTCCCCAAAATGACGAGAATTTTCCCACCGGAAGTTCCGGCAATCAACTATTTCGAACCCATCGGGAAGTAATTTTCCCAATTCATCCATTGACTGAAAAGTCAATGGATGCGCGAAATTGAAAATATACGTCTTATTACTCATCTTTACCTCCTAAAATTGAATGATTAATACTAATACTAAATATGTATATATAATAAATTAATGTTTTTGAAATTTCTCTTTTAAAGTATTTATATATTTAATAACTCGATTTCCCCTTATATATTCTTCATATTCATTCTCAAATAACATATCTTTAGAACTAAAAACGTTCAGAAAACACTCTGGACACAATTCAATTTTTTTATAAGAAACCTCAGTTTTTCCTGAAGGTGAGTCCACATAAGTGTTATATGGAATATGGATAGTCTTTTTATTATTTAATTCTTTTTCGCATATATCACATAAATAAATTATTTTTTCCATTATTCATACACCCTTTCATTATTTTCAAGTCTATATTTTATAGGAATACATAAATCCTCTTTTACTTTTTCAATAATAATTTTTCTAGTTTTTTCATCAATCAGTTCAAGATCAATATCATCACAGGATTCATAAAACAATCCTGCTTCTTTTTTTGTAAGATCATGATAACAGAATGGACAATAGTTTCTATTTGATAAAACGTTATAATGCCATTCTTTTATAGTAGTTTGACATTTTGTACAGTAATCACCTGGATAAAATATGAACACTCCTCTCCACAAAGAATTATCACTAGTTTTGATTAAATATGCCACATTTGGAATTAACTCTTTTGATAAAGGCAAAACAAAACTAGTAACTCCTGGAGTATTTTTATAAAGGTGAATAAAAAAACCTTTTTTATCAGCGTCAATTGCCCCTCCGTGCATATTCTTTAATTCCTTTTTATGAATAGATCTTCTTTAATTTCATCCCAATTCTCAAATCTAAAAGCATTATCATCAATATATATTTCTGCCCAAGGTTTTCCAAAATTAATTTCATCATATTGAATATTATATTTTTCTAACCAATCTAAAGTTATTTTGCCTACTCTTTTTAATATTTTAGGCACATTCCCGTCACACGTTTTCATATGCCTGGCTGTATGGATTATAATATAATGACCATTCTCTTTTAACTTATTTATTTTCTCAATAGCTCCAGGAATAGGTTTTAACTCAGAGTAAGTTTGATTAGCTTTTTTTAATTCACAAATTACTCCATCTAAGTCTATACAAATTCTCATTTTTTAACCCTCATTCTCATCCAAATATTCAGTGAGTTTTTCTAAGCCAATTAACGCTAAAATTAATTGTCTATTAGAATCATCTTTATGTATGGGTAGCATTGATAAGAATAACCAAGCTTCTAACAACTTAGTTTCATTTCTTCTTTTATTATATGTAAAAAAGAATTCTTCAAATATGGTTTTAATTTTTTTATGGTATTCTTCATCATACCCAATAAAATTTATTTTTATATTATTATTATCATAATCTAAACTAACTTTTTTTGATAAGACAAAATCATATAATCCATCAATAGAATGATACAATTTGGCCACATCATATTTTCTATCCCCATAAATACCTTTTAATCCACCAAAATCTCCCCTTGGATCTATAAATTTAAAAACTTGATTTTGTTCTGAACAAAGTATATTAGAAAAACAAAGATCTCCATGAATAACTTTAAATGGTTCATTATTAATAAGTTTTAGAAGATGAGGATAAGATAATTCAAAAGCATCCTCTATGTAAACAGTTTTTTTATTATTTATAGTTAAATCCTTATTCCAAAGTATTGCTAAATTAGAGTTATTATTTTTATTAATATCAATAAATTTTTTAATTCTATCGTAATTCTTTTTCAAATAAAAGTTTCTACGATAAAGTTCATTAATATTAGATTTAAATTTGTAACGATTAAATCTAGTTCGAATAATATAATATAAATCAAAAATAATACTTTGCCATTTTCCTAAACTTATTTTTTTTTCAACAAAAGAATCAGATAATAAAGGATAATCTATATATTCCATTTGGATACTTGATTTTTTATAAACATTAGAAGAAAAATTATAACTAAGTATCTTTGGATATAACACATTTAAAAAAGATTTATTCTCTATTTCTTTATAATAAAACATCTCATCATCAATAGAACTATTATCTGATTCTTTAAGAATACAATTTATGTTTTTCAAATAACGAACATCGTTGAAGTATCTGGCCACGTTTATACCCATTTAAAATTTGAGTTTATAAATAATTGAAATTCACGTTTAAATTTATTATGATTTACTATACACTCCACTCTCATATTTTCTCCAATTTTCTGAATATCAATATTTTTTAAATCTTCTAAGTTACTAAACTCATTATTAATTAAGAAACCAGTTTGTTTATGAGTAATATAATTATTCATAGAAGGCAAATCCATACCTAAAACAAAGCAACCTCTAACCATTTGTTCTAAGTTTGAAATACCACAACTCTCAACCCTTCTTGGAAAAAGATAAATATTACAATTATCTATAAATTTTCTATATGTTAAAAACGAATTATTTTCTTTTCCATTTAAATAATATATCTTGTCACATTCTATATTCTCTAAGAAGTCATTATTTAAATAAGAATATCCTCCGTTTGGGTGATCATACAAATAAACCTCTTTTATATCTAAATTTTGAATAATTCTATTAAATATACTAATATGAAAAAGGTTAGTTCTATTCCAATATCCTAATTTTCTAATTTGAAAATCAACTTGAGTATCTAAAGGTAAATAAAATCTAAATTTCTTTGTTTGATATTTTAAAACATTTTCTAAATAATGATTAACTTCTGGATGATCGAAAAATAGTAAATATGTCCAATTTGAATATATTTTGTTTTTTAATTCTTCAATTATAAGTGATTCTAAATGATAATGAAAAAATATTTTATTATCTTTATAAAAAGAATCATCTAATAATATTTCAAAACTTTTAGGCACTTCACCTATAAAAATAATATTACTATTTGTTATATTTTTGTAACTTTCTTTATTTGTAATATCTCGAAATTGTAAATTAGGAATGTTTTTATAAATAGTAAAAATAGATTCACTCTGTTTATTTTTTCCAAACCAAAAATCTCTACAAAAAATATAGTTATTACACATTATATAATTCTTCGATTTCAAATTTATTAAAATTAAGTTTTTTAGCAATTAATGGTATGTTTTCTTTTTTTGGAACTCTACAAACATGAATCAATAATTCAATATCTTTATTCTCTTCCATAAATTTATTTTTTTTAATATTATAAGAAATAAAATCAAAACCTAAATTAATTAATGTTAAGGTAGGAACAGATTGATCTGGATGGTTCATCACAAAATCACTTGGATTATTTTCAATTCTAATTTCTTGATCAACATTCTCAATTTTAAGCATGTTCTCTTTTATCTTCTTTAAATAAAAACAGGTCTTTTCAGTTTTTTTAATTGCCCAAAAGCATGCTCTAAATAATGGATAGTTTTTATACTTGTCATAATTGACTAAAAGTTGATAAAATAAATCTCTTTTACAATCTTTATACATAGGAATATTTTCATTAAAGAAAAACATTTCTTCTATTTCAAAAAATTTTTCTAAAAAACTTTTAATACTCCCAACAACTAAGGTTCCTATATCACTGAAAATTATAACATCATCATAATTCATTTTTTCAAAAACCTTCATTGTTAAATATGGTTTCCAAATATAATTTCCATAAATCCAATTATATTTTTCAAAATGCTCTGGATATTTCTCTATTAAATCTTTTATATCCTCATTTCTAAAATTAATTATCTCGTTTTCATTAAACCCATTTTTTAGGTAATTTAAAGTGGCTATTTTTTCAGCTAAATAAGCATTTGGC
>Ga0116187_1000222_pt1 | contig 71129 bp, 74 predicted proteins | sample AD_JPNNA6_MetaG_FD_89755 | JGI IMG/M metagenome (GOLD analysis project Ga0116187, IMG submission 89755) | Active sludge microbial communities of municipal wastewater-treating anaerobic digesters from Japan - AD_JPNNA6_MetaG | ecosystem: Engineered > Bioreactor > Anaerobic > Digestate | place... | reverse complement strand
TTTAAATGGAAGAAAGCGCTAATGACTAATTCATCAAATATGAATAAACTTATGAAAAAATTTATTGACAAGGAAATTTATGAGGCTGTATTTATAGACGATAGATTAAAATGTTAAAAAAAACAAAGATTATCGTTGACTTTTACCATAGATGTGTCAAATTTTCATCAGGGAGAGCTTGCGCCGCGCATATGGCGTCCAATTTCTCTCGAAGAGCGGCGCGACGCATATGTGTCAAATTTTACATTAGCATCATATGCGGCTTTGGTTTGACACATATGGCGTTAAGGATAAAATTGACACATATGCGTCGATTCCCCGCCCCAAAATACCGACGGGATACCTGAAAATAATTTAAATTTCTTCATAGTAAACTCCGTAATTATCCCGGTAATATCACAATTATACGACTAATAACCGCATTGTCAATTATATTTCTTATTTTTAACGCGCCGCGCCGGTCGTTTACAATTTTTATATAAACAGCGATCTTGCAACCGACGAACTTATCGACGCTATCGAGGGGGAGCTCCTTTTTTCGGACTCGAAGATCGTATATCTCAAGAATATAGAAGAGATTAATCAAAAGATATATTTAAATTTGAATTTTATCTACAAAATGATATAAGGGACTTTATGAACGTAGCGGAATTAAAACAGAGGATTTCTAAAAACCGGATCGAGCATATCTATCTATTTTCCGGACCTGAAATCGGCGAAAAAAAAGAGATAATAGAACTGCTGGAAAACAGAACGAGCTCGAGTACTATCTTCTCCCTAATAGTCTCGCCATCTCGGTTTTAATTTTAACAAATACGGAGTCCCGCCGCCTGTTATATATGCGTCTTTATCATCATCATTAACAAGGCACCATAAGTATGTCCCGTCAAATACCATATCGTATATACAAACAAAATCATCGTCGCCAAGATAAGAGGTGTCTATAGATGACGCCGATTTTGTATCCCATATATTATAATAATCCTGATCATTATAACAATTAATACTACCAGATATCCCCAATTCTCCATCATCTCCCCATTTACTTATTATTATTCTATCTAAATAATAACAAAATGATTGAATATTATCTCTCGAAAAAGAATTTTGAGAGCCTATTTTAAATAAACTTAATAAATTATTAGCTATTGTAACTATATATAAATAATATTCAGAATCAGAAATAAAGTAATCTTCTGGATGATAAGGAGCTATAGACATTAATGAGAATAAGGTATTAATTACTTTGTCATATCGAATCTTCATAATTTTATTTATAGATACATTCTCATAACTATATATATTTGAAATGTTATTAATATCTATATTTTTTAGAACATAATTCCTCAAAATATTCTTTGTATTATCATACTCATTTGCAAGAATATAAAAGTAATTATCATCATGAGTAATAGAAGTAATATTATAATCATAAGTTACATCTAAAGATATATTATAAGCGTTTTCTAAGGTTAAATTATTAGAATTAAATTGAAATACTTTTTTATCTGAAGCTAAATATAATTTATTATCTTTATAATCGATCCCAACATTATTACAACTATCTACATATTTTGACAAATCTGTTTTACTTATCAAATCGGCATTTGCTTTTTCCGGGTCATAGCTAAAATCTATTCTTCGCTCAGTACCTTTAAAACAATCCATTGATAAAGATAAGAGTAATATTAAAAATAATAAAGTTAAAAATAAAATCTTTTTCATTATAACAAAATCAAAAATAAATTTAATTTTTTTTTCGGTCGATAATAATTCTTTAATCTATTTTACTACTTAAATCTAATTTAACAAGAAAAACATCTTGAATGTCTTCTCCAAACCAACTTTTTTATTTTTTCTCTTCAATAAACTCTTTTTCATTCCAAACATAAGTTTTTATTTCATCTTCATAATTTTTTATATATCCGGAACCAACTAATATCTCTCTCGCATCTTTTAATTGTTCAAAAGATAAATTTGGATATAAACAGTAATCAGGAATGTAATCATATTTTGTAAAATAATTAGTTTCTATTAATTTATTTCTTTTAAAAAATTCATTTATTGTCTTTATATCTTCTTTTGAACTTATATTAATATAAAAATACCCGTGTTCTTCAGTAGATTTAAAATATTTATAAAAAACTTCTTTTTCTTTTTCTATATTAAAATTTGGGAAATAATCAGATTTCAAATAATTTTCCTTTAGGTATCCATTATTTATTACCGGTTCAAGGCAATAATAATATTTATTCAATAACTTTTTTTTACTTTCATCTAATGTCGGAAGAATTTTATTAACATAATCCGGTCCTGCAATATTTCTTGGAATATACTCTCTATATTTCTTTATTTTATCTACTTTATTATTCTCTTTTATAAATTCTATACAATTTTCAAACGAATCATAAGGATATTGCCCCACATCCTCATACTCAAATATCCTGTCAATCCTGTCTCTGTCATATTTGAATAGATAATTATGACGAAAAGGGCCGACTCCGCCCTGTTCAAAGCGCTGACTAAATATTTCAGATTTTATCATTAAAGTATTAACATTATCCCATATCTTTATTTCTCTCATCTTATATGGGCTGAATTCGATGAAATCGTTATTTGACGCCCTATTGAAATAACTTAATTCTAACTCTACTCTTTTATCAGGGTATTTTACTACTAGTATTGGAGTTATAATATTAAAATGAAATATTGATTTCGCAAGTTTAGCGTCTCTCTCCATAGCTTCTTTGTATACTATAGTATTATACTGCCATATAAACTCCCGCTCCTTATACTCAACATAAACAACCCTATCATCGTATTTGATAAAAGGACAGGCGATATACTCCATAAAAACCCATCCCGTTAAGCCCTCTTTTGTTCTTATATAAATCCAATAATTTTTGACTCCGTTAACTGTCGTAGGCCCCGATATCATTATATTTTTTTTCTCATCCCATTCCCCCATTACAACATCGCCGCGCCTTAATCTACCTAGTACCTTCCCTTCAATACTCGGTTCTTCCCGTATTCTAAGTCCATCGCCCGTTATCAGTATATTTTCTTTATAATGAGTCATCCAATCATAGCCATATAAATTCTGAAATGAACTTATAATAAATATTATTATAAATAGTATCTCTTTCCTACTCATTCGGAATCGCATCAAGCGTCCCTCCTTTGATTAATTTTAAATCAATATATCCTTCCGATGATGGGGAATAAGCTCCAATCAACAAATATCCTTTAGTATAAACGGCGTCTTTTATTTGAAAATTAAAAGATAAATCAACGTCGCTATCGTCAGAATAGTATAAAATTTTATAAGATTTTTCCGCTTCATTATATCCGGCGATTATTAAAAAACTGTCCGTTACCATATTCTCAGACTTGGCTCGAAATATATCAAGATTACCAAATGTCCGATAAATTGTCTGCCCTCCAAATGAGATATTTTCTTTATAAAGTTTATCATTAATATAAATATCGCAAGTTCCCGACGTTGATACATCGTAAGAATGAATAATCAAAGTATATATTTTATGATACTTATTGTCTGACAAGTATTTATAATTATTTATTTTCCCATCCGATAAAAGCCGAATATTTTCATTCCGGTTATCAAATCCTAAGTGAAAAGGAACTCCCGTTAATTCAAAATCAGACGAATAATCCGGTTCTTTAAAATTATCGCCCGACAAATCAATATCATATAGAGTTCTTTTATTAATATAATTTAAATTTTTAATAGTTAAAGTATATGAAAGTAATATTTTATTATCAAAAACCGCAATATTATTATTATAATACCTATCGTTTAAATATGAGTTATATTCCGGATATAAATCTGCTATACTAAAAACAATTTCATTTATTTTTATCATGTTTTCCTTATTATATATATTAATGATATTGTTATGTAAAATATAAAATTTACTATCGTGTTCTGTAAATTGAATATTTTTATATTTGCTTTCAGTTATAATAGCAGAGATATCATAACTGTCGATTATCTCTGCGCCTGCTTTTTGCGGATCGTAAGGTTTTATAGTAGGGGAAGATCCGACGGTTCAATAACGCAACTACAAATTAATGAGAACGCGATACAATATAATAAAATAAAAGTAATGTATTCTTTATAACCCATTTATTTTTCCTTTTTTTTAAAATTTACAAGGAGACCGCTCTCTTTAAAATCATCCGGATTATAACCGTTCCATTCAAAAAAAAGGAGACTCGTCGTAAATTCTAATGCCATTTTTTAAACTGACGTATAGTTGAAAATGAATTATTAATCCAAATAAAATTACCGTCAAAAAGAACTATATCTTGAATATCTGTAAATTTTCTCGTAAATTCTATTTCATTTATCATTTTTAAATCTATGAGACTATACTCGTATATTTTGTAATATTTAATATAATTATCAAAATATAAGTAATATCCGTTGTATGTATAAAACCATAAACTATCATAAAACACATTAAATCTTGGGAAAGTAATTTCAGAATATTCATTTTCATAGTAGAAATTATTTATTATACCATCAACATATTCGACAAGATGAAACGAATCGTCGGTAATCTCATATTTAAATTTTAATATCTTTATAATACGTTTTCCATCAATAACTACAGTCTGAGCTCCAACGAATGAATCATCTTTCTCATAATATTTAACTCCTCTAATTAATGATATATCTGAAGATAAATCTACTAACGAATAAATTTTTACCGTATCAAAATTAGATGTTTCAATAAATTTAAAACTGTAATTTACATCTTTAAAACATTTTACTGTTATAAGATATTTATCTTGGTATCGCGTCATGTCCATAATTGAGCAATTTGTTAAATCGCTATTATCACTAAAAATCGTATATTTATCTATACAATTGGAATTGCCATCTAAAGATAATTTTTCGCCATATTTTCTTATGTAATTTTGATCATCGTAGAAAAAAATATAATCAATTTCCGACATTAAATAGTATTCTTCAATTCCTACTGTAGTAGGAAACTCTTTATAGCCGACAATATATTCATCGGATGGTACAATTTCGGGACCTTTCTCAACCAGACACTCAAAATTTAAAGAGAAAATTATAGTAACAGTTATTAGTAAATAAGAAGTTTTTTTCATATTATTTACTCATACTCAAATCTTCAAAATATATCGAATCCGGCGGCATATCAGATAAAAATTGATTATACGAAAATGTAATCCGTCAGTTTTTTGGGGTAAGGAGATGGATAACGCGAGTCTGTTCCAAAAAAATTGACACATATGTAACAAATATTTTTTATTCCCCAAAAAACTGACGGGATACCTGAAAATAATTTAAATTTCTTCATATAAACTCCATAATTATCCCGATAATATCACAATTATACGACTAATAACTACATTGTCAATTATATTTCTTATTTTTAACGCGCCGCGCTTTGTTTTTTGGGAAAAATGACACATATGATACCAAAAATAAAACAACGCATATGGCGTCCAATTTCCATCGAGGAGCGGCGCGACGGCTATGAGACCCATATGTGTCAAATTTTACATTAGCATCATATGCGGCTTTGGTTTGACACATATGCGTCGTTTCCCCCGCCCCAAAATACCGACGGGACGCGCTTTGTTTTTTGATTTTTGCGCTATATTTGTATAATTTTTATTACAATAAAATATTTTTTTTATTTTTTACAGTTGTTATTGACAATTAAAAAATAATTCATTAAAATTTTAATAATAATAGTAATTTAATTAATTGTATTGTCGATTTATATATATAGGGAATTCTAACGTAATTTATAGACGGGAAAGAGGTTTTTATGTCAAATAATATTAATAACTCAAACTTAGACAATTTGGATTTAAATTTGGACGATTTAGAATCGGATACTCTTTTGATTAATGAGGATGATTACTCCGATAATCTAAGTTCTATCGATAATCTCGAGGACGATTTATTAAATACCGAAGATTTGGATATCAACGGGATGGAGTCGGAAATATCTTCTGAAGATTATCAAAATTTCAGTTCGGAAGAGGATTTGAATAACGATATTGACGTAAATTTTGACGATTTTGATTCGGAAGATATAAAACTGGAAGGTATCGAGGAAGAAGATATGAATCTAAACGGCGATATAGACAATTTTGAAAATTCTCATCTGGAAAGAAAAGATACCGACGAAGACTTTCAAACCGACAGTTTTTCTTTAGACGGAGAACTTGAGGAAGATAAGATTACTATGGATTCGACGGACGAACTGGACGATTTAAACCTCGACGATACCGGATCGACGTTGGAAGACGACGATTTAGATTTATCCTTAGAAGAGAGTTTTAACGAGATAGATTCAGAAATTTCAAATGATGATTTTTCTTTGGACGAAGAATTGAATCTTAAAGAAGACCTTGGACTCAAAGACGAATTGTCGTTGTCTTACGCCGAAGACGACGCGGCTATAGAAGAAGATTTAGACGATTTTAGCATAGATATGATCGACGATAAAGGGGAAGCGATAGAGAGTCTGGATGACGAATTTGGCGTCGATCTTAAACAAGGTCCGATAACTATAGATTTTACTAACTCCGGGTACGACGACGACGTCCAATTAACGCCGAATTTATCCGGGTTAGACAGTTTTGACGATATCGAGTCCGAAACTATCGATCAAACCGAACTTGATATTGATGAAATCGAAGAGCGAATGAGTAACGACGAAGAGATTCTCAATATATCGTTACCGGAAAGAAAACCTCTTACAATCGACGACGAACAGGACGAATTTTTAAAATCAAGTTCCGACGACGATTTGTCTTCTATCGACGACGATTTTGCCGATATAACTTCCGAAGATGAAGATATTTCATTGGACGACGATTTCGAATTGGATAATTTAGACGAGGATAGCGCTTCGGTTTCAGAAAATTTTGGCGACGACCTAGCTTCCGATCTTGATACGTCAGACGACTTTGAAGATTTTGACATAGAAGAGATGGAAGACGAAGCCTTATCAAATATAGACGACAACTTAGTATCCGACGACGATCTGTTAAAACTATCGGAAGACGCTTCTTCTAACGTAGATTTGTCGGAAGATCAAATTTCCGACTCTGAAATAGAGCTCGCTAAAATGGCGGAAGAAGAGATTAATCTATCCGACGAGGATGATTTTTCCGACACGCCGTCCGGAGACTCTATATCAACCGACGGCGAACTTGATCTGGACATTGAAGAGATCGACGATCCCGAGCTAAACGAGATAAATATAGACGACATAGACGATATAGACGTTGACGAGTCCGCCACGGACGCTATTTCTTTAGACGAAACGGAGCTGAAGGACGTTGAAGACGTCATTTTTCCGGGCGACGACGATATGCCGGAGATCGACGACGATATAAAAAACGTCGGATTAGACGCCTCGCTAGACGATACCTCCGCCTCTATATCGCCGCTAACTGATACCGAAGACATTTTTGGTTCCGATATCGATATTGAAGAAGACTCGGAACTCCTAGATATTGAAGGGGAAACTTTATCTACAGAAGAAGAAGAAGAGACCGCCAAAGACGAATTGGGAAGCGTGGAAGATATTAATCTTGAAAATATTCCGAGCGTGGAACCTATCGACGAAGAGACGGAGGAAGAGGTTATAGGGCTTTCCAACGACGAACTGGACAATATTTTGAACAGCACCGAGATCATAGAAACTTCTTCGGAAGACAACGCTATGTTAGACGAAGAAATCCCCGACTCTTTAGAGGATGTAGGCGTCGTAGAGGAAGAGGTCGACGCCCTAGAAATCGAAAACGAAATATCCGACGAAGAAATGGAAGAGGAGTACTCCGTCGATCTATCTGAAGAGCCTCAGACAATCGAAGAAGAATCGGAAACCATCGATATGTCAAGTTTTGACGCCGATTTGAAGCAAGTCGACGAGTCGGATTTGACTGAAGCGGAAGATTCCACTCAAATTATAGGGTTATCTTCTGCCGAAGAGGAGGAGATTTACAACAATTTAAGAAACGAGATGGAATCAAAAGAGGACGACGCGTCTATCCGGGTAGGCGGCGATTCTGAACTATTGAAATCCGAAGTCAAGTCGGTATTATCGTACTTAGATCAGCTTTTAGACTCGTTGCCGGAAGAGAAAATTAAAGAATTTGCCGAGTCTAAAGCGTTTGAGACTTATAGAAAATTATTTGAAGAATTAAATATCAAGAACTAGTATGGGTTATATATGGGCGTAGGATTATATAAAAAAGCGGCTGTTTACAGGGAAAAATTTCTCAATAGACCTAAAATTGGTTTATTAAAAAGAGCTGAAAAGTATGCGTCAAGCATTTTGAGCGATGAAAAAATTTTACTAGAGGATAATACCGAGGATTCTTTAGACAATCCGGCAGACGCGACCTTAAATTTACAACCCGAACCAGCCGTTATGGACGTCGATTCGGATAACGACGAAGATATTTTAGACGGCGACTACGAACCGGAGCTGTATTTAGAAGACGATAAAATCGAAGAGGTTGATATAAGTATCGACGATACTAGCGAATTTAATGATGAAGAATTTGATAATGAAATAGATAATGAAATAGATAATGAAATAGATAATGAAATAGATAATGAAATAGATGATGAAATAGAAGAAGATAATGATTTTCAATCCGCCGTCGCTTTAGACGGCGACTCGATAGAAGATATTATTACGGAAGAGTCGAGCAACTTTCTTAATAACGCTGAAGAGAATAGCGCCGTTGAAAACGAACAATCTTTTTCAGAGACCGGCGAAGAAGCTCTTCTTGTTGAAGAAGTTGAAGACGAAGATAGTCTAATAGACGCAGATTTTACAAATTTAGAAGATGAAAACATAGAAATTTTAAGCGAAGCCGATTCGCATTTAGACTCCGACGTTCCGTTTTCTTCAGACTCTTCTAACGAAGACGACGACGCCGAAAAAAACAGCGAAATCCTTAAAAAAATTAATGATGAAAACTATAATGAATTTACGGCGAATAATGAGTTAAAAAATTTTAAACCGATAATTAGTAAACAAGTAGATTATCTTGAAATATTAAACGCCGCTTCAAAAGAGACGGCGACTCTTGAGATAGACTCGGATTCTTACGATAACTTTTTATCGATAATTTCTGAGAAATTTGGTTTTTCCAAATCCGCTTTATTAATTTTTTCGCCGCCTGTTAAAAAATTTGTTTTCTTGAGCGGTCAAAATATTGACGAACAATCCAAACAAAAATTATCTTTCGACTTAGAATTCAATAATATTTATAAAACTTTAGCGAAAGAGAAGTCTTATCTCATATTGCCGGAGCATAATAATTTTGATATAATTAACGATCTTTTATCAGATAACGACAAATCTGATTCGGAATTTCAGCTTTATGCGCCTTTTATTTTTTCAGCTCGGATTATCGGCGTTTTTCTTGGTTTTAAAATGATTTCCGACAACATTCCCGACTCCGAATGTATCAAGTCTTTAGCGATTTTCGGCAGATTTAACGGACCTCTGCTTTACAATCTTTTTCAACACAACTCGCTTAAATCCAACAAATCGGCTTCAATTAATTCTGCGATTGATGATTTTGAAAAAGATAACGACAACATTTCGCCGAACGAAACTGAATTTGAAGAAATTTCCGATGATGAAAACAATCAAATAAATCTTGATATTTCTAATAGCATCGACAACTTTAGCGATACTCAAACTTTAGAATTAGAAGAAAATTCAGAAGACAACGTAGAACTTTATACGCCGGATATTGAGACGACTCTACCGGAAGATCCTCAAATTTTAGATGAAGAAGACTCCGGCGACGTTGACGATATTGATTCATTAATAGATCCGAAGTACCAAAAACTTTTATACTTCTTAGAAGAAAAAATCTCAAAAGATTTAGTAAATACTATTTCTATGATTAAATTGTCTTTTTCAAACCTCGACGATCTAAAAGACGCGCACCCAAATTTTGATCTACCTTCATTTCGCAACGAAGCGCAATTTTTAGTCATAAACTCGATTGATCCCGACGGATACGTCAATGTTTTTGACAATTTAGACATAATCTCTATACTGCCTAATACTAATAAAGAAGAAGCTATTGAAAAATCTGAAAGCATAATAGAAGGGATAAAAAATATTTTTCTTGAGGCGGTCGGCTCTAAAGATATAGAAATATCGTTTAAGACCGCCTCCTATCCAAACGATGCGGAAAACGCGCTAACGCTTTTGTTAAACTTAATTAATGACTGACTACCTAAAAGTAACCGGTAGAAAAGGTTTTATTACGTACAAATTCGCCGATAAATACTTATATTCTAATTACGATCCTTACCGGGAAGCGGCGCTTTTTATTGAAAAATCTGAGCGTAAATCCGGCAAATTTGCGCTTACGTTTTGCGGCGCCGACTTCGTTAACATAACCCTGTTAAAAAAAGGGTATCAAACTATACTATCCTTTGAGCCGATAATTTTTGACGACGCTTCGGACTCTTCAAAAATTTTAAGATGCCGCTCGTTAAACGAACTTGAAGCGCGCATATTACAAAACAACATCGATCCGGTTCAAATAGAACTTTTCATTTGGCTTCCTTTTATAGAGACAAACGCTCCGATTTTTTTACAATATTTAAAACAGATAAAAAATCTTTTGAATAAAATTACGCTTTCTAATAAAACTGAGAAGCATTTTGGATTTGTCGAAACGCGAAATTTTTTAAGAAATATTTACGCTAATAATAAATTTAATATTCTATGTAAATCCGCTAAAAAAACTAACCCGGCGTTAATTATCGCGTCGGGCTATAGTTTGATAGATAATATTGATTTTATCAAATCCGCGATGAAAAAAGCTTACCTATGCGCTCTCCCTTCGGCTCTCCCTTTTTTGGAGGCGTCGGGGATTACGCCGGATTTGGCGATAGTTACAGATCCGGGTTATCCTTCGTACTATCATATGGCGAAATTTAAAAAAAATATTTTAGCTATCGCCCCGCTTTCTATCCAACCGACGATAGTTTCATTAAACAACTATAAATTTATCTTTTTTAACTACCAAAATTTTCCGGATAAATTTATTTTTGACGACGCAAACTCCGTTTCCTCTCCTCCGGAAGGAAGCGTAATTTTTAATCTTTTGAACATTCTTCCTCAGCTAGGCTTTGATGCCTCCATAATCGTCGGGCTTGATTTTTCATATTATAAAAACAGAAGTCATATCAACGAAGGCTATTTTGAAAAAGAATACTACTCTCAAGCCGATTATTTCAAATCGATAGATTTTCATCTCAAGCGAATTTCCGCTCAAAAAGATAAATTTTATTACTCCGTAGGGGATAAATCTTTTTACGCCGACATCTCTTTAAAAATTTACTACGAACACTTTATCGATAGAGAATACGATCTTGAAATATTAACTTCTAACAAATGTTACAACCCTTTGTCGGATAAAATCAAAAAAGTCGGCGCGGAGTATTTTGATCTGTTTGAAAACAAATCCGACCTACGCGATCTTTTAGAAATAAAACAAAAAACTATCGATCAAGAATTAATAATTAAACTAAATAGTATTTTATATAACGATAAAAATATGTTAAAAGATTATTTATACTATTCCGACGATTCGGATATGCATAAAATATTTTTAAAAAAGATTAAGAGCGCTTCAATTGATTTTAGCAAATAACGTCAGATATGTTTCAAAAAAACTATTTAATCTTCTACAAAACGCAGAAAACGTCGACGTGTTTTACAAACTTTCAAAAGATGGAGTCAAAGTCCCTTTTTTTAATAACGTATCTCTATGCTCTTCATACTATCCCTTTAAAGAGTCCGAGCAATTAAAAAACGTTCAACTTGCCGATTCGTATCTAACCTTCGATATAGGTTTTGGAACGGGATACCATCTCTTTAATATATCAAAAGCGACAAAATTGTATTCGATAGTTTTTAACTATCCTTTGATCAAAAACATTTTGTCTAACGTCGATCTATCGTTATATTTTACGGACAATCTTTTTTTAATAGATATTTCCGAAATTTCCGATGTTATACATACCGAGTATAAATCTCATATAAACGTTATATCGGCTCAATATTTTAATAATAATTTTACCAAAGATATAGCTCGAATAAAGCGGCTTATAGCGGATATTTTTAATAACTATCTTATTGAAAAAAACACAATACAAAAATTTGGTTATTTGTGGCACCGCAATATTATGAAAAACGTCGTTAAATACTACGATAATTACTTTAATTTTGACGATCTTGCTATCTCGGATAAAACTATTTTAATAACCGGAGCCGGATACTCTTTAGATCAAAATCTTGATTTTATAAGAGATTTTAGAGACAGGTTTTATATAGCGGCAACCGATACTTCCGCTTTGATTTTACTAAAAAACAAGATAATTCCCGACTCGATATTCTCTTTCGATTGTCAGAATTTTACAAATATGCATTTTCTTAGAAAATCAAAAATTAGAGTATTTTCTTGCTTTACGTCGCCGATTTATCTTAGCGCTCCGTTTACGCATACTTTACTCTTTTCAGATCACCCTTTCAAAAATATTTTTGAAAAAGCCGGGTGGAAAACATATAGTTTATCTTCGCAATCCCGCAACATAGGTATGGCGACCGTCGAATTTTTTACTAAATATTTTGAAGAATTTGATATTGTTACCGTCGGCATAGACTATGCGATTTTTGACGATTATTTGTATTCAAAAAACTCTTACTTAAACGATATTTTTATTACCGCTCAAGATTTTATAAAATCCCCCGATCTCTTATATTCAAAAATATTGTATAAAAATGCCTCAACTATAGAAAAAAATAACTGGAAAACAAATTCTTATTTACAATCTTTTTCAGAATATCGTATTTCTAAAAAAGTTTTTACCATTTCCGCTTCGCCTTTTACAAACTTTGTTTTTATCTCCGGAGAAGAGTTGTTATCTAAAAACAGCGTTAACGCGAAGATATTGCCTTTTAGATTCCGTCAAATAGAGAAAATATATTTTAAAAACATAATAAATGATTTTATAAATAGAGACATAACCCCTATGTTGCCTCTTATTCTTTCTAAGAATATTAAAACTGACATACAAGATTTAACGGCTGCGTATATCGATAACTATTTTATAAATTAATAGCGCAACGCCGATAGCGCTAATTAAGCCGTTGTATATAAAATATTTTGTTTTAATTTTTACTTCGTATATAGTATTAGATTGAGAATAATATTTCGATTGAAGAGATTTTAGTATTTTTCGATAAAACAATTTTATACTAAACTTATTTTGTATCAGCTCAAAAAAATAATAAAAATACGATATTGACAACGCAATTTTTTCATTTTTAAGACTTGAAAAAAACAGCGCTTTATTCTCCTTTAATATATTTACCGTAAAAAACGCCGTTGAAAAAAGGGCGGATATTCTTACTAATCCGTTGAGAACGCCTTTATCCGTTATATAAAATCCGCAAAACTCTTTTATAATTTTACCGTCCGATCCAAAAATATTTAAAATAAAAATAATGAAAAAGATTATAAATATTCTTAAAAATTGCTTAGCCTTGAAATTTTTAAAAGCCAAATAAAAGATAAACTCGTAAACGACAATAAAACTTAGCTCTTTTATAAATATAATCGACGCAATAATAATAAGATGTATAATCGACGACGTTAAAAATAAAAAATGCTTCCTTTTTAATGGAAGCATTTTTCTTTCATTTTGCATTTTATCTATTTTTCATTAACTTCCGCAGTTTTTACGATACTCTTTAGTTTTTCTATGGCTTGAACGCAATCTTCCGTAGTTTTGTAAACCGAGCTAACCGCTATTATCTCGCCGCTCTCCGACTTCAATCTATATTTAACGCCGCCGTCTTTATCCGAATATATTTCGTATTTAGCGCCGGTTACGTTAACCTCTTCGTCGCTATCTAAATTAACGGTTTTTGCATCCGCGCCATACTTTTTAACAGACTCGATCAATCCCGTTACGGCAGTTTTATCTTTTTGAACGTCGCATGAGATCAACGTATTGTTATCGGCGTCTTTCAATTCATATTTAAATTCTTCATCATTTTTTGAGCTTATTTGAAACTGAGGCGACGTTAATTTAACGGCGCTTTCGCTCTTTTGCGTATCTTTCACATCCGCAGATTTATCCAATTTTACCGATTTGCCGACGCCCGTATCTTTTCTCTTCTTCCTCTTTGTCGTTTGTATCTCGTCGGTTAACAGTTCGATATAAGCCATATCGGCTCCGTCGCCCTTTCTCTTTTTTAGCTTGATAATCCTTGTGTACCCGCCATTCCTGCCGACGTATCTGGGAGCAATTTCGTCAAAAAGTTTTTTTAAAATATCTTTTTCCTGAATTACTTTGCTTATTAGTCTGATATTATGAAGATTTTTCACTCTCGCTCTGGTTAATATCTTCTCCGCAAATTTCTTAAGCTCTTTTGCCTTTACTACAGTCGTTTCAATTTTCCCATATTTTAAAAGCGAAGTCGTCATATTTCTATATAGAGCCTTTCTATGGGCTTTAGTCCTATTTAAGGAGCTAAAAGATTTTATATGATTCATTTGTATCCCTCTCTTATTTCTTTTTATTAAAAACTTTGGCTACAATATCTTCCATACCAAAAGATAACTTATGCTTAGCAAGTTTTTCCTTTATCTCTAATAGAGATTTTTTACCAAAGTGTCTTATCTTAGAAATATATTCTTCCGACTTAGAAACCAGATCGCCGATGGTTCTGATGTTTACCGTTCTCAAACAATTAGAAGCTCTTACCGATAGTTCCAACTCGTCGACGGGAGTCTCTAATAGAGCCTTAAGTTCGTCGTCCTCTTTGTTTTGCTCCATCTCTTCGACTTCGTCTTCTTCTTCAAAATTAATAAATATCTGCAAGTGGTCTTTTAATATTTTCGCCGCCCCGGCCATAGCGTCTTCCGGCTTTATCGAGCCGTTAGTCCAAACTTCAAACGTCAACTTATCATAATCGTTTCTCTCTCCCACTCTTGTATTCGTAACTTCATATTTCACTTTTTCTATAGGACTAAACATTGCGTCGATAGGAATCGTTTCGATATTTTCAACATACTCTTCCTGTCTCTCCGCGTCGATATAACCCCTTCCAAGATCAATCTGAAGTTCGATCTCAATATCTCCATTTTCGCTTAAAGTTAATAAATGCAAATCTTTATTAAACACCTCGATAGTGTCGTCGACTTCCAAATCGGCCGCCTTTAAAGAATAATTTCCTTTCTTTTCAATCTTGATCGTTTTGGATTCCAGTTCGTCTATTAATCTCAACTTAACGTTTTTCAGATTACTAATTACTTCGTGCGTCTCTTCAAGAACTTCCGGAATCGGTTCAAAAACTGAAGATAGAGCTTTAAATTCGCCCCCCTCGGACTTTGTTTTTATCACGATGGCCGATATAGCGTATCCCGGGATACTTGACAACAACACTCTCCTAAAAGTATTGCCTATAGTATGTCCAAAACCTCTTTCAAACGGATAAATTATAAATCTTCCATAATTAGGAGTCTCCTCTTCTTTTTCGTAACTTATCCCTTTCGGTTTTTTAAATCCTTTTACTAATGCCCTTGAATTCACTATATACTCCTAACAACATTATTTTACTTTGAATACAACTCAACTATCAATTGCTCGTTAATATTTGCAAGGTCCAGTACTTCGCTTCTTCTTGGTAATTGTTTAACTACGCCTTTACCATTATCAATATCCACCTCTAACCAAGGAACTACTCCCTGAGAATTTACCAATTTCAAAGCGTCCAGTATAACGACAGATTTTTTGCTTCTTTCTTTTACGGATATAACGTCGCCTTCTTTTACGTTATATGAAGGTATATCTACTTTTCTACCGTTTACATTGATGTGTCCGTGCAATATTATCTGCCTTGCCTGACTTCTGGAAGTGGCAAAATGCATTCTATAAACGATATTATCGAGTCTTGACTCCAATATTCTAACTAAATTATCGCCGGTTACGCCTTTTTGAGCGTTTGCAAGACGAAAATATCTTCTAAACTGTCTCTCCAAAACGCCGTACATCTGTTTAACTTTTTGTTTCTCTTTAAGTTGAATCCCAAAAACAGACATTTTTTTCATTCTAAAACCGGTCGCTTTCCCGGGAGGTCCTTTTCTCAGTAAACTATCCTTCTTATCTATCGGGCATTTAACGGTAGAGCATCTTTCGCCTTTTAAAAACAACTTTTGATTTTCCGCTCTACATCTTCTGCATTTTGCTTGTAAATATCTAGCCATCTTCTATTCTCCTAAACTCTTCTTCTCTTCTTCGCTCTACAGCCGTTATGCGGCACCGGGGTAATGTCCTTAATAATAGAAACTTTCAAACCCAGATTATCTAGCGTTCTTATTGCAGACTCTCTACCCACTCCAGGTCCTTTAACGTATACTTCAACTTCTTTTAATCCATAATTATCTCTAGCTTTAGCAGCGGCTTTCTCAGTTACTAATTGGGCGGCGAATGGGGTCGCTTTCTTTGCGCCTCTAAATCCCGCCAACGCGCCCGAGGAAGCCCATGAAAGAACGTTTCCCTTTTGATCGGTTACCGTTACTATTGTATTGTTAAAGGAAGCCTGTATATAAACTCTTCCGTATCCTACTACCTTTTTTTCTTTTTTCTTGCTCTTTACTACTGTTTTCGCGCTCAAATTTATTCTCCTTTTATAAAATTACAATTAAAGCCTTATATTTTTACTATTTCTTCTTTCCGGCAACAGTTCTTTTTTTACCTTTCCTCGTTCTTGAGTTAGTTTTAGTTCTTTGTCCTCGAACCGGAAGCCCCTTCCTGTGTCTTAATCCTCTGTACGAACCAATATCCATTAATCTTTTTATGTTCATATTAACGATTGTTCGAAGTCTACCTTCGACGTTATATTCGTTTTCGATAACTTTTCTTAATTCGTTAATCTCAGACTCGGTAAGATCGTTCGCTCTAGTTCCAAGTTTTACTTTTGCTTTTGCGCATATTTCAAGCGCCAAAGACCTCCCTATTCCATAAATATAAGTTAACGATATCTCTATAGGTTTATTTGGTAAATCAATACCGGCAATTCTCGCCATATATAAAATCTCCTTTTATTTTTGTCTTTGTTTGTGTCTTGGATTTTCGCATATTACTCTAATAACGCCTTTTCTTTTTATTACGCGACATTTATCGCATATAGGCTTAACGCTCGCCCTAACTTTCATAACTAACCCCTTTCTTTACCTCTTTAGCAATTAAATATTTCTTGATCTAATTCTACCTTTTTTTACCAAACCATCCTGATGATGCATTTTTAAGTGACTTTCAATCTGACTCATCGTGTCAAGGTCTACTCCGACGATAATTATCAAGGAGGTGCCTCCTAACAGATAAGCAAAACTAGCCGGAAATTCCGGTATCAAAGCTACTATTATAGTAGGAATAATTGCAATGAAAGCCAGAAAAATCGATCCAGGTAAAACTATTCTATTTAATATCTTAGTTAAATACTCTTCAACTTTATTAACCGGTACTCCGGGAATAGATCCCCCGTTTTCTCTAATATTTTTCGCTATCTCCTTTGGATTAAGCGTAACTTGAGTATAAAAGTACGCAAAAAATATAATTAATAAAGAATAAACAATCATATATACCACGCTGCCCGGCGTCATAGCTCTTCCAATAGCCTCTATCCAACCCACTCCGGCAAACAGAGAGGACAAAGTTGAAGGCGCTATTAGTAAGGAGTTCGCAAATATAATCGGAATAACGCCCGAGGGATTAATCTTTAAAGGTAAATAGGTGTTTGGAGCGCCCCCGTAAACCTTTCTACCGACTATCCTCTTTGCGTAATTAACCGGAATCTTCCTCTGTCCCTGCTGCTCGTAGATTACTAAAGCGATTACAAAGATAAACATAATAAGGATAGCCAAAACGACGGGAATATCGAGTTCTCCTCTCTGAACTTTATCAAATAGTTGTTTGATAGCTCCGGGAACTCGCGCCACTATACCGGCAAATATTATCAAAGAGATACCGTTTCCGATACCTTTTTGAGAAATCTGTTCGCCCAGCCACATAAGTATAATCGTTCCCGTCGTCGTAATAACGACGGTTGAAATATAAAAAAGTATTTTTGGAGACATAACGACAACTTCTTCCGGCAAGGAATTTATAAAATTTATCGTTAAAAAACTTTGTAAAATACATACCGGCAAAGTGCCCAATCTAATAAACTGGTTAATTTTTTTTCTTCCGCCGTCTTCTTCCGACAATCTCTTCAACGAAGGCATAATCATCAATAAAAGCTGCATTATAATTGAAGTAGTAATATACGGCATTATTCCCAAAGCGAAAATCGACATATTATCAAACGCGCCGCCGGCAAAAAAGTTAAAATATTCAAACAGAGGATTTCCGCCACCGCTTTGCGACTGTAAAAACAACTTTAGAGCGGTAAAGTTTATCCCGGGAACCGGTATTTGAGCGCCAATTCGATATACAATAAGTATTCCTATTGTAAAAAGAATTTTATTTCTCAACTCTTTTATTTTAAAAATATTTACAAAAGCATTTGCCATCACATTTTTCCTTAGCCCAATCTAAATCGGCTGTTTTAGTTTTTATTTAACTCAACGACTTTTCCGCCGGCTTTTTCAATCTTCTCTCTTGCAGATTTAGAAAAAACGTCGGCATGAACCTCAAGTTTTTTATTCAAATCGCCGTTACCTAATATTTTAACTCCGCTTCTTGATAATGGAATCAATCCGGCTTTGTCTAACAACTCTCTATCGACTACTGCGCCGTCTTCAAATTGATTCAAAATATATACGTTTACTTCATTATAATTCTTTTTAAAATGAAAATTCTTAAAACCTCTTTTAGGCAATCTTCTGTAAAGAGGGGTTTGTCCCCCTTCAAATCCAAGTCTGACTCCGCCGCCTTTTCTTGAATTTTGTCCTCTATGACCTCTTCCCGACGTTTTACCGCTACCCGATCCCGGACCTCTCCCCACTCTACTTCTCTTTTTTACAGAATTTTTCGGCGGTCTCAATAGTTCAATACTCATAACACCCTTCCTATTTTACAATTTCTACTAAATGTTTTACTTTAAAAATCATTCCTTGAATAACCGGACAATCGTTGTGTTCTCTAATCTGATTAATTCTTCTTAATCCCAACGCCTTAACAGTAGCTCTTTGATCTTCCAATATTCCATAAATAGATTTTACCAATTTTATTTTAATCTTTTTAGCCATTTTCAACCCTTTATAACCTATAATACTTGCTAAAACAACTCGCTCATTTTTTTGCCTCTTTTATTAGCTACGTCTTTAATATTTTTTAAAGACAAGAGACCGTTCAGAGCCGCCTTTGTTACATTTAATTGATTTTTCGACCCCAGCGCTTTCGCTAATATGTCGTTTACTCCAACGACGTCCATTAAAGATCTTACGGCTCCGCCGGCTATAACTCCCGTACCGGGCGCGGCCGGTCTCATAATAACTCTCGAACTTTTATATCTTCCTATAACTTCATGAGGAATAGTTTTTTTCTTAGTCAAAACGACCTTAAACATCTTCTTCCTGGCGTTTTGCCCCGCTTTCGATATTGCGTCCGCGACCTCGTTTGCTTTACCAAATCCGATTCCGACTTGACCGGCTTTATCGCCCACTACGACCAACGCCGCAAAACTAAATTTCCTACCGCCCTTTACAACTTTAGCGACTCTACTTAGTTTTATGACCTTCTCGTTCATCGAAATCTCGGGAGACTCCATATCGTCGTCCAAAACTATATTTTTACTCTCTATATCAGACATCGTTTACCTCGCTATTATTTTGTTTCTTAGAATTTAATCCCATTTTCTCTTGCGGCGTCGGCAAGAACTTTTACCTTACCGGTATACAGATAGCCGTTCCTATCAAACACGACGGTCTCTATTTTCTTTTTTTTCAACTCTTCGGCAATATCTTGTCCGACTTTTTTCGCAATCTCTTTGTTCAATTTTACCGCTTTCTTATCTTTAAAATAAGCGATACTAGAGGCGCTCGCTAAAGTAGTCCCGCTATCGTCGTCGATAGCCTGAACGTATATATATCTATTGCTTCTAAATACCGAAAGTCTCGGCTTCTCTACAGTCCCAAATATTTTCGTCTTTATAGATTTTTTTCTTCTTAACCTTCTCTCTATAACCCAATTTTTTTTAAACATAGTATCTCCATTAGATTCATAATAATTTTTATTTCTTAGCCGCCTTTCCCGCTTTTCTTCTGATCTTTTCGTCGGAATATTTAATCCCCTTACCTTTATACGGCTCCGGCTTTCTTAATTTCCTTATTTCCGACGCGACAAATCCAACTAAATGTTTATCTATACCGCTAACGATAATTTTAACATTTTCTTCTACCGCAACCTTTACCTCTTTTGGAATAGGATACTTTATTACGTGCGAATACCCCAAATTCAACACTAAATTTTGCCCCTCGACGGCGGCTTTAAATCCGGTTCCGCTTATTTCAAGTCTCTTTTCAAATCCCGTAGTAACGCCCTTAACCATATTTTGAATCAACATTCGATATAATCCATGAGCCGCTCTAACGCTCTTCTCATCGCTTTTTCTACCTATTATTAATCTATTCGCTTCATTCTTAACTAAAATGTCGCTATTTATATCTAATTCCATTTTACCTTTAGGTCCTTCGACAACTACCTTATTTCCGGAATTCGTAACCTTCGCCTGAGCGGGTATCTCTATAGGTAATCTTCCAATTCTTGACATTATAATCCCCTTTATCTTTTACAGTTTATATCGCCGATAATAAACGTACTCGTATATAATATATTAAACGCGTTTTGTCAATAAATTTACCAAACGCTACATAATATTTCGCCGCCGACTTTTCTTTCTACAGCCTTTTTCCCGGTAGTAAGCCCCGTGGAAGTAGAGACGATAACGGTTCCCATACCGTTATATAATCTTGGTATATCTTTATACCCTTTGTAAATTCTTCTCCCCGGTTTGCTTATTCTCATAAATCCTTCTATGACAGACTTACCCTCGTCGTCGTACTTCAAAAACAATCTTATAAAACTTTTTTCGTCTTCAACGACTTTTTTGAAGTTTTTAATATATCCCTCATTTTTTAATATCTTTATTATTTCCAACTTCTCTTTAGAAGGAAAAATATTTACTTTCTCGTGCTTAGCCAAAATTGCGTTATTGATCTTAGCTAACATATCCCCAATTGTATCATGGACTGCCATTCTTCTCTCCTATTTTTAAATTACCAAGACGATTTAACTACGCCGGGTATTTTACCCTGATTGGCCAACTTTCTAAAACATATTCTGCACATATCAAATCTCCTCAAATACCCTCTCGGTCTACCGCAAATATTACACCTATGCTTTATCCTAACCTCAAATTTAGGTTTTCTTCGGTACTTTTCAATCATCGCTTTTCTTGCCATAATATTTTTACTCCTATCTTTTTACAAAGGGCATATTAAATAATTGCAACAATGTCTTCGCTTCGTCGTCATTTTTTGCCGTAGTTACAATTGTTATATTTAAACCTTTAATTTCATCTATTTTATCAAAATTTATCTCCGGAAATATAAGGTGTTCTTGAATTCCCATCGAAAAATTTCCTCTCCCGTCAAATCCGGTAGCTTTTACCCCCCTAAAATCCTTTACTCGAGGAAGAGATATATTTATAAGTCTATCTAAGAACTCGTACATTCTCGACGCTCGCAACGTAACCATACAACCGATCTCCATGCCGTCTCTCAATTTAAAAGCGGCGATAGATTTTTTAGATTTTGTTTTTACGGCTTTTTGTCCGGCAATTAAAGTCAAATCGTCCGCCGCTGTTTCGACCTTTTTTTTATCCTGAATCGCTTTGCCAACGCCCATACTCAAAACTATCTTTTCGATTTTAGGAATATCCATAACGTTTTCATATTCATATTTTTTCTGTAATTCCTTAACTATCGTATCTTTATACATCTGTTTTAATCTTGGTTCCATTTTCTCTCCTAATAAACAATCTCGGCGGAACATTTTTTACATATTCTTACTTTATCGCCATTTTCTTTAACTAAAATCCCTACTCTTACGCTTTTCTTGCATTTTGGGCATATTACTTGAGCGTTAGATATATCTATACCCGCCTCGATAGTTTTGATGCCGCCGACTTGATTTTTATTACTTTTTCTAATAGTTTTCTTCACTAAATTTAAACCTTCTACTAAAACCGTCCCTTTAGCTCTATCGACCCTTAGCACCTTACCGCTTTTCCCCACATCCTTACCCGCTATAATCTTAACCATATCGTTTTTTTTAATTTTTTTAAATTTTATCATTTTTTTCTCCAGAACTATAATACTTCAGGCGCTAGGGATACAATTTTCATATAATCCTTCTCTCTCAACTCCCTGGCGACCGGTCCAAAAACTCTCGTGCCTTTTGGATTTTTATTTGCGTCTATTATAACAATCGCATTATCGTCAAATTTGATATACGAGCCGTCGGATCTTTTGTACTCCCTGTTAATTCTGACGATAACCCCCTTTAAAACCGTTCCTTTTTTTATCGGGCTATTCGGAATACACTCTTTCACGGTAACGACTATAACGTCGCCAATAGAAGCGTATCGTCTCTTCGAACCGCCTATAACTTTTATGCACTTTACCATTTTAGCGCCGCTATTATCCGCTACTTTTAACATAGTCTCCATCTGTATCATTTGCCGTCTCCTACTTCGCTTTACTTATTATTTTTACAAGTTTCCAACACTTTTCTTTACTAATCGGCCTACTCGACTCTATCATTACGGTATCGCCCTCTTTGCATTCGTTATTTTCATCGTGAGCTTTGAATTTTTTGGTTTTCTTTACATATTTTTTATATAAAGGATGCAAATATTTATACTCTACGCTTACTACAATCGTCTTATCCATTTTGTCGCTCTTTACGACGCCAACCATAGATTTGATTATCTTACTTTTAACTTGATCGCCCACTTTTATTTCTCCAGTTTATTTATTTCTTCTTTTAATCTTTTTAGCTCTCTTTCATGAAGAACGGTTAATATTGCGGCTATATTCCTTCTAATTACTCTTAGTTGCAAAGGATTCTCAACGACGCTGACAACCTTCTTAAATCTCAACTCGTTATAAGTCTTTCTAAGTTTATCTCTCTCAGAAATTAGTTCGGCAACCGTTTTTTCTCTTAACGCTTTTACTTTCATTTAAAATCCTCATTAATTACTATAACGTTTCTCGTCTTATCAATTTTGTCTTTATCGGCAGTTTTTGTCCGGCTAGCCAAAAAGCCTTCATAGCTACCTCTTCGCTGACTCCGGATATTTCAAAAAGAACTCTCCCGGGCAAAACTTTTGCAACGTAATAATCCACGTTTCCTTTACCGTTACCCATACGAGTTTCAGCCGGTTTTTTTGTATAAGGAATATCGGGATAAATGGTTATCCAAACATTTCCGATTCTTTTTAACGATCTTGATATTGTTCTTCTTGTCGCTTCGATCTGTCTGTTTGTAATAAGTTTTGGCTCTAAAGCCATCATCCCAAAATCGCCAAACATTACTTTGTTGCCTCTGTGAGCGACGCCTTTAAATCTCCACCTCTGTTGCTTTCTAAATTTCTGTCTTTTCGGCATTAACATATATATACTCCATATTAGTAATTATTTTTATTCTTCGCCTTTTTTAGCGCCTTTTCTCTGCTTTTTAATCAATTGACCGGCGTCTTCTTTGATGTCTTTTTTCAAGATTTCTTTGTTAAAAACCCAAACTTTAACTCCGGTAGCGCCGTAAGTCGTCGACGCCGTCGATACTCCATAATCAATATCGGCTCGTAAAGTATGAAGCGGAATTCTCCCCTCTCTATACCATTCGGTTCTAGCCATATCGGCTCCGCCCAATCTTCCCGAACACTGAATTTTAATCCCGTTTACTCCGCCTTTTTTAGCGTCCGCCATCACTTTTTTCATGGCTCTTCTAAAAGGAACTCTACCCATAAGCTGCTTTGCGACGTTATTAGCTATAAGCTTAGCGTTAACTTCCGGCTTTTTGATCTCTTTTATTTTTATATCGACTTTCGACGAGGTCATTTTTGCAATTTTTGCAGTCAAATCTTGAATGTTTTTACCGTCGGACCCAATAACGACGCCCGGTCTGGAAGAACTAATTAAAACAGTTATTCTGTCGGGTTTTCTATAAATCTCAACTTTGGAAATTTCCGCGGTTACCTTCTTGCCCTTCTTTTGATCCTCGGCGTTATAGTTATACCCCTCTATGATATCTTTAATCTTAAGATCTTCATGAAGAGATTTCGCATAGTTCTTTTTATCTACAAACCATATAGAGTCCCATGTTTTGTTTATCCCAAGCCTTAAACCAATCGGATTAATTTTTTGTCCCATTTATTCATCTCCCCTACTGCCGACTTCTATCTTAACATGACAAGTTCTCTTTAATATTTTTGAAGCTCGCCCCTTTGCTATCGGATGAAATCTTTTCATCGTCGGACCGCCGTCGACTAAAATTTTTTTGATATATAGATCCTGTTCGTCGGCATTTCTATCTTTATTCAAATAATTAGACCTTGCGGAATGTATTAGATCTTTAAGTATCGCCGCGCCTCTATTAGTCAAAACCGACAAGTAAGACTCCGCATCAATAACGCTTTTATTTTTTAATTCATTCGCCACTCTTCTTACTTTATAAGGAGAGATTCTAATATATTTTAAACTTGCTACCGACGTCATTTTTTACCCCTTTGCCTTTTTTTCAGATCCCGAATGCCCTCTAAACGTTCTTGTAGGAGAAAATTCGCCTAATTTATGACCAACCAAATTTTCGGTAACATAAACGGGTATAAACTTCCTTCCATTATAAACGTTTAAAGTCAAACCAACCATTTCAGGAAATATAGTCGATCTTCTCGACCATGTTTTAACCGGTTTTTTTTGTCCGGAATTTTTCATATCTATAACTTTTTTATACAAATGCTTATCTATAAACGGACCTTTTTTTACGCTTCTCGACATCTTACTCTCCTTATCCTATCGATTACTTCTTTTTTCTTCTTATTATCTGGCTAGAGGAGGGCTTCTTTTTTCGCCTCGTCTTATATCCCTTAGTCGGTACGCCCCACGGCGTAACGGGCTGCCTTCCCCCCTTCGTCTTCCCTTCTCCTCCGCCGTGCGGATGGTCGATTGGATTCATAGCGGCGCCCCTAACGGTCGGGCGAATCCCCAAATCCCTCTTTCTTCCCGCTTTGCCAAGGTTTACTTTATTATAATCAACATTGCCGACCTGCCCAATAGTAGCAAAGCACATCTCGTTTATGTATCTCATTTCGCCCGACGGCATCTTCATAATAGCCTTGCCTTTTTCAAAACCCGATATTTGAGCGTAAGCTCCGGCCGATCGGGCAATCTGGGCGCCTTTGTTTGGCGACATCTCTATATTATGAACTATCGTACCGACGGGGATGTTCTTTAATCTAGCGCAGTTGCCTATCTCAATCTCTACCGAATCGTCCGCTTTAACAACGTCGCCGACTTTCAATTTATCCGGACAAATTATGTATCTTTTTTCCCCATCTCTATAAAACAGAAGAGCTATATTTGAGCTTCTATTGGGATCATACTCTATCGAAGCCACTCTCGCTTCAACGCCATATTTATCTCTCTTAAAATCAATCTCTCTAAATTTTCTTTTAGCGCCGCCGCCTCTATGTCTAACGGATATTCTACCATTCCCCGCTCTTCCGCTTCCTCTTTTCTTCCCCTTTGTAAGCGCTTTTAAAGGCTTTACGTCGGTAATCTCATCGTATGTCAGAACCGTCATGTTTCTTAAACTTGGCGTCGTCGGATTATATCTTTTGATTCCCATTATCTACTCCCTTCCTTATACACCTTCAAATATTGCAATCTTATCGCCTTTTTTCAAAGTTACCACAGCTTTTTTAAAAGAAGACGTAAAACCGTATTTATATCTAACTCTTTTCAGTTTACCATTTACGTTAACAACGTTAATTTTTAACGGACTAACGTTAAACATGTTTTTTATAGCCCTACATATAGTTATCTTATCAGCTTTTTTATCGACTACAAAAACATATTTGTTCTGCTTATCGCGAATCGAAGTCGATTTTTCCGTTATAACCGGTTTAATTAATACTTTATTCAGATCCATTTTACGCCTCGTTTACCTTAAAATTATTATCTATATTCATCGCAGATTCTTCCGTTAAAACAAGTTTGTTTGAATAGTAAAGATCGCGAACGTTTAATCTCGCCGCGTTTAAATTCCTAATCCATGAAATATTCCGGGAAGCTCGATAGACCAATTTGTCGTTATCCGTAATAATCAAAGCCACCCTATCGTTAACTCCCTCTCTCGCCGCCACGTTATTAATCATAGCGAGAAACTCTTTAGTCTTGCCTTCCGTCAAAGGGAACTTATCCACAATAACTATATTGCCTTGGCTATTCTTCAACGAGAAAACCGACCTGTAAGCCAAATTTTTAACTTTTTTAGGAATTTTATAAGAATAATCTCTGGGAGTCGGTCCAAAAGCGACCCCTCCATGCGTCCAAACCGGATTTCTTCTTGTGCCGACTCGAGCCCTACCTGTGCCTTTTTGCCTCCAGGGCTTTCCGCCGGCTCCGGATACCTCCGCCTTAGTCTTTACCGACGAAGTGCCTTGTCTTTTATTAGCCAGCTCGTTTTTTATAGATTCGTAAATCGTATTTTTGTTCGGTTTAATCGAAAAAACAGAGTCGCTAATCTCTATCTCTTTTACCTTTTTACCGTTTATATCAATTACGCTCGCCTTCATAAACTATCCTCAAAAATTTATTTTCCTTAAATTAACTTGCCGCCGCTTTCTTCTTTGCCCTATTTATATAAACCAAAGAGTTTTTAGTACCGGGCGCGGCGCCTTTTACTAGCATAACCCCTCTATCGCTATCGACTCTTACGACTTTCAAACTCTGAACGGTAACGGTAACGTTACCCATTCTTCCCGCTCTTTTAACCCCTTTTAAGGCTCTGGCCGGATAAGAACTTTGTCCGGTAGAACCGTTTTGTCTATGAAATTTCGAACCGTGCGTCGCTCTACCGCCGCCAAATCCATATCTCTTAACGACGCCCTGAAACCCCTTCCCCTTTGAATTAGCGGTAACGTCCACAAATTTTACATCTTGAAAAAGCTCGACTCCGATTTCAGAACCGACGCTATAATCGTCCACATTTTCAATTTTAAATTCTTTCAAGTATCTTTTTGGTTTTATATCTTCTTTGAATTGTCCCGCAATAACCTTCAGAACTTTTCCCTTTTTTAAATCCTCATAACCCAAAACAAGCGAGTTATAACCGTCTCTCTCTTTTGTCTTTTTTCTTATTACGGTATTTTTATCAACTTTTATTATAGTCACGGGAACAACATCTCCGTTTACTTCAAAAATCTGAGTCATCCCAACTTTTTTTCCAATTAAACCCAACATATCAAATCCTCAATTAAATTATTTTATATCTACGTCTACGCCGGCCGCTAACTCCAACTTCATCAAAGACTCTAAAGTGCCTTCAACCGGCTCAATATCTATCAATCTCTTATGCGTCCTCATCTCAAACTGCTCTCTCGATTTAACGTTTATATTTACAGACCTTAAGATCGTATATTTATTTACTCTTGTCGGCAAAGGAATAGGACCTGAAAATTTCGCGCCGGTCTTTCTTACCGCGCCAACGATAGACTTAGCCGCTTGGTCGACAAGCTCAATATCATAACCTCTCAATCTCACTCGAATCTTATTTGCAACCATCTTTAAAATCCTTAATTTATATACTATAATTATCTTTATTTTTAAGTTTAAAGATACTATCACATTTTCCAAAAAAAAGCAACTAAATTTAGAAATTTAACGCTGATATTTTTTTTAAAAAACCGCCTCATTGAAGAAGTTTTCAAAAAAAAAGATATTATACTTATAAAAGTATAATATCTTTGGTTATAAATCCTAAATTATTTGATAATTTCCATTATCGAGCCAGCTCCAACCGTTCTTCCGCCTTCTCTAATAGCAAATCTCAAATTTTTCTCCATCGCTATTGTAGTAATGAGTTCGCCCGTGATGGTTACGGTATCTCCCGGCATAACCATAGTGGTCCCTTCCGGTAATTTAACCGAACCGGTAACGTCCGTAGTTCTGAAAAAGAATTGAGGTCGGTATCCGTCAAAAAACGCCGTATGTCTTCCCCCCTCTTCTTTTTTAAGAATATAGGTCGTAGCGGTAAATTTTTTATGCGGAGTTATCGATCCGGTCTTTGCAATAACTTGTCCTCTCTCTATGTTTTTCTTATCAATACCTCTAAGAAGCAGTCCAACGTTATCCCCAGCGATACCCTTATCGAGAGTTTTGTTGAACATCTCGACGCCGGTAACGGTAGTCTTTTGAGTAGGTCTGATACCGACTACTTCAACTTCGTTTCCAATGTTTATGGTTCCTCTCTCTATTCTACCGGTCGCTACGGTTCCTCTTCCGGAAATAGTAAAAATATCCTCGACCGGCATCAGAAAATCTTTATCTTCTTGTCTTTCCGGTTGAGGAATATAACTATCCAAAGCGTCCAAAAGTTCTTGAATACATTTTGTAGCCTCCGGATCGTTCATATTTTCGCCGGCAACCTTAGCGGATCCCTTTATAATAGGAATTTTATCCCCCGGAAAATCGTAAGAACTCAAAAGCTCTCTCAATTCCATCTCGACAAGCTCTAGCAATTCAGGATCGTCGACCATATCTACTTTGTTTATAAAAACAACTATATACGGAACATTCACCTGTTTTGCCAACAAAATATGCTCTCTTGTTTGAGGCATAGCTCCGTCGGCGGCCGATACTACCAATATAGCGCCGTCCATCTGCGCCGCTCCGGTAATCATGTTTTTAATGTAGTCTGCGTGTCCGGGACAATCAACGTGAGCGTAGTGTCGTTTTTCAGTTTCATACTCAACGTGTCTGGTATTAATTGTTATACCTCTAGACTTTTCCTCCGGGGCGTTATCGATCTCCTCGTATTTCAAAGCTTTACCGAACCCCTTACCCGCCGAATAAACGCACAATGCCGAAGTAAGAGTAGTCTTACCATGATCTACGTGCCCTATGGTCCCAACATTGATGTGAGGTTTTGTTCTGTTATATACCTCTTTTGCCATTAAATTTTCCTCCTAAAATTTATTATTTTATTATTTAGAATATTTCTTAATAATTTCTTCCGCAATATTTTTTGGCGCCTCTTCATAGCGATCAAACTGCATAGTATAATTCGCCCTACCTTGAGATAACGATCTCAAACTTGTAGAATAACCAAACATATTAGCTAGAGGAACTTTTGCTCTTATAGTCTTCTCGCCCCTCTTATCTTCCATGCTCTCTATCCTACCCCTTTTTGAATTTATATTGCCAATTATATCTCCCGTGTAATCGTCCGGAGAAACAACCTCTACATCCATAATAGGCTCCAGCAATACGGGTTTAGCTTTCGCCATACCCTCTTTGAAAGCCTGAATCGCGCATATCTTGAAAGCCATTTCAGACGAGTCTACTTCGTGATAAGACCCGTCGTATAATATAGCTTTATAATCGACAACGGGATAACCGGCTAAAACGCCGTTTTGCGAAGCCTCTACAAGCCCCCTTTCTACAGCCGGTATAAACTCTTTTGGAATTTTACCGCCGACAATTTTGTTTTCAAAAACAAATCCCGTCCCAGGCGGTACGGATTCAAATTTTATCATTACGTGACCGTATTGTCCGTGACCTCCGGTTTGCTTAGCGTATTTATTGTTTATATCCGAACTCCCCGTAATAGTCTCTCTGTAAGCCACCTGCGGAGCTCCAACGTTAGCCGCAACTTTAAACTCCCTAAATATTCGGTCGACAATTATTTCAAGATGCAACTCGCCCATTCCGCGAATAATGGTTTGTCCCGTCTCAACGTCTACGTTGACTTTAAACGTCGGATCCTCTTCAGCCATCTTCTGAAGGGCGTTAGTCAATTTATCGCTATCCCCTTTGGATTTTGGCTCAATAGCTATAGAGATTACCGGTTCGGGGAAAACCATCGATTCAAGAATAACTTGATTTTGTTCGTCGCAAAGAGTATCCCCCGTAGTTGTAAATTTCAAACCAACCGCCGCGGCTATGTCTCCGCTATACACCTCTTGAATTTCCTCTCTTTTATTGGCGTGCATCTGTAAAATTCGTCCAACTCTTTCTCTTTTACCGGAAGTAGAGTTATACGCATACGACCCGCTTACCAAAGTCCCCGAATATACCCTAAAAAACGTAAGTTTTCCAACAAAAGGATCGGTCATTATCTTAAAAGCGAGCGCGCTAAACGGCTCCGAATCGCTCGATTTTCTCTCCAAAGCGGCGCCGTCTGCCGGATTAACCCCTTGTATATTCGGAACATCCGTCGGAGCCGGCAAATAATCCACTACGGCGTTTAATAACAACTGAACCCCTTTATTCTTCATCGCAGTTCCGCAAACCATAGGAAACAACTTACAATCTATACAACCCTTCCGTAAAGCGCGTTTTATCTCTTCTTTTGTAACCTCTTCCCCTTCCAGATATTTTTCCATAACAACGTCGTCTGCGTCGGAACAAGCTTCAACCATTTGATCTCTAAACTCTTTAGCTTTTTCTAAATACTCGTCGGGTATATCCTTAATCTCGTAATTTACTAAAACCGAAGTATCGTCAAAAAAATACGCTTTCATTTCGACAAGATCGATAATGCCTTTAAAATTCTCTTCAGCTCCTATCGGAATTTGAATCGGAACAGAATTAGCTCCCAACTTCTTTCTAGTTTGAGAAAGAACGTTATAAAAATCCGCCCCCATCCTATCCATTTTATTAACGTATATCATTCTCGGAACTTTATACTTATTAGCTTGCCGCCAAACCGTTTCCGATTGCGGCTGAACTCCGCCAACCGAGCAAAATACCCCGACCGCTCCGTCTAATACTCTTAAAGACCTTTCAACCTCTACGGTAAAATCTACGTGTCCGGGAGTATCTATAACGTTTATTTTATGTTGCAACCACGAGGTGGTAATACACGCCGAAGTAATAGTAATACCTCTCTCCTTTTCCTGATCCATCCAATCCGTCGTAGCTTCGCCGTTGTGAACCTCGCCGACTTTATAGGACTTACCGGTAAAAAACAGTATCCTCTCGGTCAAAGTAGTTTTACCCGCATCTATATGAGCCATTATACCAATATTTCTTGTTTTCTCTAAAGAAACAGTCCTAGCCATCAAATTTTCCTCTATATCCCTACCGCGTTACCATTTAAAATGAGAGAAAGCCTTGTTGGCTTCCGCCATTTTATGCGTGTCTTCCTTTTTCTTGTACGTAGTTCCTGTTTTATTGAAAGAATCTATCAACTCTCCGGCTAATTTAAGATCCATAGTCTTTTCAGACCTTTTCCTTGAATAAGATATGAGCCATCTAATCGCCAACGCCCTACCGCGATCTTCTTGAACTTCAACGGGCACCTGATAAGTAGCCCCGCCGACTCTTCTTGATTTAACTTCTACCAACGGTCTTACGTTATCAATAGCCTCCGTAAAGGACTCCACCTGAGGTTTACCGGTTTTTTTAGCCAACTGATCCAGGGCGGAGTATAATATCTTCCTCGCAACCGATTTCTTTCCTCTAGACATCATTACGTTTATGAATTTTGAGACTAACAAGTTGTTGTACCTTTCGTCCGGCAATATTTGTCTCTTTGGTATATATCTGCTTCTAGCCATAATCTATATTCTCCTTATGCCTTTGGTTTCTTAGCGCCATACTTAGATCGACTTCTCTTTCTTCCCTCTACTCCGATAGAATCCAGCGCCCCTCTTACTACGTGATACCTAACGCCTGGCAAATCTTTAACTCTTCCGCCTCTTATTAAAACGACGGAGTGCTCCTGTAAATTATGTCCTACGCCCGGTATATATGAAGTTACCTCAAACCCCGTGGTCAATCTAACCCTGCAAGCCTTTCTTAAAGCCGAATTCGGCTTTTTTGGCGTTAAAGTCATTACTCTTGTACATACGCCTCTTCTTTGAGGACAGCTTTTCAACGCTGGCGACTTTGTTTTAGTCTTAACCTTTTCTCTTCCAATTCTAATCAATTGATTAATTGTCGGCATTTCCATTCTCCATTCAATTCTCAAATTATAAATATATTGACGGCAAATATATCAAAAAATATTCATATTGTCAATAATTTTTTATTTCTCGGTTTTAAAAAATATTACCTAATCCTTCCCTATCTTTTATCGCATTCTCTCCGATTAGTCTATTTTTCTCTTCCATTATCCTATTCAACGAAACGTCCAGATCCTCCATATTTTCATCGTATAGTTTTATATTTTTATAAAGTCTCATTCCCGAACCGGCCGGTATAAGATGTCCGATAATAACATTCTCTTTTAATCCGTTTAGATAATCGTACATACCTTTAATCGACGCATTCGTTAGAACTTTTGTAGTCTCCTGAAACGAAGCGGCGCTAAAGAATGAATCTATCGTTAAAGAGGCTCGAGTAATGCCAAGCAATATTGGTCTAGCTATAGCCGGTTGACCGCCTTCTTTCATTACTTTTTTGTTTTCATCGTAAAATTGGAATTTATCGATTATCTGACCGGTTATGAATCTGGTGTCGCCAATATCGGCTATTTCTACTTTTCGCATCATCTGTCTGATAATAATACCAATGTGTTTGTCGTTGATATTAACCCCCTGAAGTCTATATACGGCTTGCACTTCGTTCATCATAAACGCCTGAAGTTTGTTTTCGCCTAATATCTGCAAGACGTCGTGCGGATTTATCGGACCTTCCGATAACTGTTCGCCGGCTTTTACCATATCCCCGTCTCTAACTAACAAGAACGATCCGGTCGGAACGGTATGTTTAAATTCATTTTTAAAATTATCCTCAACGACAATTATATCTTTCCCTTTTAACTTGCCTCTAAACCTAACGGTCCCGCTTACTTTAGCCAAAACCGCCGCATCTCTCGGTTTACGCGCTTCAAACAACTCGGCGACTCTCGGTAGACCTCCCGTTATATCGGCCGCTTTTGTGGCTTTCTTTATAATTTTGGCTATAATGTGTCCCGCCTCTATAAATTCGCCGTCTTTTACGTTCAAATACGCCCCGCCCGGCAATATATAAGAGGCAATTTCAATATCGCTTTCGTTAAGAATAGCTATTCTCGGCTGCAAAGTGTCTATAAAATTTTCCGCAACCCTATGTTTCTTTGTGCTTGTCGTTTCGTCAATCTCTTCTTTTATTGTGATGCCTATTTTGAGATCCGCAAACTTAACCTTTCCGGTTTTTTCAGAAATCATCGGTTGAACAAACGGATCAAACTGTACTATAACCTCTTTGGCTTCAAACGACTCCCCAATGTTCTTAAAAAGAATCGATCCCGGCGCGACTTCAATCTCTTGCGTAATAGTTTTGATAAACAATTTATCTCCAAAAATCTTACTAAAACCTACTTCAGACGAGCGTACTTCTTTACCGTCTCTATCGACATACAACAATTTCCCGTTAAATATCTTCTCTCCGTCGTTTACTTTTAGTTCGCAATCTTTTATATCCGCTTCATGATTAACTCTGCTAAGATGCAAATAACCTTTTCTAGCGAACAAAACAGTGCCGTTCTTCAACTTTATCGTAGAACCCTTTATATCTTCTATTAAAACTTTGTAGTTAAATTTAACAGTATTCTCTTGAGCTATACCGGTAGCCGCGCCTCCTATGTGGAAGGTACGCATCGTAAGCTGCGTTCCCGGCTGTCCGATTGACTGCGCCGCTATTATTCCGACAGCCTCCCCCATATCGACGGTCTGGTTTGTCGCCAAATTTCGACCGTAGCATTTTATACAAACGCCTTTTTTGGACTCGCAGGTCAAAACCGTCCTGACTCGAACCGACTCTATAATATGCGAATCTATCTGGTCGGCAACCTCTTCGGTTATCAATTCGTTAGCGGCAATAATAATGTTGCCGGCGATAGGATCTTTTACGTCTTCGACGGCGTACCTGCCGATAATTCTGTCTCTTAAAGGCTGGATTATCTCGTCGCCGTCTTTAATCGCGGCCATCTCTATGCCGTTAATCGTACCGCAGTCTTCGTCGTTAACTATTACGTCCTGAGCTATATCTACAAGCCTTCTGGTTAGATAACCGGCGTCGGCGGTTTTAAGAGCCGTATCCGCCAAACCTTTTCGAGCTCCGTTTGTAGATATATAAAATTCTATTACCGACAAGCCCTCTTTAAAATTTGATTTGATCGGGAGCTCTATAATGTCGCCTCCGGGTTTCGTCATAAGACCTCTCATACCGGCAAGCTGCCTAATCTGCGTCGTGGATCCTCGCGCTCCGGAGTCCGCCATCATATATACGGGATTAAAACCGTTTTTATCATTCTTCAAGGATTCCAGCAGGGAGGTAGATATCTCCTGTCCAGCTCTTGTCCATATATCTTGAATTTTATTAAACCGCTCTTCCGAAGATATTATACCTTCTCTATATTCTTTATATAGAACGTCCGCTTTCTCTTGAGCTTTTTCAAGAATACTCTTTTTCTCTTCCGGAACAATTATATCTTCCATACCTATCGTCGCGCCGAACTTCATTGCGTATTTGAATCCGACGTCTTTAATAGCGTCGAGCATCTTGACGGTTACAGCCGTTCCTTTTTCTTTATAAATATCCGATATAATCTTAGCTATTTTTTTGTCGTTCAGAGGTTCGTTTATAAAATCAATACCTTTTGGCAGATTGTCGTTTAAAATTACTCTGGCGGGACTTGTTTCAATCCATTCGCCGTTTATTTTAACCTTGATCTTTGCCTGTAAATGAACCGTTTGCGCTTCGACCGCTATCATAACCTCGTTGGCATCTTTAAAAACCTTCCCTTCTCCTTTCACGCCGGGCTGAATTCTGGACATATAGTTTATACCCAAAACCATATCCTGCGAAGGACCTACAATGGGATTACCGTTAGCCGGATCAAGAAGATTCTTAGCGGATAACATCAACGTCCAACACTCCGTTTGGGCTTCGATCGAGAGCGGAACGTGAACGGCCATCTGATCTCCGTCAAAATCCGCGTTGAAAGCCTTACAAACTAAAGGATGCAGCTGTATAGCTTTGCCTTCAACCAAAACCGGCTCAAACGCTTGAATACCGAGGCGGTGCAGAGTTGGAGCTCTGTTTAACAAAACGGGATGCTCCTGAATAACCTCTTCCAATATATGAAAGACTTCGGAACTCTCCATATCGATCATCTGTTTTGCTTTTTTTATATTAAACACTATCTCTTTATCTACTAATTTATGCATTACAAAAGGTTTAAATAGTTCTAAAGCCATTTTAACCGGCAAACCGCACTGATGCATTTTAAGAGCAGGTCCGACGACAATAACGCTTCTTCCCGAATAATCGACTCGTTTTCCAAGTAAATTCTGTCTAAATCTCCCTTGTTTCCCTTTAAGCAAATCCGATAACGATTTTAAAGGTCTTGCAGAAGAACCCTTTACAACTTTTCTTTTCTTAGAATTATCAAAAAGCGCGTCTACCGCCTCCTGCAACATTCTTTTTTCGTTGCGGACGATAATATCCGGAGCGTTCAGCTCCAGAAGTCTTTTCAATCTATTGTTTCTGTTAATAACTCTTCTATATAAATCGTTTAAATCAGAGGTAGCGAACCTTCCTCCGTCAAGTTGCACCATAGGTCTTAAATCCGGAGGAATTACCGGCACAACGTCCAACATCATCCAATCCGGTTTATTCTTCGAATTTTGGAAATCGTCGATAATTTCGATTCTTTTCAGCAATCTTCTATCGCTTTTTTTTCCTTTTTCGAGCATAATCTCTCTCAATCTCTGAGATTCTTTCTCTAAATCGATGTTTTCAAGAAGAACTCTAACCGCTTCCGCTCCGGTCCCCGCTTGAAATCCCAATCCAAATCTCTCTCTAAAATCAAAATACTCCTCTTCGGTCAGTATCTGCTTTTCTTTAAGATCCGTATCGCCCGCGTCTAATACTATATATTTTTCAAAATAGAGTATGGATCTTAGAGCCGTTATAGGTATATCTAACAACAACCCGATTCTTGAGGGGACGGATCTGTAATACCAAATATGCGATACGGGACTCGCTAGTTCTATATGACCGGTTCTCTCTCTTCTTACCCTAAAACTCGTTACTTCGACTCCGCACCTATCGCAAATTACCCCTTTGTAGCGCATTGATTTAAATTTTCCGCAATAGCACTCCCACTCTTTGGTCGTTCCAAAAATTCTTTCGCAAAAAAGGCCGTCCTTCTCAGGTCTCAAAGTCCTATAATTTATAGTTTCAGGTTTCTTAACCTCGCCGTACGACATCGACTTTATCGTCTCAGGCGACGCTATATTTATGCTTATAGAATCAAAATCCGTAATATCCCTCATAGAGCCTCCTCTAAAATATTTATAATAAAAGCCGCTATTTTATAATTAAAAATTCTTATCCGACCGCGTAAGAAGTTCCTCCTCCTTCTCGGTCAGCGGTATCTGCTTCCCGCGCGCGTCGTATATTTTCATATTCAACCCCAACCCTCTCAACTCCTGCACCAATACGTTGAAAGACTCCGGTATGCCCGGCGCGGAAGAGTACTCCCCTTTGACGATATTCTCATACATCTTAGTTCTTCCGTTCATATCGTCGGACTTAACCGTAAGGAGTTCTTGCAGAGTATGAGCCGCCCCGTAAGACTCCAACGCCCAAACCTCCATCTCTCCCAATCTCTGCCCCCCAAATTGAGCTTTTCCGCCCAGAGGTTGTTGAGTTACCAACGAATACGGCCCCGTCGATCGAGCGTGCATCTTATCGTCGACTAAGTGAGCCAATTTCAGCATATACGTTATCCCAACAGATACGGGATTAACAAACTTTTCGCCGGTTCTTCCGTCGTAAAGCTCGACTTTAGAATTTTCCGGCAAGCCCGCCTTTACAAGCTGTTCGGATATCTGATCGCTTGTGGCGGATTCGAAGACGCAAGTTGCAAATTTTACCCCTAAAACTTTAGCGACCCAGCCTAATTGAGCCTCCATAATCTGCCCTATATTCATTCGGCTTGGAACGCCCAACGGATTTAACACTATATCAATCGGCGTACCGTCCGCCATATACGGCATATCCTCTTCCGGTAAAATAATAGATACGACGCCCTTATTTCCATGCCTTCCGGCCATCTTATCCCCGACCTTGATCTTCCTCTTTGTCGCTATAAAAACTTTTACGACTTCGTCTACGCCCGGATTTAGCTCTTCTCCCTCTTCTCTTCGTTGTCTTAATATCTCAATGACAGTCCCGTCGACCCCGTGCGGTAATTTTAACGAGGTCTCCTTTACGTCTTTTGCTTTTTCGCCGAATATTGAGTTTAGCAGTCTATATTCGGGAGTGGTCTCCGTCTCCGATTTAGGAGTAACTTTGCCGACTAGTATGTCGCCGGATTTTACCTTTGCTCCGACTCTTACGATCCCGTCTTCGTCGAGATTCCTCAGATACGACTCGGACACGTTTGGTATATCTCTTGTTATCTTCTCCGCTCCGAGTTTCGTCTCTCTTACTTCGACGAAAAATTCTTTTATATGAATAGAGGTAAAAACGTCCTCCTTAACGACCCTTTCGGATAGAATAATAGCGTCCTCAAAGTTATACCCGTTCCACGGCATATACGCGACCAGAACGTTCTTTCCAAGAGCGAGTTCGCCTTGATCGACGGAAGGACCGTCTGCAATCGCCTGACCGGTTTTTACATATTCGCCCAGTTTAACGGTAGGTCTTTGATTAAAACAGGTATCCTGATTTGTTCTTTTGTTTTTCAAAAGCCTATAAATATCAACCTCTTCGCTATTTTCTCTTTTTATATGGATTTCTATGGAAGATACGTAGACTACCGTTCCGTTATACTTCGAAATAATACATACTCCGGAATCGTAAGCCGCCACCTCTTCCATACCCGTCCCAACCAACGGCGTTTCCGGTTTAACTAACGGCACGGCTTGCCTCTGCATGTTTGAACCCATGAGCGCTCTGTTAGCGTCGTCGTGCTCAAGAAACGGAACCAACGCGGTCGATACCGACACAATTTGACGCGGCGAAAAATCCATATAAGAAATTTCGTCGGCTTCTTTGGTAGTATATTCGCCCAATTTCATAACCGCGATTTGATTTTCTTTAAAATTCCCGTTTTCGTCGATAGGGGCGCTTGCCTGAGCGATAAAATATTTATCCTCGTCCATCGCAGAGAGGTATTGAACGTCGTCCGTAACTCTGCCCTTTTCAACCTTCCTATAAGGCGTCTCAAGAAAACCAAAATCGTTCACTTTTGCAAAATTGCACAAAGATACTATCAACCCTATGTTGGGACCTTCCGGCGTCTCTATCGGACACATCTTACCGTAATGAGAGTAGTGAACGTCTCTCACTTCAAATCCCGCCCTATCTCTGGAAAGCCCACCCGGACCGAGCGCGTTTAACCTCCTTTTGTGAGTCAACTCTGAAAGCGGATTAACTTGATCCATAAATTGAGATAACTGAGAAGAACCAAAAAACTCATTGAGCGAAGAGGTTATCGGTTTAACGCTAATTAGATCGGACGGTTTTGCATTTTCCATATCTTTTAACGACATCCTCTCTTTAGCGATTCGTTCAAGTCGGGTAAAAGCCGTTTTTAACTGATTCAATAAAAGTTCTCCGACGGATCTTATTCGTCTATTGCCGAGGTGATCTATATCGTCGATAAAACCTTCATTATTGTATACTTTTATCAAATATTTTATAGTTCCTACGATATCTTCGTCTCTCAACGCGCAATCCGTAATATTTAGGTCAAAACCGAATTTTTTATTAATTTTATACCTTCCAACCGCTCCGAGATCGTACCTCTTTTCAGAAAAAAACATATTTCTGATCTCTTTTTCGGCATTTTCGGCGGTAGTCGGCTCTCCGGGTTTTAATACCGAATATATTTTATTTATCGCGTCAAATTTTGTAGGCTCGTCCTTGAAAGGCTCGTCTTTCGTAACGGCGACGTCCTCTTTCTCAAGACAAGAGATAATAATAGGAATATGAGTAGACTCTTCGTTATCAAAATCTATAACCGATATTTCGGTAATTTTTGATTGAACCAACTTATCTATCTCTATCGGAGTCAATCTCGTTCCGGCTTGCACAATTTTTTCTTTTTGATCGCCGCCTTCAGATTGTATATAAACGTCTTTGCTTATTACCTTTCTCGCCACGTCCTCTTGCTGTTCTTGAGTTTCAATTTTCACTACTTTGTCTTTATAAAAAAGTTCTATAATTTTCTCCCGCGTATCGTAACCCAAAACTCTCAAGAAAGTGGTAACCAAGATCTTCCTCTTTCTGTCAATTCGAACAAAAAGAAGTCCTTTTTTCTCTTCTATTTCAAATTCCAACCACGAACCTCTGTATGGAATAATTCTGGCGTTAAAAATTCTCGTTTTATCGTCCAGACTATATACGACGCCGGGAGATCGATGTATCTGACTAACGACTACTCTTTCCGCTCCGTTTATAATAAAAGTCCCTCTATCGGTCATCAAAGGGAATTCGCCTAAATATATCTCTTTCTGTCTGATTTCGCCGGTATCGTGAATTTTTAGATTTATTAGCGCCTTCACAGGAATAGAATACGACTGCCCTTTCTGTTTTGCCGTGAATTCGTCGTATTTTATATCGTTTTCGCCAAGAGTATACTCTACAAATTCGAGCGACATCTTCTCGTCGCTGCTTATAATCGGGAATATTTCTTCAAATAGACTTTGCAACCCTTGTTTTAAAACGGGTTCGTTATTCGCCTTTCGTTTTCTTTGTAAAAACCAATCGTAACTCGATATCTGAATTTGAATTAAATTTGGCATATCTTCGACTTCAATTTTCTTCGCCGAGCCGATTAAAACGCGGGAATTTTTTAACTCTCTTTTTGGTTTGCCAATTTTCATCTATATACTCCTGTAAAAAGCGTTATAATCCTATACAATTTAGGATTAACAAAAAAAGAAAATTTTTTAAAGAAATGATTGCGTAATGAAGAATTTATTATGCTTGTTTCCTTGCTCAACTTAATTAACAACTACTCGCTCGTTTATAAAAAGAATAGTCCGCATAAAAAAAATATTTCGCCGAATTTCAACAATTCGGCGAAAATATTATTTCAACTCTACAGTCGCGCCGGCGGCAACCAACTTAGCCTTAATCTCTTCAGCTTCTTTCTTCGAAGCTCCCTCTTTTAAGACTTTGTTCCCGGCGTCTACGATATCTTTAGCCTCTTTTAAGCCAAGCCCGGTTAAAGCTCTAACCTCTTTGATGACTTCTATCTTTTTAGCCCCCGCGGCAACGAGCACTACTGAGAATTCATCTTTTTCTTCAACCTGAGCCGCGTCCGCCGCCGCGCCACCTACCGGAGCGCCTACTCCGGCTACGGCTATCGGAGCCGCGCTTACGCCGAATTTCTCCTCCATAGCCTTAACTAATTCGGACAATTCTAACACGGTCATACCGCTAATAGCTTCTAATATCTGTTCTTTTGTTATAGTCGCCATATTTTCTCCCTCGCATTTAATATATTTATTACAACGACAATGCATAGCGCCCAAAATTTGGAAGACATCGCCGTTTTAATATCTCGTTAAGCCCCTTTTTTCTGTTCGGCAACGGCGTTTACCGCCCTGACAAATCTACCGATAACGTCGTTGCACGAGTAAACAAAATTCTGCAGAGGCGCGTTCATCGTCGCCATTAACATAGCGATCATTTGCGGTTTTCCGGGAAGTTTTGATATTACCTCTATACCTTTAGCGTCGTAAACGATTCCGTCTATCCAACCGCCTTTAACTTTTAAAGTAGTCCCCTTTGAAAAATCAAACAACGTCTTTATAGCTTCGCTTATGTTGTCCGAATCCGAAAACGTAACGGCAGTAGGACCTTTCGTGTTATCGTTTAATTCGGGCATATTATTATTCTTAGCGATTATGTTAATATAACTATTCTTTATAACGACAAATTTCGAATCAAGTTTCTTTAATCTTCTTCTTAAGTCGGTCATTTTCTCAACCGACAACCCTCTATAATCCGAAAAAACATACTCCGATTTTGAATCAAACAACTCTTTTAATTCTGCAACTTTATCAATCTTATACTGTTGAGCCATATAACGCCCCCTTTTAAATTAGTACTTTTGAATTAATCTTAATACCGGGACCCATCGTTGAGGATATATATAACGAACCTATATAATCCCCTTTAAGATCGCTTGGTCTTTTCTTTAAAACCTCTTCAAAAACCGCCTTAAGATTCTCTTTAATCATTTCTTTATCCATCGAAATCTTTCCGATGCCGAGGTGCACGACGCCGGTTTTATCGGCTCTAAACTCTACTCTCCCTTTCTTCAATTCGCCTATAGCGCCTTTAACGTCTTGCGTAACCGTGCCGGTTTTTGGATTGGGCATCAATCCTCTTTTACCTAAAACAGGTCCTAATTTACCGACTTCTTTCATCATATCGGGAGTAGCGACGACGACGTCAAAATCAATCCATCCCCCTTTGATTTTATCAATATACTCTTCGTCTCCGGCATAAGCGGCTCCCGCCTCCAAAGCCTCTTTAACTTTATCGCCTTTAGCTATAACTAATATCTTTTTTTCTTTTCCAAAATTATTAGGCAGCACTACGGTATCTCTAACGGTATGACTTTTCTTCAATCTCAATCTTAACGACATCTCGACGGTTTCGTCAAATTTCGCAAAAGCGCACTCTTTCAATAGAGAAACCCCGCTATCAAGATCAAACATCTCAGTTTTATCATATTTCTTTAGAGCCTCTCTATATTTTTTACCCGACTTTGACATACAATCTCCTTATATCATTATATATACAAATTATCAATCTACAACTTCAACGCCCATACTTCTAGCCGAACCGGCGACAATCTTCATAGCCGCGTCTACATCGTTAGCGTTAAGATCAGGCAACTTGATCTCGGCGATTTTTCGAACCAAACTTTTAGAAATTTTACCAACCTTTTCCTTATGAGGAACCGCCGATCCTTTCTCCAACCCCAACTCTTTCTTTATCAAAACTACCGCGGGCGGAGTCTTAATTACAAAAGTAAAAGATCTATCCTGATATATAGTAATAATCACAGGTAAAATCAAACCGGGTTGATCTTTTGTTTTATCGTTAAATTGTTTACAAAAATCCGGGGCGCTTGCGCCGTGGGGACCCAAAGCGGGTCCTATTCCCTTAGCCGGATTTGCCTGCCCGCCCGGAGCCTGCAGCTTTACAATCGCTTTAATTTTCTTAGCCATAATTATTCCCTTCTTAAATAAATAAAATCTATAACTGTTTTTTAAATTTTCTCAACTTGATTAAAATCCAACTCCACGGGAGTGGATCTGCCAAATATCCCTACCATAACCTTCATTTTATTTCTTTCTCTATTAATCTCTTCGACGACGCCGGTAAAAGTATTGAAAGGCCCGTCGATAATTTTAATAGTCTCCCCATGTTTATAATCAAACTTCTGCTTCGTAAAAACGTCCGTTTTAGAATCGCCGGCGGTCTGCAACATCGCCTTAGCCTCTTCGCTTGCCAACGGAAACGGTATTCTCAACTTATCCGCTCCGACAAACCCCGTAACGCCATTAATGCTTTTTATAACGGAATATATCTCCTTCCATCTACGTTTATCTATATCAACCTCTACGAGAACGTAACCGGGGAAAACCTTTTTCTTTAGAATTTTTTTCTTCCCGTTTTTCATCTCGGCGACGTCCCTCATCGGAACTTTTATCTGATAAAGAATTCCGTCGAGAACTTTCTCGTCGATCAGTTTATTGACAGCCTCTTCAACCTTCTTCTCATAGCCGGAATAAACATGTAGAACGTACCACCCCTTGCTCATCAAAACCCCTATCACATTCCCAAAGTAATAATCTTAGATATCGCTTCCAAAGACAGAAAATCAATAACCGTTAATAGCATGGATACTATAATAAGAGAAACCACCACGACGACCGTCTGAGACGCAACGTCTTCTCTAGAAGGCCAGCTTACTTTCTTTAACTCGGCAAAACTCTCCTTAACAAAATCAATTATTTTCTTCATAAATCAACCCTTTTAAATAACATCCTATCAATCGCCCATACGGATAACCGACAAATAAACCAGGGCAAGCAGGACTCGAACCCACGACATTCGGTTTTGGAGACCGACGTTCTACCAACTGAACTATTGCCCTAAAATTAAAAAAATAAAATTTATTTTATTTTTGTTTCCTTGTGAAGGGTATGCTTTCTATCCCACTTGCAATACTTATTCTTTTCCATCTTACCCTGTATATTTTTTTTATTCTTCATAGTCGTATAGTTTTTTCTATTGCATTCCGTACACATTAACGCAATTTTCTCATTTGTACCTTTTTTTACAGCCATAAAAACCCCTGTCTATTCTAAATATTAAACCGACAAAATTCATAGCCTCTAATCAGAATTGAACTGATGACCTCATCCTTACCAAGGATGCGCTCTACCAACTGAGCTATAGAGGCAAAAAAAGTCTGATAAATATACAAGATTATTTAATAGTTGTCAATAAAATTTTAAATTAAATTTTGTTTAAACGGATTCAATTAATTTTGAAGATTCTTCAATTAATTCTTCTAAAATGTTTGATACGGCAAAAATTGATTCAAAAAATTCCTGATAACTGTTCTTAACCGACTCCAAATCTTGAAGAACTATCTCGCCGCGCTGATTAATTTGATTAATTCTAGCGATCAGATCTTTAACCATCGGAGTAATTTTTTCAACCTCTTCCGCCGTTTGAGACGACAACTTATCTACCTCGTGAGCGACTATAGCGAATCCTTTACCGGCCGAACCAGCTCTAGCCGCCTCTATCGCGGCGTTTAGCGAAAGAAGGTGCGTTTGATCGGAAATCTCGGTAATAGCGTCTACTATCGGCGTAAAATTTTGCGACAACTTCACAAGACCGTCGTTAGATTTGCCGACGTTGCTTAGAGCGTCGTGAGTTATTGAAAAAGAATTGTTTATTTCCGCAAAAATCATCTTTATATTATCAACTTTTTCGCTCATATTTTTTAACGAATTTGAAAGTTTGTTTGAAATATCGGTTAAATTTGCGCTCTTGGAATTCAACAACTCGCTCAAATAAAAATGACAATTCTCCTTTTTATTTAAACCGCCGTAAATAGCCCGAGCCATTGATTCGCATTTGAAATATCCGCAACCGTTGCAATTCTTAAAATCAACCGGTTTACTCTTCCCCATATCTTGATAAATTTTTTGTAATTGTTCGTTATTTACGATAGCCGGATCAAATTCGGAATTTCTTTTGGTATATGTTCTTTCAAAAGTTTTATCTTTAAGGTCTTCTTGTAATTTTTTAAATTTTTTCTTAAAGTTCTTTACTCCGCCGTAACCTCTCTGCTGTTCTTTAATCCTTCTATTATAAAAATAATCGGCGTCGTCCAGGGTAAATCCTTTGATATATCCCGGACCAAAAGCGCATCCTTTTTCGCAATTGAGAGCGTCTATAAAGAGAGGAACGTCCCGGTTTTCGTTTATGTTTTTTATTAATTCGTCAAAATACTCTTCATATATTATATCCCCTTCGATTCGCCGGGCTCGAAGCGGTATATCCATATCCCTAAGAATTACCTCCCTCATTCCTCCCGGTCTTGAATAAGCGACGCCTCTTTCGGCTTCAAAGTCGTCAAAACCATCCTCAGGCATATTCATAACGTCGATTTTTCGTTTCTTGATATACTTGAGTAGTTTTTGAAAAGTTATGTTGTAATCAATGTAGTTTTTTGTATTTGGATCTTTAAATTCAAAAGTATTTCCGATACAAGAGCCCAAAAAAGCGATTTCGCCGTTGAATTTTTCCGTCTCTCTCAAATATCTCGCCAAGGATAAGGCGGGACTATCAACCGGAGCCAAATATTGCATTAATTGGGGCTTGTACGTCTCTATGAATTTAACGACAACCGGACAAGTTTGCGAAATAACGCATTTCGGATTATTTTCCTTAATAAACTCCTCGTATTTCATAGCGGTAAGTTCGGCGCCAAATCCCCCGTCGTAAACTTTTTTTGCCTTTAAGTTGCTTCGAAGATATGCGATTATTCTTCGGTACTCCCCTCCCCACGAACCGACAATCGCCGGAGATATAATAAAAACCAAATTTTCATGAGGTCTGGATAAAAACAGAGCAAAATCGTCCGCATAACTAATCGCCCCGCGACTGCAAGCTTCGATGCACTTGCCGCAATATATGCATGAAGAGCCGATTATCTCTACCGTTTCGTCTCCGGCGTTTAAGCAATACTTAACCGGACATACGGCTATACATCTGTAACAATTAACGCACTTATCTTTATCAACTTTAACCAAATTCATAGAAACGACCTTGCGTAAAAAATTTTCTATTCTACTACAATAATCGACTAAAACTCAACTTTTATTAAATAAAATTTAGTAATCCGTCGGTTTTTTGGGGCGAGGAAGATTTTTCTATATTAGCCCATATGCGTCAAATTTATTTTTGACACATATGAGCTCTTTTTTTGTCGCAGAAAAAATTCGACGCATATGCGACGGTTTCTATTTCTTCAAAATATATGTCGCCCCTTTATATTTACCCACCTGCTCAATGGCGTTTTCATTTTTAAGATAGATCAGGTCATTTTTAATTGTATTTTTTGAGTAGTCCGGCAATTTTTCTAAAATATCCTGTAATTTTACCGGCTGGTTATTTTTTATAAAATCGACAATATCTTTTTGCCGCTTATTAAGATAACCGCCTATATTTGAGTAATTTTCATATTTTATCTGTAATTTTTTTATGAGAGTTTCCAGCGAGTCTAAAAAAAAGAGCAACCAGAGATCAATTTTTTCCGCTTCGCCGTAGCGGTTTTTTTGTCCATCCATTAAAGCCTCGTAATACTCCTTTTTTCGTTGTTCGACGATGCGTTCAAATGAGACGTATTGGACAAATTGATAGCCGGCTTTCATCAAAAGAATTGTTGTTAAAAGTCGGGATAATCTACCGTTTCCATCCTGGAATGGATGAATTGAGAGGAATTCATAAACAAAAAGCGCGACGACAATTAGAGGATGAAAATCATCTTTGTTGAAATTGTTGTTAGTCCATTCAATTAATTCCGACATTTCCTTATTAACTAAAAAAGGTTCTGTCGTTTTGAATATTGTTTTTTCCGTTCCATCGGGATACTTGGCAACGACGGCATTGGAAGAAGTTTTATAATCCCCTCTATGCCTTGCGTCTTTTTCACTTTTCCCGAGTAAAATTTTATGAAGCTGTTTGATATAATTTTCGGCGATGGGGATTTTATCATAATTATCGAGTATTATTGAGAGCGCCTCATAATACCCGACAACTTCCTGCTGGTCGCGAGTTTCAAATTTGGTTATTTTAATATCTTTTAGAAGTTGTTTTATTTCGTCGTCGGTTAAAATTGCCCCCTCGATTCTGGTTGAAGACCCGATACTTTCGATAGTCGCGATCTTTTTAAGTTCTTTTAGATAACGGTTTTCCTGTTTTTCTATAACGCTCCATTCGCCTTTAAAAGAATCGATAAAACCGATTTTCTTTAATATTTGCCGATATATATTAGGGTTAAATTCCAGTTTTTTTTCAAGCGCTTTGTAATTCTCTTTTTTGAACATGCGCGTATTATATTCGTATTAAGTTCGTAAATCAAGATATATTTGAAAATATTTTTACCTAGCCGCCCAACCTTAGGTTGTTTTTCAAATAAAAGTTAGTAATACAAAAATTGGAGAACTTAAGAAAAAACGGAATTCCCGTAAATATCCATAGCGACGATTACCGGAAAATTGTCCGCTTCCAACTCGTAAACCGCCTCCGCCCCAAGATCGGGAAACGCTAAAATTTTTGAGTTTTTCACCCTTTTTGCCAAATAAGCCGACGCGCCGCCGAAAGTAACCAGATACGGGCTTCTATATTTTTGTACAATATCGGCGACATATCCGCTTCGCTCCCCTTTCCCGATAGACCCGATCGAGCCGAGTTTACAAACCGTCTCCAAAAACTCGTCCATACGATAACTCGACGTAGGTCCGCAACTTCCTATGGGATACCTCTCGCGAGCCGGCGTCGGTCCCATATAGTAAATCAGTTTGTTTTTGACAGAAAAAGGAATGCCGCCGCCTCTCTCGACTAACTCGCGAATCCTGCTATGCGCGGCGTCTCTGGCGGATAAAATAGTTCCGCTTAATTCCAGCATATCGCCCGACCGCGCTTCTAATAATTTGTCAATATCCGTTTCCAAATTTATCTTAATAACCATACCGACTGTCCTCTATTTACAATAACTCGCAAACCATTATAGAAAACAGCGGGTTTAAACCTACCGTTTCCCGCAAACAATTTGAAATCTACCTCTATCATACAATAATTTTTATCATAATCAAATATTTTTCAATATAGTTCGCGCGACCCGTCGGTTCTTTTTAGACGAGGAAATAAAACGCGCATATGTGTCAAAATAAATTTGACACATATGCGACAAATTGGTAATTACTCAACCGATTTAATAATAACCGCAGGGTTTGTTCCGTCTAAAAGAACTCCTCCAATTTCCTATTTCTATTCAGTTTAGACCATACTCTTCAGATTCCGTTAACTTTGCATAATCGTCTATTACTCTAAACTTAATTTAACTATCTTTACCTTTCTATTACTACATCCGTTAGTTATCAATGAACAGCCATCGGCAACTACTAATGATAACATAGCTTCAGACGGTAACGTAGGGAAGGTAGAGTTAGCAAAATATGGGGTAAAAGAGTAGTATCTTGTCGTTGAACCGCTTGAACTTAAAGAGGTATTATTTGTATGTACGTATATTTCATCAGTCCAGTTACCGTCTCTTTTTGCCTTTGCCTTGATTTTAATATCGGTATAACTACCGTTTTGTATACGCTCTTCCCAAGCTACATATATATCCCCATTCGATAATAGCGTCATCTGTCCATAAAGCGCTCCGGACGTTATCGACGTTATTAACTCCTCCGTCCCATTTTTTCCATTCATATAGTATAGATTTTTGAAGTCGGTTGAAGATAAAATAAAATGAATATTTTCATTTGTATCATATCTGGTAGACAGAACCGCTCTACCATTTCCCCAATTTGGTTCAAAATCAGTCCATGCGCCGTAGGAGCCAAATGCCGATTTCTTTGAAAACATTCTATTAGTAGCTGTATAATCGCAAATTAAAGCATAAATATCGTTATTTGATTTCTTTATTACTGAAACTAAAATATTTTTATTCTGATCCACATTACCCGATAATACCGAGATGTCTACGATATCCGATAAAGACGAGTCGACAGTATTATAAATTCTTTCCCTCAAATAAGCTCCATAAGAATACCATCCGTCCTCCTGATAGAATATATGTAAATTATTATTACCGTCGCGCAACAATTCCGAATACGGCACATTTTTTGGACCTTGATCCCAAGACGTTACATTTGTCTCTATAGTTTTAACATTACTCCATGTATCGTCGGATGAATTGTACTTTAAAAGATAGTAGTTAAAAGATTTGGTATAAGAGTTTATATCCATAAATCCAACTAAAGAGTACAAATCCTCTCCCCCGGAAAAAGATGCCGTTGCAAATACTTTCGTATCATTCATAACAAGTTTTGTTGTCCAAGAACCATTTTTCCTCAAAGCTTGCCAAAGTTGAGTTCCAACGGGATAAAAATAAATCAGATCGCCATTAGAAAATTGATAAAACTCTGAAAAATTCATTCTATACCACCCCGCCCCCCTTCGGCATATCAAATCTATATACATCTTTCCAGTTTGACAAGACATTTGTAAATGTATAATTTGTAATTAAATCAATTTCATCGGATACTATCAAACTCATAGTTCCTCCTACCGTAGTCGTGGTCGGAGCTATTGTGGTTGTAGTCGACGACGTTGTAGTCGGAGCTATTGTGGTCGTAGTAGTAACGCTTCCAGATTGACCTCTCGTAAGGCGAAACCCAATAGCGCGCCACTACTGCGCCATGGGTAGACGTCGACGCGCCGGTAGCCGACCTGACAATAGTAAGCATTGTCATACCAACTTCCGCCGCGAATATGCCGGTAAGACCCGCCGTCCGGACCTGCCGGGTCCATTACACCGCTCTGTAGGTCTCCGCACCAGTCCCAGACGTTCCCCGACATATCGCATATGCCAAGCTGATTCGGCTTCTTTGTTCCGACATTATGAGTCTTATAGCCGCTATTATCCCAGTACCACGCTACCTCGCCGGATGCCGTCGCGCTGCCATAATCGGCGGATGCTCCCGACATAAAATTTGTAGGAGTCCAGCTCGACCCGTCTTGATACCGAGCGGCGTACTCCCACTCCGCTTCGGTAGGCAGTCTAAATCCGTCTGCAGACCAATTAACGTAGGGTTTATCCTCGCTACCGGCGGTAGTATTGACGCTCTCCGTATTAGTCGACTTTTTCAACAGAGTCGTAAAACCGGAGTCGCTCCAGTAAACGGGGGTAAGATCCGGGTCGTTTGTAAGATTGTAATACTCCGTATAGGCGTTGCGCCACACTATACAGTCTCTCCAATTAACATAAGTTACAGGATCGCTACTTGTATTATCTCCGCCATTATCCCATTTGTCCGGCGTTAGCAAAGGTATAACCGCCGGATGTTGTAGCCCAGTTTTTTACCTCACTCCATAACCCATAAGTTACCTCGTATTTACCCATCAATGATACAATATTTTTATCATTATGGCAACCTTTTCTTCGCTTGGAAGGGAGTATGTGTCAAAAATAAAATCGTTGCATATGCGTCGCATCGATAACGCGCGATAATTGTCGCATAAAATTTGACGCATATGGGACGGTTTTAATCGTAAAAAAAAATTGACACATATGCGGCACTATGCTCCCCGATGAAAAAAAATAACACATATGGAGTAAATATTATCCCCCAAAAAACTGACGGGAAAAGCGTCGCGATAATAAAGAGGCGCTACTTAGATTTATCGATTGCGCCGCTTAAAACAATACCCAAACTGTTGCCTATGCCGGCGACGTATGGATTTTCAAAAATATTCTTTTCCGAGAAAAATATCCTATTTTCGTTTACCGCGTATTTTGTCGTTAATATCTCTTTTATTTTATTTAACCTCTTATATGTCAGATTGAGGTAGTCGGATTCGGTCGGTTGAAACAGTTTTAACAGCTCTTTCCTCATATCTTCCGCATTTATATCGGCGGGCGGCTCTTTTTTAGCGGTTTCCATATAAATTCTTTTGATAATCGACGTTTCTTCTTCGCTCCCTTTTGCCGGAAGGGTCGCCGTATAGTTAAATATTTTTTCTTTAAGCATTTCTTCTTTTATATAGGGCATATCCGCTTGTTTATCAAGATACCCCTCGACGTAGAAAGAATATTTTGGATTAGTAAATTTTGTTTTTATTTCTTCGGAAAATATGTCGTCCGCATCAAGCAAGGTTTTGTCGGTACCGGGAATGAAATTAACTATTTCGTAAGATCCGTCTTTGATAAATTTATCAGTAATCGACCCCGTAAAGGTTTTGTTTGAGCGGTTTATTATATCGTAAAAAATATTGAAAAACATTTTACGAAAATCTATCGAGGGTTCGTTCCATTTCCCTTTTACGGGGATAGAGAGCGAGAATTTGTTTTGTTCGTCCTCAAGCAGGGGGATTATCTTAGACAGATCCGCTCCCGACGCCGGGGCGGTTTTCTTGATTTTAAAATTTGTAAAATCGGCGTCAAAAATCGCGTCAAAATCGTTCTCTTTCAGATGAAAACTTGACGATATTTCGGCGGAGCCGGAGAGTATATTGTAACCGAGATAATAGTTTAGGTATGGATCAAACGACGGCAAAACGAGGTCGCCGCTTTTTAGCGTTCCGTTCAGATAGTTTGCGCCTATCGTCGTTGCGAAGTAGAATGAGTTTCTGTTATTAATTACTCCGGAAATATCAATCGAGCCTTCGGGATAGACGAACGAAGGAAGGTTTTTTATCTCGCCGGATATTGCCGATAACGTTAGAGACATTGGAGAATTCAACGAATAATCGGTATAGAGGATTTTACCGTTAAATACTTTTACAAAATCGATATTTAAGTCCAACGACTCGCCTTTTTTAGTAAAGTCGATATTTTGTAGAGAAAAAAGATACAGTTTTTTGTCGTTTTTTATATCGACTGTGAAAAACGGAGAATTTAACGCGATAGAATTAATATTTAGTCGGACGGGATTTAACGAAAAATTGTGAAGAGCGCAGTCGAAACTTTCTATTTTCATAATCGCTTTGTCGTTATGAAAAAGCGAAAGGTCTTTAAAATAAATTTTACCGTCCGTCCGGATATCGACGACTTTATCGAGATTTACGGTCGCATTTTGATTTAATTCAAGGGCTTTGAGATAAAAACAGACCTTCTCCTTTTCAACGTATTCTCCTTTTATATCGTCTATTCCAAACGCGTTTTGAAATTCAATCTTTGTTCTATTATTTTTGCTATCGTTTTTTAGAGTAATTTTGTTCTCTTTAATAGTAAAATTAAGGTTATTTAAAGCGAATATAGCGCTTATAAAGGATAAACCGGTCGTATTAAGTTTCTTAAAGGAATAAATGCTGTTTTTTATATCTATATCTCCGGAATCAACCGATATTTTATCAATGACGATTTTGTTTTTCCCGATAAGATAGTTAATATTAAAAAAATCTCCGCTTCCTTTGATTACAAATTTATCGGGAGAATAGTCAAAATTTCCCGAAAATTTTCTAATTTCAACATTCTCCAAATTAGCGGACTTTGTTTTAAGAAATGCTATTTTAAGCGGCAAAAAATTCTCAACGCTAACCGAATTTAGACTTATAGTTTTTTTCGTAACGTTAAAAAAACCGTCGCATCTGATATTTTCGCAAATATTGCGGGAGTCAAGATTCATAACAAACGCCGAATTTATATCTTTATCCGTCGATAAATTTTGCAAAGAGAGCGAGTTTATTGTAACGGGAATTCTCTCTCCGTTAATCCGATCGTCTATAACTATCTCCGTCCCTTTTATTTGCAGATCGTCCAATTTAAAGACAAATTTATTTTTACCCGGCGGTTTGTCAAAAATCGACGACCTCTCCTTTTCTATATCCGATATTCTTAACGTTAAAGCGCCCGATGTAACTTTTATCGACGCCATATCGAGATTGTCGCCAAATATATTGTAATCGTTAATCAAAACCGAACCGTTAACGTTAGTAAGGATCGGGACTCCGGTTTTGTTGTCGTTAATATTTAATTTTTTTACTTCCGCGCTTCCTTTCAGAAGCAGTCGCGGTTTACGGTTTTTAAATGTGATAAACGATACTTTCGCGTTTGCCGTAATTATCCCGGATTTAATTTTGAGGTTTTGTATATCCGGAATATAATCGGCAATTTGGGCTATATTAAATTTGTTTAGCATAATATCGAATTGATTTATCAACGAATCTTCCTTGATCGTCGTAATCCCTTTGATATTGAAGTTTTTATCAAAAAACTTTCCGGAAATTATCGGTTTTATCTCTTCCGGAGAAGAGGTATTTATCCCGGCGAGTCGTACGTTGAGGTCCTTCAGGATATCGGTACTCGCGCCTTTTTCGCGTAAACTCAGCCGGCCGTTTATCAAAACTATCTCCTCAAGAGATATTGGGATTTTCAGGCCGGAAGAGTTCTTCTTTGTTTCAAGATATTCCGGAACAACAAAATCATACTTACCTCTTTTTTCGATAAAAGTATCGGGCGCGTCGATATAGAGACTCGTAATCGTCGGTTTTAGTTGAATAGTTTTTAGCGCGTCGACGTCGACCTTGAGATTAGCTATCGTTAATAAGCGGGTATCTTTGTTATTCAGCGTTATGCCGCTAAGTTCAAACGAAGTCCTTAACGGATTGTATCTGAACTTTTTTATTATCAAGTCTCTGTTGAAAACTTTCTTAAATATAGTTTTGGAATTTAAGAGTACGACGTAAGGTAAAACCGTATATACGACGGCAAAAACGACGCAAAGCGCAAGAATAAACTTTAGTATTCTTATAAATATGTTTTTCTTGCCCTTAATTTTTTTGGGTTTATTTGCGTCGTTTTTTTTATTCTTAATTTTTTTGGACGTAACGCGCTCCTTTATTGAGAATAATAACTGAAAACTTTTAATAAATAAAGGTTTTTTTGGACATAAATTAGAAAAAAAAGAGGCCGCCTCAAATTTTTGAGACAGCCTCTTTTTATAGCTTGAAAATTGTTACTTTCTTTTCTCCGCTTCGTTTTTACAATCAATACATAAAGTAGTCCACGGTATAGAGGTCAATCTATTCTCATTAATTTCATTTCCGCAACTAACGCACGTCCCAAAAGTTCCTTCTTCAATTCTTCTGAGAGCCGACTCAATGGATAAAAGCGACTGTTGACTTTTTTTATTTAAAACGCTCAAAATGTTATGCGCCACTGTAAAGGACGCGTCGTCGACCGAATCGTTGACGTTACTTGAATCCGTCTCAAAGAGATCTCTTGCAGTTTCTTCGCCGTTCGTTAACTCCTGCATAATCTCTTGTCTCTCTTTAATCAAAAGTTCTTTGTAATAATCCATTTTTTCTTTTGTCATGATGCGCCGCCTATGATATGTAAAAATTTCGGAAACCATATCATATATTACAATAAAAGTCAATTATATTTGAGTTTATCTTGTTTCCCGTCGGTCTTTTGGGAATTTCGACGCATATGTGTCTAAAGCGCGGCGACAATTATCGCGTTGAAATGGACGCATATGTTTTTTTTAATTCCCGCAATTATAGAGCTACATCCCGTCGGGTTTTTTGGAGCTGGAAAATAATTTGACACATATGCGGCTGGGTTGGGACGTCCCCTTTAAATTGACGCATATGAGCTGCATATGCGCCTCGCCGCTCCCCGACGAATAAATTGACACATATGCGTCATTCCCCAAAAACCCGACGGCGCTATAGAGCTTTCATTTAAAATATTTACATTTTTTCTAAAATACTCTATATTGGGAGTAATAATTTTTTTGGAGAATCAAATTGTTCGCAATATACGGATTGGGCAATCCCGGGAAGGAGTATTCGAGAAACAGGCATAACGCGGGATTCATATTTTTGGATTATCTCTCGGATAAATACGGGCTTGAAAAGTTCAAGAAAAAGGATAACTTCCTTTATACTTATATAGAATTTGACAATAAAAAAGATATTTTGATAAAACCGAAGACTTTTATGAATCTAAGCGGGCTCGCGGTGGTTAGAGCGGAAAATTTCTTTAAAATTGAGCGCGGAAAAATCGTTATTATATACGACGACGTCGCGCTCCCTTTGTCTATGATCAGAATCCGCGAGCGCGGAAGCGAAGGGGGGCATAACGGTCTCAAAAGTATAACGCAAAATTTAGGGACAAACGACTACTCGAGGATAAGAATCGGAGTGGGGGCGCCGGTTTCAAACGAACGTCTCAAAAATTACGTTCTTGGAGATTTCTGCGAAGAAGATATAGCGGCGTTGAAGGGCGACATTTTCCCGAAAGTCGAGGAGGCTTTGAAGTTAGTCGTATCGGGGGAGATCAAAGAGGCGATGAACAGGTATAATGAAAGAAATAGAGCGGAAATTTAGTGATTTTTTAAATAAAAATAATATTCATAATAAAAAAATAGTTATCGCATTTTCCGGCGGACGGGACAGCGTCGCGCTTTTCGACCTTTTTTATAGATATAAAAAAGAATTCAATCTAAAACTACTCGCCGCTTACGTCAATCACAATCTAAGAGGCGCGGATTCAAAAATAGAGCGCGACTTTGTCGAGAACTTTGCGAGCGATAGGAGGATCGAAATTCGCGTTAAATCTATAGAACCGTCGTTTTGGAAAGAAAAAAGCGGAGAATCGGTAGAAATGCGCGCAAGAAGCGTAAGATACGGCTATTTTACCGAAATAACCCAAAAAGAAAGCGCCGATTATATCGCGACGGCGCATCACCTCGACGATAAAATCGAGACTTTTTTTATAAATATTTTAAGGTCTTCGGGGACGGAGATACTTTCGTCGATCCCGGAAAAATCGAAAAATATAATCCGTCCGCTTTTAAACGTATCGAGAGAAGAGATCGACGAGTATATCGAGCGCGCCGGACTAAAATATATCGACGATAAGACAAATTTTGAAAACAAGTATTTCAGAAACAAAATACGAAACGAACTAATTCCCGTTTTGGAAAAAATAAAGCCGGAATTCAGAAAAAATTTTAGCGCTATATTCAGATATTTCGACGAAGAGCGAAAATTTAAAATCGCCGCCGGTAAAAAAGCCCTAAAAAGAATTCTTATTTACGCGGATAAAAAAAATATTTCTATCGATTACGTCAAATTTTCCCGATCTAAACCGGCGCTTAGAAAGATCGTCGTAAAGATAATCCTAAAAAAAATCGGATATCCCGCCAAACCAAATGCGATAATGTTAGATATGTTGTCCAAAACGCTGAAAAACAAAAGGGTATTTTACCGCAAATTCAACCTGCTGATACAGAGTAAAAGCGATCGGCTCTATTTTACAAACGTCTCTATCAAAGAGAAACTCTCTGTTATAATAAACAAACTTCCTATTGAAATCGATACCAAAACATACGGATTTCGCTTTTCAGAAAAAAAAACCGTTCAAGATTATAAAAACGTTTTCTGTTTCAAGCGCGACGAAAACTGTTTCCCGTTGACTGCGAGAATTTTAACAGACGGCGATACGATATTCATCCAAAACAAAGAGAGAAAAATAGCCGACATTTTACAGGACATGAAAATCCCTAAAAATTTAATCTCTTCCGGCTTAGCGATTTGCGATAATCAAAAGAATATTATCGGTTTTTATATCTTTGGAGAGTTCCGCGTATCCGAGAACTTTTATGCAAATCCGAGCTATTCGACGGTAACGGGGGAGAGGCTATGATTTACGATCGGCTTGAGGCGCTAATTGGAGAGGCGGCGCTTAAAAAATTAAACGGCGCATATGTGTCTGTTATCGGACTCGGCGCCGTCGGCTATACCGTATGCGAAGCGCTATTGAGATCGGGAATAGTTAATTTAAAGATAGTCGATCACGATATTATAAAAGAGACTAATTTTAACAGACAACTGCTTGCGCTCGAATCGACGCTTGGACAGAAAAAAGCCGCCGTCGCAAAAAGGCGTCTTCTCGATATAAATAAAAACGCAAACATCGAAGCGATCGACGGTTTTTTTCACGTCGAGACGGCGGATGAAATTCTTAAAAATCCGCCGGATTTTGTAGTCGACGCGATAGATAGCTTAAATCCAAAGTTTAATCTTATTTTAGAGTTATTAAAAAGAAATATCCGGTTCATATCCAGTATGGGCGCCGCGAGAAAACTTGATCCTTTCAAGATAAAATACGGCGATATAACGGACGCGACAAATTGTCCGCTTGCCAAAATGATCAGAAAACGGCTACGAAAAAAAGGGATTACGACCGGAGTCAAATGCGTATATTCTGAAGAAAAACCGGTAGGCGTCAAAACCCCTCTAATAGAGGAAGAGGATTATTACAAAAGAGGAAGAAATCGAATCCCTATCGGAAGCATTGCGACTGTTACGGGGATATTCGGGAATACTATCGCGGCATGCCTGATTGACGAAATTTTGAAAAATTAGTCAAGTAGATAGCGCTTTCGACTTCGCGCCCCTCTCTTTCGCAAAAAGAGGGGCGCGAAGTTATTTCAATAATACCCCCACTCTTTGAGAATATCGTCGGGGCTATCTACTTTTATGGCGCCGGAGTTTATCAGCATAGCGTTGCCTTTGTAAACATCCGAGTCTTCAAGCGGATTTAGCGCAAAGAGATCTCTGTTATAGTCCGTCGTCAAAAAAGCCGTTATCAGACTCCCCGAACGCTCCGGCGCTTGAACTATCAACACCCCTCGCGTCAATCCGACTATGATTCTGTTGCGCTTTGGAAAGTACCACTTGCGGGGGAGATAACCTGGCGGGTATTCGGATATTATACCGCCGTTATTCGCAAGCATATCGCGGGCGACGTTTTTGTTTGTCGCGGGATAAATTCTGTCTATACCGCACCCCAATACCGCGATAGTTTTACCTTTGTTATCGCAACAGGCTCTGTGCGCAGCCGCGTCTATTCCGTCGGCAAGCCCCGATACGATAGTAAATCCTTTGTCGGTAAGATATTTTGTATAAATTTCAGCCGCTTGTATACCGTTAGAGCAGGGAGCGCGCGTTCCTACTATAGATATCGATCTGTAATAGTCAAACGTTATATCCCCTTTGTAGTATAATAAAAACGGATAATCCGGTATCTGTTTTAGCCCTTCGGGGTAAGCGGGATCGTCGTAACGTAAAGTCCTAATATTGGCGTTATCGATGAAATTCGACATTTTCTTAGCCTCTGAGACAAAATATTCAACGTTGAATCTCGAACCGCTCCAATTTCTGCCTAGAATGTTCTTTATAGTAGATTTGCCAAGCTCCATTATCTTTCGAGACGATTGATATTTTGAGAATAGAGTCGTCTTTTCAAGAGGCGTTATACTTTCGTCAAACGAAAACGCTATATCGTATATCGTGTTTTCGTTCATTGTATCAACTCCTTAACGGTTCTGGTAAATTCGTCGAGTTTATCTATCTGTTCTTTTGTAAGTTTTTTCTCAAAAGCGTATAGCTCGTTGTAAACTCTCAGAGCCTCTTCGTAACGTTCCAGCATATAATACGCCCGTCCTAACAAAAAGTACGCATCGGCGTAAAAAGACGACTTTAACAAAACGATATATTTTTTTAGCGTCTCTATAGCTTTATCGTAATCCTCGCTTCCATAAACGAGGAATTGAGCGTATGCGTATAAAAATTCTTTGTTATCCGGCGTAATATTTAAAGCGTTTTGATAATAATTATCGATTATAGGCATATATTCCGGCTTATTTTCAATCTTTAGTAAATTTACGTAACAAACGGCGAGCCAGTAATATATAGAGCCGTCGTTAGTTCTGACCTCTTTCGCCAATTCAAGATGCTTAATCGCTAAGGCGTAGTTTCTGTTCATCATGAGGCGTTGACCGATATCCCTGTTCAGCCCGCCGTAAGAGTTATAAGCGTCGGTAAGAATGTCGATCGCTTGACGGTATTGTCTTGAAGCCTCCATTTTCTTCTCAATATCGTCGGATCTCGCCATGCGTCTGACCAAAAAAAGCGGGTCGCCGTAACATCCCGACAACATTACCGCCGCAGCCGATATTAACAATAATTTTTTCATATTCTCCTCCAAATTTTCTTTATTATATATAACAACAAAAAGTTAAAAAGTCTTTACAAAGATAGTAAAATTTTACAAACATTTTTTAAATATTCCGTCTCGGCGGCGTTCCATCCGAACAACTCTATTTCTTTTAAATATTTTTCGACAAATTTGCGATCTATGTTGTAGAAACTTGCAAGACAATTTCTCGCTAAAATTACTTCGTCTATCCAACCGGCGCCGATCTGATTATTTTTAAAATAATTTTTATAATCCCCTTTTTTGAATATAAAAAGATTATTCAGGTCGAAATTGTTCCCCACAAATCCTATTAACTCTTCGCCGGAATCTTTGATTTGTAAATTTTGATTATACGGACAGACGGCGCGGCACTCTTCGCATCCGTAAAATCTCGTCCCCCATTCCTTAATCAAATCGTAATTAAAATCAAGCGAACTTGATATATGCTGGAGACACCGCCCTTTTACTACCTTTTTATCCGACAACGCGCCGGTAGGGCATGCGTTCAAGCAGGCGCGGCAATCTTTGCATAAATCGACCGCCGCGACTAAATCGGGATCAATATCGATATTCAATAATATAGAGCCGATTACGAACTTCGAGCCGTATTCCGCATTTGTTACGAGCGAATTCCGCGCGATATATCCGAGCCCGCCGCTGTAAGCCGCCAGTTTGTCGTTTAGTTTGGAGTTTACGAATATCCTGTAAAATTTGTCGTTGCGACAATTGTCGCGCGATAATCGTTTTATCCCCTTTGCCAGTTTATCAAGTTTTTTTGAAAGAATTTTATAAAAATTCGCCGAAGTATATTCGGCAATACAACCGGGTTTGTCGGCGGGAATATTCCATTCATAGTTATAAGATAACAGAGCGGAAACGACGGTTTTAGCGTTTGAGAATAGCGATCTAATATCGCGAAATTCATTTTGTTTATAAAAATATTTTTCGTAATAGATATAATCGTCTACCTTTGCAAAAGAAATTTTATCAATACCGAGACTCTCGGCTAAACAAGCGATAGATTTTTTTTCCATAATTAATAAATATAACAAATTTATATTTTTTTCTTTAAAAAAGCAAAATTATATTATATAATTTTGCAAGAATGTTGTATATGTAAAAAAACATATTTATTTTTCTGAGGATGTAGTATGCAATTTAGAAAGAAAATCTTAGTTGTCGACGACGATAAAAAATTAACCGAAATTATCGAGAAGTATTTTACGCAATACGAATTTCAAGTTACGATCGCCAACGACGGGAACAATATCGAGGAACTCATAAGAGATACAAAACCGGACGTGATCTTACTCGACGTTATGCTGCCCGACAGAAATGGTTTTGATATTCTAAGAGCTATACAGAAAGAATTTGACATACCGATCATAATGCTCACGGCAAAAGGGGACGAAGTTGATAAGGTTATCGGGCTTGAGATGGGCGCCGACGACTACGTTACCAAACCTTTCTCTATCAGAGAGTTGATTGCCCGTATCAGGACGGTTCTTAGAAGGTTTGTTACTCCCGCCGGAGATTTTTCTAATAAAAAAGATATTCAGTATCGCAGCGTAACTATAATACCCGATAGGAGAACGTTAAAAATAGGGGACACGGAGCTCGAACTGACAAAGACCGAGTTTGATCTGCTTTATCTTCTCGCTTCCAATCCCAATAAGACCTTTACTCGAGAAGAACTGCTCAAGATCGTCTCCGATAGGGATTACGCGATTTTTGACAGATCGATCGATATGCACATAAGCCATTTACGAAATAAATTGAAACTCCAAGACCCCGTTTGTTGCGCGATTAAAACGGTATGGGGAGCGGGTTATAGGTTTGAAGTTTCTGAATAGATCTTTTTTCAAAGTAACAATAACAAAAAAGATTGTTCTGCTTTATCTTCTTATATTATTATCTTCCGTAGTGTTGACCTCGATATCTTCCTATCTTACGTTTCAGAAGTTGATGGACAATCAGATGTCGATAATAGACGTTAACACCAGCGTTATTAAGACCAGAGTTGAAAATTTGTATGAAAAAAACACAAATATTTTTGAGTTGCCGGATCTCAGCGAAAAAATATTAAAAAAAGACAAAGATTCTAAAAAGATACTGCAAACTATAGAAAAAAATTTTCCGGGATATAAATTTAAAATTCCGACCGTAGAGGGAACTATCGAATACGTAGATATTCCTAAACTAGTGTACGATAGGAAAGAAATGAGGTATTTCTTTGAAATAACGCGAGAAATAAGCTTTTCAGAGAATCTTCCGTTTAAATCTATACAACTTTCGATAAAATTAAACTATTATCAGATAATTTTGAAGAGTTTGCTGCTCGGCACTTTGATTGCGACGATCATTTTGATACCGTTTATCATATTCTTTTCAAATTCTATCGTAAAGCCGGTTTTGAAAATTTCTAAAGGTTCAAAACAAATAGCGGAAGGCAACTTAGGCGTTCAAGTCGAATACGATTCGGAAGACGAGCTTGGAGATCTTGCCCGGACTTTCAACTATATGTCGAACGAGTTGACTAATATCAAAAAGATCCGCGACGATTTACTCGCTACGATCAGCCACGAACTTCGCACCCCGCTCGCCCGCATCAAAGGTTATACGGAGCTGATGCTGGATTTAAAAATTACAAAAGTCGAACAAGACGTTTACTACAGATCTATATTGCAGGAAGTCGACTTTTTAAACAATATGATCGGCGAGATTCTGGAAATATCGCGTTTAGAGTTGAATAAAGAGAGTTTGTTTCCCGAAGAAACAGATTTTGGTTATTTCCTTGAAAATTTGAAGAGAGAAACGGACGTTCAAAAGACTATTCAGAATGTAGAATATATATTTGATTACGAATACGGTCTATTTTGCTCGATAGACGTTGAAAAGATCTACAGAGTTTTTCAGAATATTATTCACAACTCTATAAAGGCTAAAGCCGATAAGATACAAATATCCGCTAAAAAAGAGAACGATTGGATTATTATTAAAATAGTCGACAATGGGATAGGGATACCCGCCGATCAGTTAGAAATAGTTTTTGAAAAATTCTACAGAGTAGATAAATCGCGCGACAGAAAAACCGGCGGGTTTGGTCTGGGGCTCGCTATCTGCAAAGGTATAATTAGGGAACACAAAGGGGAGATATTTTTCAGCAAAGTTGAAAAAGGGACGCAGTTAAATATCAAACTGCCTTTTATTAGAGTTCAAAGCGATTCTTCCAAAAGCGATACCGTATAAACGGCGACGGCTCTATTCTTGCCGACCGAGTCAAGTTCTTCGTTAGTTTTCGCCTTTACGGATATTCTATCGACCGATATTCCGATTATTTCAGATAATCTGAACTTAATACTGTCGATATACAATCTAAGTCTCGGCTTTTGGCAAATTATCGTCGAATCTATATTAATTATGCGGTATTTGCGTTCTTTTATTAACTCGACCGTCTCTTTTAGAAGTATAGCCGAGTCGATATTTTTGTATTTTGGGTCGTTGTCCGGGAAATGCGCCCCTATATCGCCGAGATTTGCCGCGCCAAATAGAGAGTCGATTATGGAATGTATAAGTACGTCGCCGTCGGAATGAGCCAAAAACCCTTTATTATAAGGGATTTCCACATTTCCTAAAATAAATTTTCCTTTTGATACCAATTTATGAATATCGTAACCTGAGCCGATTCTCATTTCCATAGTTTTTTTATCCTTCCGTAAATCTTTTTTGCTTTTATTAAATCGTCGCGAAAAGTGATCTTCAAAAGATCGTCGTCGCCTTCGACTATTTTAATTTTAGTAGAGGTCCCCTTCAACAATTCGGTATCGTCGGTAAAAATCTTACCCGATTCTATCGAATTTTTATAAGCGCCGTATATAAGTTCAAAATCAAATATCTGCGGAGTTTGTATAGCTCTAGCCAAATACTTTTCGGGATGCTCCGCAATAATCCCGTCGTCGTCGACTATTTTAATAGCGTCGACGACTTTTATACCGGGAGCGGCGGCTTTGCGCGCGATAGCTTCGGCGTATATCTTTTCGATAAGTTCGGGTTTTATAAACGGTCTCGCTCCGTCGTGTATAGCGACATAGTTGACGCCGCCGCGCTCTTTTATGAAGGATAAAGCGTTATATACCGAATCTTTTCTCTCCAAGCCGCCCGGTATAAATCCGGCGAACTTTTCAAATCCGGAGAAATACTTTTTTTTATAACGCAGCGCAAGTTCCTCGCAAGCGCTATTAATTACCACATAAATTTTACCGGTATGTTTAAATTTGTTAAACGAATATAGCGAATAATAAAGAAGCGGTTTGCCGGCGATCAGAGCAAAAGTTTTTGGCGTTCCTTCGCCGAATCGTTTTCCGACGCCGCCGGATAGTATTATCGCATCCATAACGACTCCGTTAGAAAATTTCTCAAGCCTTACGCCTTATCAAGTGGTATAATCGGCGTTTATCTTAACGTAATCTATCGAAAAATCGCATGTCCATACCGTCCATTTACCGGTCTTACCGGCGTTCATATCCAGCGTAACTTTTATATCTTTTTTCTTCAAAATATTCTTAGCGTCCTTTTCCGCATACTGCGCCGGCTCGCCGTCTTTAAATACCGTCAGTTCGTCAAATTTTAACGAGCATTTTGTAAAGTCAAAATCGACCCCGCTATAACCGGCGGCGCATATTATTCTGCCCCAGTTGGGGTCTTCTCCGTAAAAAGCGGTCTTGACGAGGTTGGATTTGGCTATCGAAATCGCTATTTTTTTAGCGTCCTGATCGGAGGCGGCGTTCTCTACCGTTATCTCGATAAATTTGGTCGCCCCCTCGCCGTCGATAGCTATTTTTTTTGCCAGAGCCGTATTCACAAAATTCAACGCTTCGCAAAACAACTTGTATTCCTCGCCGGCGGTATCTATAATCTCTTCGTTATTTGCCAATCCGCTTTTCATTATAATAGCGGTGTCGTTTGTGCTTGTGTCGCCGTCGATTGTTACCGAATTGAAACTTTTCTCAACGGATTCGTCAAAAGCTCTTTTTAGAAGGTAATCTTTTATGGAAACGTCCGTAAAAACAAATCCCAGCATCGTAGCCATATTGGGATGTATCATCCCCGACCCTTTAGCCGTTCCGACGATAGTATATTCGCCGCCGGCGGACTTTACCTTGACGCCGACAATTTTATCGACGACGTCGGTAGTCATTATCGCAAGAGCAAAGTTTTTCTCATTCTCCTCCCTTATAATGGATTTAAGTTTGTCAATACCGGAAAAGACTTTATCCATAGGGAGCTGTCTCCCGATCACCCCCGTCGAGCATAATAATACGTCGGAAGGACTATCGAGCTCAAAAACCTCGGCGACTTTTTTTGTTATATCTTCGGCGTTTTTTAAGCCTAACTCGCCGGTACAAGCGTTAGCGCAACCGCTGTTGACTATAACGGCGCGGGCTTTATTACTTTTAAGATTCTCTTTACATATCTGAATATGCGCCGCCTGTACTTTATTGGTAGTGTACTTTGCATAGCATGCAGCCGAAACTTCGCACAATACCATACCTAGATCGAGACGATTTTTATACTTAATCTCGCATCCGCAGGCGTTTGAGAAAAATCCCTTTACTAAATTAATTGACGGATTTATTATTTCAACAATATCCTTATCCATGACGCTTCCCTCCCCTACAAAATATAAATCATATAAAATCAAAAAATGCTAATTAAGTCAACGCTTAAAGCAAAGATTTTTTGTATCCCGTCAGTTTTTTGAGGCGAGGAAATGAACGCATATACGACGCGCCGCTCCTCGATAAATAAATTGCGCCATATGTGTCAATTAAATTGACACATATGGCGCTTGTTTTTACCGGCGCGCGCCCCGATAAGGTCCCGGCATGAACAATGTTTAGCATTTTAGTATATTCAAAACAGGAATTCCCGCTTTTATCGGGCGCGTTTCATATGTGTCAAAAAATAATTCGACGCATATGAAACGGATGTTTTCTATTCCCCAAAAACTGACAATTTACTACGCAAAGTTATTTATAGTCTCGTTCTTGTTATTTATCCAAAAGGAAATCATCGATTTTCTTTTGGATAAATAATTTCAACTTTTCAACTTTTTCAATCATATTTTGATTTAGCTCTTTAGAATCGACATTATCGTTTTTACAAATATTATGATCGCAAATAGAGCCGGTATTGCTACTATTAATGCTATCATCGCCGGCGATAAAATCAATTGTTCCGCCTTTTTTTTTTCGTTATCATCAAATTTCTTTTCCACTTTAGGTTTTTCTATCGGTTCCGGTTCATTCATATTATTATCGCTTGATATAATTAAAATCAGATTTTCATTGTTGATTTCTTTTTTCTTTATATCTTCAAGATATTTCTTATCGTCAATAAGGTTTAACAAAACTATTTTTCCGCTTTGATTATCTTCATTGATTAAATAACTAATATGATTTTTAAGCTCATCTATACAACCGCTTGAATTAATATTCCATATCCATTTTTTATGCTCCGGTTTTTTATATTCTATTTTTTCATCCGATTTGAATTTTTCCAATACATTATCGATTTTTTCTTGGAGAATTTTGTTAGCAGTATCCGTTGCCGTTAATCCTACAGCCCTAATATTACTATATAACTCGATTATATCATATTTCTGAGTAATCTTTTTCAACTCATAATAGTCGTCTTTCAAATCAAAGTATTGAGATATTATTTCTTTATTTTTTTCTCTTTTTATGCTATCAAAATCGCTCTGCAAAATTTTTTCCGGTATAGAATCTTTAAAAAGATTTTCAATATCCGCCTCTTTAAAAACCTGATCAAGCGATTCTGTTATTTTACCTTTTGTCTTATTTTTATAGTTATCTAACCATTTTGAAATAAGATTTATTATGATAGTTTTTTCATTTTCATCAACAACGCCGTCCATAGCTATCGAATATCTTATAGGAGTATTTACCCTATCTCTACGATTACCGGAGTGGATACCGGAAAGAAATAATTTTATCTCTTTATTATTTTTTTCAATATAAAAACTACCTCTTTCAAACGACGTCTGCTGAGCATAGTCTAACCAGGGCTCCTTTGGATTAATCCCAATGTAGTGATAATCTATAGTCTCGGATCTCGTTAATAGATATTTTTTCATTTTAGTTGTCCCTCCTCTAATTTAAATAGTTTATAATAACTATTTTTTTCAAAATCTCTATTTGACAATTTTTCCAACTCTCCTATAATTGTTTCAAGATCATTTTTCTTATCGGTTAAATATAAATAACTTGCATCGTTTTTTTTCTTATCTAAAGAGATGTTATACCCCAAATTTTTCCAAAAACTATCTTTAATTTCATTTGTTTTATTTGTTATATCTCTTATATTTTCATTTCGATTTTCTACCGTTTTCTCTAAAGCAATCTTAAGCAACATTCTCGATATTTGAGATAACAAAAGATCTCCCCCTTTGGGATTTACTTTAAAAGGTTCTCTTTTTTTAAATTTCTGCTTATAACTTAAAATTCTATTCGAATTGTCATAAATCCATTCTATACAAGAAATGTCCACGCAACCAAGAGTCTCTATAGGCGAATAAAAAATTTCAATATTTTGTTTATTTTTCAGTTCTTTAGATATTATATCTATTGTTTTTTGATAACAATTTAGAGTCTTATTGAATAATTCATTCGATTTTTCATTACTAAGATACGACTCGCATTTTATTGGCGATAAAATGACCAAAAGAGGCAAATCGGAATTAATTTTTGTTTTCGACCAATTTTGCATTATCTCTTGCACGGTATCAATATGTAAAAATCTCTGAATATTTATTTTTTTATCGTTTGTATCAGCTTCCATAATCAATGTCGCGTCTGTTGGTATGATTATAACATTACAATTTTTTAACTTTTTTTCATATTTATCAAATTTTTCATCCGCCTCTTCGATTAATCCCCCTCTAAAATCATATAGAGTAAATCCTATTTTTACGTTATTTTTCTCGATAAACAAATTATATTCTTTTTCGGTTTCTGTTGCCTCTAATACATCGGATACAAATTCAGATTGGTTTAACAAATTATTCCTTTCAGAAATATATTTGTTGATATCAATTAGGGTATAATAATCCGGTTTTATCATTACATTATTTGACAATATTTTATTACTTAATTCTATTATATTATAGATTAATGATGTTTTACCAATCCGAGACGGACCTACAATTCCGATATTAAATTTAGAATATTCTTCATTTTTTTTCTCAATTTCGCTAATGCGCTTCTTTATTTCATTCTTTTCTATTTGTCTTCTTACTAAGGTAGAAGTGGACGAAATAATTGCGCCAACAAGTATTAATGGAATCATATATTTTCCGCCTCTGTTTCGTCGAATATTTTCATCAAATCGTTGTAAATCTTTTTAAGTTCTAAAAGTTTCTTAACCATAACGTCAATTTTTTTATCGTTGATTTTAAACGCCGCTTTTAATCTATTAAGAACCTCTTTTTCTTCATCAGCAAATTTATTGTCGCTATAAATTATACCAAGAGCTTCGAATATTATGTAATTTTTCTTAATATCGCTTGCGTTTTTAAAGAAATCGACTATTTCATCGAGGTCTTTGCCCTGAATTTTATACTCCAACTCCGATAACATCATCTCGTCTCTATATTGTTCTATCATTATCTTCTCTTCATCGATAAAATCGTTATCGCAGTTAGCAATAAGATAAGCAAGCTCAAGAAAATATTTTTGTTCTTTTTCATTCAGATATCTTAAGAACAATTTATACCGCCTTGTTTTATGACAAACGAATATATTTCATAATAACTCTTATATTCCAATCTTCTCAACTCTTGGATTAAAATTCTTTTCAGACAAAACCGCAATCGTTTTGAAAATCTCTTTATATTTATCTAGCGCATCTGATTCAATTTTTAAGTTTTCTTTTCTCCTTTTTCTCTCGCCGGACAACGCCAACCATATATTTCCAAAAAAACCTTTATCTTCGCTAGCTTTTTTAGAGTACTCTTCAACTATGCTCGACTGTTTTTCTGAGGCAAGATTTACTATTAGCTTTGATATAGCAAGCAACATAGTGTCCGCCCCTTTTTGATTTAGTTTGTTGGGAGTTCTTAATTTATATTCCGCCTCAAAATTATTATCGCTCCACATAGTATCGCACACCTCAACGCAACCGTAAGTATCGATTGGCGAATAAATAACTTCAAGATTTTCAATACAATCTTTAAACTCGCCGCTAACAACCTCAATTAGTCCGCCGTAAAGTTTTCTTACTTTACTTTGAAGCTCTGCGGATTTGTCTTTTAATCCGCCATTGTCGTTAAAATATGACTCGCATTTCACAGGCAACAGCAGTAATAGCGCCTTATCGTCTGAAAACATTTGAGCTCTACTTTTTGCCCATTCGCTTGCTATTTCCGTTACTTCAGAAATAGATAATAAACCGGGAACCAATGCTTTCGTTTTATTTGTATTTGCTTCCATTATGACGGTAGCATCGATAGGCAACATCAATATATGGCTTTCCGATAAAAAAGGTTGGCATTCTTTTTCCCATTTTTCAACATCATTTTTAATCCATCCGCCCGGAAAATCGAGAAAAGATATAACAATTTTAGCTTCATCAGAGTCCGTCGAGTTCATTTTTAAGCTATATATAAATTTGTTTTGAGTACTGCTAAGCCCCCCCGGATTAAACTCTCCAACAGATAAAAAACCGGCCCTCTCATTTCTAAACTCGCTAATCTTTGATTTTGTAGCGGAATCGTTAAATGTAATATTTGCCTTTTCGCCTCTCAATAAATCTTGCGAAGAATCGAGTATTGAAGATATTAAAGTTGTCTTGCCTATTCTTGACGGTCCAACCAAACCAATTTTGAATTCTTTTTCCATAATTATACCCCCATATTTTTTATAATTTATTTTCTATATTATCTCTTATCTCTTTTATCTTTTTGTTAATTCTTGATATATTACTATTGTGTATGTCTATTCCTTTGAACTTATCGGGCCATATTTCGTTAAGATATGATCTAGTCATTCTGTGATATTCATAATCAATATCTTTTTCTCTAATAATAGTATCCTCAAATTGTTCGGCAGCCGAATGCAAAACTAAAAGAGTAATCCCCGCCTCTTTAAAAAGAGCAGTTTTTATATCTGTTGCCGATTTTTTTGCCAAATCTTGCAATTTAGATAGTAATAGCCTAACCCCTTCTTCATTTTGAGTTATATCCTCAATTTGTCTTACCTCTTCATCTCCCACCGTTTTTGTTAAAAAGAGACAATCAAGCGCCTCTCTCACTCTGGGATGGAGATGCGAGCGATACTCTATTTCAAGATTGAGAAGATTTTCGATAGCTTCGCTCAATTTTGGACACTCCTCGCTCGCCTCTTCTAATTTTGCTTTTAGATGTTGTAACGCATCTCTTCCCTCAAGATTAAGCGGTATAAGTTCTCCCAAATGCCTTCTCAATACATTAACTATATCATCCCATAAAGATGAGATTTTAAGTTTAAAATAGGGGTTTAGTTTTATGTATCTTTTACTTATCTCTACCCTTATCCCTTGAATTTTCTCGTTTGCAATCTCCGCATACCCCTGATGCCTTTTCATTTTTTTGAGAGCGTCTTCTTCCCAATCGTCCATTCCAAATTTATTAACAATCCAATCTTTAATTTCATTATGAATTTTCTCTACCTCCTCTAAGAAGCCTTCGTCCTCCGCTTCCCTATCTTTGTCTTCGCTCCTTCTCGCTTTCTTTAACAGAGGTTCCACAATTTCAATTTGTAAATCATTTGAAATATTATCTATAAGCTTTCTTGTCAATCTATCTCTCTCTTCCGCGCTACTTGTTATTGTCGGAAAATTACTTTTCAGATAATTGTCAACATCCATTATACGGTTTAATATTCTTTTACTCGTATCTTTTACAGAATCATAGGTAATATCAATCAACTCTTGATCCAATCTGGGTAGTTTCTCTGAAATATCTTTTAAAATCGGGTTAAGCAAATTCTCTCTGACAGATTTACCGTCAATAGCGTTAAAAACATATACGTTATGATTTTTACCTACGCTATTTTTAATATTGTTCATTAAACCGTCAAAGATATTTTTATCATCTCCGTCTGCCTTATTAACTCCAATAGCGACAAAATCTCCGGGTTTTCCAAGATGCCCCTTTGCATCGCTTAACGTATCAACGCACTGTATATCCTGTTTTTCCCAAAATCCCTTTGTTTCAGTCGGTTTCTTAAGCATAATTACAAAATCAACCTCGTTTTTAAAACCATTCACATGAATTTTATCAATATTTGGATCGTTCTCCCCAAGTCCCGGCAAATCAATAAGTCCAAGTTCTTGAACGTCCACTTGAGGAAATTTTACCTCAATTCTTATATCCTTAACGGCAAGATCTTTCCTCGAAAAATTCCCCGATTCCTTTTCTTTATTTGTCGGATACGCTACAAAAGGCCGAAGTTCGCTAAGATTTTTTATCTCTAACTCTCCCCCTTTAAGCAAATCTTTATAAGTTGAAAATCTCTCCTGCATTTCTATTAACTTAGGCAATATATCCATAACTGTGGCTTTTTTATTATCGTCCACTTCATTTTCAATATCTCCAAATTTTGGATATCTGAAATTTTGATATTCTTCAATAGTCGATGGCGCGTATTTATAATTTTCCGGTAAAATGCTATGATAACCGTCTAAAACGTCGTTTTTAAAATCATTAAAAGTTCTCAATTCAATAATAGCTCTATTATATGAATTTGAATTATAAATTTTACTTCTAACCGCCGTAACGGGCAACCCCTTACCGGTCGGGACCTCATCGTCAGAAAGCCCTGAAATATTTTGCAATAAAGTACTTTTCCCGACTCTCGCTTGACCGCTAATCCCAAGATTTATCCTGTCTCTATCTAATCTTTTTCTAACCGCTTCGCAATCTAATACAATCTTGGATATTTCGCTGGTCAAATCATTGCCGTTTAATGAAGAAAACAGATTATCGACCATTATAGGATCAATATCGGGCAACTCCTTTAACCTCCCAATAAATTCTTCAAGTTCCTTAACATCGTTTTTTAACGATTCAAGATATTTAATCTTCTCGTCAATTAGCGGGAGATTCTTTTTTCGATTGTTTATTATCCCCTTAATTTTTTCAGATACGCTCATTTTAGCCCCTTATTTTTTATTTATATTATTTTCCTCCGCTTAATAATATCCACAATATTTCCTAAGCAGACTCTTTTTTTGATACTTGTTTTTTGATACTTGACAGATGATTTTTGATATAATTTATTATTTTTAAAAAATATATTCTTATTTAGAAGGCAGATAGATAGATAGATAGATAGATAGATAGATAGATAGATAGATAGATAGATAGATAGATAGATAGATAGATAGATAGATAGATAGATAGATAGATAGATAGATAGATAGATAGCGATTTTTC
>Ga0116187_1000214_pt1 | contig 72243 bp, 72 predicted proteins | sample AD_JPNNA6_MetaG_FD_89755 | JGI IMG/M metagenome (GOLD analysis project Ga0116187, IMG submission 89755) | Active sludge microbial communities of municipal wastewater-treating anaerobic digesters from Japan - AD_JPNNA6_MetaG | ecosystem: Engineered > Bioreactor > Anaerobic > Digestate | place... | reverse complement strand
TCCATGTCTCAGAGATGGCTTGCCACTGTGCTTCTCTATTGTGAAAAGAATTTCCATAAGGTCAAGGGCTACAGGGATATTGAAGGTGTAATAGCAAATATTGAGAAGATGTATGAGGAACAATAGGCATTTCAAGAAGCAGCATGAAGGGAGTAAAGATGAATATGGGGCCACATAAAATTTCAACTAAAATGTTGACAAGCTCTAATTTTCACGGTGTTAAAACACATATTTTTTTAAAAAATATTTTTTGTTTCCTATATCTTTGAATTGACAAGGAAAAGATAAAAATGTTAAAAGTAACATCTGATTCAGATTGAAAGAAAAGAGGTTGATTTAAATTGGAAAAAGAGACCCATATTGATTTGGAGGTATTGAGGCACAGCACATCCCATCTCATGGCCCATGCCGTCAAAGAGCTCTACCCTGAGGCCAAGGTTGCAATAGGTCCGTCAATAGAGACAGGGTTCTATTATGACTTTGACTATGACCCGGGGTTTACAGATGAGGACCTTGTAAAGATAGAAGAGAAGATGCACGAGCTTGTCAAACAGGATATACCCATAGAGAGAAGGGTCGTCAAGAAGGAAGATGCAATAAAGATGTTCAAAGAGGCGGGGGAGAAATACAAGGTAGAGTTGCTGGAAAACATAGATGATGACGAGGTAAGCATCTATACCCAGGGGGGCTTCACAGACCTCTGCAGGGGACCCCATCTGCCATCCACCGGGAAGATAAAGGCATTCAAGCTCTTAAATCTTGCCGGTGCATACTGGAGGGGTGATGAAAAAAATAAGATGCTCACCCGCATTTACGGCACCGCCTTCCCTGATAAAGAATCCCTTGATAAATATCTCAATTTCCTTGAAGAGGTGAAAAAGAGAGACCACAGGAGGCTCGGCAGGGAACTTGATTTATTTAGCATATCTGATGAGGTAGGCGCAGGTCTGGTGATCTATCATCCCAACGGTGCACTTTTGAGATACCTCCTTGAGGACTTTGAACGTAAAGAGCACCTGAAGAGGGGATATAAATTTGTGGTAGGCCCCCATATACTAAAGCTCGATCTGTGGAAGAAATCCGGGCACTATGACAATTACAGGGAGAACATGTATTTCACCAAGATAGATGATGTGGACTATGGGATAAAACCCATGAACTGTCTTTCCCATATAATGGTCTACAAATCATCTATCAGGAGTTACAGGGACCTCCCCTTAAGATACTTTGAACTCGGGACAGTATCGAGACATGAGAAATCAGGTGTCTTACACGGGCTACTTAGGGTCAGGGAGTTTACCCAGGACGATGCCCATATATTCTGCATGCCTGAACAACTCCACCAGGAGATACTGAATATCATTGAGTTTGTCCGTGATGCCATGGCCATCTTTAACTTTGATTATGAGATGGAGATAAGCACAAGACCTGAAAAATCCATAGGCAGCGATGAGGACTGGGAGAGGGCAGAGAGGATACTGAAAGAGGTCCTTGATAACCAGGGTATACCTTATGAAATAAACGAGGGCGACGGTGCATTCTACGGACCCAAGATAGATGTAAAGCTAAAGGACGCCATAGGTAGGAAGTGGCAGTGTGCGACCATCCAGTGTGATTTTGCCTTGCCTGAGAGATTTGACCTACATTATGTGGATAAAGACGGCAAGAGAAAGAGACCTGTCATGCTCCACAGGGTCATCCTTGGCGCAATAGAGAGGTTTATAGGTGTCCTGATAGAGCATTATGGCGGTCGTTTCCCTGTATGGCTTTCGCCTGTCCAGGCCATAATCATGAACATAACAGACGAGCAGGCCGAATATTGCCAGGCCATATACAATGATATGATAGAACAGGGTATCAGGGCAGAGATTGACCCAAGGAATGAAAAATTGAGCCTAAAGATAAGAGAGGCCATAATAAAGAAGATACCCTATATGGTTATAGCTGGAAAAAAAGAGGTGGAATCCAATACAATAGCAGTGAGGCTCAGAGAGGGCGGTGAGATAAAAGACATAACCCCGGCCGCACTTATTGAGAGGATAAAAGAAGACAATAAATTCAGGAGGTGAGTTTTATAGGAAAGGATATCAAAGATATAAACATAAATGAGAAGATAAAGGTAAGGGAGGTCAGGCTGATAGATGAAAACGGTAAGCAGCTTGGCATTGTTCCCACCATAGATGCCATAAGAATGGCAAGGGAGCGTGACCTTGACCTTGTAGAGGTTTCACCAAAGGCAACCCCTCCTGTGTGCAAGATTATGGATTACGGGAAGTATAAATATCAGCTTGCAAAGAAGGCACAGGAGGCAAAGAAGAAACAGACAGTTATACAGATAAAAGAGATAAAGCTGGGATTGAAGATAGAACAACATGACCTTGACTTCAAGATAAAACACATAAGGGAGTTCCTCAATGAAGGCAATAAGGTAAAGGTCATTGTTATGTTTAAGGGTAGAGAGATTCTCCATGTGGATATGGGAGAGAAACTGGCACAGAAGATAATAGATTCTATAAGAGATGTAGGCAATCTGGAACAGAGACAGAAGTTCGACGGCAGAAATATTGTTATGGTCTTTGCTCCACTATAAGAGGAGGTAGTTGATGCCAAAACAAAAGACACACAGAGGATTGGCAAAGAGGGTTAAGGTAACCGGGTCTGGAAAGATAAAGAGGTCAAAGGCCTTTCACAGCCATCTGCTTTCTTCAAAGACACCAAAGATGAAAAGAAGGCTTTCCAGGTCTGATACTGTGCACCCTGCAGATGCAAAGAGGATAAAAAAGCTTATCCCCTATCTATAAAAGATTTATAAGACAGAAGAACATAAAGGAATGAGAGGTGTATAGATATGCCAAGGGCAAAAAGAGGTGTTAAGGCAAGAAGAAGAAGAAAAAAGATACTGAAGCTTGCAAGGGGTATGTATGCAAGCAGGAGGACTACATACAGTGTAGCAAAAAGGGCTGTATTTAAGGCATTAAAGTATGCCTATATACACAGACGCACAAGAAAGAGAGAATTCAGGGCCCTCTGGATCACGAGGATAAATGCAGCATGCCGGTCATATGGTCTGTCTTACAGCAGGTTTATCAATGGCTTGAAGCTTGCAAATGTAGGGCTTGACAGGAAATCCCTTGCAGATATGGCTGTTAATGACCCGTCAGGTTTTGAGGCGGTTATCTCAAGGGTTAAGGCAGCCATACAGGAAAAGTCTAAGACCTATAACGCCTGATTAAAAGAGCTTATAGCGATATGGACGGTTTAGAGGAACTGAAGGCTACAGTAGAGAACAGGCTCTCCTCTATCAAAACCATGGAGGACCTGAATAATGTAAGGGCCTATCTCCTTGGTAGAAAGGGGCTTTTTTCAGAGTTTATAGAGAGGATAAGGCTGCTGGGCAAAGAGGAGAAGAGGGTTTATGGCCAGCAGATAAACACCCTGAAAGAGGCCACAGAAAACAGGCTCAAAGAGATAAAGGCAGGACTCGAGGAGAAAAGACGGCAGGAAGAGGAAAAGGCATCACGGATAGACATAACCCTTCCCGGCAAGATACCCATAATAGGTAAAAAACACCCGATTACAAAGATATTCTCAGAGATTATAGACATATTTGCATCCCTTGGCTTTTCTGTGGCAGAGGGGCCAGACATTGAGCTGGACTATTATAATTTTGAGGCCTTGAATATACCCCCTCACCACCCTGCCAGGGATATGCAGGACACATTTTATATAAAAGACGGTGTAGTCCTTAGGACACATACATCACCTGTCCAGGTAAGGGTCATGGAGTCGCAGCTCCCTCCGGTGAGGATTATATCCCCCGGTGCAGTATATAGATGCGATAACGACATATCCCATACACCTATGTTTCATCAGGTAGAGGGGCTCATGGTGGACAGGCATATAAGATTTTCAGACCTCAAGGGCATACTAACCATATTCATACACGAGATGTTCGGTGATGAGACATCGTTGAGGTTCAGGCCGAGTTATTTTCCATTTACAGAGCCCTCTGCTGAGGTTGACATAAGATGCGTCATATGCAGGGGAGAGGGTTGCAGGGTATGCAAAGACACGGGCTGGCTCGAGATACTCGGTTCAGGTATGGTCAACCCACAGGTATTCAGGAATGTGGGCTATGACCCGGAGGAGATTACAGGCTTTGCATTCGGTATGGGCGTAGAGCGTATAGCCATGTTGAAATATGGTATAGATGATATAAGGCAGTTTTATTACAACGATTTGAGATTTTTATCCCAATTCTGAGGCAGGAAAAGTGAGAGTACCTTTTGAGTGGTTAAAGGAGTTTGTTGTCATAGATATAACGCCCCAGGAGCTTGCCTACAGGCTCACCATGAGGGGCCTTGAGGTAGAGGCCATTGAAGACCGCACACCCTGTTTTAGTGGTGTTGTGGTAGGTTGCATAAAAGAGATAACACAACACCCCAATGCAGAGAACCTCTCTCTATGCATTGTGGATATCGGGAAAGAGGAGGTATCTGTGCTCTGTGGGGCAAAGAATATCTCTCGTGGCGATAAGGTACCCATAGCCCTAAAAGGGGCATCCCTGAAGGATGGGACAAAGATCGAGACAAGGGCTATAAGGGGTATAACATCATATGGGATGTTATGTTCTGAGAGGGAACTCGGTCTCTCAGAAGACCACAGCGGTATATTTATCCTGCCAGGGGATGCCATAGTAGGTCGTCCGCTTGATGATTTACCGGGTATAAGGGATTGCATATTTGATATAAACGTCCCACCCAACAGGGGGGATTGTATGTCCATCTACGGCATAGCCCGTGAGGTGGCAAGTATCCTGAATCAAAAGGCAAAGATACCCATATTCAAGATGGAGACAACATCAAAAGAGAAGATAGAGGATGTCATATCCCTGAGGATACTGGATACAGAGGCATGCCCAAGGTATGTACTGCGGATGATAAGGGGTGCATCAATAGTAACATCACCTTTCTGGATGAGGGATAGGATTCTGAAGTGCGGGATGAGGCCCATCAACGCCATAGTAGATGTAACAAACTATGTTATGCTTGAGCTTGGGCAACCCCTCCATGCCTTTGACTATGAGAGGTTAAATGACAGGAGGATAGAGGTAAGGGTTGCAGAAAACCCTATAGTTTTCCGAACCCTTGATGGAGAGGACAGGCAGCTTGAAAAGGGGGATATCCTCATCTGTGATGGCAAGGGGCCTGTGGCACTGGCAGGGATTATGGGTGGTGAGAACTCAGAGATAACGGACGAGACAAGGATTATTGCCCTGGAGAGTGCATATTTTAATCCTATGTTTATAAGAAGGACATCAAGGAGGATTGGCATAAAGTCTGAGGCGTCGCTGAGATTCGAAAAGGGTATTGACCTTGAGAATGTGGATTTTGCAGCCCAGAGGGCAATAGATTTGATGAGACAGATTGCCGGGGGTGAGATATTAAAAGGCAATATGGAGGTGAATGAGGCAAAAAAGAAAGAGGGCATCTTTATAAGCTTTGGAAAGATAAATGAGGTCCTCGGCACAACCATAGACCATAGGGATGTTCTTAGTGCATTGAGGTCTATAGACCTCCATATCTTAAAGGAGGAGGAAAACGGTTTTGTTGTCTCAATCCCCTGGTTCAGACATGATATAAGCGAACATATGGATATAGTGGAGGAGGTGGCAAGGATATATGGCTATGAAAATATCCCTGTCACCACACCGGCATCTGCCATGACACAACTGAAGAGGGGCAGGAAGAACAGGGTCATAAATGTATTGAAGGACTTCCTTGTCTCTGCAGGTTTTTTTGAGGTGATAAACTTCGCCTTCATGGGTAGAAAGGATATAGATAATTTCCTCATACCCCCTTCTGATTCCAGGTCATCAAGTGTCTCAATCATCAATCCCATATCAAAGGATTACGGGGTAATGAGGACATTCATGGCCCCCAATGTGTTGAAAAATATAGCCTATAACATAAACAGGGGTATAAAGAACATAAAGGTCTTTGAACTTGGGAAGGTGTTTATATCCAACAATGAAAACCTCCCTGAAGAACATCTCAATCTCTTTCTGGCCATGACCGGCAAGGAGAGGGAGTATTTCTGGAGGGAGCAGCCCGGGGAATATGACTTTTTTGACATAAAGGGTATAATAGAGGGTCTGGCAGAGCGACTCGGTCTGGTTTTTGAGATTAAGGCAGGCAAAGAACCTTTTTTAGAGAACAATAGGTCTGCTGATATATATATTGACGGAAAAAAGATAGGCTGGTTAGGTGAGGTAAGGGAGGATATCTTAAGATTATACGAAATAGAACAAAAAACCTATTGTGCAGAGATTGGATGTAGTGTAATCTTGGATAGGGGTGTACTTGATTTCCAATACAGGGCAATACCGAGGTATCCACAGGCGATAAGGGATTTCTCCTTCTTTGTTGACGAGGCCGTGCCTGTGGCAAGGCTCATAGACAGCATAAAAAACCTGTCACCCCTTATTGTATCTGTGGGTGTTTTTGATATGTTCAAAAAAGACAAAAGGAGCGTCTCTTTCAGGGTTGTGTTCCAGTCATTTGAAGAGACGCTGAGGGATGAGACAGTAAATGCAATTCAGCAAAAGATAATAGATGAACTTACACAAATAGAAGGTATAACACTGAGGGTTTAAGGAGGATGAGATGACCAAGATAGAGATAGTAGCAAGCCTGTATGAAAAACTCGGGTTTTCAAAAAGGGAGTGTGCCAATATAGTGGATGCCTTTTTTCAGACAATAAAAGAGACCCTTGCAAAAGAGGAGAATGTAAAACTGTCAGGGTTTGGTAATTTTATTGTAAAGACAAAGAGGGCAAGGAGGGGCAGGAATCCCCAGACAGGGGAAGAGATCAAGATCGCTGAGCGCAAGGTATTAAACTTCAGGCTAAGTCAGGTATTTAAAGAGGAAATAAATAGTAAATAAAAAAAATGGCTCAGGAAGTCCCTGACAGGGTATTTTATAGGATTAAGGAGGTTTGTAACCTAACAGGTTTGAAACCCCATGTCCTGAGATACTGGGAGCAGGAGTTTAAAGACATTAAACCCATTAAAAGCCCTAAGGGACAGAGGCTATATAAACGTAAAGACCTCGATACCATAATCACAATCAAAAAACTCCTCTACGAGAAGAAGTATACCATAGATGGGGCAAAAAAGTTTTTAAATGACAAGAGACACATCATGGATGAGATAAAAGAGGAGCTTATGGAGATAATAACCCTACTTCAAGGGAAGCAACCACCTCTTTAGGCTCTTTTAGTCTCTCCATCTCTCTGTCTATAGTTAAAGACGGGAATGGTTTAGGGGTAAAGGAGAGGATAAATATAATAAGTATCACAAGGGCCAATAAACGTCTTTTGCTGTCGAGCCCTGTTTCCATGTCTATGGGTCTCGGGTGTCTCATGCCGAATATAAAAAGGAGAATGACAAGGGCAAGCCAACCCTGGTTAAAAAATACTGCATAGATACCCAGAACCAGTAATACAAGCATGTATATCTTCCTGCTTCTCTCACCGAATACTGCATAGACTATGTGTCCACCATCGAGCTGACCTGCAGGCAGGAGATTCAGCGCTGTAACAAATAATCCAACCCACCCTGCGTATGCAAAGGGGTGGAGTATCAAATCATGTCCATCAGGTATCTCACCCACCAGCGCTATCTGAAAGAGTTTAAATAATAATGGGTCGCCAAGCTCCAGAAACCCCTGATGGGCAGGGATGGGTCCCACATGGGAGAGCTTTATCCCCACATAGATAAAAGGCAGAGAGACTATAAATCCTGCAAGGGGACCGCCTACCCCTATGTCAAATAAGGCCCTCTTGTTTATTATAATGCCCTTCATCTTAATGATAGCCCCAAAGGTGCCAAAGGGTGAGAGGGGAAAGGGTATAAAATAGGGCAGGGTTGCAGGGATCCCGTATCTCCTGCTCATGATATAATGACCCATCTCATGGGCAAAGAGTATGCTCATAATGGAGAGGCTGTAAAGGATACCCCCGACAAACCAGGTAGAGGCAAAGGTGAGTAGGAATAGGACTATATGGATCATCTAAATCTCTAAAAGACCTGTCTCCAATATGATGCGACGTTCATGCTCAGGACCTCTTTTTATGGCCAAATCAATCTTTGAAAGTGTATCGAGGAATGATATAAGGTCTTTTTTATCAAACTTCCTGCTTATATTAGAGAGCTTGTAGGCATAGAAGCCTTTCTGAAAGGGGAGATACTGCTTTTTTTCAACAGGCTTAATGTCCATGGAATCCTTCCACCTGTTCAGTATCTTTGTAAAATCAGGGTATTTTGTATATGGTCCTGATCTATCCTCTGTGTCCTTGGCGTGGAGCAGGAGCCTGGTCTGCTTTACAAGGTAGCTGTGGATGATAATGATTGCCGTATCTAAAGGGAGGTTCATGGTGTTTATCAGGTTGTCGAGTATATACATCATCTTTTTTTTATCCTTATTGGAGAAGGCATCAAAAAATCCAATGAGGTCATCCTGATGTGTCTGGGCTGTTATGGCTAATACATCCTTGGAATCTATCCTCTTTTTATCACCGGAATAGTTTATAAGCTTCATGAGTTCTGTCTCAAGGACAGCCTCATCCCTTATCCTCTCCTTCAAAAGCTCAAATGCCTTATCTGTCATCTGCTTGCCGTATCTTTTCAGTAGGGCAGTTACCCTGTCCTTTACCCTCTTATCTGATTCCTTTTCCATGACCACAACCTCTGCCTCAACCCCGGGAAGGACAGGTTTTGTCTCTGATGTCATATAGATAATAACAGGGACCCTACCCTTTAGGGAGACAAGGTGTGTCCTTATCTCATCTATAATCTCTTTACCGGGGTCTATAAGGGTAAGGACAATCCTGTCCTCTAAGAAGAGACTTGATGCTATCCCTGCAACAGTATCCCTTATCCCCTCTCCGGAGACTATGATGTTTTGCGGTGAATCGTAGAATTGACGGCTCAGGATGCCTATATCCTCATGGGCATTGTCTTTAGAGCCCATGGCAACTATGATGTCCTTCATTTTTTTAGGTTACTATAGACCGCTGTATTTTTCAACAGATAGGTTGACTTTTTGTCTCTATGCCGTTTATATTATTATTAGTGCTTGAGGATTTTATAAAAAAAAATGGCCTGCTGGTTCTTCTCATCGTCCTTATTTTTTCTGTTATTTTTTATGAAGACGGCCTTTTTAGTTATATCAAGATGAAGGTGGAACTGGCAAGGATAGACAAAAATACAAAAAAGCTTGAGCAGGAGAATATAAGCCTCTCCCGAGAGATAGACAGGCTGAGAAAGGATGAGAAGTATCTTGAAGAGGTGGTAAGGATGAAATATGGCCTGTTAAGGGAGGGAGAAAAATTATACAGGATAGAGAGATGAAATACGAAGGTGCAATATACAGACCCCCAAGTGAGGCAGACAGCCTGATTCTACAGGTGACTGTAGGCTGTTCGCACAATAAATGCACATTCTGTGGTTCATATAAGGACAAGAAGTTCAGGATAAAGAACTTTGAAGAGGTAAAAGAGGATGTTGATGAGGCAAGGCAGTTTGCCCGTTTTATAAAAAAGGTCTTTATAGCTGATGGTGATGCCCTTATAATACCCCAGAAGAGGCTTATCCCTATTATCCAGCTTGTAAGGGATGCATTCCCGAGGCTTGAGAGGATAGGCATATACGGTAACACCAAATCTATACTCAAGAAGTCTGTGGAGGATTTAAAATTACTCAAAGACCTCGGTGTGGGGATAATCTATCTGGGTGTTGAATCAGGGGACCAGGTGGTCCTGGATAGGGTATGCAAGGGGACAACACTGGACAAGACCGCAGAGGCAGCAAAAAGGGTAAAGGATGCAGGCATAATACTGTCTGTTACAGTGCTTCTGGGTCTTGGCGGTGTAGAGAGAAGTAGACAGCACGCAGAGGAGACAGGCAAATTCCTTACAAGGATAGACCCTGAATATGCCGGGGCATTAAGTGTAATCGTAGTCCCGGGGACACCCCTGGCAGAGCAGATAAAAAGGGGTGAGTTTCAGGTGCCATCACCATACATGCTCCTGGAAGAATTGGAGATTATGATACAGAACACAAACCCGACGCATATGTTCTTTGCCTCTAACCATGCATCCAACTATCTACCTGTCAAGGCATGGCTGCCTGAGGAAAAGGAGAAGATCCTCAAATCCATCAGGTATGTCCTTGACCAGAAAGACCCCTCCATGCTCAGGCCTGAATTTATGAGGGCTTTATAAGGATGGTAAAAAATATGGAGACGCTATACAGACAAGATGAGGATGGTTTTATCCATGTCCCGGTCAGGGTCAGATATGCAGATACAGACAGGATGGGCATAGTCTATTATGGAAACTACCCTGTATATTTTGAGATAGGTAGAAGTGAATATATGAGGCAGAAGGGTTTTACATACAGGGAGTTTGAGGAGAGGGGCTACCATCTTGTAGTGGTGAGGATGGAGGTAAAATATTATAACCCTGCCTTATACGATGATGAGCTCACAGTAAGGACAAGGATAGCAGAATGGAGATCAAGGGGGCTTACATTCCAGTATAAGATTTACAGAGACAGTGAGATAATCGTAGAGGGAAAGACAATGCATATATGCACAAACTCTGATAAGAAACCTGTTCTAATCCCCAAATATCTGTTAGAAACCTTAAAAGATGCAGGATGAGAAAAACATCCTTGTTGTCCGGCTGAGCTCCCTTGGTGATGTACTGATGACTATCCCTGCTGTAATCGCCATAAAAAATCACCTCCCCGGTGCACACGTCTCATGGTTAATAGAGGGCCCTGTTGGAGATTTCCTATCATATCAGGGATTTGTAGAAAAGGTCATTAGATTTCCCAGGAAAAAGGTGGTAAATAACCTGAAAAATGGTTATTTAAAGGAGGCCTTTGGCCTTTTGAGGGGTTTTGTCAGGGAACTGAGGGCAATTGAATATGACCTTATACTGGATTTTCACGGGATACTAAAAAGTATAATCCTCTCCAAGATTGCCAGGGGTAAGAGGCTTATAGGCTTCGATAATACATATGCCAAGGAAAAAAGCCACCTCCTCTACGACGAGAGGATAAAAGGGACAGACAAAAGGCTACACAAGGTTGAACGTAATATGCTCATAGCAAACTATCTCGGAGCAGGGAGGGGTATCCCGGATACAGGATTAACAGTGCCACAGAGATACCTTGGATATATTGATGATTTCTTCAAAGAGGCAGGGATCCTGGGGGATGTCTTTGCCATAAACCCCTTTTCAAGCCCCGGGAGCGGCTTCAAGAGATGGGGATTTGACCGATATGTCCAGCTTATAAGAAAGATAAGGGCCCAATTAGGGGTAGATATATTAATCCTATGGGGGCCAGGGGAGAAGGAAGAGGCAGAGGCCCTTGTAAAGGAGTCAGGTAGAGGTGTTTTTCTTGCCTGTCCCACAGATATACCCCAGCTTTTTGCACTCCTTAAAAGAGTGAAGCTCTATATAAGCGGTGATACGGGTGTTATGCACCTTGCTGCATCGGCAAAGACACCAGTTGTTGCCATATTCGGACCAACTGACCACAGGATAAATGCACCCTATGGCACTGATTCCATGGTTGTGCGAAAAGATATAGCCTGCAGCCCCTGCAAAAACAGGGGATGTAAAAACAGGATCTGCCTTGACAGCATAACAGCTGATGAGGTATTTCAGGCAGTCCAGACAATGTATAAAAGGAATAAATAGATGAAGATACTCTTTATATACCCAAACCTCTATGCCCAGATCGGTTTCAACTACGGTATATCCTATATCTCTGGTTTTCTAAGGGCAAACAACATAGAGACATTTTTGCTGAATGTCAACGAGAAACTGGGTTATCCCCTTGACCATGAAAGGATTAAGAGGGATGTCCTGGCCATAGGCCCTGATATGATAGGCCTTTCTGTCCTTACAAACCAGTATAAATATGCCACAGAGATAGCCCAGCACATAAAAGGATATTACAGCGGTCCTGTGCTTTTCGGTGGTATACACCCCACCATGGACCCCTCAGGGACAATGGCAGATAAAAATGTAGACTATATCTGTGTGGGAGAAGGGGAAGAGGCCATACTGGAGCTCATGGAAAAAGGTAGCCCCATAGGTGTCAGAAACATGGGTTACAGGTCAGACAATGGATTGGTATTAGAGCCTTTAAGGCCTTTCATAGACATCAATAAGCTGCCTTTCAAGGACTACAGCATATTCAACTTCCAGGATATGATAGATGCAAAGGATGGCTGGGTCGGGTTAATGGCGTCCAGGGGTTGTCCATTCCGGTGTACATACTGCCTCAATCACAAGATCATGAAGCTTTATAAAGACCATGGACACCTGCCCAAATATTATCTCAGGAGGCATACAGTAGACGAGGTCATATATGAGATAGAGTATCTCCTTAAAAACTACCAACGCATAAAGATGTTTATCTTTGATGATGACATATTCACCTTTGACAAACAGTGGCTGAAGGAGTTTTCTGAAAAATACAAACAGGTTACAGATATAGGCTTTGTATGTAATGCCCATGCCCGTATATTTGACGATGAGGTGGCATGGTATCTTAAGGATGCAGGATGCAGGATTGTAAAATTCGGGCTCGAGAGTGGAAGCAACAGGATAAGAAAGACAGTCCTTAACAGGCACATGTCAAACAGGGACATAGAGAATGCCTTTGATACAGCCCACAGGTTTGGTCTCCATACCTCTGCCTTTGTCATGATAGGGCTCCCCCACGAGAAAAAGGAGGATATGATGGAGACCGTCAGGCTTTTGTCCAGGATAAAGCCCGGGAGGTTTCGCTGGTCCCTTTTCTTTCCTTTTATAGGCACAAGGGCCTATGATATTGCAAAAGAGGCAGGTCAGATAGACTTTAAGAAGATAAATGAGCTGGATAACTTTACCGATGATACATGTATGGACTTAGGGGATGAAGAAAACCTCATGGTTGAAAAACTCAAGGAGCTTTTCTGTGTATATGTGAATGGATATGGTAATGTGGATGGTGAATCAAGATATGTAGGGCTTGTAGAAGATATCCAGGGGCTCGATAGAAACGCATGGACAGAAAAAAAATATGCCATAAAGGAACAGGCCAGGTCCTTTGATGAAGAGATGGAGAAAAGGGGTGTTATTCATTATACTGTGAAGTTCAATCCATTTATGGGGGTAAGAAGTGACTGGAAAGACGATAGTCTATCTCCCTAACTGGATAGGTGATATGGTTATGGCAACACCCTTTCTCAAATCCCTGAGGGCATGCCTGAATGGTGAACTATGGGCTATTGGCAAACCCAGTGCAATGAGCATATATAATGGTCTGGGGCTCTTTAACCGTTTTATCCCCATAGAGGGCAGGGGTATAGTCCATTTTTTTGATACAGTAAACCTCTTAAAAGGACTTAAGTTTGAAAGGGCAATAGCCATGCCCCATTCTATGCGGTCTGCCCTCCTGTTTTTTCTTGCCGGTATCAGGCAGAGGATTGGATATCCGAGAAACAAAAGAGGTTTCATGCTCACCATGCATATAAGAGAGACTAATAAGCCAGAGCCTACAGTAGAGCATTATCTCAGGATCTTGGATGCACTGGGTGAAAAGAGGCTATATAAAGACCCTGTCCTTGCAGTGACCCCAGATGAGGAAAAGAGATATGGTGAAGAACATAGATACAGAGTGAAACCCTATATTGCCTTTATCCCCGGTAGCCATTATGGGCCGTCGAAGCGCTGGCCTCCCTCTTGTTTTGCCGAACTTGCTGATTTAATATCAGAAAATACGGGCTATAATGTTGTTATACTGCCAGGAAAGAACGAGATAGAGGTAGGTCTTGATATAAAAGACAGGGCAGTCCATAAAGATAATATTGAGATAGAGGACATAGGGATTTCGGATCTGAAGGTATGCATATCCAGGGCAACTGCTGTAGTAAGCAATGACACAGGGCCAAGGCACATCTCTACAGCCCTTTCCATCCCCACATTTGTCCTTATCGGACCCATGGATGAGGCATATACAGACTATCCAAGCCCCAATACATTTAGATTTATCAAGGATGTCCCCTGCAGACCCTGCAATAAGAAGACGTGCAACAGGGATATGGAATGCCTTATGGGTATAAAACCCATTGAGGTTTATAAAAAATTGGAGGAGATAATTGGAGGGAAAGGCGAGGTCAAGGACGATAAAAAAGACAGAAGAGGTAGATAAGAGGCAAAAAAACAAGGCCGATGACCTTTTAGGCATAGTTGATATGTTCAGGGGGAAGAGGATATGCGTCATCGGTGACATCATAGCAGATGTCTTTATCTATGGGAAACCATACAGGCTATCGAGGGAGGCACCTGTTGTGGTTATAAGACACGAAAAGGAGACAGTATGTCCTGGCAGTGCAGGTAATACCATAAATAATCTCCTTGCCCTCGGTGCATATGTTCACCCTTTTGGTTATATAGGAAACGATGAACCTGGCAACAGGCTCATGGAATATTTTTCCCGATTCAGGGATATAAACCTCCATGGGATTATAAGATACGACGGCGAGACAGTGACAAAGACAAGGATAATGGCAGGGGATACCCATACCTCAAAACAGCAGGTTATAAGGATAGACAAGAATGCAGGTCATAGACCTGAACCCGCTGCAAGGAGGCTCTTATTAGATAGACTAAAGGATATAGCCCTTGATATGGATGCCTTTATCCTGTCTGATTACGGTCATGGAGCTATTGATAGTGATACAATAGGTTTTTTAAGGAAGCTGGCAGGCAGAAAGATAGTGGTTGGTGATTCGAGGTATAACCTCAAGTCATTCAAAGGCATAACCATTATTACACCCAATGAATCAGAGGCATATAACCTGTGTTCTATGGAAGAGGATGCAGGTATAGAGGTGGTTGGGAGAAAAATAATGGGCTTTATGGATATATCTGCACTCCTCATAACAAGGGGGAATAAGGGCATGAGCCTTTTCTTGAGGGATGGGGCCATCCACCACATACCCATATCAGGGACAGACGATGTAACAGATGTGACAGGCGCAGGAGACACAGTATGTGCAGCCCTGACCCTGTCCCTTGCCAGTGGTGCAGATTATTATACATCCTCTATGATTGCCAATTATGCAGCCGGGGTTGTGGTTATGAAGAGGGGTACAGCCACTGTGAGCCCTGAGGAGCTTAAAAAAGAGATAAAGTCAGGGATGGGCAGGAATGGGAAGGATAATTAGGGATATAGAAAGATTAAAAGAGATAATCAATGAAGAAAAGGCAAGGGGCAAGAGGATAGTTTTTGGAAACGGGTGTTTTGATATACTCCATGTGGGTCACATAAGATACCTGAGGGGTGCCAAGGAACTGGGGGACTGCCTTGTTGTTGCTGTAAATGATGATACATCTGTTGAGACCCTGGGTAAGAGAAAAAAGGTAGTAACCCCGGTGGATGAACGGGTAGAGATTATATCTGCCATAGACTGCGTTGATTATATAACTGTTTTTAGCGAGCCAACAGTAGAGAGGCTGCTTAGGGAGCTCAAACCTGATATCCATGCAAAAGGCACAGATTATACAGAGGATAGCGTCCCGGAGAGGGATATAGTCCTGTCCTACGGTGGCAGGGTTGCTATCGTTGGTGACCCAAAAAACCACTCCACAACAGATATAATAAAGACCATTCAGGGTTTAAAGGAGTAAGACTGTTTATATTATTATTTATAAAAATTAATAGTGTTTTTAAAATTTTTCTTATTAGTGTCAGATACTTTCATTGGGAAGGTTTTTTATAAAATTTTTTAACGGGGCCAACAATTCAGACTCGATGTCCCAGTATCCGGCCCTTGCCGCTTCACCTATTTTTAAGCCAGGTTCTTCCTGAGCAGATATATAGGCATATATTTTAGCTTTTGATTGTTTGATAATATTTATATCCTTTTCTTTAAGGCATTCCATATAAATATCTACACATTCAAGAATATGTGCTTTTTTTGTAATTCTAAGCAGTAAGTCTTCCAGTTCACCTTCGTCTTTTCCATTTGGCATAAGATAAAAACCCAAATTGATATTTATTGGCTTATTTGCCCCTTTTATATAGATACTGCCTTTGGTAATTTTACCATGTTCAGAGGGTATATTATCAAAACCAGCGTTTCTTAGAGCAGCTCTAATGGAGTCTATAGAGCCTTTAATATTTTTATTTGCATCTCTTATCAATCCAAGAGACTTTATTTTTGTAATATGTAATTTTATAGCCTCATTTAAAAAATCCTGAAGTTTATCTTTTCCATTATAGGAAAGAACTTGAATTTTATCGGTATAATCTATAGTTTCTAAAAACTTTATAAAAAAACCTTCATCATCTTTGCCTTCTACAAATAATACAGTTGGTTTTTCTATTCTTATACCCATTATTCTCTAATTTCCAATCCCAACTCAAAAGTGCTTTCTATGGAATCTGAGTTATAGGTGATCGCCATAATATTATCTTCAAAATATTCTAATCTATGCAACTTAAACTCTTTATAAGAGGTCTCTAGAAAAAATCTATGGGCAGCCAGTATGCATTCATTGCTATGTGTAGTAGCAAAAATTTGAACATCTAATTCATCTGATAGTTTAACTATAACTTCCCAAAGATTTTTTAATACAGAGAAGTGAATCCCATTCTCTATCTCATCTATTAAAACAACTCCATGACCAGCATTCATAATAGAAAGAAAGATAATCAATATATTTGTAATCCCGCCTCCTATCAATGATAAAGGTATAGGTTGTGATAAGCCTATATCTCCATGTAATATTGGAATACCTCCTGTGGTTAATATAAATAAATCTTTTAGCCTGGGCTCAATTATTTTTAACGCATTTACCATGATATCCTTTTTTTGTTTTTGTATGAGTCTACTAAATCTATCCGAGATCTCTTCACGAGATACATTCCTTGCTGATGGAATTAATATGGTTACAAATGGTACTGGTTTGGAAATAGGTGGTAGCTGATGCAAATTATTACCTATAAAAAAAATATATTGTGAAAATAATTCAGAATCCTCTATTGTCTTAAATTCCAAGATAGGTATATCCTCAAGTTGTTTTTCTGGTGGTATATTTAATAATTTTAACTGTTGGGCATAATTATTTGCAAATGCGATACGGTCCCCTTTATTCATTATCTGATTTATTTTTATACTCCTCTCAATGATTTTGTTGTCTTCTTGAAATGTACCAGAAATGTTTATCTCATCATCGAATTGAAAATTTAAAAATAGATTATCCCATGGAATTTTTTCTCTAAAGAAAATATCTAGCCCCCTAAAAAGATTTATTCTAATAGTCAATTCAGGATTATATGCCCCTGCATGAATAAATAATGCCTCTAAAAGAGATGTTTTACCGATATTGTTTTTCCCTACTATAAGATTGATACGGCCTAGATCTTCAACAGTTAATTCTTTAAAGCACTTGAAATTTTTAATGTTTATTTTTTTATACATTTAATAAACCTCTATAGTTTTTGTCTACCAAGCCTTTTCTACATAACATAGAACTATATTTATGACCATTTTTGAATCTTTTTATTAAATATTTTATGCAGTTTAGTCAAATCTTTTTAAAATATCAAATCCATAAGGAATTTATTTTTAACTAATAGTATAGATAAAAAATTTCACAAAAATTTGTATCTTAATCTTTAATAAAAAAAACCTTATTATAATACAAAAATTTCCAATACTCTTCTAATTTGCCATATCTTAATTTTACGCATTAGGGCTGGATATTACCTTTCTTTGAGAGCATGACTTCGAGGATACGAAGTAGCTTGAACTCCCTTACTATATCCACAGGGCTTTTGTTCTCCCTGTTTTTTATGAAGGGGTCTGCACCTTTTTCAAGGAGCAGGTTTATAAGCCCTGTATATTTGTATCTGCATGCATAGATTAGGGGTGTATTACCTGACCTGTCTGATGTATTTATATCTGCACCGGCCTCTATGAGGAGCTTTGCTATATCTATCATGCCGTTTTTGCTTGCATAGGTGAGGGGTGTCTCCCCTGTGTTATCCTTTATATTTACATCAGCCCCTCTGAGAGTGAGCAGTTTTACCATACCTATCTGGTTTTTCCAGCAGGCATATATAAGGGCAGTATTGCCCAGTTTGTTCTTTTTATTAATATCCGCACCTGAGTCAATAAGTAGCCTTGCTATGTCTGTAAAACCATGCATGGCTACATATATTAAAGGGGTTGAGCCATTCTGGTCTGTTGTATTCACATCAGCACCCTTATCAATGAACTGCCGGACAATATCAGTGTCACCTTTTTCGCAGACCTTGATAATTTTTTCAGTATAAGGGTTCATATCAACCAATTATACAAAAAAATTTAAAAAAAACAATATATCCAAAAAATTCATGGGTATTAATACTTAAACATGCCCTTTTCATATATGATGAGTTTTTTACCTGTTGTGAGTTGGGCTGTTACAGTCTTATCCTCAGTATTTACCATGTCCCAGTGGAGGGCAGAGTCATTGAAGCCCATCTTCTTTTTCATCTCTTTTGTCATCTCCTTTGGGTCACCATCAAAGGTATCTGCATATGATGAGCCCACTGCGAGGTGACAGTTTCCAAACTCCCCGCCGAAGTTTTCATCAAAGAGGGTATCTGCCATGAATCTGTCTATCCTGGAGAACCTCCTGTCTGTTAATGAGAACTCACCTACCCTCTTTGCACCTTCATCCATTTTTAATTGTTTCTCCACGAATGCTTTTCCTGTAGTTGCCTCCACCTCGACGACCGAACCTTTTTTGAATGTGAGTCTCACATCCTCCACATAGTTTCCGCTCCTGAAAGAAGGCAGGTTTGCATAGTAGACACCCTCTGTGCCTCTCCAGTCAGGAGATGAGAATATCTCAAAACTCGGTATGTTGTGTCCAGATACACCCTTCCACAGTCTTTTTTCACCGGGGGTAATCCTTAAATCCATGTTTTTCGATTCTATGAACAGATATTTTATCTTTAGGCTGTTTAGCCATCTCTTGATAGATGTGACATTCTTATGTATTTCTTTCCACTGGTCTACAGGGTTATCGTAATCGAGATAGCATGCCTTTATAACCTGGTCTGTATACTCCTGAACTGTTATCTTCGCCTGCTTTGCGAGCTCCTGGGTGGGATATGTGCATAGGGTCCAGCTATATACGCCTCTATTTTCACGCTCATCGAGTATGTCCCTTAAAAACTTTCTTGATACAAGGACCTTGCCTATCTTTACCGGGTCTATGTCTTTAAGATGGGTAAGGGATTGGGGTGCCCTTAAGAATATCCTGCCGTTTATCCCTTCATAGAGCTGTCTTTCCCCGGGAGGTATAAAGACAAGCTGTTTTTTGTCACCCACCTTATAGAAGCTATGTTCCATTTTGTATGTGAGGCCCATGCGCTGGACCACATTCATACCTAATTGTAAAAGCCTTTCATATAAGACCTCTGCAAGCCCTGTGGCAGGCATCTCATACTGGAGAAGTATGGTGTCATGTTTTTTGAACCTGCCTTTCCTTGCAGTCTTTAGACCCCATATCAATACATGGGCATATTTATTTAGCTGTTCATCCGTCAACATTTTTATCCCTCCCATTGGAGATTATAGACTGAACCATACAGAGACCTCTTTAAATAGCTCAAGGGTCTTTTTCCATATTCGTCCTTATAGTATTACCCTTATACCCTTATCCCTTAGATACTCCTTTACCTGTCTTATGCTAAATGTCCTGAAATGGAACACCGATGCAGCAAGGAGTATGTCTGCCCCTCCTATTGTCACCCCTTCATAGAAGTGCTCCAGGGTTCCTGCACCACCAGATGCCACAACAGGGACATCCACTGCATCGGATATGGCCTTTGTAAACTCAAGGTCATAGCCTTGAAGGGTGCCATCCCCATCCATACTTGTAGGCAGGATCACCCCTGCCCCGAGCCCCTGACACATCCTTGCCCACTCAATGGCATCCTTACCTACCGGTTTTGTGCCCCCTGAGACCACAAGCTCAAAACCCGATGGCATGGCAGGGTTGCGTCTTGCATCTATGGCAATGGTTATCTTGTCTGAACCGAATCTCTCTGCAGCCTCCCGAACGAGATCAGGGTTTTTGACTGCAGCGCTATTCATGGAGACCTTTTGGGCACCTGCCTCAAGGACAAGCTCTATGTCCTCCAGGCTGTTTATACCGCCGCCTACTGTAAGGGGGATGCTGATTACCGATGAGACCTGCTTAACCCAATCGAGTCTTGTCTTACGGTTTTCAAGGGTGGCAGCAATGTCCAGCATGGCAAGCTCATCAGCACCCTCTTTTTCATAGAATGCAGCGTTCTCAACAGGGTCCCCGGCATCCCTTATATCCACAAAATGAACACCCTTTACAACCCTTCCGTTTTTCATATCAAGGCAGGGCATAATCTTGATTACATCCATAAAAAATCACTCCTTTTTTAGTTCATATTACTATAAAATTGACATCAATGACAATAAGTTATATTTGTTTATCGTGGGTTTGATGCATCTATGTGGTCACTCACAGCCTTTGCAGCAACAGCGATGCCGTAGTTATTCCGTTGGGAGGTCTTATTTTTATCGTTTCATTGCCATAAATCTGCTATGATAATGTGTCATTGTGTTGTAATATATGGAGAATTTTTAAAGAAAATAACCTGGAGGTTTTATAGTGGAGATACAGAAGGAGAATAAGGCATATCCCAGTGCCCTTGAGGTGAATCTTGAGAGGACAGCAGTATCAGTGGAGATACCTGAGCGGTATAATATACTGATAGCTGTTACCCAGGAGCACTATGGCCTATCAAAACAGACAGAGGAATTGCTCAAGGAATTAAACCACCCTTTCGTCAACTGGGAATACTGCCTAAAGACACTAAAGACCATATCCATAGGGGATTTTTATACATTCAATAATCATAGAGACGGTCTGGAGGCGATAAAAGCCATCCTTGACATATATATAGAGATTCTGGAAAGGTCTACATCTCAAAGCATTAAAGAGACAGCATCCCGATACCTTTTTGAATATCTCCATATCGTGTTAACCAAGAGTGGGGTGCAAAAAGAGAGGAACATACCCTTTATAAATAATGCCATAGAGGTGATATACAACATGGCAAGGCAGCAGGATGGCATATTTAAAAAGAATTCAGGGGGCTTAAAGATCCTGCTGGGCAATATCATAGATGAAAAAATAGAGATAAAAACACCATACCTCAAGATGCTTGTCCTTGAGGTCTTCAGGCAGACATACAGATACTGGCTGTCTCAACCGGACCCATACATGTGGAACATAGGGGACAGGGAATTAACAGATGTGGAAAAGGGTGAGATAAAAGGGGTTGTCTATCCTTTGAGTCACGCATATATAAGGAGTCTTTTCGAAAGGCTTGATATTATTGAACAAGGTGATGGAGGAGACCTTTATGGTTTTCTCAATACATGTATTGAGCTTCCGGACCATTCAAGGATTGTGGATGGGTACTTCCTTATAGCTGATGAGATAGAGCGTATGGAGACATTCAGAGATAGGAGCCAGATAATAAAGCTCAATTTCCTTTATAACATGATGAATATCCAGGCCCTGTCAGATGTATATATGAATATCCTCTTAGAGATAAACAGGTGTCTTGGCAGGGTCTTTAAGGAGATAGAGCCAAAGGAGATGGACAACTTCATAAGCTCATTCTTTAATATGCTCCGATGCGGCCCGTCATTTAAGGAGCAGAAAGGACCCATAATAGACTGCATCACCACCATAGGAAGGGAGGTATTTAGCCAGAACAACCACAGATTGGTTAATATCTTCATCGATGAGCTTATCTCATTCGGTTTTCAGTATCCCGAGGTCAAGGGTTCGACAACAGAGTGGCAGGTAATTGTAAACCCTGCCCATGTGATGAATATAAGGTCATGGCTTACCATAATAGGGATGAAGCCGAGGTGGACAAAGAGACTACTTTCTGCCCTTATTATAAACCTCAGGCTCGGCGGTGTGTTTGTCAAGGATACAGACCTTATACAGAAGGATATATCCAACCTCCTCAACGCTGATATTGCCCCGGCCTATAACCTTATAAAACAGCTACTCCGCATGTTCCCTGTCTTCTTCACCGAGATAGGTGCAGAGGGTGAGCTAAGGGCCATATCGACCAATGTTGATGAGATGTCTCACAGGAATGACAAGCTCATCAATTTTTTAAGAAAGCAGTCCCATGTGGAGAGCAACAGCCTATTGGTAAATTTTATAGAAGAGATATTCCGATACTGGCATACAGGGGAAAAAGAGGGTCTTAAAAAATATCTCCCCGATGAGATATACCATTGGCTCAATAACAGCAGTGAGTATTTTCAAGGTATGCACAGGATATTCAGGTGGGTTATGCCTGTGGTGAACAATAATCCAGAGGGCCTCCTTACATGGGAGAAGGAGGATATTCAGAAGAGGCTAAAAAAGATAAGGGATGTGGCAGAGGAGGACAGGGAGAAGGCATATCTCATGGTTAGGTTCTATCAGTTGCTATATAAAAAATATAATGCCCGTCATGTAGACCTTATTAAAGACCTCAGCTCATCAGGGATATTCCCTCTTGCCAAGATAAATAGGCTTAAGAGACACCTGAGCAGGGGGGATTACTATAAAGGCCTTGTCATTGTCCTCGATTTCCTCTCCCTATTGAAGGACAGGATACTCTCTCCCCGTAAGACAGAATACTTTGAGAATATATACTATAAAAGACATATAGCAGCAGGTATCCCATCCATGTACGGGACATACAAAGAGGAGAAGTTCGAGGCACTGGGGATGTGTTTTCGCCTTGAAAGCCTGGCCACAATACTTTTTGAAGGCCTTGCCAGGTCATTAAACCTCAAGTTTATAACAAAAAGCACCCTTATAATGATAAACAAATACCTCTGGCTCTACCTCAAGGCATTGGAGCTTGACGGTATATCTGTAGAGAGCCTCTCTGAAAAGATAAAATATATTACCAGTGCCTTAAAGATCAGGCAGTTTTCCATAGACCAGTATGTGGACATCTTTAAATTCATATCCAAGGGCATCCAGGACATAATCCATGATTATTATATAGATGTCCATGGCATAAACCTGCCCATAATAATACGGCAGATAGTAGAGAAAGGCATAAAAAAAGAGTGGTCCACCGAGGACAATGACATAGAAGAGGTTATCTATCAGCAGTCTGAAAACCTCCTCCGCTCCCTTGTCTCTTCAGGTTTTGGGCTTCAGGTCCTCGATAACCTCATAAACACCATCAGAAGAAACCTTGATGCAGAGCTTGAGAGGTTCAAGGATAATAAGGAGATACTGAATCTTGTTATGAGATACATACCTGAGCTCGCCATATCTCCTATAAATAAAAGGGACAGGAATACGGATAACCCTATACTTATAGGAAATAAGGGATATTTTCTCAAGGTCCTATCCTCCTTTGAGTTTCCTGTGCCCCCCGGGTTTATCATTACCACTGAGGTGTTCAGGGGCTATAAGGCAGTTGTGGGATACAAATATATATTCAAGGACCTAAGCCACAGGATATACAACGAGATACTCAGGCTTGAAAAGATAACAGGGTTGAAATACGGGAACCCCTCAAACCCACTCCTTTTATCTGTAAGGAGCGGTGCCACCATATCCCTGCCAGGGATGATGAGCTCTTTTTTGAACGTAGGTATCAACGAAAAGATAGCAGAGGGCCTAAGCAGACAGAGTAAATTTGAATGGGCAGCATGGGATTCTTACAGGAGGTTTCTCCAGGCATGGGGGATGTTTCAGGGTCTCGATAGGGACCTTTTTGATATGGTGATAGACAGCTTCAAGGCAAGATATAATGTGACGAGAAAGATTCAGTTCAGTCCATTACAGATGAGACAGATAGCCCTTGCCTATAAAGAGGTATTACAAGAAAAAGGTATTGAATTCCCTGAGAATCCTTACAAGCAGCTTGAACAGGCAATACTCCAGGTTTTTGCATCGTGGCACTCTGACAGGGCAAGGCTCTATAGACAGCAGATGAATGTATCTGATGACTGGGGCACAGCAGTTATAGTGCAGAAGATGGTCTTTGGCAACCTGGATAACAACTCCGGTTCAGGGGTAATATTTACTAGAGACCCAAAGGGACAGTCATCCCAGGTCTCCCTGTATGGTGATTTTATCTTTGGTGTCCAGGGCGATGATATAGTCTCAGGGCTGGTGGAGACATACCCGGTAAGCGAAAGGCAGAGGATAATGGAACACAGGGAATCGCCCATATCCCTTGAGAATGATTTTCCAGAGATATACAAAGAACTCCTTGCCATATCTGAAAAATTGGTATACGAGAAGGGTTTTCATCACCAAGAGATAGAGTTTACCTTTGAAAATCCAACAAAGACAGGTCTTTATATACTCCAGACAAGGGATATGGCCCAGAGGGTTAAAAAGGTGGTAAAGAAATTCAAGCCCACAGAAGAACTCCAGAGGTCTTTCATAGGCACAGGGATAGGCATTGCCGGTGGTGCACTCTCAGGGAGGGCTGTCTACAACAAGGAAGACATAGATAGATTCAGGCAACAAGACCCCGGGACACCCCTTATCCTTTTGAGACCCGATACAGTCCCGGATGATGTGGGTATACTACTTAAGGTGGATGGCCTTCTTACATCAAGGGGTGGTAGCACATCCCATGCTGCTGTTACAGTACCTCAGCTTAACAAGGTTGGCGTTGTTGGCTTTACAAAACTCAAGGTTTATGAGGAGGAGGGTTACAGCGTTGTAGACAGGGTTGTTATAAGAAGCGGGGATTTTATAAGTATTGACGGCTACAGCGGCTCAGTATATAAAGGCAGTCATGAAATCATGGAGGATTAATAGGGCATAGGCCAACGCCTATTGAGCCTGATTTGAAGGGAGACCTTTGCAGGGTTCTACAAAGGTCTCCTAATTATTTACTGGATATTTTTATGGATATAGACTGTCAGGTCTCCCATCCTGTTTGTATAGCTACCGTATTCATTATCATACCAGCCAAATATCTTGGCGTGGACAACGGGTATTTTCAGGCTGGATACAGATTTTTTTATCTCATCTGGTATACCACTGACATGGGAGAGGTCGATATTTATAAAGGCCGTCCTTGTATGGTTGAACTGTCCCTCGATGACAATGGCGGCATCCACACCTATTAAATCTGCCGATACATTCTGTTCTTCTGAATAGATAAGAAGATGCTCAGGGTCATTCTCCCAGGCCTTTTTATATATATTATTCAGTGTCTTAGTGGTAATAGGCGGTGTTGACTTGTCCTTTGTAAGGGTTGCCTGAAAGGTCACATTGAGCACAATAAGGGATTCAGTATTGGTAGGGACACGGATCGAGTCTGCCATAAACCCTATATTCTGGACCTCCGGGATGACCTGACCTAAGGCCTCTGCTGCATTGGTAGACGTGAGTATGATATTATTGAGGATGCTTCTTGTTTTCCTCAGGTCCTTCTCACCGTCCTTGGGTACGCTGTCAAGTACGCTCTGTGAGTTTGTAACCGCATGGACAGTAGACATGGATGCAGTAAGGATCCTGCTTGTTGCCTCATTATTCAAAAGGGGTTTCACCATGTGGGCAAGACCTGTGGTGGTGCATGATGCTGCAGATACCAGGGGGTGTTTGTTCTTGTCAAAGGCATGGTGATTTATACCGTATATCAATGTAACGCAGTCATCGGGCATGGAGAGGGCCTTGTTTTTAATCTTGAATGCCGAGGAGTTTATAACAACCTTGGCGCCCCTTGCCAGGTGCCCCCTTATAGAGCCCTTCTTGTCATCCACAGACAGGGTAGGGTCTCTGAATTTTCCAGTGCACTCTACCACTATGTCTACCCCGTAGTCTCTCCATGGTATATCAGCAGGGTTTCTTGCCTCCCTGAGGACAGTAACAGGTATACCATCGATGAGGAGCTTGCCCTTTTTTTCATCAACAATCTCTATTATCCTTGAGGATTTTACACCATAGAGAAACCTGTGGATACTCCCGTATGTTGAATCCTTTTCAAGCATCTGGGCAACAGCATCCATACCTTTGCCTATGCCCCTGCCCTGGTTTATAACAATCTCCTTGAAATACTTTCTACCAATGTGATGCCATAGTGTGAGTTTTCCTATTCTTCCCATACCGTTTATTCCAAGGACCGGCGGTCTGTTTTCTAATATCTCTGTCTTCGCCATCTCAACCTCCTTGTGTTGTTTTTTATTTTAAGACCTTTGCAACACCTATTAAAGGCCTTGAAATTCATAGGAGATGAATTTCAATATCTTTTGAATAAAGCATATCCACCGGGGCCTCAAGTATGCGCCCCAGAGTAAGAGACTTTAAATCTCCTGTTAGATAAATATTAGTGAAAAAAAACACAAATTACAAGATAAATTGCTCATGGATTTTATCAATGATTAGAGATAGTTGCGTAATTAAGGAGGCTCTCATGGTTTTTATAAGAAAATTGTTAGTTGTTTTATAGTTCTAATTGTATATAATACCTGGGAGGTGTGAACCTAAGACGGGTAGCAATGGCTGTCCGGGTATGTATAAAAATATATGGACCCTGTAATAATCCTTAAAAAATTGAACCCTTATTGATGGGTTTTAACTGTTATTCTATTCGGATATGTTATAGAATATGTATTAAACCTTATTGAGTGATAAATTCCCTGGCTTATTGGGGCGTGAAAGATTAAGGGGAGAATAAAAATACAGGTGATATATGAGCAGATTAAAAGAGATGGATACGCCAATCTTCTGGGTTGAGGGACACCCTGGCACGCTGGACAGGGAGGGATGGACAATAGAGGTAACAGGGTTATGTGAGAATCCAACTGTATTTAGCTGGGATGACCTGATGAAGGTGAAAAAGACCATTGCCGATGCAAGACTTACAAGTGTTACACGTTTTTCAGTGAGAGGCCGGTGGGGCGGGGTCAGGGTCTCGGATATATTGAGGTTGGTCAGGCCTCTTTCCAATGCAAGATTTTGCAGATTCTGGTCAATCAGAAAAATATATGACACATCTATACCTATGGAGACTGCCATGCAGGAAAAGACCCTCCTTGCCTATGAGTTTGATGGAGAGTACCTCGAGGAGGACTATGGGGGGCCTGTAAGGGGATTCTGTCCTTACCTATGGGGTTATAAATCTGCTAAAAGCGTTGTAAAGATAGAACTGATGGACCATTATATATCAGGCTTCTGGGAAAAAAGGGGCTATAGTGATGATGCCATCATCATCCCTGGTATGGTTAGGGACATAAATGATAGGGGCAGGCTTAAAAAGATGTCGCTGGAGGACTGTATATAGAGACCCGAGGGCCTTGTAGTCTGTGCATACCTTAAATAAAGATAAACTCGGAAATAGTAAATCGACAATGGATTTGTACTGTCTCAGAAATATCGGGTTTTATTATAAAAAACTCTTTGGCTTTAGTCTACAGTCTAATAGCCTGTATTTCTTATATGTGGCCATAAGATAAGGGCTATTTACATTTACCTTGAAATTATAGATAATTTCATGTATTTTTTCTAATCTGAAATAGGAGCAAGGCATGTTTCATGTAAAAGAAGGCGATTCCATAATACTGGCAAGCGAGTCTACCAGGAGGGTAGATATACTCAGGACACTCGGTGTGTCTTTTTCTATTGTGCCGCCCAAGATAGATGAGAGACAAAGAAGATACGAGCCACCCAAAGATTATGTATCAAGGATATCATTTGAAAAGGCAATGAGCGTGGGTGAGCACTTTCCACAGAAGTGGATAGTGGCAGCAGATACTGTTGTGGTTTACAAAAACAGGATTATGGGAAAACCTAAAGATGAGAAAGATGCATACAAGATGCTCAAGACCCTGAGCGGGAGATGGCATAAGGTGATTACTGGTTTCTGCGTAATCAATATCTCAAAGGGTGTGACATACAGGGATGTGGTAGAGACAAAGGTCTTTTTAAGGGATATGTCTGACGATGAGATTTTAAGATATATAAACACATCTGAGCCACTCGGCAAGGCAGGCTCCTATGCTGTCCAGGGCAAAGGCGGCTGTATGGTGAAAGAGATAAAGGGCTCCTATGCAAATGTTGTTGGCCTGCCAATATGTGAGGTCGCTGAGGCACTATTATCACTGGGCGTGCTTTCGTGAACAGTCTTAAAGACTCCATCGAGATTGTAAGGACAAAGATAAAAGAGGCCTCTTTGAGATCAGGGAGGACAGAGGATGATGTGCTCTTGATAGGCGTCACAAAGAACGTTGACTTAGAAAGGATTAAACAGGCGTATAGCTACGGTATAAGGGACTTTGGTGAAAATTATGTCCAGGAGGCAAGAAAAAAGATAGAGGCATTCCCGGAAGGAGCTACCTGGCACATGATAGGTCATATCCAGACCAATAAGATAAAGTATATAACCAGGCTTTTTAACTGGGTGCATTCAATAGACCGGGTGGAGGTCCTTGAGATATTAGATAGGTACGGTAGGCAGATGAAGGTCTTATTCGAGCTCAATATCTCAGGAGAGCAGTCCAAAAACGGTGCATCCCCGGATGAGATAAAAAAGGTCCTTGAAAAGGTAAAGGCACTCAATTTTATTGAGCCTGTAGGGCTTATGACCATGGCGCCCTATGTGGATAACCCTGAGGATGTGAGATGGATATTCAAAAGAATGAGGGAGATATTAACAGAACTAAACAGGGAGTTCGGTCTCAACATGAAGGAGCTATCCATGGGCATGTCCTCTGATTTTGAGGTAGCCATCGAGGAGGGGGCAACAATGGTAAGGATTGGTACAGCCATATTTGGGGAGAGACATTGAAACTCTGGGACGGCAGGTTCAAGGAAAAAACAGACCCTATAATGGAGAGGTTCAGTGCATCCATACATTTTGACTGGGTGCTTTTCAGACAAGACATAGAGGGCAGTAAGGCCCATGCAGATATGCTGGAAAGGATAGGGATATTGACCAGTGAGGAGAGGGATGCCATAAAAAACGGGCTCGACAGGATAAAGGAAGAGATAGAGAAAGGGGAGTTTACATTCACCAGCAGCCTTGAGGATATACACATGCACATAGAATCAAGGCTTATAGAGATGATAGGTGATGTGGGGAGAAAGCTCCATACAGGCAGGAGCAGAAACGACCAGATCTCCCTGGACATGAGATTATTTTTAAAGGAGAGAGTCGGGGAGATTGAAAATAACCTTTTGAATCTATTGAGGATTATCATAGACAGGGCACAGAGAGACAAAGAGGCCATTATGCCTGGTTATACACATATGCAGAGGGCACAGGTAGTAACCTTTGGTCATTATATCATGGCATATTATTTCATGTTGAAAAGAGACCTGGAGCGTCTGAAGGGTATGAAAAAAAACTTGGATGTCCTGCCCTTAGGAAGCGGCGCAATAGCTGGCTCCACAATCCCCCTGGACAGGGAATACGTAAGGGAGAGACTGGGATTCACCGATATATCAGCAAATAGTATGGATACGGTATCTGACAGGGATTTCTGCCTTGATGCAGTATACTCCGTGGCCATGATTATGCTCCATTTAAGCAGGTTATCTGAGGACTTGATTATATTTTCAACCCAGGAGTTTTCATTTATTAGCCTGCCTGACAGACTCTGTACAGGTAGTAGCCTCATGCCCCATAAGAAAAACCCTGATTCCCTGGAGCTGGTCAGGGGAAAGGCTGCCCGTGTCATAGGTGACCTGTTCAGTCTTTTTACACTCCTTAAAGGCCTGCCCATGACCTACAACAGGGATATGCAGGAGGATAAGGAGCCCCTTTTCCATGCCCTTGATACTGTTATGGAATCCCTTGTCATTATGGGGCTTTGCATCAAGGAGATGGATATAAACACACAAAAGATGCAGGAGGCTGCCTTTAGCAGCTATATGCCTGCTGTAGAGATGACAGAATACCTTGTCCTGAAGGGTATCCCATTCAGGGATGCCCATGCCATAGTGGGTAAGATGGTGAGGGAGTGCGAGAACAGGGGTATCCCACTTTATAAGATGGATATAGATGATATGAGGCTGTTTTCCTCTGTATTTGACGAGGATGTCTATGGATACATAGAGCCAGACAATATCCTCAGGAACAGAAAGACAATAGGCGCAGCATCCTTTGATGAGGTGGAGAGGTTAATTGAGAGAGAAAAGGCTTATCTTAATTCTTTTTAGTATTGCCCTTTTTTTTACAGCCTTATCCTGCGGGAAAAAAGGGGATCCTATACCGAAGGGACTGCCTATACCTGAGGACATAAAAGACCTTTCCGGGGAGGTAAAAGATGGGGTCCTGTTTCTGTCTTTTTCTATCCCTAAGAGGAACAAGGATGGCACAGAGATAAAGAACCTGGAGGGCCTTAAGATATATAAGGGCTGTGGCGGGTGCATAGGTGCATTTGAGCTATTCAGGGATATAAAAATAGATTCAAAACAGGGCTTTACAGTTTATGGAGGCAGACTTTACCTGTTTGATGATGACCTTAGAAAAGGACAGGCTTACTCATACAAGGTTATACCCTATACCAAGACTACGGTAAGGGGTAATGAATCCAATGTCTTCACCATAAAGTGGGAGGCCACCCCTGAGCCGCCATCAGGTTTAGCAGTTAAAGAAGATGATGAATCTGTAGGGCTTGAGTGGAAGGCACAGGAAGGGATTCTATACAACGTGTACAGGAGAGATGATGATACATACCCCCTTTTCCCCTTAAATGACAGGCCATTGATAACCCCGTCATACAGGGATAAAGGCCTTATAAACAATAAGAGATATATTTACGAGATACGGGCAATAAAGGAAAAAAATGGTTTTTTATGGGAGGGGGAAGGGGCAAGGATTGAGGCAACCCCTAAGGATAAGACACCGCCCGGTATACCAATTGATGTCAGGGCAGAGCGGAGGGACAGGGCTGTTGCCTTGACCTGGAGACAACAGACAGAGAAGGATTTAAAGGGTTATCATGTCTACAGGATAAACGCAGGGGTAACAGAGAGGCTTACAGGGGAACCCATAAGGGAGAACATGTATATAGATGATAAGACCCCTGATAGCCGATATATCTCGTATTATGTAACATCTGTGGATATAAATGGCAATGAGAGCGAGGCCTCTCAGGAACAGATAATAATGTTAAAGGAATGAACCATGAATTTTTTCCATTACAAAGACAATGAGCTATACTGTGAAGACCTGTCGGTTGCCGAGATTGTAAAAAAAACAGGGACACCTGTTTATATTTACAGCTATAAGACCCTAAAGAGGCATTTTGAGGTATTTGACGGTGCCTTCAAGGGTCTGCCCCACATAGTATGCTATTCCTGCAAGGCCAATTCAAATATCTCCATAATAGCGGTCTTTGGTAGGCTCGGCGGAGGGGCTGATATAGTATCGGGCGGTGAGTTGTTCAGGGCATCTATGGCCGGTATCCCCCCTGAGAGGATTGTATATTCCGGTGTGGGAAAGACAAAAGAGGAGATAAAAGACGCTGTTAAATCAGATATACTTATGATTAACATAGAGTCAGAGGCCGAGCTCAATGTTATCTCCAGGATAGCTGAACAGATGAAAAAGGAGATCAGGGTATCCATAAGGGTTAATCCGGAGATTGACCCCAAGACACACCCCTATATAACCACAGGGTTAAAAAAGAATAAATTCGGTATTATATGGGAGGATGCCCTAAGGCTTTATAAAGATATGGCAAAGAACAAATATCTCCTGCCCATAGGTGTATCATCCCATATAGGGTCACAGATACTTGAGCTTTCACCTTTTATAGAGGCAGTAAGGTCCCTGAAAGATATGGTTTACCAGTTAAGGGACATGGGTATAGGGATAAGGTATCTCGATATAGGTGGTGGCCTTGGCATAACTTATAAAGATGAGACCGCGCCCCACCCTGAAGAATACGCAGAGGCAATAAAGAATGAGCTTAAGGACACAGGCCTCACCCTTATCCTTGAACCGGGGAGGGTATTGGTAGGTAATAGCGGTATCTTTGTTGCAGAGGTCATCTATGTAAAGAAGGTCTCTGAAAAGACTTTTATCATAGTTGATGGGGCAATGAACGACCTTATAAGACCATCGCTATACGGCGCATATCATGAGATCTCCCCTGTCCACAGAGGACATTCAAAGAAGATAAAGGTGGATGTAGTGGGCCCTATCTGTGAATCTGGTGACTTTTTTGCAAAAGACCGTGTTTTGCCCCAGCTAAAAGAGGGTGAATTAATAGCAATACATGGGGCTGGGGCATATGGTTTTTCCATGTCCTCCAATTACAACTCAAGGAGGAGGGCAACAGAGGTCCTTGTTTCAGATGACAGATACTTTATAATAAGAAAGAGAGAGACAAAAAAAGACCTTATAAAAGGCGAATCTATTCCAGAATTTTTGAGGGTTTAATTATGTTTGAGATAGAGTTTTACAAGCTCAATGCAAGTGGTAATGACTTTATACTCATTGACAACAGAGACGGCATTATCTATAAGAAATATAGTGACATAAAGGATTTTGTTGTTAAGATATGCAGACAGCACCACTCAGTGGGTGCAGATGGTGTCATCTTTATAGAGGATTCAGACAGGGCTGATTTCAGGTGGAGGTTCTTCAATTCAGACGGCTCTGAGGCTGAGATGTGTGGCAACGGCGGCAGGTGTGCTGCAAGGTATGCATACATAAAGGGTATTGCTAAATCTAATATGGTCTTTGAGACACAGGCAGGTCTTATAAAGGCAGAGGTAGAATCCAGCAAGGTTAAACTTCAGCTTACCAATCCTGTAGATTTAAAACTCGATTACCCTATTAAGCTTGAGGATAGGGAGCTATTTATAAGCAGTGTAAATACCGGTGTCCCCCATGCTGTCTTGATAACCGATGATGTAGAATATGCCCCTGTTGAGGAACTTGGGAGAAAGATAAGATTCCACAGTGCCTTTGGTAATCAGGGGTCAAATGTAAATTTTGTCCAGATTATTGACCAGGAAAATGTTAAGATAAGGACCTACGAAAGGGGCGTGGAGGGAGAGACCCTTGCATGTGGCACCGGGGCTGTGGCAACAGGTGTTATATTAAAAGAAAAGGGTCTTGTAAAAACCCCTGTTAAGATATGGACAAGAGGTGGGGAGAAGATAAATATTTATATAGATAATGATGTCTATCTCGAGGGCGAGTCAAGGATTGTATTTAAGGGAGAACTCAACAGAGAGGCACTTTTGTAGATATGAAAACTAAGGAGGAGTCATGGAACTGAAAGGTGTTTATACAGCACTGGTAACACCCTTTAAAGATTACAATATGGATGAGGAAAGCTTTTTAAGGCTATTGGATATGCAGTTGAAGGCAGGTATAGATGGTCTTGTCCCCTGTGGTTCTACTGGCGAGGCGGCAACACTGGATTATGATGAACATGAAAGGGTAATTGAGCTTACGGTAAAGTATGTCAAGGGTAAAATCCCTGTTATGGCAGGCACAGGCTCTAATTCCACAAAAGAGGCTATAGAACTTACCGAGAGCGCAAAGAAAATAGGGGCAGACATGTGCCTCCTTACCACCCCATACTACAACAAACCTACCCAGGAAGGCCTGTACAGACATTATAAAAAGATAGCGGAAGAGGTAGATATACCATTGGTTCTCTATAATATACCCGGGAGGACAGGGATAAATATGTCACCAGAGACAATATACAGGTTATCCCAGATACCCAATATTATAGGCATTAAGGAGGCATCTGGCTCACTGACCCAGGTATCGGATATATACAGGTTGACAAAGGGTAAGTTTGTCATCATGTCAGGGGATGACAACCTGTTTTTGCCTATGATGAGCGTGGGTTGTACAGGGGTAATCTCAGTGGCATCCAATATTGTCCCGGAGAGGATGATAGACCTCTATAAGGCATTTCTGGTAGAGAAGGATATACAAAAGGCAATGGACATCCATACAGGGCTCATGCCCCTTATGCAGGCTATGTTTATAGAGACAAACCCTATCCCTGTAAAAGAGGCACTGGCATTAATGGGTATTATGAAAAACGAGCTCAGGCTACCACTTTGTCCCCTTGCTGAAAAGAACAGATTAACCTTGAGGGAGATATTAATGGGGTACGGGCTCATAAAAGATTAAAAAGAGGGTATACATGGTTAGACTAATTATAACCGGTGCAGCAGGAAAGATGGGCAGGGCAATAATAGGGACCGCTGTCCAGGATAGAGGATTTGAGATTGCAGGCCTTACAGAGGCAAAGGGACACCCCCTTGTGGGGACACAGGATACCATAACCCATTTGGTAATAAGAGATGACCTTGCTGAGGTAATAGATAAAGGCGATGTGATAATAGATTTTACAGAGCCTAAGTCCTCTATAGCCCATCTCAAGGTGGCAGAGGAGCACAAGAAGGCGATTGTTATAGGGACAACAGGTTTTTCAGATGCTGACCTTGCCCGGATTAGAGAAACAAGGGATACAAGGGTTGTTTTTTCACCTAATATGAGTATGGGTATGAACCTCATGTTTGACCTTGTAGAAAGGGCGGCCAGGATACTCAAGGATAACTTTGATATAGAGATACTGGAGATGCATCACAAGTGGAAAAAGGATGCCCCAAGCGGGACAGCTTTGAGGATAAAGGACATTATAGAGCAGGCAGATAAAGCCAGGGCATGGGAAGAGGTATACGGGAGACAGGGTGTAATAGGTGAGCGAAAGAAAGATGAGCTGGCAGTCCTTGCATTAAGGGGGGGCGATATAGTGGGTGAGCATACAGTCTTCTTTGCCGGTGTAGGTGAGAGGCTGGAGATTACACACAGGGCCTATTCCCGCGAGAATTTTGCAAGGGGTGCACTTATCGCTGCCAGATGGCTGGTGAAACAGGGCAATGGTGTATACTCTATGAAGGATGTCCTGGGGCTTTAATCTGCTTGATAAATATTTCTCTTACTAAATAGATTTTACCTGCTCTATCACTGTTTAAAGGGATGAGCTTGATAAATATTTCTCTTGCATTCTCCCCCAATAACTGTTAGATAATACTAAAAAATTCAGTTTTTAGGTGACACAATGGCTAAATACGCAAAGATCCCTGAGGCTACTGTTAGGAGATTATCGAGTTATCTAAAGTGCCTCGAAGAACTGGAATCTAAAAACGAAAAGGTTGCTTCAAGCTCTATCCTTGCAACCCTCTGTAATGTAAACGCAGCACAGGTAAGAAAGGACTTTGCCTATTTCGGTGAGTTCGGCATAAGGGGCATGGGCTACAATATCGTGGAGTTGAAGGAGCATATAAAGAAGATACTGGGGATAGACAGGGAATGGAGGATTGCAGTAGTTGGTATAGGCAACATGGGGAGCGCACTGCTCGTATATAAAGACTTTTTAAAACAGAATTACAGAATAGTGGCAGCCTTTGATATAGACCCTGTAAAGGTGATAGGCAATATATCTGAAAGGATGGGAAGACCAGTAGAGATACTCCATGTAAATAGACTGAAAGAGGTTGTAGAGGCGAGAAATATTGAGATCGGGATTATAACTGTCCCCCCCTCTGAGGCACAAAAGGTAGCCAACCAGTTAGTCGAGGCAAACATAAAGGGGATACTCAATCTCTCCCCGGCCCCTGTAAGCGCACCTGAACATGTAAAGGTGAGGAATCTATTTTTTACATCTGCCCTTGATAATCTGGTATACTATCTAACGAATTAGGGGATTCTTATGTGGAAGATAATAAGCAATATTATAGAGATGTTCATCTATTCAGCGGTCTATATCGTGGTGCTTCTTGTATCACTGAAGATAGTTGGTGCATCTATCTCCGCAGATTTTGAAAAAAAGATTGTTAATGAAGGGAATACCGGTTTATCTATCATCTGCGGTTGTCTCCTTATCGGGATAGCCATTGTAATCTCAGGTGTATTTAGATGATTAAGTCATTGTTTATAACCGGGACAGATACAGGGGTTGGCAAGACAACGATCTCAGCATGCCTATCTGCATTTCTTTCTGTTAAGAAAAAGCTGAATGTAGGGGTTATGAAACCCTTTGAAAGCGGTCTATCAAAGCGTAACAAGGATGAGCTTCCCTGGGATGCCATATGTCTCAGAGAGGCATCAGGGAGTTCTGATGACCTCAACATGATAAGCCCCTATACCTTTGAGGCACCCCTTGCCCCTGAGGTTGCTGCATCCCTCGAGAATATCCAGATTGATCTGAATATGTTGGACAGGATATACAAAAAAATCCTCCATGAACATGACATAACAGTTGTAGAGGGCGCCGGTGGTGTGCTTGTCCCCATTAAAAGGAATTTTTTTTACGGTGACCTTATCAAAAGATGGGGATGCCCCACAATAATCATATCAAGGCTCGGGCTCGGGACAATAAACCATACGCTCCTCACCGTAGGTTATCTTAAAACAAGGGGTATAAAGGTAATAGGTGTTATATTAAACAATAACGACGGGACAGGAGATCTGGCTGCAAAGACAAACCCAGATATACTCTCTGCCTATCTTGATTGCCCTATCCTGGGTATATTCCCCTACAAGAAGAACCTACTGAAAGAGGGTATGAACAGGCAGAGCCTGGCAAGACTCTTCTTAAAACACATAGACACAGACACAATTATGAAGGCAATAGAGTTATAAACAAAGGCATCAGTATAAGACCTCTTTAAAAACCCCCTATATTCTTTATTGCCTCTCTAAAATATGGTGCTGACCTTTCTATAACACCCATCTCAACGCAGTATGCAATCCTAAAATATCCTTTTCTCCCAAAGCCCGTGCCCGGCACTGCCAGTATATGGTATCTTTGTAGGTGCCTTATAAACTCTATATCATCCTCTATGGGCGATTTGGGGAATATATAGAATGCACCAAGGGGTTTTACAACCTCATATCCAGACTGGATGAGTATATCATAGATGGCATCCCTTTTTTTCTGATAATCTGCTATATCAACACTGTTTTTCTGGAAGCCCTTAACAAGCCTCTGCATTATAGCGGGTGCATTTATAAACCCAAGTATCCTGTTGGAAAAGATGGCTGCATCAATAATCTGCTGGGCATCCTCTATCCTCGGCGAGATGGCTATGTATCCTATCCTCTCACCGGGGAGGGCAAGGTCCTTGGAGTGGGATGTGATAGCTATTGTGTCCTCGTATATACTGAACATATCAGGGAATTTAATGCCATCATAGATTATCTTTCTGTATGCCTCATCAGATATGAGAAAGACCTTCTTGTTGCTTTCATAAAGCACTGATGCGAGACCCCTGAGTTCTTCTTCATCGTATATAACCCCTGTTGGGTTATTTGGAGAGTTTATAATAATGGCCTTTGTCTTTTCATTGATGGCATTTTTTATGTTTTTCAAGTCAAGATGAAAGTCGTCCTTTGTATCTACAAGCCTCATCACACCGCCGTGGTTCTCTATATAGAATTTAAATTCCACAAAATAGGGGTTTAGGACAATGACCTCATCACCAGGGTCAATCAGTGATTTCAGTATAACATTTATACCCCCAGCAGAACCTACTGTCATAATAATGTGTTCTTTTGTAAATGGTAGCCCTGTCCTTTCACGGTGAAAACCTGCGATCTCCTCCCTCACGTCCTCATATCCGCTGTTAGTCATATAGCGGTGCATCCCTTTTTCTTCAGAGGTTATTATCTTAATAAGCTCTTTTTTCAATTCCCTTGGGGGCTCTGCTATGGGATTTCCCAGGGTGAAATCAAATATATTGGCATCACCATATTGTTTTTTTAGCCTCTCTCCCTCTTCAAACATGGCCCTTATCCATGAAGAGCCTTTCATAGATTCAGAGATTTTCTTTGATATCATAGTTTTCACCCCTTTCTGATATATCGTTTTCCCATGTTCTTAAAACCGTCTGCTGCCCTTACAATCTTATCAAAAGGCACACAATAGGCTATCCTGAAGTAACCTGACTTGCCAAACCCCCTTCCAGGGACAGCAAGGATCCTCTCCTCCTCCTGCATTAATTTTACAAATTTAAGCTCATCCTTCATGGGTGATTTAGGGAAGACATAAAATGCCCCCTGGGGTTTTACGCATTCAAAGCCTGCCTCTATGAGGGTATTGTATATAAAATCCCTTTTTTCCTGATAATCCATTATGTCTATGGAGTTTTTTTGGAATTTGCCTATTACCCTCTGGAAAAGGGCCGGGGCATTTACAAAGCCGAGCGCCCTGCTGGAGAACATGAGGGCTGATATAAGGGATTTTACCTCTTTTATCTTTGGAGATATGGCAATATAACCTATTCTCTCGCCAGGGACAGCAAGGTCCTTGGAGTGGGATGTAACAGAGATGACCAGATCATAGATCTTGAATATATTGGGCAGTGTAATATTATCAAAGACGAGCTTTTTATATGCATCATCGGATATTATATAGATATCCTTTCCTTTTTTCCTGTAATCTGTAAGGATTTCAGCGAGTTCCCTTAGCTTTTCCTCTCCGTAAACAACACCTGTTGGATTGTTCGGGCTGTTTATGAGTATAGCCTTGGTTTTAGGCGTGATAGCAGCATCTATCTTTTCCATGTCGAGCTGAAACTGTTCATCTGTACTTACTGTCTTTATTGCCCCTCCGTGGCTCTCTATGTAGTATTTATATTCCATAAAGTAGGGCTTTGGCACTATTACCTCGTCTCCACTGTTAAGCATGCTTTTAAGGAGGATATTTATCCCACCTGCACTACCTGCTGACATATACACATGTTCGGCAGTAAAGGGCATATTATAGAATTCCCTCAGATAGACCGCTATCTCATCCCTTACCTCTTCGTATCCATTGTTAGGCATATATCTGTGCATGCCAGGGACAGGGTCATTGAGGGTATCGATTAGGGCACGTATTAACTGCTCAGGGGGTTCTATAAAGGGGTTTCCAAGGGAAAAATCAAAGACATTGGCATCTCCATGTATCTTCTTCATATTAATCCCTTCTTCAAACATCCTCCTTATCCACCCCGTCTCCTCCATCTGTTTTTTGATTGTGTTTGATACTAACATCTATCCTCCTTTACATTAAAAAGGCCATGAAGGTCTCCCTCCATGGCCTCCAACTAAAAAGGCCATGGGGTTTGCACCCATGGCCTTTGCTTTTCAAAGCAAACTTATGCCTGGGTGCAGGCGTCTAAAGTAAAAATAAAAGAAACCGTAGAAATTTACCCTTGGCATCATGATTATAAAGTTTAGGGAAAGAAAATATATTTGTCAAGAAAATAATATTGGGTGTTGACTTTGTTGATTTTTCTTATTATATAAAAGTGATGCCTGGGTGGCGGAATAGGTAGACGCAAGGGACTTAAAATCCCTCGGGGCTCTGCTCTGTACGAGTTCGATTCTCGTCCCAGGCATTTTTTTATTGATTAGAATGGATGCTTAAACCTTAAGGACGAGGTTGATCATATCACCCCTCGTGAACCCCATGGCATGGAAAAACTGGAGGAGGTCCCAGTCATTCCAGTTTACAAGGGTGTATATGGTATCAACACCATATCTTTTGAGATTGTTAATGAGGGCTGTGGCAAGTATCTTTGCTATGCCCCTGTTCTGGTAGTCAGGGTCTATGCCGATTGTATCTATCCAGCCTATGTTATTGGGTACCTTGAATTCCCATCCGCTTACCTCACCGAGTATAAAGCCCACAACCTTACCGTCTATCTCGGATACAAGGGATGCATCAGGGGGTCTTGATTCTGCCTGTTTTACTATCTTTGTTGTCCAGTATTCACGCCTTGATTCACCCAATACCTTTGTGTCTATCTCCACAATGGCATCGAGGTCATCCTTTGTCATTATCCTGACGTTTAACTTATCGAAAAAATTACTCATGCTGCTATTTGTTATTTTTTTAACATACTTTATGAAATAATGCAACGTATGTCAAATAATTTGTGAAATAAAATACAAATAGTGACCTCTTTATGGTCTTGCAAGGTCTTAATTCAAAAACGCAGCTAAAGATCCCAGGCTAATGGTTTGTATAGATACACCTATCGTTTCTGCATGTGATAAGTTTCAGGCCTTTAAAGAGCCTTTCCTTTACATAGGCAAGTTTCTTCTCTTTTACAACAAAGAATGCCCTCTTATTAGATCGGGCTATCCTTAAGAATTCATCTTCGTCTATAAAATATCCCTTTGCATCTTCGTATTTTGCACCCATATCAAGCTCGCCTTTGTAGTTAACGATGATAATCCTTTTTTTTACATAAAAGGTAAGGGTCTGGTCATAGGAACCGTAGTTTACAATAAGGTCATCTTCTGATCTTTTCTCATTCAAGGCAAGGGCAAGTTCTTTCGTTGTATTAAGCCTGTCTATGATACCTGTATGGACCAAGAGATTGCATATGAAAACAAAGGAAAAGAAGGTTAAAAGAAAAAAAATAGCCCTGTATGTTATTGACCTTATTGAGATTAAAAGAAAAAATAAGACTATTAAGGATGCCGCCGCCACTATAATGAAAAATATCTTTAGTTCGCCGAGGATATGGGGTGCCTCGTCTGAGATCTCTTCTGCCCATCTTAAGAATATTTCAGTATTATAAAGGAAAGGGATGGCTACGATGGCACCAAAGATGAGAAGGTAAGGGAATATCTCCCATTTTTTGTTAATCTTTGATATATCCTTTTCACCGAATAATGCGCCCAATATTAAGGCAATAGATGGAAAGATGGGGAGTATATAAGGCGGCAGCTTTGAGCCTGATACACTGAAAAAAGTAAAGACCACACAGGACCATATAAGAAAAAGCCTGATATGGCTTATCCTCCATAGGCTTACTATTGCCCTTGGTATAAAAAAAGACCACGGAAAAAGCCCACCGATTAATACTGGAAAAAAATACAGGATATTCCCTGTCCGCTTGTGTTTTGATGTGAAAAATCTTAAAAAATGCTGGTCGATGAAGAAAAAATAGAAAAACTCCTTTTCTTTCAAAGAGATGGTGACAAACCAGGGTAGTGTCAGGGCAAGAAAAATAGCCATACCCCCAACAGGCTTCATCTCCCTTAAAAAGTCCATCCTCTTTTCTGTGATAAGGAATATAAAGATAGTTATCCCCAGCAGAACAATGGCAACCATGCCCTTGGTCAGCGTTGCCATGGAAAGACATACATAAAATAGATATATAAAGAAAGGCCTTTTGTCTCTGTAATATCCATAAAAGAAAAATAAACAACAGGAAAGCCAAAGGGTGAAAAACATATCAAGGGTCACTATCCTGGCCATGGAGAAAAAGCCAAAAGATGAGGTAAGGATAAGGGAAGAACAGAAGGCAACCCTGTCATTGAACCACCTCCTCGTAAATAGATACAGCAATACCACGCATAAAAAGGCAGACAGGGCACAGGGTATGCGGAAAGACCACTCGTGGATACCGAATATTTTATATGAGACTACTACAGCCCAGTAGTAGAGGGGTGGTTTTTCAAAGTATCTCACATAGTTCAGATGGGGGACGACATAATCATTGAGTTCTATCATCTCCCTGGGTATCTCTGCATATCTGCCCTCGTCAGGTTCTTTGAGGGAATACCCCCCGAGACCAGAGAAAAAAAACATCCATGACATAAGGATTATAATTAGAAGATATCTTTTATCCATAGGCCTATGCATCTTTCAATGCTGTATATACAGCGTCTCAATATCTATTGTCCCTTATAATGGAGGATAACCATCGGGGTATCCCCTATCCTCTGTTCGTATATTACCGTGGCACCACCCAGTGTCTTTTCTGCCTCATCTAAATCCCTTTTTCTGGTTAGGACGAAGAATTCCCTATTTTTATCTTTAAATGTTTTAAGCCCCTCTGTATCGTGCTCATTGATATGAGTTGCAAACCTGTCTGCATAGTATACATAAACACCCCTTATACTGCCATAGTAAACCCAGGGTATATTGAAGGCGGTAAGGGATTTTATTTTCTCTGATATGGGCCTTGGCGATTTATATATGTTGACCTTTTCATAGACAGCTATATTGGCTATGAAATATACGATTATTACCCCTGCCATGAGAACAAGGTAACTGTAAATCATTCTTTTTGTTTTTATGAAAAAAAGCATGGTAAGGGAGATTAATATACATAGACCACCGAGGGATGCCCTCACGCCTGAAAATTCAGCATAGACCTCTTTCCTGAATATGAACAAAAGGCCTCCCAATGCCAGAAAAACCACAGAGATAAATATGGATACCAGCTTATTATAGAGGTTATCCTCCTTTTTTATGGCTGAAGCCACCATAAATGCACAGGCAGGCAAGGCAGGGAGCATATATTTACTTATCTTGCCCGATGACATGGAAAGAAAGACAAACATCCATACAAACCATATGAGGAAAAACCTCATGAGGCTATCCTGTTTTAAGTTTTTAAAGGCATAGTATAGACCGAGGGGCAAAAATAGACTCCAGGGAAAGAAATCAAGGGGCAGGGTGGTGAAATAATAATAAAAAGGCCTGTTATGGCTCCAGGCATCAAAAAATCTTAAGATATTCTGCCGTATTATGTTTTCATACAAAAAAGGGAGCCCCTCTCTGAGGTATATAATGATATACCAGGGCAGTATAATAGCAAGAAATAAAAAAAAGCCAGATATAGTGTGTATTGTCTTGATTGCACTCAGGTCTCTTTCAAAGATTAGAGTCATTATAATAACAGGGCATACAAGGGCAAGGCCAAGAGGCCCTTTGGTCATAAATGCAAGGCCCAGGGATATAAAAAAGAGATAATAAAAAGCTGTTCCTGAGTTTTTTAGATACCAATAGAAAAAAAGAAGGGATAGACAGACAAAGACAGAGAATAACATATCCACCTGTAGATACCTAGCCTGCCAGTAAAAAAGCGGGGAGGTGACCAATATGAGGCAGGAGAGGAGGCCATGTGCCTTATCTCCATGTCTTTTGATGGTCAGAAAAAAGGACAATACAAAAATAAGGGCTGCCACCCCTGAAACGAGCCTTAAAGAGACCTCATCCCTGAAAAAGAAAAAAAGCCCCTTGAAAAGATATGCGAGATAGTAGAATAAAGGCGGTTTTTCACCGTATGGGATATTGTTGAGGTGGGGTACAATAAAATCTGTCTTTAACTCTTTTACAATCTGGGCAAAATCACCCTCGTCCGGTGCCCAGAAGTCCCTTGACGAGAGGTTTATAAAAAAAAGAACAGCACAGGTAGAGATTAAAATAAATATAAGATACCTATCATCTATCTTTTTTAGCCTATTGAACATTTTAAACCCTGAATAAAAACAAAAGGGGGTAGACTGTAAGCCGGGTTCTGTTTTCGGTGACCATTTCTCTATAGATTCAGGTTGCCCTGAGTCTTAAGCGGCCTACCCGGGTTAAGGGATGGGCATTCCCCTCGCACCAATTGTGCGACCCCTTTTTGGCCTTGCATCGGATGGGGTTTGCCAAGCCCCTGTGTCACCACAGGGCTGGTGAGCTCTTACCTCGCCATTTCACCCTTATCCCGTATATTACGGGACGGTATATTTTCTGTTGCACTTTCCTTAGGGTCTCCCCCAGTCCCTGTTAGGGACCATCCTGCCCTTTGATGCCCGGACTTTCCTCCCCGCCATGCGGAGCGGCCACCCGTCTACCCCTGTTTTTAATAGCCGACTTTGCAAGCCCATCGGCTATCCTATTCTTTTCCCTTGGTATATATTTTAAGCTAAACTGGTTAAAATTTCTCGATAATTTTTTTACAATTTCCAGATATCCCTTAAGAACAGGATTCTTTGTCTTGTATACCCCTGATACCTGGTTTGCAACAAGCAGAGAGTCTGTATATATATTCACCTGGTTTACAGATGCATCTTTGGCCTTTTGAAGGGCAAATATAAGGGCCTCATATTCGGCCATGTTATTCGTCATCTGGCCGAGATAGATGCTATGTCTTGATACCTCTTTTTCTTTTTCAAAGATGACTATGCCTGCCCCTGACTCGCCAGGGTTTCCTGAGGATGCACCATCTACATAGATGTGCCACTCCAATTCAGTTATCTTCCCTGTAGTAGAAGATCCTGTTGCAGCTCGGACAGGTAATAAGGCTATTGTTTTTTGTTACCTCGATGAAAAGCTGAGGTGGTATATTCATATAACAACCGAGGCATACACCATTTTTTACATTAACTACTGCGAGACCTCCTCTCTTTTCTATAAGGGTTGCGTATATCCTTTTTATCTCATCGCTTACTATGCTCAAGAGGTTCTCCTTTTCCTTCCTTAATTCTGCCAGGGTTTTATCTATGCTTAAAAGGTCCTTTTCAATAATCTCTTTTTCTTTTTTAATCTCATTTTCTCGCTTTTTAAGATGCTCAGTCAGGGTGGCATACTCATTTTTAAGATCCTCTACCCTCTCCATGAGGACAATAATATCTTCCTCTGTCCTGTCATTGGCCTCTTTTGCCATCTCTATCTCTTTAAGGAGGGCCTGATATTCTTTGTTTGTCTTTACATCGTATAGCTTTGCCTCTATCTTTTTTATCTTGTCCTTCTCTGAGTCGAGCTCCTTTTCCTTTTTTCTCCTCTCCTTTTCCAGTTCATCTATTACTGCCTTTTCTTTTTCTGCCCTTGCCCTGAGCTCCTCAAGCTCCTTGTTCATGTCCTCGATCTTCTTTGGTGCCAATACCCTCTTTTTTTCACTCTCCATTATCTTTGTCTCTATCAATTGAACCTCGTAGATAGTCTTTAGCTCTTGTTCCAAGGCTGTCCCTCCATAAATTTAAAGGGGGTGAACCCTTCAGGAACACCCCCTTTAGAACTTAAGATTATTTTTTTCAAATATCTTTCCATAAAAAAATTGGTGGGCCCACCTGGGCTCGAACCAGGGGCCTACCGGTTATGAGCCGGTGGCTCTTCCAACTGAGCTATGGGCCCGTACTTGATATAGATTAAACAATAACTTTTATTTTGTCAAGGACATAGGATATAAAAAGTTTAAAATAGACCCCTTACCTTGCCTGTGTCTGTGTCTATGTCTATTCTTCTAAAGGCAGGGTCTGAACTTGTCCCTGGCATGAGGCTGATGGAGCCTGTAACAGGGCATAAAAACTGGGCACCAGTAAAAATCAGGACATCCCTCACCGGTAGTGTCCAGCCCCTGGGGACACCTTTCCATTCAGGCTCATGGGATAGGCTTAGATGCGTCTTAACCATTACAGTATAATAATCCATCTTCTCAGGGTCAGCCTCAAGGGCCCTTGCCTTGACTTCAGCCTCCGGTATCCACAGGACACCGTCTGCCTTATAGATATTCTTTGCTATTGTCTCTACCCTTTCCATTAAGGGGAGGTCTGCTGGATAGAGATAATTGAACCTGACCTCATCGTTACATGCATCAATTACAGCATCGGCAAGCTCCAGGGCACCATCGCCACCTTTGAGCCAGTGGTCAGACACAGCAACCCTTGCGCCCTTTTCCTCTGCATATCTTTTTATAAGCCCTATCTCATCCGGGGTGTCAGACTGGAACCTGTTTATACATACAACAGGCCTGACACCAGACATCTTAACAATCTCTATGTGATGGAGGAGATTGGGTATGCCTTTTTCAAGGAGATTCAGGTCTTCTTTTGTGTATTCCATGGGTATGGATATACCCGGGGCGACCCTTGGCCCTCCTCCGTGCATCTTCAATGCCCTTATCGTTGTCGTTATAACAGCGACATGGGGTTTTAAACCGCTTATCCTGCACTTTACATTACAGAACTTTTCAAACCCTATGTCTGCGGCAAAACCACTTTCAGTAATGTGGTAGTCAAAGAGTTTTAGACCTATCTTATCTGCTATAATAGAGGACTGACCCAGGGCAATGTTGGCAAAGGGCCCTGCATGGACAAATACAGGCTGCCCCTCTATGGTCTGGAGGAGAGTGGGGTTTATGCTCTCCCTCATGAATGCACACATGGCACCCGCTACCTCAAGGTCTTCTGTTGTAATGGGTTTGCCCTGCCTGTCATAGGCAACAGTGATCCTGCCTATCCTCTCCCTTAAATCCTTCAGATCCCTTGCTATAGAGAGGATGGCCATAAGCTCTGAACTTACAGCTATATCAAACCTTGACTGCATGGTTATACCGTCCATCTTGCCGCCAAGGCCTATTATGATATTCCTGAGGGACTGGGCACAGAAGTCAATAACCCATCCCATCTGGACATTCTTGGAGTCTATGTCAAGGCGTCTTAACCCCCTTTTTTGAAGATCTATGTCACTGTAGTTTCTCTCATGCTGCATCCTTGATGTGAGGGCAACCATGGCAAGGTTATGGGCATTCATTATATTGTATATGTCACCTGTAAGGCCAAGGGAGAACTCTGTTAAGGGTATGACCTGGGCATTTCCGCCCCCTGCTGCGCTACCTTTTATATTCATTGTAGGGCCGCTTGATGGCTGTCTTATGGCGCCCCCTGCGTTTTTACCCCTTTTTCCAAGACCCTCCAAGAGCCCCATGGTTGTTGTTGTCTTCCCCTCCCCAAAGGGTGTCGGTGTTATTGCAGTGACTACAATATATTTCCCATTAGGCCTTGAAGAAAGCCTATCCAGTATTTTTTTGAAATCGAGCCTTGCTATCCTCCCATATGGGAGGACCTCGTCGTTTTTCAGCCCCATCTCCTCCTGGAGTTGTGATATGGGTTTCATATGTCTTTCTGCGGCCTCTGATATCTGCCAGTCTGCCATCTTTGTTGCATCGTAAGGCATAAAGACCCCTCTTATTAAGTGATTTTTCAATACAAAAAAAGATTGTCTATTTTATTAGAAAAATACGAGAAATTCAAAGTGAAAATTCATAATGGCTATCAAATCTCAAGCCATGAATCAGAATACAGGGTATGTCCGAGGAGGACCTTTGTGGTCTTTATATAGTGAATCTCGTCAATGGAAAGGGATGATGTATCTATCTCTTGGCCATCCATGACCCTGTATATCAATGACTCGAGCCCAGGCCTTTTACCCCTTGCTATCTCTCTTAATTCTCCATCAAAGGCATCTGCAATGGCAGAGAACATGCCGTATCTCTTGAGGATTATAAGGTAAGTCCTGTTCAATATCCCCCGCAGGTGACCGGGCACACCATTGGATACATTGGATATGCCGCATGTTGATTTGGAGTTGGGTGCAAGCTCAGGGAGCATCATGACAAACTCTGTGCAACCCTGAATCTGTATCTGCTGGCTGTTGACAGGCAGGACTATGGGGTCAAGCCATATGTCCTCTTCAGGGATGCCATAGCCTGCTGCCTCTGCCATTATCTGGGCGGCCAGTAGCCCCCTCTCGTTGGCATCTCTTGGGATACCTTCTGCGCCCAGTGTAAGGCCGATAAAACCTGCATTGAACCTCTTTGCCAGGGGCATGAGTGCCTCAATCCTCTCCGATCTTGCAGAGATGGAGTTAATAAGTGCCTTGCCCCTGTGTACCCTCAACCCTGCCTCCATTGCCTCTATATTTGTTGTATCTATGCTCAGTGGCAGGTCGGTAACCTCCTGGACGGTCTTGACAACCCACTGCATAATCTCAGGCCCATCCTTTCTTGCGGGTCCGAGGTTGATATCGAGCATGTCCATACCTGCCTCTGTCTCGGCAATTGCCAGTTTCCTTATAGGTTCAGGGTCTTTTTGCCTGATTGCCTCGCCTATCCTTTTTGACATTATATTGAGATTTTCACCTATTAACAGCATAACCTACTTACCCCCATTAGCCTTAGATGTCTCGGAATTCAGGGTTAAACCCTCCACATCTTTAGGTATGCCGGTATATGGGCTGCCTCTCTTGGGCCTATCATAATCTCCCATCCCGGCAATTCCTCCTCCATATCCCCGAGGATTGTGGCAGCATAACCCGGTATTATGACCTTTCTGTGGGAAATCCTATCTGCTATCCCGCATTTCTTTATAAATGCACCTACCAAATCGCCTACAAATTTACCTGCAGCCCATGCGGTCATGACAGACAGACCTTCGGTGTCCATAACACATAACCAGCTCGGCACCCTTGAATTCTCTATCTCACCGCTTACTATGAAATATGTGAGAGAAAAGTTGCAGGTTACAAGGACAGGGGAGCTTTCATCAGGGTTATTGATGGGATATATGCCTTCCTGGGTGGTCATGGGTCTCTGGGGGTCTGTGTATATATTTAGCCTCTGGAGGAGAAGGGGGAATATAGACTCACCCTGAAAATCACCGAGTACTATGATGCCTGCATATTTAGCCACCATTACCGATGCAATCAGGGTCTGCCTCATAATGTCATCGGACATCTCAGAGGGGAAGGTTATGGTAGGGAAACCAAGGGGTTTGTATTTATTAAGAAGGGCTGATCTCCTTATAATGACCTGTTCGTGGAATGCATCTTTAAGCGTCCTCGAAGATGTGTCTATAACCATATCTTTTATGCCCATATTCATCAGCTTTTCTGTAATCCCTGCGGTCTCTTCTATACCATTACCGCAGACAGTTAGGGGGCAATTGTATTCCTTGGCAAGCCTTCCAAACTCCTCATAGTTTTCTTTATCTGCCGCATATATCAAGGGCCTCTTTTCTCTGCATATATCAAGGGCCTCTTTCATCACAGAGGGGACATGAGACATGAGAATAATACCATAGGGATATGTGCAGGCCTTCTGGACAAGCCTTATAAAACCTTCTCTGGTACCCTTGTTTTTAAGGGCTACCATCTCAGGCCTCAAGGTCATCCCAATACGTTCATACTGATAAAGAGAAAGGGTTGAAAACCTCCTCTCTATCTCTCCATCGTCCATGGTATCTTCAATCATGATGGCGATACCGGGTTTATTGAAAAAGGTCTTCTCATGTCTGAAAAGGACTGTCTCACCCCCTACCCTTACCTCATAATCACCTGTGCCAATGGTCAACTGTCTTATGGGCGGGGCACTGGCATCGGATAGCTGTTCCCGTGCATCTTGGGATACATGGGGGCAGGCATCAAGCTCTGCCTTGCCTGCAGCAAGGGCCATGGCAAAGGCAAGGCATGTAGGATATTTACAATCTCCGCAGTTTGTCTTTGGAAGAAGTTTGAAAATCTGTATTCCGGTTAGCGCCATTATATTCTCCCTTATTTTATTTATTACATCTGCCTGGGCAGGTGTCTTGCATACATAGTCTATGGATTATAAAAAATTACAGTGTATAAAGCAAGCATATCCATTTAGACCGTACGGTCTTAAAGGCAGGCTATAGACTAAAACTTTTAAAATACAAAAGCTACCCTTCGTTAGCGGGGGTGTCCCCATATCAAGAAATTTCCTATAAAAGCCTTGACAGTCCTCTGGTAAAAAAAGGAAAATTATAGCTATAGGGTATAAGATACCTGACAGCTCTGTATTGATGGAAAGAAAACATGGATAATGATGACAAACCCATAATTAATCAATCGTTATTATCAGCACCCCATATCCATAAAATGATAATAGATAACCTGCCTATAGGTTTTACACTCCTCGATAAAAACGGTAATATCCATGATTTCAATCAGGTAGCCGAGGAATTGACAGGCTATAAAAAAGATGAGGTCATAGGCAGGCCACACTTTGAGATAATCCACGGCTCAGTAGATAAGGGGTCCTGTCCTATATTCAGGGCCATATTTGACAAACATACCCCCTCCGTCGCCATAGAAACAGAACTAAAAAGAAAAAACGGCAGCAGGATTGATGTGGTTGTTGTAGCCTTTCCTCTTTTCGACATCTCCGGCGAGTTTATTGGTGGTGCTGAACTATTCAGGGATATAACAGAGATAAAGAGGCTGGAAAAAGAGAGAAAAAACCTCCTGTCCATGTTTGCCCATGATATGAAGAACCCCATCGTGGCTGCAGAGGGGTTTTTAATGCGACTTCTGGCAGAAAAGGCAGGGCCATTAACAGAAAAACAGAGAGACTACGTAGATATTATTGAGAGGGCAACAAAAAAACTGAAGAGGTTAATCACAGATTTCCTGGATTTTTCCAGGTTTGATAGAAAGGAATACAAGCCCATACTTACCCGGTATAATATAGAGGAGGCCATAAAAAAACAGATTGAGATGATAAAGATAGAGGCTGAAAAAAAGGGTATCCAGATTTCTTTTGAATATAAAAAAGGTGATAGCTTTATTATCCCTGCTGATGCCGAGATGATAGACAGGGTATTGTCTAATCTCATAGACAATGCAATAAAATATACTAAAGAAGGGGGGAGGGTAATAGTCAGGGCTTCATCTGATGCCGGTAATACAATCGTTGAGGTCTCAGATACAGGTATAGGGATCCATGAGAAGGATCTATCGTATATATTTGATGCATTCCACAGGATAAACAGGGATGGTGAGGGCTCAGGCTTAGGCCTTTCCATTGCAAGGGCTATAATAGAGGCACACCATGGGATAATATCAGTGGAGAGTCAACCGGGAAAAGGGAGCAGGTTCTGGTTTTCCATCCCTAAGAATCTGGATGTCCTGATGGATACAGCACGGGTCTGACTGCATTAGAAGATGAAGATCGAGAGGCTTAAAAAACTTTTTTCCCCTGAATCTGTAGCTGTTATAGGGGCATCTGACAGTTTTGAAAAACTCGGTTATCACGTAATGAAGAGCCTTGTAAAAGGAGGCTACAGAGGCCCTATTTACCCTGTAAATCCCAGGGCAGACACCATCTGGGGCATAAAGACATACCCAAACATAAAGGATATTCAGCAGGAGATAGACCTGGGCATTGTTGCTGTCCCTGCAGGGATGGTCCCTTCTGTATTGCATGAATGCGGAGAGAAAAATGTAAAGGGTGTTGTCCTTATCACAGCAGGATACAAGGAGATCGAGGATTTCCAGGGCGAGATCCTGGAGCAGGAGATAAAGGACATTGCCGAGGGATACCAGATACCTATAATAGGACCTAATACCTTTGGATTTGTAAACCTTACAGACCGGGTTAATGCATCCTTCACCTATGAATTCTCCCTTATCAAAAAAGGGGGCGTAACCCTCATAAGTCAAAGCGGTGGTTTCTGCCATCTCTGCGGGTTCCTTGCCATGGAAGAGAGGCTGGGTATGGCAAAGCTCATGAGCCTCGGAAACCGCGTGAATATTGATTTTCCCGAGGCTTTAGGGTATTTCCTAAAAGAAGATAAATCAACAAGGGTGATTGCCCTTTATATAGAGGGCATTGATGAGCCCAGAAAGCTTTTTGAGACCATAAAATCAGCAGGGACAAAAAAACCAATCATTGCATTCAAGGCAGGTAAGAGTGAAAAGGGTGACAGTGCGAGCAGATTTCATACAGGCTCTTTAGCCGGGAACTATAATATATGGAGAGGTGCACTCAGACAGTCAGGTATCCTTGAGGTCAAATCTGCAGAGGAACTCATTGATACAGCAAAGGTCCTTGATATATGTGCGCCCATTAAGGGGCCTCGTATAGCAGTCCTGTCAGGTCAGGCTGGGCCAGGGATTATTGCAGCAGATGCCATGGAAAAAGAGGGGCTTAGGCTTTCCCGATTTTCTTCAGAGACCCAGGACAGGATAAATACACTCCTGCCGCCTGTGGCAATAAGGACAAACCCTGTGGACATGGGTCCTGCCTGGTATAGTCCTGAGACAATGCTCAATATCCTCGAAGCAGTCCTTGAGGACAGTGACACAGATGGTGTCATATTCATTGCCATGTTCGCATCGGCAAACCTTGAATTAACAAGAAGGATGGCCATGCTCCTTCATAATATCGAGCCCTTTAAAAAACCTGTTATAGCATGTTTTACTGCCCCTGCCGGGGTATGGGATGAAGATATAGAGAAGATGGATGGTCAAAAGGGCCTTGCTATCTTACATACACCGGAGAGGGCTGCAAAGGCTATGGCAAATCTCTGGAAGGCAAACCTCACAATGGACGGGAATAGATGGAGAGACTAATCCTCAATGTAGATGCCCTTTATCTCCTCGAAAAAGAGGGTTTTAATGTCCTGAAAAGCAGATTAGCAAAAGATGAGGATGATGCAGTGCGTATTGCCTCTGAGATAGGTTTCCCTGTCTCCATGAAGGTCTCCTCATCCCATGTTATCCACAAGACAGATATAGATGGCGTAAGATACCCCATAAATAATCCCTCTGATGCAAAAGAGGCATTTAGAGAGCTTGAAATGAATTTCAAGACAGCATACCCTGGGAAAGACCTTGATGGGATTATGGTGCAGATGCCTGGAAGGGGTATTGAGACTATTGTGGGTGTACACAGGGATTCACAGTTCGGCCCTGTTATTATGTTTGGGCTGGGCGGCATTTTTGTTGAGGCCATCAAAGATGTGTCCTTTCGTATTATTCCCATAAACAAGAAAGATGCAAGGGACATGATAGAGGAGTTGTCTGCCTACAGGATACTCACAAGTAAACGTCAGAGGGACATGGATATCAATCTCATAGAGGACTTCCTCGTAGAGGTCTCCCAATTCATAACAAGGCACAGCGAGGTCAAGGAGATGGATATGAACCCTGTTTTTGTCTCTTCTGCAGGCCTCTATATATGCGATGCAAGGATAACACAGGAATTTTAGACATTAAAGATACAGAAAACCATATTCAGCGGAAAGGATAAGGGAAATTCTTGCCTCTGTGCAGCTAAGCATATTAAAGCATATTGAAACAGAATAACTCTATGGCATGCCTCAGCAATAACAGAAGACGCAAAAAAATATATCAAACAACGGGGATTAAAATCTCTCATGTTTCATTCAAGATAAGCTAAATAAAAACAACAAAAAATATCCAGTTAGAATAGAAAAAGTAGTTCCTATTGAAAAAATAAACTCATTTAAAATCAGTAAATTATCAAAATAACCATTAAAGTCGGGAAAAATAGCCTCTATCTATTCATACTCCTTGGGGACAGCACAGATAATTACAAGTGCCCTGTCATCAGCCTTATTTCTGTACTGGTGTTTCTCACCAGGCATAATTAGGACAAAATCCCCTTTCGAAACAGTTTGTTGAGAACCATCTGCCCTGACAACAGCACCCTCGCCCTCGATAATATAGTTTATATGCTCAAATTCATGGGTGTGATAGGGCGTATGACCCCCAGGCATAATGGTGAAAACACGAAAAGAAAAATTTGGTGTCCCATCTGCTGCAGATATGGGTATCTGCTTGTATGTATCCTTTGCACCCTCCATATCCATCTTTGTCTTTGGAGTCTTCTCAAGATTGGTTATCTTCACCTTGACCTCCCCTTTATTGATTTTGTATATCAATTTTAGCAAAAAAAATGTTTATTTGAAAGCCTCCATTTTGTATAGTTTCTGTAGGGCTTTTTTTGTGCTATAAAATAAAAAAGGGAATTACCATGAATATAAAGGTGTCAGGTGAGTTGTCAGGGATATTAGAGGTCCTTAAAAAAATGGCCATGTTTGAGATGACAATAGGTGAATTGTACAGCCTCTGTGCCAACACATGGAAGGAAGATGGGGGATTCTGGCTAAGTATATGGCGTGATGAGATAAGGCATGCCCAGTTTATAAACAATATTATTGAGATTATATCGAAAAAGCCGGAAAACTTTGAAAAAGGCAGGCCCTTCAATGTCTTTGCATTAGAAAAAACCATATCCGAGATTAAGGATTGGATAGAAAAGATTAAGAGAAAAGAAGTCTCAAATGAGCAGTTTCTCTATATTGCCAGGGACCTGGAAAGCGGATACCTTGAAGACAGATACAGTGAGATAGTGAACACAAAAGACATAGAATACCTGACACTCATGCAGAAGATAGTAAACGATACAGGGAAACACAAGGAAAAAATAATAGAGAAGATAAAGGAGAGGAGAAAATAGTAAGAGGGTCAATGATTATGGAAGGGGATGAAAGGATAGAAAAAATAATAGAGGCATACAGCCGATTTGTGCCCCAGGAGTTCATAAGGCTAATGGGTAAGGATACTATAATAGGTATTGATTTAGGCGAACACATCGAGATGACCATGACAATCCTCTTTTCCGATATAAGGGATTTTACCTCTCTATCTGAGGGCATGACCCCCAGGGAGAACTTTTCATTCATAAACTCCTACCTTGAAAGGATGGAGCCTGTTATAGCAAGGGCTGGGGGCATTATAGACAAATATATAGGCGATGCCATAATGGCCCTGTTTCCAAAAGATGCTGATTCAGCAATAAGAGGTGCTGTAGATATGCTTCAACATCTTGAAATATTTAATAATGACCGCCAAAAGTCAGGGTTACCCCCTATAAAGATAGGCATTGGTCTCAACACAGGACTCATGATGCTCGGGATAATCGGGGGCAGGCATCACATGGAAAGCACTGTCATCAGTGATGCAGTGAACCTTGCATCGCGCATTGAATCCATGACAAAAAACTATAAGACGCCGATTCTTATAAGCGAACATACATACTACAGCCTCCGTGACCCCTCTGCCTATGATATCCGTTTTATAGACCGTGTTAAGGTAAAGGGGAAAGAACAGTGCCAGTCTGTCTATGAGGTATTTGATGCTGACCCACCTTTATTGAGAGAGGCAAAGAAAAAGACAAAGGGTATATTTGAAGAGGCACTTGCCCATTATCACTTGAAAAAGATACCTGAGGCAATGGAGCTACTCTCTCAGTGTCTTTGTGAGGCACCTGATGACACTGTTGCCCAGGTCTATAAGGAGAGGTGTCAGAGATTTATAGAGACAGGTATCCATGAAAGCAGTGGAGAGGTAGGGCTTGTTGTCCACTGGGATGATTCCATTGCCATAGGAAACCCTGTCATTGACGAGCAGCACCGCAGCCTCTTTGAACACGCCAACAGTTTAGTAGATGCCATAGGGAAGGCAGATGACTATTCACAGTTAGACAGCATAATAGACTTTCTCAGTGATTATGTGGTTAAGCACTTTAAAACCGAGGAAAGGCTCATGGTGGAAACAGGCTATCCCTTTCTGGACCTCCAGATAGAACAACACAGGAGGTTTGCAAACTATTTCACTGCATTTAAAGAGGAGATAAAAAAAGACCTCAACACACACAGGGTATTTCTTCTATTTCGTGCACAGATACTTGTTATGGACTGGCTTGTCAATCACACTGTGAAAACAGACAGGCACCTTGGGAGATTTCTGAGGATGAAGCAATAAGGAGAAGAGAAAAATGGAATTTATAAAATGGGATGGGTCCCTGGAATTGGGCATAAAAGATATAGATGAGCAGCATAAAGGCCTTATTGACACCATAAACCTCTTTGAGTCTGTTTCTAATGCCGCAGACCGATATAAAATCTGCCTTGAGACTATCATGAGATTAAAGAAATATTTTGATGAACACTTCATGACAGAAGAAAGCTATATGATTGAGTATGATTACCCTGATTTTGTTAGCCACAAGAAGGAACACAGTGAATTTATAAAGAATGTCTTAGACTTTGAGATGGCTTGCGTTGAATTCTATGCGCCCTATACACCTATTCTTGAGTTTCTAAGGGAATGGCTTACAAAACACGTAAAGGACACCGATATAAAGATGGGTAAATTCCTGAATGAAAAAATGAAACAGACAAAATAATCTTTGCTGGGGATCCTTTACCTCACGTGGGCAGGCAATTATCGATGGAGGTAGATAGGTTTGAACAATGAAAATTAAGGCCCAATGCCCTGAAAGGAGAGGATGCGCACATTTATTGTCCTTTGTCTTGTATTTATCCTTCTCACACTGAGCAGTTGCTCTGCTGTTAAAACGCCTTATAAGATTGTTAAAGGGACTGTAAAGGTTACCTACTACGGTGTAAAGGGTGCATATGAGCTTACAGCAGGGACAACCAGTCTCGTATACACAGTAGGGAAATTTACCTTCAAGGTGGCAAAGGCACCCATTGATTGGTCTCTTACCAATAAAGATATAGAGACAATAGACGGCATGGCACCAAAAGAGGCTATAAGAAAGGGGAGGGTAAAAAACGCCCCTTACACGGTTAAGGGAAAGACATACTACCCCATGTCTGTTGAGGCAGCAAAGACATACGAGGAGACCGGCATTGCATCATGGTATGGGTATGAGACAGTGAAAAACAACAAGGGTGCCATGACAGCAAACGGTGAGGTCTTTGACCCCAATGGCATGACAGCAGCGCACAGGTATCTCCCCCTGCCAACCCATGTAAAGGTAACCAATCTGGAAAACAACAGATGGGTCATATTGAGGGTTAATGACCGTGGACCTTTTCCCAGCGACTACAACCCTGACTCAGGTAATAGAATCATCGATGTCTCTGCCGGGGCTGCAAAAAAGCTCGGATTCTATAAAAAAGGTCTGGCAAGGGTAAAGGTAGAGACAATCGAACTGAAACAGGAGGGTTGATAGGGCAGATTTAAAAAACCAAGTTCTTTAAATAAGCTTACAAGGGTCTTGCTTCAAAATTTACCCTTATTTTTATCCCCCCCCTATAGGGGGGAACATAGCAACATCATCGCCGTCCTTCAATATTGTATCAGGGTTTGCATGACGACCGTTTACAAATATAATGCTCACCTGCTCAGGGGGCAATCCCAATTCTTTTATTATCTCGGATATGGTAGTGCCTGGTTTTATATCATAGACCTTTTCAGAGAATCGGCCTGTCCGTAAAGTGGCAAAGAGTTTTATCCTTACACCCATATCTGCCTTATCCCTTCATAGGCAATTTACAGCAAGTTCAATCATGGATTTATCATTATCCATGAGTATCTTGTTCACTTTATCAAGGTCTAATGACACATCATCCAGGGATACCTCTTTTATATACATGGCGGTCTTCTCGGATTGGGCATTGAGTATCTCATATAACTTAGCAGAATCCACTAAAATACCCTTTTTAAGGAGCTTTGGACCAAGTTCCTTGAGCAACACATTGAAAAGTTTTATGTGGAATCTCCCCTGTTTTACCTTGTGGGCATCTTGTTTTTCCCTGTATGTAATGGCATTACGGAAAGATGCATAAAAACTATGTGTCCTCATCGTAGCCCCTACAAGCCCCGGCATAGCCCCTGATAAAGCAAGGACAGAGCCTTCCTTAATTACGGCCCTGTCCATATCATCCACTACGGAACTGTCAAGGAGGACTGTGCTGATTTTTTTGTCTATATACTCATCAGTTATATCGAGGTGCTCTTTTATTGTATCCCTCACGCTTGCCCCTATATTGCCATTGAGTGTGACACCCTCTTGAAGCAGTGTGAGAAAAACCGGAATAAACCTCTTATCGACAGTTATGTTCAGTCTCATTTCGAATCAGCACATCCTAAAAAACAAAACCTTATTCCAAGACCTCACCAGTTAAAAACCGTATCAAGCTCCTCGTCTTTAATCTCAAAGGTTACATTATGCGGCGGCACTGCCTCCCTCTTAAAGAAATCCGGTAAACGGTCATGGACATTTGTAAAACCTGCCAGCCTGTTAAATGTCCTTTCCATGGTGAGGATATTCTTACCCAGGGCTACCACATCATCGGGTGTTAAGTTTAGTCCGTAGAAGGCATTTAACATTTCCAGGAGTGCCTCAAATGTCTCTGGCTGGTCAAGGACTGCAAAGGCTATAAATAGACACATACCTGTGGAGTCAATGGCTGCTGTGGCAATCTGGAGATTTCTTGAGAGTTCTATCTGACCCTCAGGTTTTAATGGGTCTACAAATCCTCCCACCTTAAGTATATTTGTTGCAACTGCATATCCTGCTGTATGGTCTGCACCCATGGGGCTTGTTGCATAGGTTACACCTATACCATGGACAGCCCTGGGGTCATATGCCGGGAGTGCCTGACCCTTTACAACAGGGACCTTTTCTACGCCGAATGCCTTACCTGTAACTGCTGCACCACTACCTATTATACGGCCAAGGGCAGTGCCCTTTCCTACCTCTTTTATAAGTTCGATAGCCCCGTCTGCATCACCGAACTTTATGAGACCTGCCTCCATGGCTACACCAATGGTTGCACCCATCTCAATGGTATCAAGACCAATATCATCATCGAGAAAATCGAGCATGGCTATCTTATCCATATCATCTATGCCACAGTTGCCACCATGTGCCCAGACTGTCTCATATTCAGGCTGTTTTGTGAGATAGCGACCATCTTTATCATGGAATATACCAGAGCACCTTATAACGCATCCATGATGACACCCATGTGTTGCAAGGCCGCCCCTTTCTGTCTCTATAGCTGCCTCTGTCTCACCGCTTATCTTTGCTGCCCCGGCAAATCTCCCTTCTCTGAAGTTGTATGTGGGATATCCACCTGCCTCATTTAAGATGTTGGTCAGGACATTTGTCCCATAGGCAGGCAATGCCTCGCCGGTAACAGGGTGTTTTCTCAAACCCTCTATGAACCTTGCGTTTGCCTTAATGAAACGGTCATGGTCCTTGGGCTCCCGCATGGTTGTCCCTGTATCATCTATCACAATAACCTTTACACCCTTAGAACCCATAACAGCGCCAACACCGCCCCTGCCTGCGTGGCGTGTTGGCCTTAACTCCATATCTGTGCATGCAATAGATGCAGCAGCAAGCCTCATCTCCCCTGCAGGGCCAATAGATATACATGCGATCTTATCACCATACTCTTCTTTCATCTTTTCTACAGTGGCATAGTTTCCCAGCATCCTGAGGCTGTTGTCCTTTTCAATCTTGATGCCGTCCTTGTTTATAAAGACCTTGTAAAGATCATCCGCCTCTGGTTTGCCTTCTATGACTATTGCTGCATATCCAAGACGGGCAAGCACCTGTGAGGGTTGTCCCCCTGCATTTGCCTCTTTTATACCTCCTGTGAGGGGGCTCTTACAACCTATAGAGATCCTCCCTGACATGGCAGCCCTTGTCCCGCTCAATAAACCAGGTGCTATTACGAGTTTGTTAAATGCTGAAAGGGGATGACAAGCCGGGGGTACCTCTTTGGATATAATGGCAGATGTAAGCCCTCTTCCACCAAGACCTGCATATTCGCCGATAGGGGTGATGCTTATCTCTGGACCACCTTTGGCACCCATATTTATCCTTAAAATCTTATCCATAGGCCCTCCTTTCTTTTTTTGTTTAAGTCTATAATATTTTGAGTTTTTTTCAACAGAAATCTTCTTTTTATCTGCTATAAATTGGGCCTGTCAGATGCACCACCTTTAATGGATGGGGGTATTGACCATGTCCCCATTGTCCCTGCTTGAGGTGAACCCTGTCTCCCGCATGGCTGACCTGAACAGACAGGGTTCCAGTTGCGCTTATTGGCATAGACATCTGCTGCAATCGAACCTGTATTGACATTGACACTTGTATTTACCTGGACTGTGTCTGCACCGACAATAATACCGCCACTACCTGATGTGAGGTTGACATGGCCGCTACCAGTAAATATCACCTTCCCACCATCGAATTGCCCACCATATAGGACAATCTGGGTATTGGCATCCATTGAACTCCCTGCATAGATATTCAGCACGCCTTGAGTCCCCAAAGCCTTTATCTTTATAATGTCTGCCAGGAGCCCTGCACCATTTAATATATCTATTGTCCCCTTTGTCCCATTGTTGATTATATTGAGGTCGCCGTAGTCTGCTACAATGTTCTTACCGTAATTTTCCCCGTTTATGGAAAGGCCATCTACCCTTATCTGCAGTCTAAAGTCTATCTTTATCTTATTTGGGTCCTTTGGCATCCTCGAGGAGTCTCATCAATTCCTTTGCCTCTTTGGAGTTTATGCCGTATTTTGCTATAGCCTTTTCAAAGTTAGATTTAGCAAGATGGAGTCGCCCCAGTGCAAGATAATACCTGCCCAGGTATTCAAAGCCCCGTGCCTCCATACCCATTCGACCAGAGAGCATGGCAAATCTATAGAATATCTCGGGAAATGAGTTGCCGTATCTTAAAAGGTCTGTCCATGCGTCAAGTGCCAGATTTCTCTCGCCCTGTGCCTCATATGCCCTGGCCAGATATATCCTGGAAATATAGTAGCTGCTGTCACCAGGTTGAACCCTTCGCAGGGAATCCACGGCCTCGCTTAACTTGCCTGCTGTTAACAAGGCCTCACCAAGGATGAGGTCCTTGACTGGCGAATCTATGTTTTTTATAGCCTCCAATGCATCATCCATCCTGCCCCTTCTTGAATATACAAGATAGGCCGCATAGGCATTGAGAGGGTCTTTTTTATCTTTGGTGTATCTATTGATCCATATATCATCTGATTGGGTGCCCCTTATTTTATTTAAAACCTTAGCCCTAACAATGATATAGGGGAATATTGGTGAATCAGGGATGGGTTTTCTGTTAGGCCAGAGGCTCTCGAGCCTTATTATCCTCTCCTCATGATAGGGGTGTGTTAGAAGATACTGGGGCAATACCTTATCACCGCCAGCGAGCCTTAGTTTTTTTAGGAACTCTGCAATACCAAAGCCACCATAGCCGGCACTGTCAGCAAACTTTGAGCCAAACCTGTCTGCCTCATCCTCATCCTCCCTGGAGTATTTAAGGGCCATGGACTGGGCAGAGGCAATGCCTGTGGCAAGGACTGCCTCCTGTGTCTTTGCATCCCCGGCAAGCATGGCAAGGGCTATTGAACTCAACATACCTATATTCAGGTATTTCTCTTTTTCATATCTCTTGGCGATGTGCCTCCTGGCGAGGTGGGCAAACTCATGGGCAACAACACCTGCCAGTTCCTCCTCCCTGTCGCACTGGGAGATAAGGCCTGTGGTAATATATACAAAACCTCCAATTGTGGCAAAGGCATCCATATTGGGTGATTCGATGACAGTGAGCACTACATGGTAGGGCATGGCTACTACAGACTCGAGCCTCTCTTTTATGAATCTTAGGTGCATGGAGATATAAGGGTCATTATTTATGGTAGCCGAGTTTGCTATTTCACTATAGATCTGGGCACCGTATTTTTTCTCCTCCTCTATACTAAGACCGTATATTTTTAATGGGAGGACAACGAGTAACAGGGCTATTACTATATATTGCCTTATCCTCATGGATATTACCTTGTTCTGGTGGGCTTTCTAATGGTTTTTTTTGCCTTTATCTTTTTTTTCTGCGTTGTCTGTGGCTTGTTTTTAATCTTCCTTATCTTTTTTTCCTTATAGGAAGAAAGGACAATAGAGCTTGCCTTTGCCAGCCTCATCTCCCTGTCCGATGGGAGCCTGTCATACAGGACCCTTAAGATCTCTACCGCATCCCCCCACTTATCTTCACTCCCCAGTATTGCAAGTATATAGGTCCTGTTGTTTTTTTCAAATGCCCCCACATAGCTGTGTCTTGATACCCTTGTATATCCTGTCTTCCCGCCTATGGCAGGTTCAAAACAGAATAGAAACCTGTTGTGGTTTTGATACCTTATACTCTTCTTCCCCTCTTTAAAGAGAAAATATCTCGTTGTGACAATCTCCCTGAACCTCTCATTTGACAGGGCATATCTGAATATAAGGGCGAGGTCATAACAGGTGGTATACTGGTCAGGGACATATAGCCCTGAGGCATTCTTAAAGTTACTATTTTTTGCACCTATCTCCCTTGCCTTATTGTTCATCATAAGGGCAAAATCCGCCTCTGTCCCGCCTATGAATGTTGCCAGGGCATAGGCTGCATCATTGGCAGATTCTATCATTGCACCCTTTATAAGGTCATCCGCCCTGTATCTTTTACCGGGGACAAGGTTCAGTTTTGTCCTGGGGATCCTGAGGACCCCCCTGTCCGGGACTATGGTCTCGCTGCCCGTTAAGGTCTCCAATGCCACTATTGTGGTCATTACCTTGGTTGTGCTTGCCGGGGGCAGGGGTCTGTGGTAATCCCTGCCTGAGATTATCTCAAAGGTATCCCTGTCAACGAGTATATAAGACAGGGCAGTTATTCCCCCTGAAGGGGTTGTGTTGTTGTTATAGGCAGATACAGGTATGGGAAGGAGGAATAAAAAAAATATCAAGATAGAAAAAAGATATGCCATCAAAGCCTTTATATAAACTATTTATTGTTTTTTGACAATAGATTTTGCTAAAAAAAATCCTCTAAAGCAGGAAGAGCATAACAAGACTAAGAAATCGTATAATCAATTTTTTAATCCAATGATTTTAATATAATCGCCAAATAATAAAAATTTTAGCTTGACAATATAACCTATTTAAATATATATGGATTTTGTAAAGGATAGCTGCGGGTTGTCTCAAAAGACTTAAATAAAAAGGGGGTTGATATGAATTCAGTTGTGGTATTGATCCTTGGTTTTATTGTCGCTTTTATCGGGTACCGTGTATATGCAAAATATGTGGATACGAAGATAATGAAGGCAGACCCAAAGAAGGTTACTCCAGCCAAGATGTATATGGACGGTGTGGAGTTTATGCCCACAAGTAAAAATATCCTCTTTGGCTATCAGTTTAAATCCATAGCAGGGGCAGCACCGGTCATAGGACCCATCATCGCCATCCAGTGGGGCTGGCTTCCTGCCCTTATATGGATACTGGCTGGCACATTCTTCATAGGCTGGGTCCAGGACTACTCAAGTGCCATGATTGCCATGAGACACGAGGGCGCATCCCTTGGTGGTCTAAGCCATAAGCTCATATCACCGAGGGCAAGGTTTATACTCCTTGCCTTCCTCTATTTCTATCTCCTACTGATTGCCGGTGCATTTGGCAATGTTGTTGTGAGTACAGCCATTGGATTGAAGGCTGCACCCATGGCATGGCTTTTTTTGACCATAGGTGGTGTCCTTGCTGGACAGATGATATACCGATGGAGGAAAGACATCATACTTACCACAGTCATAACAGTCATCATCGCACTTTTCGGTATATGGTTAGGCTCGGTTGTGCCATCTAATGTGGTAATCGGGGATGCAATGGCAAACAGCAGGTGGCTGTGGACAATCTTTGCATTCCTCTTCTGCTATTTTGCCGCAGTGCTGCCCATATGGAGATTTGCCCTGCCCATCAACTATGTGGCATCGTATATAGTCTTCCTTGGGCTCTTTTTTGGGATAATAGGTATATTTATACTCCACCCCAACTTTACACTCCCTGCCTATACTGGATTCACAATCAAGATAGGGCCTATCTGGCCTATTATGTTCGTTACCATTGCATGTGGTGCAATCTCAGGCTGGCATAGCCTTGTTTCGTCATCGGGTACTGCAAGGCAGCTTGAAAATGAACTTGATGCCAGACCTGTGGGCGGGGGTGTTATGTTTGTGGAGATGATGCTCGCTGTCTTTGCATTGATTATTGCAGGGACAATATATGCCTCCTCTGCAGAATACGGAGCCGCCATTGTAAAAGGGCCGGGCGGTGTATTTGCAGCAGGGGTTTCAAAGTTTTTAGGTGCACTGGGTCTACCGGCTGCCACAGGCAGGGCATATGGTAGTGTTATGATGATAGTCCTGGCCATAACCATTATGCAGCTTGTCATCAGGTTTATGAGGATAGCAACATCAGAACTATTAAGTGATATAAGCCCTATCTTTAGAAATGCCCATGTAGGGACAATAATAGCAAGCCTCCTTGGTATGCTCCTTGTGTTGACCGGGTGGTGGCAGTACCTGTGGGTCCTCTTCGGTGGTGCAAACCAGCTAATGGCATCTCTGGCGCTCATGCTTGTAACTGCATACCTCATGTCAGAGGGAAAACCGGCAGCATATGCATTTTATCCCATGATATTCATGTTTATAACCACCATTGCCGCACTCCTCTATACATCGTATAACCTCCTCAATAAGGTTATGAGCGGTGCTGTAAAGGGAGAGGCACTGGTGGGCAATGCCCTTATGGGTATTGTGGGTATATTCCTTGTAATTGCAGCCCTTGTCCTTGCTGCAGAGGGTATAAAGGCGTTTAACAGATACAGGTCTATGAGGGCCCAGGCAGCCCCTGCAAAGGCATAAATGACCTGCATATTATAGGAAAAATATAAAGGAGCGAAAGGTATGTCAAAAGAGGAGAAAAAGAAAGGCGGGTTTTTCGGCGCCGTAAAGGAGTTCGTCTATGGCGTGGCAGCCCATGACTCAGCAAGGTTTGCCCTGAAGACAAGGGCAAGCATGGAGCATCTATTCATACTTATTACCATGGGTGATATGCTCGGTGTCCCAATACTGCCTCCGTATTATTCATTGAGGCTACTTCCCTATGTTGTCCCCCAGATATCCACATGGAAGAGGAGGATGCTCAGGGAGAAAGACTTAACAGATGCCCTTGCTTGATTAATGGAGATCTGGTCTTGAGAATACAATAAAAATAAGGGGGTGGTTCCTATTTCACTTACAAAGATCTTTGAACAGTATCCAGAAAGACGCTACATCATGTTCGGTGGAAAGGGGGGGCTTGGAAAGACAACCTTTTCTGCTGCAACAGCCTATTATCTGGCGAAACAGGGAAAGAAGGTGCTCGTGTTTTCTGTAGACCCGCAGGCATCCTTGAGTGATATATTCAAAAAGGATATATTTGGCAAGGGACCAACAGAGATAATGCCCAATCTCTATGCCCAGGAGATAGATGCAGACCGCAGGGTAAAGGAATACCAGCAAGAGATAAGACAGAAGATCCTCGATATGTATGGTATGGACAAGATACCTGATGAGATAGAGAGCTATATCCAGGCAGCGGCAGCAGAGCCAGCCATGGAAGAAAGCGCTATCTTTGACGAGGTGGTAGATATAGTTGTAAAGGGTGGTTATGATTACTATATCTATGACCTTGTGCCCCTAGGTCATGCCTTGTATTATCTCAGCATGGCATCTGTCTATGATGAGTGGATAGACAAGATAACAAACTTGAGGCAGCAGATGAGGGAGTATGACCAGGTGGCAGCAGTCATCCGGCGTGAAAAGGACGTGGATGAGGATGCCATACTAAATGAGCTCCTATACATAAAGGACAGGATAAATAAATCATCCGGTATATTGACGGACAAACAAAAGACAGCATTCTTTTTTGTTGTCACTGCAGAAGAGATGGTCATAAATGATACAGTTAAGGCAGCAGAACTCTTTGCAAAATTCGATGTCCCCTTAAGCGGATACATTGTAAACAGGGTCCTGTCTACTGACCTGAAGAACCAGCAGATACCTGAATATTTGAGACACCGCCTTTCCATGCAGGAACACTATCTTGAGGTAATAGAAAAGACCTTTAAAGACCAGATCCTTGCCTATGTCCCTGAGATGGAGAGGGATGTTACAGGGCTTCAGATGATAGAGAGATTAGCCCAAAAGATGTTTACATAGTCTGATTACAGACAGATCAAAGGAGTCTTAAGATGAGCCAGATTACCATAAGTATGACCCAGTTCATGAAGGACCATCCAAGGTTGAAATATATCTTCTTTGGCGGAAAAGGGGGCGTAGGAAAGACTGTCATGGCAGGTGCAGCTGCCCTTTGGGCTGCAAAACAGGGCAAAAAAACCCTTCTTGCATCTACGAACCCTGTCCATAGCCTCTCCAATCTCTTTGAACAGGATGTATTCGGAAAACCTGCAGTTGTATGTGATGAAAAACTATGCTATGCCTTTGAGATAGACACAAAGGATACTATAGAGAGGTCAAAACAGGAGATAAGGGAGAAGATAAACTGGTTCCTGAAATTTGCCGACCTCACCACAAAGGCAGATGATTTTGTTGAATCTGCGACCATGAACCCTGCCTTTGAGGAGTCTGCCATGTTTGAAAATATGACAGATCTTATGTTTAAAGACGAATATGACTTCTATGTGTTTGATACAGCACCTACAGCCAATGCAAGGAGGCTCCTGGGTATGTCCAAGGTCTATTCCCTCTGGGTGGAAAAGATGTTAAAGAGCAGGGAGGAGGCCAAGTCCTTAAGGGAGATGCTTTCTTACTCAAAAAAGAAGGAGGCAGACCCCCTCATGGATTATCTACTGAGCTTTAAAGACAGGATGGCAAAGGCCCAGAGTCTGCTGACAGATGATAATCTTACTGCATTTTTCTTCGCCACACTCCCGGAGAGCCTGCCCATAGCAGTTATTACAAGGTTTATAAACTGGTTCTATGACTTCGGGATACCCGTAGGTGGTGTTGTGGTAAATGGTATAATACAGAAAGACCAGGTGGCAGAGGATGCCCCGGAGTTTGTCCGCAACAGGGTAGCCATGCAGGAGGAGCACATGGAGGAGATATGGAGGATATTCGGCGACAGGGTAAGGGCGATTATCCCTCTTTTTGAGACAGAGGTAAAAGGGGCTAAGATGTTGAATAGACTCGTAAACCATCTTTTTGTTTAGAGATTATGGAAAAGGCGAAGATACTCATACTACTGGGTAGCGAGAGCGACCTGCCGAGGGTAGAGGATTGTCTTAATTTTTTAAACGATATGGGTGTGTCATTCAAAATAGACATATCCTCAGCCCATCGTCAGCCAGAAAAGACCATTGCACATGCAAAAAAGGCAAGGGAGGAGGGCTTTGAGGTTATCATAGCCTTTGCAGGAATGGCAGCCCACCTGCCCGGTGTCATAGCATCCCATACCACACTACCTGTTATAGGGGTGCCCCTAAGCGGGGGGGTTTTAAACGGGGTGGATGCACTTTTGTCTATTGTCCAGATGCCCAAGGGTATCCCGGTAGCAACAGTAGGAATAGATGCATCGAAAAATGCCGCAATACTTGCCTGTAAGATTCTCGGTATAAAGCACAAAGACATAGAGAAAAAGATCGAGAAGATGAAACTGGATATGAAAAACCAGGATCGCAGTATCTCAGAAAAATTAAAAAAATATATGAAGGATTAAACAAAGACCTTCTATGCAGAACTCTATTACAGACATCGAAGGGATTAGGGTAGGCCACGCCTCTGATTTTAAAGGCTATACAGGCTGCACAGTGATACTCTGTGAGAAGGGTATGGTCTGCGGTCTTGATATAAGGGGGAGTGCATCAGGGACGAGGCAGGTGGACGCCCTCAGTATCAACCATATAGTAGAACAGGTCCATGCCATACTCCTTTGCGGGGGTAGCTCATTCGGCCTTGATGCCACCTCAGGGGTCATGAGATACCTTGAGGAGAGGGGCGTGGGGTTTGATGTAGGGGTAACCAGGATACCCATCGTGCCCACAGCGGTTATATTTGACCTCCTTTTCGGCGATTACAGGGCAAGACCTACTGCCCAGATGGGTTATGAGGCATGTTTGAATGCCGGCATTACTGTCAAGGAGGGGAGCATAGGCGCAGGCACAGGGGCTACAGTGGGTAAACTCTTTGAACTACCCCGGGCTATGAAGGGCGGCATAGGGACGAGCAGCATCATTATGCCAGATGGTCTCATAGTGGGTGCTATTGTTGTGGTAAATGCCTTTGGAGATATTATAGACAATGTCACAGGGAAGATAATAGCAGGTGTAAGGGTTGCACCGGATAAGATGGGGTTTGCAGATACAGTTAAGTGCCTTAAACAGGGCTTTACAAAGAAACAATTCGGGCTTGTCAATACCACCCTTGCTGTTGTTGCCACAAACGCCCGTTTTAACAAGAAAGAGGTGACAAAGATAGCCCAGATGGCACAGGCAGGGCTCATAAAGACCATAAGTCCTGTCCACACTACCTTTGATGGAGACCTTATATTTGCTGTCTCTGCCGGGGATGTGGAGGCCGATATAAACATGGTAGGTGTTCTAAGCGACTTTGTCATAGCCGAGTCTGTGAAGAGGGCAGTGAAAAAGGCAGATGGATTCGGCATTGTGCCGGCATTTAAGGATATAAAAAAGGGGTGGAAGACGCCATAATACAATGATTACAAGGAGCAGGTAATGGCAGATGATTATAAGAAGGTAGCAGAGCTTATCAAGGAAAAGGGTTATGTAGTTGCATTTACCGGGGCAGGCATATCAGTGGACAGTGGTATACCGGCATTCAGGGGCGGCCAGGGTCTCTGGGAAAAATATGACCCCATGGAGTATGCACACATCAGTGCATTCAGAAGCAACCCTTCAAAGGTCTGGGTAATGCTCAGGGAGATGGCAGGTGTTATATTCAGTTCATCGCCGAGCCCAGCACATATTGCCCTGGCTGACCTTGAGAAGAAGGGTTTTTTAAAGGCTGTGATTACCCAGAATGTCGATGGTCTCCATCAGCTGGCAGGGAATACAAATGTAATAGAGTATCATGGAAACCACAGGTGGCTCATCTGTATTGGTTGTTCAAAAAAGATACCCTTTGAGCCACATGTGGTAAATGTAACACCATATCCCCGGTGCGATGACTGTAGCCAGGCATTAAAACCCGATGTTGTCTTCTTCGGCGAGGGCATACCCATGGTAGAGATGATAAGGGCAAATGATGAGGTCTCAAGATGCAGGGTCATGTTTATCATAGGGACATCAGGCGTTGTCTATCCTGCTGCAGATCTGCCCTATCAGGCAAAATCCAACGGGGCAGTTATTGTGGAGATAAACCTCGAACATACACCATTTACATCGTCCATTACAGATTATTTTCTTAAAGGGACGGCCTCTGAGGTCCTGCCGAGGATTCTCCAACATATATAGGATAAATCATAATGGGAGAGGGGCTAAAAGAATCAGATATATTAGAAAATACCTATGTTGTAATCATGGCGGGTGGCAAGGGAGAGAGGTTCTGGCCCATAAGCACAGAGCTTGCACCCAAGCCCTTCATAAAGATTATAAACAATAATTCCCTTATCCAGCTCACGGTCAAACGGATAAATAAGATACTGCCCTTAGATAGAATATTCGTTGTCCTTGGCAGGAGGCATCTTGATATTGCCAGGCAGCAACTCGAAGGTCTCCCTGAAGAGAACTTTATCATAGAGCCCGAGGGCAGGGATACTGCCCCGTGTATAGGTTTTTCTGCTTTAACCCTCTCTGATAAAAACAAAGATGCTGTAATGGTAACACTGCCGGCTGACCAGTATGTCATGGATATAGATGGTTTTAACAGGACCATAACAAATGCCGTTGTCTTTGCAAAAAAAGGTGACTACCTCGTTACAATAGGCATAAAACCATCAAGACCAGAGACAGGCTATGGCTATATAAAGGCCAATAAGGTCTTTGATATATATAGTGGCGTTCCATGTTACAGGGTGGAGAGGTTTGTTGAAAAACCGAACTTTGAGACAGCGGTCAAGTATGTGGAAGAGGGGGATTATTTCTGGAACGGTGGGATATTTATATGGAAGGTAGGTGCTGTTCTAAAGGGTATTGAACATCATATGCCTGAACTCCATGAAGGTCTCAAGAATATAAAGGACATAATGAAGGCAAAGACCAAAAAGGGTATAGATGATGTCTACAGGGGGCTTCCCAGGAGATCCATAGATTACGGGTTGATGGAAAAGGCAGAGAATGTCCTCATGTTAAAGGGGGAGTTTGCATGGGATGATATAGGGACATGGCAGGCCCTCCTCAGGGTATTAGAGACCGACGAGAGGGGCAACTGTGTCCATGGGGATGCTGTACTGATTGATACAGAGGGCTCTGTGGTATATACAGATGGTTTAAAGGCAGGGGTGATGGGGGTATCCAATCTTGTGGTGGTTGCATCAAAAGAAGGTGTCCTTGTATGTCACAGAGACAGGTCCCAGGATGTGAGAGAGATAGCAAGGAAGATAGAGGCTGAAAAGACAAGGCAATGATATCTAAGGTATCCACAGCCACACTGTATGGCATTAACGGAAAGACAGTAGATGTAGAGGTAGATATATCCTATGGGCTACCGGCATTTAATATAGTGGGTCTACCGGAGACCTCTGTTAAGGAGAGTAAGGAGAGGGTCAGGGCTGCTATAAAGAATGCAGGATTTGAGTTTCCCAGCGACAGGATTACTGTAAACCTGGCACCTGCTGATGTGAGAAAAGAGGGTTCTTCCTTTGACCTACCCATAGCCCTTGGTATACTGGCATCCATGGGCGTTATTGGGCCTGAAAAGATGAGAGACTATTTTATAGCCGGGGAGCTATCCCTCGATGCAGGTATAAAGGCCATAAGAGGTGCCCTACCCATAGCCATGCTTGCAGCCCAGGAGGGCATGAAAAACATTATCGTCCCCTGTGAAAATGGGAATGAGGCAGCGGTAGTTAAGGATATAAAGGTATTCGGTGCATCCCATCTTTTGGAGATAATACATTTTTTCAAGGGTGATGGTGGTCTAAAGGAGTATAGGGTTGATGAAAGTGGCCTCAATGGACATTCCAGCCATGATGGTCTGGATTTTTCCGATATAAAGGGTCAGGCACAGGCAAAAAGGGCGCTTGAGATAGCTGCAAGCGGGGGACACAATGTCCTCATGATAGGACCACCTGGTTCAGGAAAGACCATGCTTGCCAGGAGACTGCCCTCCATACTACCCCCTCTTACCTATGAAGAGGCAATAGAGACTACGAAGATCCATAGCATTGCAGGGCTTTTAAGCGCCGACAGATACCTCATATTAGAAAAACCCTTCAGGGCGCCACACCATACCATATCCGATGCAGGTCTTATAGGTGGTGGCCATGTCCCCAAACCAGGGGAGGTGAGCCTTGCAAATAACGGTGTCCTTTTCCTGGACGAGTTCCCTGAGTTTAAAAGGAATGTCCTTGATTCCTTAAGACAACCCCTTGAAGACGGGTTTGTTACCATATCCAGGGTAACCCACTCTATAACATTCCCTGCCCGGTTTATGCTTGTCGCTGCCATGAACCCTTGCCCCTGCGGTTACTGGGGCGACACAAGAAGGGCCTGTAGCTGCAGTGCCACACAGATAAGAAAATATCGCTCCAGGGTTTCAGGACCACTTCTGGACAGGATAGACATCCACATAGAGGTGCCCCCGGTAACAATAAGGGAGCTATCAGGGGATAAAGAGGAGGAGAGTTCGTGGAGGATAAGGGAAAGGGTTTTAAATGCCCGCAGTATCCAGGAGGAGAGGTTTAAGGGTAAGAAGATTTTCTCCAACAGCCAGATGACAACGAGGATGATTAAGAGATTCTGCACCTTAAGTGAAGGGAGTAACCTCCTCCTTGAAAAGGCCATAGAGAAATTCGGATTATCTCCAAGGGCATATCACAGGATACTCAAGGTAGCCAGAACAATCGCTGACCTTGAGGCAAAAGAGCTTATAGAGGAACACCATATAGCCGAGGCAGTCCAGTATAGGGCACTGGACAAAAGGATGACAGTATAAACAGGCCTTTGGCCTCCAACACAGACTGTAGACTTACTGGAGAGTCAAATTATTTCTACCTCATAGGTCGTATTTTTCGATAATCTCTAATGCGTCTTCCGGTGCATCAGGGAGTACCTCTACTGGACACCTCCCTACAATCTCCCTGACCTGAAAGCGTCTGCACAGACCCCACATATCCCTGCCTGCCTCGCAGTATATCTTTTTATAGTTGTTTAGGGTTGCCTCGTCTACACCTGCCTTACCGGTGAGAATGGGGCATGTTTCATAATATATACATTTTTTGTCCATTGCCTCTCCTTTTATTCAAAGGTCACCTGATACAATGTCGGTTAAGTCCTTTTCCCTCAGTAGACCCCTTTTCCATTTGTCCATATGGGGTATGATATAAGGTAAAAGACGCATAGAATAATAGGGAGGAAAGATGGGCAGACCTACAAGGTCGCCGAAAACAATAAGCAGCAGCAGGTTATTAAGATGACCCTTTTCCTTTACCAGTTCTTTTTCGAGCTCAAAGAGGGTCATACCGTAGAAAAACTCGCTGAGTGTCTTGCGACAGCTATCAAAAAAACTATTAATGGATGACAGAAAATCCATAGGCCTTTTCATCTCCCTCTACATTAAGGATTGCATTTTTTTAACCCTCAAAAAGGTGTATAACAAAGTCTACAATAGTTTGTCAAAGCCATTTATAAAAAAAGACATAGAAGAAGGATTTCAATATTCTAATCAACACAAGAGGTTATCAATCTCTCTAAAGTTGAAGAGATGCCCCAAAGTTTGAAGTCTTTTTCAAGGGTTACGCTTTGAGATTTATGCCTAAGAAAGTGTTTATTTAACCCAACTTGCACCTTTAGCCCAAAAAATTAAGCTGTATCAGGGGGTTGGGAATTAGACTTCTCCATTTTAGTGAACACAGATTTTTTCTGCCAGAAGGC